>Ga0366779_1079_pt1 | contig 14981 bp, 13 predicted proteins | sample BONcelN113001E10_FD_207083 | JGI IMG/M metagenome (GOLD analysis project Ga0366779, IMG submission 207083) | Enriched cells from coal bed in the Powder River Basin, Montana, United States - BONCAT cells N11 rep2 HSBNCT.N11.300.1.E10 ... | reverse complement strand
ACTATCCGGCCTTCAAAAAATATGAAAACTTTGCTGGAAACTACGGGAGTGCATGGTGGAGACAGGACGTGGAATTTGAATCCTTTCATGGTCCGATCCTCTTTACGACAAACTGCATCGTACCGCCTGTCAGCGAGGAGATAACATCCAGAATCTTTACCACGGGGGCCTCCGGTTATCCGGGATGTACCCATATAAAAGCGGATACCAATGGAAGAAAGGATTTCTCAGGTCTCATCGAACTTGCTAAAACATTAAATGCTCCGGACGAAATCGAAACAGGAAAGATCGTGGGAGGATTCGCCCATGCACAGGTTTTCGCACTGGCAGACAAGGTGGTCGATGCAGTGAAATCAGGAGCAATCAGAAAATTCTTTGTCATGGCAGGCTGTGACGGAAGGATGAACGAGAGAGAGTACTACACCAGCTTCGCCGAGAAACTTCCAAAAGATACAGTGATTCTCACTGCAGGCTGTGCAAAGTACCGCTACAACAAGCTTTCCCTGGGAGATATCTGTGGCATCCCACGAGTGTTGGACGCAGGCCAGTGCAACGACTCCTACTCTCTGGCGCTCATTGCACTGAAGTTGAAGGAAGTCTTTCAGTTGAACGATATCAATGACCTGCCCATCGCGTATAATATTTCATGGTACGAACAGAAAGCTGTAATCGTCCTTCTTGCGCTTTTATCCCTGGGCGTAAGGAACATTCACCTCGGCCCAACCCTTCCGGCTTTTCTGTCACCTAATGTTGCAACGATGCTGGTGAAAACCTTCGGCATCGCCGGCATCGGAACTGTAGACGAAGACACGAAGCTTTTCCTAGGCCAATAAAAAAAGTGGCTGCGCCACTTCTACTGGATAAAAAAGGAACCCGTTATACAGCAGCTGCTGCAGCGCGGGTTCTTTTCTCTTATTGTTTCGCTTAACGCAATGAAGATCACTTCTACCAGAAATTATTTCTATAAAGATATAATTTGTCTTTCAGTTCAACATCAGTTGTGAAATATAGGTTGTTTACGGATATGTTACTGCTTGTTGTCTCATCGATCTGTTGATTCCACATAAGGCTGTCGATAATATTTTTTTCATCAATTGGATCACCCATCTCATCATCCGACTCTCCCGGCTCTTCCATATCTTCCAACTCTTCCAACTCTTCCAACTCTTCCAGCTCTTCAGGTTCTTCTGTTTTTTCCGGTTCTTTCGGTTTCGGTTTCTGTTCCAGTTCTTCCGGCTTTTTCGGTCTCAGTTCATGTGCTTCCGGCTTCGGGTCTTCCGTTTTTTCGATCTGACGATCCAGTATACCGGCTCCTGAACGTTCCACATGGATTTCGATGAAATATTTATCATCCGGATTGAGATCCTGAATCATAAATCGTCCTTCCTCATCGGTTTCGATATATGTAGCGGTTTCTGCTTCAGATACATCCTCCGATTCCTTTACTTTTAACAGTACTACGATAGCGGCTTTTACCTTTGTACCCTTTTCATCTGTCACAATACCCTGCATCTTACTCCTCCTTCTCTATGTCAATCTTTATTAATACCAATGTCATATCTCTTTTTTTATTTCAGCGATATTTCCTACTTAATAAAATATGTATCTTCCGGCGGGATTGTGACAGGAGCAAGACGATATCAAGAATAAATCCGGTCAGTAAAAAAAGCAGATAGAGAAACAGCCCTCTGCAATGCAGAAGCAATTTCTCCAAATACGAGGCAACTGTTTCATCAATACGGAAATTCTCTAATAGATCAGAATGAAAGTATATTTTTTTATGCGCCGTAATAAATGTCAGAGAATTCAATGGCAGATGCAGTGATCAGCCGTTCATTTGGCTGATCGATTCCGGTCGGTTCCACAGAGTTTGTCTTTACGAACGGGAACATCAAGGTAAAGGTGCTTCCAATTCCTTCTTTGCTTTCAACTTTGATTTCTCCCTCTAAAAGAGAAACGAGCATCTTGACAAGATATAACCCAATTCCCGTTCCTTCCGAATGTCTGGCAACAAGCTGATTAGCGCGTCCGAATCTCTCAAAAATGTATTCTTTCTGGTCATTCGGTATGCCAATCCCGTAATCCTTTACCTGAATGCATATTTGGGGATTTCCTTTTAAAACCATTCGATATATATTGACCTCGATCGATTTCCCTTCCGGCGTGAACTTCACGGCATTGGAAAGAAGATTGAGCAGGATTCTCTCGTAAATATCCACATCAGCCTGTATGATTGCCTTAGATATCATGGAAGAAAATGATATTTTAATATTTTTTCTTTCGGCAAAAACCGAGATCGATTCAATAATTGTCTTTGTCAAGAGAATGATATCAACACTGGTCCGATTCATCTTAAAAAGCCCCGCATTTACACGTGTGTTGTCCAGGATATTATTGACCAGCTTTAATTGGCGGTAGGAGTTTTGCTTGATCTTGTTCAGATATTTTTGAACTTTGTCACTTAACTCATTTTTACAGGTAAGTTCAACGGTTTGAATAGAGGAAGTGATGATGGACAGCGGTGTTTTCATTTCGTGGGAAATCAACATCAGCATTTCGTCCTTCATTTCTATTGACTTTTTTAACTCTGCATTTCTCTCTTCCAGGTACATTCTTTTGCGTGTATTCTCCGTGACATCCTCATGAATGGCGATCATATATTTTACCTTGCCGATTTCAGAGATGGGAGTAATGCTTTCATTCCAGTATCTGACCTCTCCATTTTCGGTTATGGTCCGCTGCTCTTTCAGGCAGACTGCATCGCCGTTTCCGCAACTATTCAGCCAGAGACGCTCCGTTTTGCTTCCGCAATAATCCGGAACTATTTCATCCAAGCAAAGGCTTACCAGGTTTCCCTTCGAGTTACAAGCCTCCTGCATATATTCAAAGTATTTTTGATTTGCTCTCAGCAATCGAAAATCTGGGCAGCTGTATAGTCCGACTCCCTTATCATTGTCCTTCACCAGCTTATTCACGAAGGATAATTCAGAATCCAGAATAAAATTGGGAACTTTCTGAAAGAGATAAAGCTTACAGTCATCTCTTTCCATTTGCCACACTGTAATTTGAACTTCGATTGCTTCGTATGACTTTTTAAACAAAAATCTTGAAGATGCTTCACAATTTTCCAGATCAAAATAAAATCCAAATAATAAATGCATCACTTCCGATATTTGTTTGTTACAGAAATCAGACTTTGTATATCCTGTCAACGAAGTAAAGGCATTTCCAACATCTTCGACCAAACCGCTGGTCACCATCAAATAAGTAACGTAATCTAATTCAGCAGGTTCAAAATTATTTCCCATTGAAACCAACTCCTCCAAGAAAAATATCGAATCGTATCAGTAGAAAAAAAAGGGTAATACTTCTTTAAGTATCACCCCGTTGACTATAAGCAAAAGATCATCGTAAATAATTAATTCCAAAATATAGTGCATTCACTCTCTTTGCAAATATTTTGTTTGATTAAATTTTACGGTTCAGGACCTTTTCAATAAAGGTTACAACGATATCGGGATCAAATTGTTTTCCTTTATTGTTGATCAGCTCGTTTATAGCCCTATCCTGATTTAAGGTTTCTTTATAAGATCTGTGATTGGTCATCGCGTCATAAGAATCGACTATCGAAATGATTCTTGATAAAAGCGGAATTTCTTCCCCCTTCAATCCTTTTGGGTAGCCTGTGCCGTCGTACCTCTCATGATGATGCAACACATAGTTTGCAACATCCGACATCTCCAGAGAAGTTCTTAATATCCAGTACCCGATTTCCGGGTGTGTCATGATCTCTTTCCATTCCTGTTCCGTGAGTTGTCCTGATTTATTCAGGATATAGTCCTGAATCGCGATCTTTCCGATATCATGGAACAATCCGCTGATCTCCAGCTTGTAAATTTCGATTTCAGGCAATTCCATTGCCATTCCCAAATATTTACATAGCTGGCTGACCCTATTGGAGTGAGTTCCTGCTTTTGCATTCTTCTCGACATGTTTGTATAACGTTGTATCAATTATATTAGCCAGCATGCTATGTCTTTCAATAGCTTTATGTTCATACATATCCGTTACGCCTTTTCTTTTAAAAGATTTCGATTCTTATTAGCGCCAAGCACTAGCATAACCGCAGCCACTCCGAGTGCCATAACGATACTAAGTGAAACTTGTTCAAACCCTGCAAACCATAACATCATTGCTGCACCGGATAATACCGCGGAATGTATTCTTGCTCTTCTTCCATAGACCGTCTTTTCCCGTGCATCCAAAGGCTTATTTGGATCCTCAACCGGAGCAAGAACCACTATGATAATCACAGCTATGAACAAAATAATTAAACAAAGATACCCATTCCAAGGAATCATCCTTATTCCTAACAGCACAGCCAGTATCATTGGTATTGATACCAGGTAACAAATTAACGGTGTGCTGGCGTGGCTTCCCCCTGCATAAGTCCTGACCGGATTATAGGCAATTAGAAATATAACACATTGCCAAACCATTTCCAGTAATAATCCGATCAGGACAGCTGTAGCCACATTTATAACCAAGAATAATCCCATTTTAATCCCATACTCGTACAATGCTTTGTCTTCTGATGGTACAGCGCCGGCATTAATTAGCGAGCCGGCGATTCTTTCTGAAATATTGATTTTCATTACAGTCTTTTAAGTTTTTCTGCTCCTTCTGGTAGCTTTGGCTGATGATAAACCAATAAACATGCTCTGTTAGCAGATATAGTCGTCACCATTAAAGCAAGGGCTGCAATAACTCCGGCATACTTCGCAATAAGATTTTTCATAGTTCTTTCTCCTTTTTAAAATTAAAATTACTAATTACTAAATGTATTTTTAGTGTAACAGAAAAAAAAAGCCGTGCCGGATTTTGTCGAAATTAATATACTATGATGTAGTAAACTAATGTTTACATCAGTCCACATATATTAATACTGAGACGGAAAAAACATTATAACTATGATCGATATTCATGATGCCGTCATATTTATGTATCACCTTTTTAATGCTTTGAAGCCCGATTCCATGATTTTCTCTATCTTCATTTGTCGTAAGTATGTTACCGTCTGACTCTTGAATTACTCCTATATAAGGATTATCTGCTTGAATTAGCAGTCTGCCTTTATCATATTTTATTTTCACATTGACGTATTTGTTATCCTGAACTTCAGATGCTGCTTTGATGGCGTTATCCAATAGATTACCAAGTATGATCGTTATGTCAAAGGATGGGATTTCCAGTTTTTCTGGAATCCTTAAATCCAAATTCGTATTAATACCTCTTTGTTCTGCTTCCTGAAGTTTAAAATTAATAATGCTGTCAATCACTGTATTTCCGGTTGCCGAACGATCCTTTCTGGTCCCTATATCTTCCATAATCTTCGATATATAATTTACAGTTTCTTTCGTATCACCGCTTTCGATTAAAGATCTTATAGAAAACATATGATTTTTCAGATCATGTCGGATCGCATTCGTAGTCTGCAGTGAGCTTTTGATCATCTCCAGCTGTCTATCGTAATATTTATTCTGCTCCAATACCAGCAGACTCTGCATTTTATCTGACAATGCTGCCGTTATTACGTCATAAAGATAGAATGTCGCAAAATTAATCAGTAATATTAAAATAACTCCAATCATAACCTGTATACCAGAAATGCCTCGAGATTGGAAAAGAAGTAATATAATATATAATGATGCTCCCGGGATTAACGCTATAGAAAGCCAGTTGGAAGTCGGCACCATTTCACCTCTTTTTATATGATTAAAGTTATTCAGTGTCAGAACCACTGCATAAGAAATGATTCTGCAGGCAAACATTCCGTAAATGGAAGAATGAATATTCGTCGAGAAAAGTGAAAAAGTGTCGAGATACCCGTCTAGCAAAGCTACTAAAACTTCAGCAATCACTAGTATGGAATAGATGAATAAAGTAGATAATACTCGATTTTTTATTGTTGACTCGTAATTATAGGTCAAAGCGAAAAAGGCGATAAGGTTATAAAACATAAGAACAACCGGTATATTTGAAAAAACAAAAAATGCTGTTCCAATCAAGTAGTAAATTGCATATGTTATGAATTCCAATCTCCTACTGGATTTTTTTGTATCAAAAAAAACCTCCATAAATTTGTAAATAATATAAGCTCCAAAAATATCGAGTGTTATAGTTGCCCATTCATATAAACCAAGCTGCATTATTTAAAACCTTCCTTCTCATATTTGACCTGCAATTCCCTTGTTGCCTTTCTTCTGGCCTGACTGATCGGCAGGACCTCATCATTTGACATGGTGACCTCTTCATATCTGAACTTCGTGACGTAAAAATAATTGACTATGTAAGATTTATGGATGAACATAAAATGATACTTACCAACCTGCGTGTACACATCATCAAGCTTTCCGTAGAAAATCTCTTCTCCATCGCTGGTTACCATTTTCACTTCTCTGTTGCTGCTTTCAAAATAAAGGATATTCTTGATTGGCTTCCGGAAGATTTCGTGGCCCTTTTTATAAATAAAGACACCCCCTAGCTTTTCCATAAGCTTCATGGCAAGCCGTACATCCTTAATAATATCAGCATCCGCGATGGGCTTCTGCAGGAAATGCATTGGCCTCACTTCAAACATGTCTCTCAAATAATTATCTTTTCCTGAGATATAAACGATCTGAAGAATCTGGTTGTCCAGCTCTTCACGAATTTTCTTTCCTACTTCGATTCCGTTAATTAATTTCAGTTCTATATCCAGAAAAATCAAATCAAAGTTCTGGCCCGACTCAAGATATTTGTTCAGCTCTTCTCCTGAATAAAACACCTGAGTTTCAATTTTTTCGTTGTTCTCCGCCGCATAATTTAATATAATGTTTTCAATCTGCGAACAGATCACTTGTTCATCATCACATATCGCAATTCTAAACACGTAATCACTCCTCTCATCTAACCTCAATCTAACAAAACTTATCTTACCCCTTAACCTTTACTCAGGTCTAACCCAACCTGAGTCTTAGCAACCGGGAAGAATTTCTGCAAAAGCATCCTTTACTACTTTACTCGAATATACACTGAAATTCAACACACTACAAGGCGTAATTTGTCGAAAATCGTTATTGCAATGTGTAAAAATTCATTTTATTGTAATAATATAGATTAAATCCCGTTTTTATGAGATAAGGTTTAATAAAAATTTATTGATATTATTTTTTGGTAAAATAGGAATAATACAATATGAAAGGAGTGATAAATGTGAATTATGTAAAGAATATAGCTCTAATTTTAGTCATCATAGGTGCAATCAATTGGGGCCTGATCGGTTTCTTCAAATATGATTTGGTTTCAAGTATATTTGGCGATCAATGGCTCAGCAGAATCATTTTTGCTATTGTTGGAATAGCTGGACTCTATGCAATTTCATTGTTATTCCGAAACCGCGCATCAACACAATCTTAAAGCACCAAAGCAGAACAAGAGGGCAGATTAAGATAATGATATCTATTCTGCTCTCTTTTGCTTCCTTCCTATGAATCCTGTACATATTAAGAGATTCCCTGATCGCACACTGTATAAATGTAGCAGTATAAAAGATAATTGCATGGAGAAAATAATAAAAAGTCAAATATCAAATAAGCTTTACAATTTTAAGAATGGAGGGATATTATGAACGTTCGTGAAGGCACAATCCCTACTGCATTAGGTACTGTGGTGACTGGTGTTGGTGCAACCTTGGTAGCAAAGAGAGTCGCACCAATGGTAGCTGCAGGAGTAGTTGGCTTTGGCGCAGCTCATGTAATACTTGGGGCGATTGACCTAGTACAACATAAGAATCATTGGAGATAAGTTTCTTTATTAATTTAAAAAGTAAACCTCCTATTTAAAAAACAATATACATAGGAGGTTTCGTACATATTAAATAAAAAAGTTTCTTATGAATTTAAATAAATCTTATCAATTCATTCACTCCGGAAATATACTGGTATCAACAGTATATAAAGGAGTTAATTTTATGAGAACGATCAATAGATATATTGAGCCGACTATTACCTATGGTCAAATGAATTTATTATTTCATATAAGAAATCTTTGGAGAGAAATGGCGACTTGGACTCGGACCTATTTGGCAAGCAGATATTCGGATATAGGGGCAGAAGATGTCTTTGATCGCTTATACCAAATACCGCAGAAATTAGGAAATGTAGTACGGATGATTTTTGGCAGCCAGGCTGCAGAACAATATGTACAATTATTATCTGTACAATTAGTCCTCGTAAGAGAAATAATTGAAGCACAAATGACAGGAAATGCTGATTTAGTCGACGAAAAGGTTCAACAACTATATCAAAATGCGGAGGAAAGGATTAAATTAGTCGCTTCTGTTAATCCTTTCTGGGATGAAACCATAGTAAGAAATCTTTTATACACTTATCACCAATACACAATAGAAGAAATCACTACATATTTGGCAGGAGATTATCAAAGGAATATAGATATTTATGATCGGCTTTTACAGCATTCTGATTCTATAGGTGACTATTTTGCGCAAGGGCTGTTTAATTTTTTAAGTTATACTCCGCAGCAGAATAATCAACAGTAAAACTTACAATTTGGTTTTTAAAAGGATGTTTCTTTCGATTATTTCATATCAAAAAAGTGTAAATGTTAGCTATGTTTACTATAGCAACCTTCACACTTTTTATTGATGATTAGGTTATCTTAATCCTCTTACAGCACAATACAGATTAAGTACTCTTTGCCTTCATCAGAAATTTTCTGTAGTGCTCGCTGTATCTTAAATCGCGCATGATCGGGAACATTTGTTAGTTTGTTTTCCATTTGCTCCGTTACCATCTCATAGAGCGATTTCCCGAAGAGATTTGTTTCCCAAATCTTCGAAGGATTGTTTTCAAATTCCGTCAGAAGATATCGGATGAGATCTTCACTTTGCTTTTCGCTGCCGACAACAGGTGAGACCTCCGTTGTAATGTTAGTTTGAATCAGATGAAGAGATGGAGCTTTTGCTTTCAGCCTGACGCCGAATTTGTTTCCTTGCTTAAATATCTCAGGTTCTTCGAGAACCATTTCCGAAAGCTTCGGCTGCACGATGCCATATCCGGTTTCATCAACCTGTGCCATGGCGCTCTTGATCTTATCATAAGATCTCTTATCTTGGGAGAATTCTTTGATCAAGTTAAAGAACTGATAATCATTGTTAACCTCTCTGCCCATAATTTCCTCAATCACCTTGTAGAACAATCCGCCTACAGGTGTAACGATTACCTCGATGTCACCGGTACCCAAATCCATATTGCTGACTTCAATGGCCTGCACTACATTTCCATCCTCCAGCGAGTTGATGGTATTTCTGATGTCTCTGACATTCTCGAAGGTCTTGCTCCATTCCTTGATATTATCGATAATAGTGGCCTTGATCCAGTGATCGTTAGGCAGACCTTCAATGAAGCCGGGAAGGTTGAACTTAATCTGTGCTGCTGGAAACTCATACAGCGTTTCACTAAGGATATGAGTGAGAACGTTATAGTTCATCCTTGCACAATTCGCCGCAATCACCGGAACTCCATATTTTTCTTCCATCAAGCTTCTTATTTCCTGCGCTTCTTCACCTTCGGGGGTCATGGAGTTGAGTACGACAACAAAGGGTTTATTCAGTTCCCTTAATTCCTCCACGACTCTTTCTTCAGCGGGGAGAAAGCTTTCTCTGTCGATCTCTCCGATAGAGCCATCTGTTGTAACAACAATTCCTATTGTGGAATGGTCTGCGATCACCTTTCTTGTTCCGATTTCTGCAGCTTCTTCAAACGGAATCCGTTGTTCCTGCCAGGGTGTATTTACCATTCTCGCTTTTCCGTCTTCCTGATGGCCAAGCGCACTTTTCACCATATATCCAACGCAATCCACCATTCGTACTTTGAAATTGATATTACCCGGAAGTTCAAGAGATACTGCCTCCGCCGGCACAAATTTAGGCTCAGTCGTCGTTATGGTCCGGCCAGCTCCGCTTTGCGGAAGTTCATCGATCACTCTTTCCTTTACATAAGTATTTGTGACATTTGGGATAACGAGCAGATCCATAAACCGCTTTATGAAGGTAGATTTTCCCGTCCTTACCGGCCCCACGACCCCTACATAAATGTCACCCTGAGTTCTCTCAGCTATGCTTTCATATATATTTAGGTTTTCCAATTCTTTAACCTCCTCCAATTTTTGTTCCACTCATTGGCAGTAGAAATCTACAAATCGTAGCCTTTTTGCCACAGCTTTAGCTGTATTCGCAAAACGGACAGCGTAGCAAGCATTGCTTGCGTAGGAGTTCCGTAGGAACGTTGATTTGTGATTTCCTTGCATGAGTCCGCCATCAACCCGCTTCGCAGATTGGGCGGGCTATTATTTGTACAATATATTAGGAGAAGCTTTTCTTTATTCATATTTTTTCATACTAGCCTACAGAGAAAATGAAAAGAAGCTTATATCTAAGCTTCTTCGTTAGACGATTAATAACGTAATAGATCATCAGGAGAGCAAGGGTAAGTCTCTGCAAGCTCTCTGATCATATCCGGGAATTTCTCCAGCACACGATTAAAATGATCAACCACCACTTGGTCAAACTGCGATCCGGAACCGTTAATCAGCTGTTTTCGCGCCTCCTCAAATGGAAGCTTTGAACGATAACGCCGATCAGACATCATGGCATCGAAGGCATCAGCTACTGCGATAATCCGAGACATGAAAGGAATCGTTTCTCCCTTCAGACCTTCTGGATATCCGCTTCCATCCATCCGTTCATGGTGGCATTTCACGATGGGAGCTACCTCCTTGAACATAGAGATCGCGGAAAGGATATGTGCACCTTTGAGCGGATGCTTCCTGATTTCGATTAACTCCCATTCGGTAAGCTTTTCGCTTTTGGAAAGAATGTCGTCCGAGGTGCCGATTTTTCCGACATCATGAAAGAGCCCACTGACACGCAGTAAATCCAGTTCCTCTTTGCTCATGCCAAAGGATTCTCCGATCTTAACTGTGTAATATGCTACCCGGTCTGAGTGACCTCGGGTATAGGTGTCCTTCGCATCCACTACCATTCGGAGTGCCTCAATGGTATCCATATATCTCTCACGAAGTTGATCATAGGTTTTATTCAGCTCGTCGTTCTTTATATTGACAAGGGAGTGAAGGAAGGCATTGTTGATGGAGGAAGCTGCTTGGCTCGAATAGATTTCAAGGAGCTTCAAACCATCCTCAAGATCGTCGCTCTCCACATAGATGATGCCGATATCCTGATGATATTCGTTAATCAGCGGAATAACCACACCGCCGTCAAGTTTCACAGCACTTTTGTTAAGCCGAGCATGGCCGATATGCTCCATCAACGAAGGATTCAGCATTTCCATAAAGTCGTGGATTTCAGCATGATAAACCCCAATGCCTTTAAAAATACTGTTATTCCGTGAATTGAATTGGGTGATGTTGTCATCCACCAGGATAAAAGCATTCTCGCTGTTCACAAGGGGCAGTATCTCTACAAGAATTTCCTCTAGGATGCTGCCGATAGGCTGAAGCTGATATATTTTCGGAACAGCTTGCAGTATCTTGTTGAGCCCTTCCTGAAATTTCTTGATCAGTCGCATCTGAGTAATTGATTTTATTCCAGACTCTACAAGCAGCAAAAGCTGATCGAAGCGGTCGCTCTTCTCACAGTACCCTTGGATGTCAAGTGCTTTTATGGTTTCCAATGGCGGAGCCAGATCCTTGTGCCCGGTCAGCAGAAGGATATAAATCTCTCTATTAAATTCCCTGATTTGGCGTACCACTTCGTCTCCATGGATGGGACTCATCAGGTAATCGAGAATCAGCAGGTCGAAGTGTTCATTTCGAACACGTTCAATCGCCTCTAAAGGATTGGTCAGCCCGGTATAATGATACCCACTTCTTTTCAGAACCACTGACAGGGAGTCCACAATACCCGGTTCATCATCCACCAGGAGAATTTTATAATTTGAGGATACCTGAAACTTCTCTCGTCTCATATCATGACCATCCTTTCAGAACGAAGGGGATACGCGAATTGACTGGCCAGCGCACCCGTTTCTAGCAATAATTTCTCTCGTATGAATAATTCGCACTTCAAGAATACCCTCCTTGTGTGAATTGACTTTTTAGACTTGGAATCGTAATATAAAATCTTGAGCCTTCCCCCTCCTTGGAGGAAAACCACATATTGCCGCCGAAACGGCCTTTGATGGTGGAAGAGGACATGTAAAGTCCAAGTCCTGTCCCATCCTTACCCTTGGTGGTAACCATCTCTTTAAAAAGCCGCGGCTGGATGTCGCCCGGAATCCCCTTGCCGAAATCTTGAAATACAAAATTGATTTCCTCATCACTTTTACTGACAAGAAGGTCAATCTTGCCGGACCGCCCTTCATAGGACTGAATAGAGTTGCTGATAATGTTATCAAAAATCTGTACCAGATTGTTCAGCTCTCCTTTAATCTCAGTATTGAGGTCGATGGAGGACTGAATGTTCAGATTACAATGTGATATTTTGAGCTCATGATGCATGAGTACTTTGATACGCTTTAAAAGCTCTTCAACAGTAAACTTATCGGTGCTTGAGTCGTTCATTTGGACTGCCTGTCCCTTGACTGCGCTGATGACATCGGACATGTATCTGCAGTAGGGCTTCATCTTTTCAAGCCATTCTTCCATCTCTCTGGCAATTTCAATATGATCCTCCTGAGTAACCTGTGGATCGGAAATGGATTCCCGGTATTCTGTTACCAGGTCATGCAGGGCTTCAATTCCGCCGGATAAGGACATGATGGGGGTCTTCAGGTTATGTGCGATCCCGCCGATCATATGGCCCAGAGAGGCCATGCGCTCCTGCTCCAGAAGTATTGCCTGATTGCGCTTGATGATCTCAATATGACGCTTATATTCGGTAACATCCTTGAAGAGAAGAATGTTACCCAGATGTTTTTTATCGGAGTAAATGGGGATGATTTCAATTTCAAAGTGCTTATCAAAATCCGGACCGCAAATATGCTCATCAAAAGGAATATGGCTGCGTTGTGTCTTTGCAAGCTCGAGTCCTTCCATGATTTTCTCTTCGTTGAAGGAGACAGAGGCAGAGGTAAGCACGTGAAGTAAGGGTTCCTTTCTTCTGATGGTCACCAGATCTCCGAAGGTTTCAATGAACGTTCGGTTGTAGTCGATGATCTCCAGTTCTTCATTGACTACGATGTAACTGTCAGAGATAAGGTCAACAATCTTCTGCAACGCAATCGGGATCACATTCATTAGTTTGAATTTGAAAATAGCGATTGCAAAAAAAAGCATAGCTACAGAAAACGAGATATCCTCATAGAACACCGGTATAGCCACAATCTTCTGGGTACTAAGGATTACAACCACCAGAGGTACAGCGATACCAATTGTGATCAACAACGACTGCTTTGAGAAAAAGCCTGAATTCTTTATGGAGAAGGAAAGTAAAAACCAAAGTCCCACCAGAATGCAGACATACGAATAGCATTCGTGGATGAAATAATAAGGTCCGTAAACATACTCCGTGCTGATGAAGCTATACTTGACAATAAACAGATGATGCAGGCTGTTGGTCAGCGCGATAACAATAGATAGAGAAGGAATGATCAACAAGAGTAGATACTTATAGTTCCATCTAATGCTGGTTCTTGCAAAAACAACCCCGATGATCAGCAAAAACACCGGAAGCAGACAAATTCCAATGTACATGAAGTGTTCCAGTGCAGGATAAAAAACACCCCGCGAATCATAAAGCATTTTTTGAATCAGTCGGGTGGATGACCATACGAGAAGGGAGGCGTTTGTCAAAAGAAACGCATAGTGAATCTGCTGCTTTCGCTTGATTCGCGCAATGATACCCGAAATAAACAGCACCAGCAGTAATGAGAATATAAGCATGCTATATAGAAAAATATTATGATTAATTAGCACGGTACGGTCTCCTTTTGTTACGGCATATTAAGAAAATTATTCCAGGAAATGGTTTTTTCGCATATACTCAAGCATTCGCCCAAGATAGCTTTGGTCGATTTCAGGCCAAGCAAAGCCCAGTTTTTCCAACGCTTCAACCGTATTATCTGCCGTGATCCGGATCGGTGCTCCATAGGTTAGGTCACCCCCCGGCATTAGATATACAGACGCACCCGTCAGGGATTGTGGTGTTATATCCTTTGATTCTTTTTCACCGGATGCCTCGGGATGAATGGAAATGCCAAGTGTGGAGAGCTCGGATACCAGTGCCTTCACTCGAAGGGTTTTCGGATTCATTATGTGATAAATGCGGCTTTCACTACTAAAATGATTCAAGATCAGCAATATTGCGCGAGCCGAGCTGTCTACAGGGGAAAATTCCAGTTCTTCCGACAGTATCTTGTCGGATACCGTCCCGGAAATCACAACTTCCTTCAGCGCAGAGTAGAAAGCGCTTTCCGCCATATTATGCTGGAACTTGCCGTCTAAATGCCGTCCGGTTAGGTTGCCCATACGGAAAATAACAGCTCTGAGCTTGTCTTCGCGTATCGCTCGCAGCACCCGGTTTTCGCCCTCAAATTTGCTGCGTACGTAGATATTTCCTTTATAATTTTGACCGATATAAAAGTCCCGCTCGGTAAAGAGGCCGGTCACATCCTGGTCCACTAAATAATTGCCGGTGATGGAAACGGTCGATACATGCCCGAGGAAACAGTTAAAGCGTTTGCAAAAGTCAATAACCTCCTGGGTCCCCTCAACATTGATTTGGCGGATTTGATCATAGGGCCCAAAATACTTTACCATGGCAGCGCTGTGAATTACAGTGTCCACAGTCTCACCCAATAGTTTATAATCCTCTTTGGTCAGCTGAGGCTGACCGATGTATCCTCTAGCCAGTCCCACACCGCCTATGTAGAGCTCACCGGGAATCCCGATGGGCAGCAGAT
>Ga0366779_1077_pt1 | contig 15062 bp, 13 predicted proteins | sample BONcelN113001E10_FD_207083 | JGI IMG/M metagenome (GOLD analysis project Ga0366779, IMG submission 207083) | Enriched cells from coal bed in the Powder River Basin, Montana, United States - BONCAT cells N11 rep2 HSBNCT.N11.300.1.E10 ... | reverse complement strand
AACTCACCAGGGTAGGACAGACCGCGGTCTGCTAACACCTGATGACAGACGCCTTCGTCGATGTCCATTAACAAGTCGATACCCTGGTTCCAGCAAAACTCACGAAACTGCTTTTGATTATCAGCCTGCACAATAGTAGAAGCAGGTGCGTAATGATCCATAAACATAATTACCTTACTTGGATCATGAACCTTGGTACCGCCCATTTCAAAAAAAGAACGTACTGTTTGCAGGTACAAGTCATTAATACCAGCCATATCTACCGCACAGTTTACGATTTCCCCTGTGGTAACAGACTCTTGCCCCGCCTTTTTGGCAAGTAATTTTTCGATTGCGTGCATATTACCATTTCCCCTTTACTTTTACTTTAACCGCGGAACCGTTAAGCTCCCTTGCGGCATGACAATAATACGCGGGTTTGGACCCAATTTGTCAAACGCCATTGCCAGTGCTTCTTCGATGTCCTTTGCCGGCGTAAACAGCAAAGACTTAGCAAGCTCAGGCTTCAGCGAAGATACCAGAATAAACTCGGCCCGCTTCATGAGTCTCGTTACTGCATACGCTTTGTGAGCGCCAATTTGGAAGTTAGCCCGTAAGCTTTCTTCCACTTTATCGGCTGTATCATTTTCGCGCATGGTTTTCTCATATAACTCTGAACCGGACCCCTCACGGCATTCACCCAGAATAATCACAATACCGCCCTCTTTTACCGCGCACCAGGCATTGTCCATTGTTTTTTGCAGCTGGTATATATTGATATCCTTGGGATATCCGCCGCAGGTGGCAATAACCAAATCAGCAGGGCTTTCAATTTCCGCACCATATACGGTGTCGACAAATTTACAGGCTTCTTTGTGGGCAGTAACAAAATCACCGGCAAATATTTTTAAGAACTCTTTTTTCTCATTGAGGACAGCATTGATGAGAAAAGAAGGGCGGCACATCTGTACTCCTTCTACCTGATCATGATAGATGGGATTGCCTTCCAGCTTACCAATGACAGCATCAGCATCGAACATCATACTGTGATTTTTGCGGATTGTTTCGTAATAAGCGACGCCAGGCAGCATGGCCTTCCGTCCGCCGCCGAAACCGGCAAAGAAGTGATGTACGACACTGCCGGTACAAACAATGTGATCCGCCTCAACTACCAGCTTGTTAAAGGATACAGGCGTACCGCGGGAAGTAGTTCCAAAATAGGAAAACTGACTCTCATCGCGGCTGTCACTGTTGTACATTCTGACTCGTTTCGCAACCGCCGGACCGACCTCGTGAATGATTTCCTCTTCCGTCATCGGCCGGTGAGTACCCAAAGCAAACACAATATACATATCCTTGTCGGGGATACCTGCCCGATTAAGCTCATCCAATAGGATAGGCATAAAAACATGGCTATTGGCAACACGGGTCGGGTCATTTACGATAAATACCACCGTTTCGCCGGGTTTTACGATTTGCCCTAAGGGTTTGGTATCAATAGGATTTCTAATTGCCTCCAAAATGGCCTGTTCAGGATTTTCCAGCGGAACACATTCTTTAATCTTTAATTCTTCTGCTACCTGAGCAGAATCGAGGGCGAATTTTATTTTCCCCTCACCATACTTTAGCGAATACTCGACCTTTGACATTATCCAATCTCCTTTCTTGTGGGGTTACCAAAGTCCAAGAACTTTCCACCAGAATGAACCAAGGCCCACCCAGATGAGCATATTGATAACAGAAATGATAAATCCTAATTTCCACCAGGTCGCCTGATCAACATAGCCTGCTCCAAAAAGGATTGGTGCCGGACCGGCTGCATAATGAGTAAGCGACATACACAGATTGGACATAAAGGCTAATGCCAATGCCACCAGATAGGCCGGTGCACCTGCCGCGACCGCCACTGAAGCAAAGGCAGCATACATGGCTGTAATATGCGCCACCAAACTGGCAAATCCATAGTGAGCATACATGTAGATAACAAGCAAGACAATAAAGGCCTGCATCCAGGGCACTCCGGCAATGCTCGCACCGACTGCTTTGGCAAACCAAGGGATAAAGCCCAGTTTAGCCAAGTAATCAGCCAACCCAATTAAGGCACCCATCCAAATCAGGGTGTCCCAGGCTCCCTTCTCATCAAGAACATCTTTCCACTCCAATACCTTGGTAAGCATCATGACCGATACCGCTAACATGGCTACAACAGTTGCATCAATGCCATTATACTGGGAGGTACTCCAAAGCACGAGGGCTCCAACGAATACACTGGCAACAATCTTTTCCCCCATTGTCATTGGCCCCATGAGTTCCAGCTCTTTGGCCGCTATTGCTTTCGCTTCGGGAGTCTTGGTAATTTCGGGAGGGTAAAACTTGTATAAGAAATAAGGAACAATAATAAGCGATAGTATGCCAGGCACACTGGCTGCCAGAGCCCATAGTCCCCAGCTGATATTGATATTAAGAGTTTTAGCTGCCAGTAACGCGATTAGCGGATTGCCCGCCATTGACGTCATAAACATGGCCGAGGTGATGGTGTTGGCCTGATAAGCCGTTTGCATCAAGTAAGCGCCCACTTTTCGGGAAGACGGCCCCGGTTCGGATTGAAAGGCTGAAGACAAGCTTTTTACAATCGGAAAAATAATTCCTCCCGCCCGGGCAGTGTTAGAAGGCGTGGCCGGGCTGATAATCAAATCACTCAAAGCAATTGTATAGCCCAACTTCAAGGTACTGTCCCCCATTGCATGAATAAGCAGGTAAGCAATGCGCCGCCCCAAACCGGTTTTGATGAAACCCTTTGCAAATAAAAAGGCCGAAACAATAAGCCAAATAGTGCCATTGCTAAACCCCGACAGCGCCTCTGCCGGCTTTAGTACTCCTGCTAAAGCCGTGAAAGTAACGCTGAGAAATGCCAGAGCCCCTATAGGCAGTGGCTGCAGTATAAAACCCAGGATAGTTGCTACAAAGATAGCTACCAGGTGCCACGCTTCCGGTTTTAGGCCTGCCGGCACCGGAAAGAACCAAATTGCAGCTCCGACCGCAAGAACAATGAGTCCACGCATTAAATTGTTCAACTAGACTAACCTCCTTATTAATAATTCTCCCTAATTACTTATAGCAAAAATCATGCCAATTCAGTCTTTTCAGGTAATTAGCGACTTTAAGCAAATTCAATTACAACACAATAGCCCTCACATGTTTCATTTCATTCCTTTTCGTATCATATTGTCGCACCATTGAATTATTCCTAAAGTATCCATTCGCATAAAACCTTGTAATTAAGCATTGCATTCCTACTGACAAGGTTTTATAATCGAAGATAAACGTTGCATTCTGTTGCACAGGAGAAGAATCTATGTCTCTCATTACCTTCTTAGCTCCCGATACAAGCATGTTGGAAAGAGCCCGCAGTCTATTTAAGACTCAGCATATTGACATAAAGATAGAAAAAGGGCTGCTCAGCGAGGGGGTTATCATTGCCCGGTCGCTTGTTGCCAACGGCACAGAAATTATCATTACCCGCGGCGGGACTGCATCTGCCATTCGGAATGCCGGGTTGGAAGTCATCATTGTCCAAATCCCCATTACAGGCTTTGATATTATCCGTACCGTTGAAAAAGCAAAGCTCCACGGTCATCGTATCGGAGCTGTTTCCTTCCCCACCATACTCCAGGGAATTGACTGTCTAAGTCCCATCCTGGGAGTAGATATCCGCCTTTATCCTATTCATGGTGAGCATGAAGCCGAAGGACAGGTGTTACAGGCTTTTCGCGATGGTGCAGATGTTGTGATCGGCGGATTTATTACTGCCAAAGTCGCAGCAAAAAACAGGTTTCCCTACGAATTGATTGACAGTGGTGTAGAAGGTATTTTGCAGGCAGCGCAAGAAGCGGAACGGATTGCTCAGGCTCGTAATTTAGAAAAAACCAAAACCAGTCTATTTCGGGCAGTGCTTGAATATGCCTATGAGGGAGTCATCTCAGTCGACAGCGATTGCCGCATTACCTTTTTTAATCCTATTGCAGAGCGCATTACCGGCATTAACGGCAGTAAAGCCACAGGCAAAAAAATTGCCCAGGTTTGGCCTGGACTTAATTTGGAACAAGTCATGCGAACCGAAAAAGATGACTTAGGACAAATCTTAAGAATTAATGATGTTGATGTGCTATGCAATAAAGTTGCCATCCTTGTTAACAACACCTCTGTTGGTGCCGTTGCAACCTTCCAGGATGTAACGCAAATTCAAAAAATGGAGGCCCGGGTAAGGCATCGCATTTATGCTTCCGGACATGTCGCCCATTTTTGCTTTGCTAACATTATTGGTACAAGCGATTTGCTTAAACAAACAATAGGGATTGCGAAAGATTTTGCTCTCACCCGTTCTTCTATTCTAATTCTGGGAGAGACAGGTACCGGAAAAGAAGTATTTGCTCAGAGCATTCATAACTACAGTGACCGGCAGAAAGGCCCTTTTGTAGCCATTAACTGTGCAGCCCTGCCTAGTCAAATACTAGAAAGTGAACTTTTCGGTTATGTCGGCGGAGCCTTTACCGGTGCCAATCAAAAAGGAAAGCCCGGCTTGTTTGAAGTAGCTCACGGAGGAACGATTTTCCTTGATGAAATCGGCGAGATGGAATATGTCACCCAAGGGAAGCTTTTACGGGTACTGCAGGAAAAGAAAGTCATGCGGTTAGGAAATGACAGCGTAATTCCTGTGGACGTCCGGATTATTGCAGCTTCCAATAAGAACTTAAAAACACTGGTAAATGAAAATAAGTTCCGTTCTGATTTATATTACCGCCTGAACGTCCTGCAGCTTCGCATCCCGCCGCTGCGCAACCGCAAAGAAGATATCAAACCGCTAGCTCAGTTTTTCCTGAAAGAACACGCCGGCATTATGAAGCGTCACCTGAAGCTTGCTCCTTCAGCTATTCAAGCGCTTACCAACTACACTTGGCCCGGCAACATTCGGGAACTGCAAAACAGTATGGAACGAGTCATTGCTGTTCACAAACACGAAACAATTGATGCAGCCGTCATCAACCTAATGCTTGAAGATCAGCAGGATAATCCGGCGGTTGCCAGTATTTTGCCTGATGAAGTGACAGAAATCAGTAAAGCCCTTGGTGTGACAAAAGGCAAATATGCCGATGCAGCTAAACTGCTAGGCATAAGCCGTTCCACTCTGTGGCGCAAGCTGAAGCGGTTAGGCCTAAAATGACAATGAGGAAATAACAATCGTAAAACCAAACCCGAGGCAGCTTTAAAAGCCGCCTCGGGTTTGGTTTACGATTGTATAAGCTGCGTCTGCTCCTTGCAGCAGCAGCCCAGTCCGTTATTTGTTACAAAGTCATCATAGTACTGCAATTTTCTATTAATTTTAGCTAGATTTTGTTTCATTTGCTCTATTTTTTGTTCGACTTTCCGCTTATGCTCAAACAGAATCTGCCGGCGAGCTTCAATTTTTTCGTCACCTACCGTGCAGTGTTCAACATATCTTTTTATTTCGGAAACTGACATTCCCGTATCACGCAAACAGCAAATTAAGATAATCCATTCTACATCTTTATCGCCAAACACCCGGTTGCCGCGCTCATCACGTTCAACGAAGGGCAGTAAGCATTCTTTCTCGTAATACCGGAGCGTATAGGCAGTCAAATCCAGTTTTTCAGCAACCTGCTTAATTGTGTATCCCATCAAGCCACCTCCTGCTAATCAGATCAGACTTCAATGAATTCATAGCATTTGGTGCCAATACCGATTTTTTCGGCATGATCCACGCACGACATCCAATTAGTCTCCGGATGGGCAGCGGAAAAATGATCCTGTCCCTCTGCCGGATGATCTTGTTTTTGTAACTGTTCCGCTAAATAGCTGCCGGCAATGACTGGCGCCTGGTTAGCCATATCAGCACAGGCCATATCAAGCGCTACCGGATCAAAAGAAGCAAACATGCCAATATCCGGAATGGAGGGTACATCATTTTCCGCATGGCAATCGCAGTTTGGTGACACATCAATCACTAAACTGATGTGAAAATGGGGTCTGCCATGTAATACAGCCCAGGAATATTCGGCCATCTTCTTATTGAGAACATCATTTGATGCATCCCAGGCAGCGGCAATAGCATCAAAGTGACAGACTCCGATGCATCTTCCACAGCCGACACATTTGTCATGATCAATAGTTGCTTTTTTATCAGTAATGGTTGGAGCATCATGAGCACAAATCTTTACACATGCCCCGCAGCCTACACAGGCTTTAGTTCTTACACGGGGTTTGCCGTCACTGTGCATTTCCATTTTGCCCGCTCTGGAGCCGCTGCCCATGCCGATATTCTTTAAAGCACCGCCGAAGCCGGTAAGCTCATGGCCTTTAAAGTGATTCAAGCTGATCAGAATATCGGCATCCATAACAGCCCGTCCGATTTTAGCTTCTTTCACATATTCACCACAGGGCACAGGAATATAAGCCTCATCTGTTCCTTTTAAGCCATCACCAATAATAATTTGACAGCCTGTAGCGAATGGGTTATAGCCATTTTCATAAGCTGCCTCCATATGCTCCAGTGCATCTTTACGCCTGCCTACATATAGCGTATTACAGTCTGTAAGAAACACCTTACCACCCTGGCCTTTTATTACATCAACAATTACCTTAGCATAATTGGGCCTAAGATAGGCAAGATTGCCGGGTTCACCAAAATGTATTTTAATTGCTGTATACTTACCTTTAAAATCAATCTGTTCTATCCCTGCTTTTTTAACCAGTCTTTCCAGTTTCTGCAGCAAATTCATATTGCCGGTTGCACGCATATTCGTAAAATAAACCTTTGATTTTTCCATAAAATCCTCTCCTTGACTTTGTTAATACCTGGTATTAGCTCATCATGAGCTATTCTATCCTAATGTTACTCCTTCGAGTGCGCTCGAAGTCAAGTATTTATTTTATATAATTCCCCGGCAGCGACTTTTTGATAAGACAAAACAGACTGACTCCATGTATAAGAATGAAGTCAGTCTGTTTACGCTCTGATACAGCAGCGCTTATATCAATCCCGAACCTGCTGTGTTTTCCGTATGCCGATCCACAATAGCAAGGCTACATATAGCAGCAGTACACCTAATGACGCTCCCGGCATATTCCCGGTCGAACTGCTCAGCCGCAATGCGTGGCTGGCATGAGTAAGCGGTAACAGTTCAATTGCCCAGTGCAACAAAGACGGCAATTGGGTTGGACTAAAGAAGGTAGCACATAAAAACGACATCGGCATTAGCACATAGGTATTAAAATTACTCATTTCCTCATGGGAATTCATAATCATGGCAGCTACCAATCCCAATGCGGCAAAAACAGTACAGTTCAGGAACAATGCCACAATAAACCAGCCATTCAGCATAAAATGGGCACCGAAAGCATAAGCCAAAACAATAATAACCACTGAGGAAATCATACCCCGCACCACTCCGGCCAACACTTTGCCAAGCACATAAGAAGTTGGGCTAATAGGCGCAAGCAAATATTCTTCCAACGTTTTGTGATATAACCTGCTCATATTGACAGGTGTACCAACAGCGTTAAAGCTGATGTTCATCGAATTCAAAGCAATAATGCCAGGGACAATAAAATCCAGGTAACTCCCTTGGTTAACGGTAATACTGCGTCCCAGCCCCCAGCCAAAGGCAACTAAATATAAAATAGGTGACACCATTCTGGCTAGAATATAACGGCCCAGCCGCCGCTGCAGTACTACCCAGTCCCGCCAAAAGACCGTCCATATGTGGTTAAGCATTACTCTACCACCTTCCGGCCCGTAAATTCAACAAATACATCTTCTAAATTAGAGCGCCGAATAGCTGCTGCAGCTGTTAAAACACTAAGAAACTCAGCCGCTTGGGCCCTATCAGCAAAAAATCGACTGTTGAGCCGGTCACCGTCATGCCATTCCACCACATACTCACCTAGGTTCTGACAAAGCTTAGCCGGAGTATCAAGGGCAATTAACCTACCTTTATGCATAATGGCAACCCGCTGGCAGAGGTTTTCAGCTTCCTCGATATAATGAGTTGTTAGCAATACCGTTAACCCTTCACCGGCAAGCTGCCTAACCAATTCCCATAGACGGCGGCGAACTTGAGGATCAAGACCTACTGTCGGCTCATCTAAAAAGAGCACCCGAGGGCGGTGCAATAAAGCGCGGGCGATCATCAGCCTGCGTTTCATACCACCTGAGAAAGTCTGGACCATGTCCTTATTGCGATCCTTGAGTTCTACAAACTCAAGGAGTTCCTCAATTCTCTTGTGCCGTTCCGCAGTTGGAATTTTGTGCAGTAGTCCATGCAACTCCAGGTTCTCCCAGGCAGTCAATTCAATGTCCAGATTAATGTGTTGCGGTACTACACCAATAATCGCTTTAATCTGCTGTTCGTCCCTTGGCAATTGCCAATCACCGATGGCGATCTGCCCTTCCGTCGGCCGGGCAAGCATGGTCAGCACCCGGATCGTCGTTGTTTTACCTGCTCCATTTGGCCCTAAAAGCCCGAATAGCTCCCCTTTAGGAATGGATAAATTCAGTTTATCGATTGCCGTTCTATCACCAAAGCGTTTAACTAAGCCTGTTACTTCAATCATGACTAATCCTCACTTTGCTGCTTGCAAGCAGACGTCGATGCAGTTAGGCTTTGAGCCAAACAAACGGGGCGCCCCTTATTATCCAGCCAAATATCAGCTTCCACGCCAAATACTTCCCTAAGCATCGTGGGAGTTATCGTATCAACAGGCGTGCCGCTGTCATACAAACTTCCTTTGCAAAGAACAGCAACTCTATCGGAATAACGCGCTGCATGATTCATATCATGCAGCACCATAACAATACTAATACCCTGTTCTTTGTTTAATTGCGTAATTAATTCCATAATCTCAAGCTGATGACATAGATCAAGATAAGTTGTCGGTTCATCCAATAATAAAATTCGCGGTTTTTGCGCTAATGCCATTGCAATCCAAGCCCGCTGCTGCTCCCCGCCTGACAAAGTATTCACCCGCCTGGAAGCAAGCTCGGACAGGCTCGTTTGCTCTAAAGCCCATTCTACCACCAGCCGGTCCTCTTTTTCGTTTCCTTTCCACCAGTGCTGATAGGGAAACCGTCCATACTCTATTAAATCACGAACTGTTAAATCTCCCGGAGCACGCGAAGCCTGATGCAGCGTAGCCAGGTGACAGGCCATTTCTTTCGCACTAAAGCCTTGAATATTCCTGCCGTCCAAAAGAATTGAACCGGTTTGTATTTTTAAATTTCTCGACAGCGCCTTGAGAAAAGTACTTTTTCCCGATCCATTCGGCCCTAAAATAGAAACAATTTCGCCTTGCTCTATTGCCAGGCTAAGATCCCTGAGAATCACCTTATCGCCAAAACTCACCGATACCTTATCTGCTGTCAGTATCGCCATTTAGGATTCCCTCCTTAAGAGAAATAGGAAAAAGGGAGCTCCTACAAACGCCATCAGAATACCCACCGGTATTTCAATCGGCGAAAACATGGTTCGCGCCAGCGTATCACTAAGTGTTACTACGCCCATCCCCAGCAAAGCTGAAGCAGGCAATAAGAAGCGATAATCCGCTCCTACCAGTAAGCGGGCAGCATGAGGTACAATCAGTCCTACAAAGCCTAACAAGCCTACTACGCTGACCGCACTGGCCGCAAGCAATGCCGCTACGGCTGTCATAAGCAGCCTGGTAAATTCAACCTTCAGTCCCAATCCACGGGCTACTTCATCGCCCAGACTTAACACATTAAGCCGTTTGGCCCCCCAGAAAGCAAATAAGCTGCCGCAAATGGAATAAGGGAGAATAATATATACATGAGGCCAGCTCCTGGCTGTCAGCCCGCCAACCATCCACATCAGCGCACCATGCACCCGGTCACTGTACAGCACCATAAGCGCTGAAATACCCGAGCCCAAAAAGGCAGATACGGCAACACCGGCCAAGACGATACGTATGGGACGTATGCCGCCCTTCCAGGCAAGCAGATAGATGAGCGCCGCTGCCGCCATTGCACCGACAAAAGCTACCGGCGTCAATAGATATTCCATGGTGGGAAAAAGCACCAGTACAATAATTCCTGCCAGGCCTGCACCGGAAGATATGCCAATAATATGTGGATCTGCCAGCGGATTTTTCATGACAGCTTGCAAAATAGCACCTGCCAACGCAAGATTCAAGCCTACCAAAGCTCCTACAATTATGCGCGGCAAGCGGATATTCCAGATAATTTGCTCTTGCACACCGGCCCCATTTGTCAGGATAGCCTGGACAATGGTTGCTGCCGGCACATTTACGGCACCTTTTGCCAAACCAACTACAATTCCACTAAGTGCTATAACAGCGAAAATAAGCAGCACCAGGATACGCCACATCGTCCTGTTCACACTGCCAGACTTATCAAAGACCTGCTTTACCTTATTTATCATTGGCATAAATCTCAGGATAAACAATTTTCGCCATATACGCTGCCGCCTCTGGCGTTTTTAATCCAGGATTTAATAGAAATAATTCGGACGGCAGAAAAACTAATTTTTTATCACGTACTGCCCGCAGCGTAGACCAGGCAGGATTGTTTTCTACATCGTCACGCATTGTTTTCTCAATTTTAGCAGCATCTCCCATAGTAACAACAAAGATTATGTCCGGGTCATTTTCTACCAGTTTTTCCAAACTGTATGGTGCGGTATCGGCTCCATCATCTATAGGCCTGCTCCCGGCAGCAATATTTTGGAGTCGCAAAAACTTTGCCGTATTGCCGGCAATACTATTTTCCAGCTCTAAGGTAACACTTTTCGCAGTTGCATGCAGTATGGCAATCTTAGTAGTTTTATTTGGCAGTTTGTCACTGACAACCTGCAGTTTACTACGCACGCTTTGCGTCAGGTTCTGGGACTTTTCCTTCGTCCCGGCAATCTCGCCCATAAGAGCAATTTTTTCGAAAACATCTTCATAGGTTTTGTATTTTAAAATAATAACAGGAATCTTGCTGCTCTCCAGTATCGGGATCAGCTTCTCATGCAGTCCCTGCATGGCAATAACCAGATCAGGCTGCAAGGCTACTACCTTTTCCACATTAACATTGTATACAAAGCCCACCTCGGAAACTGACTGCAGCCGCTCTGCTTCAATGCCAATCTTGGCCGTAGAAGTGGGGCGACCAACAGCCTTGCCATCTACTGCATACAAAAGTTCAAGAAAAGACGGCGACAACACAACTACTTTTTCCGGTTTATGCATTAAAGAGACACTGCGCCCTAGGTCATCCTTGATAGTCAAATAGGCCACTTGGCTGTTCTTGCCCGGTGCAGTCTGGTTGGACTGTCCACCACAGCCGGCAGCCAACAAAGTAACGATCATCAAGGTTGATATCATCTTGAAATATGTACTTAATTTCAAGGCTGTAGCACCCCTTTTGTTTTAGACTTTATTTCTACGCGCTAAAATGGTTGATAAATAATTAACCTTTTGATCACCAATATCCTGTAAATTGTGAATTACCTGCTCGTTCTCCAGACCACAACGGCTAATCATAACTGCATTTTGGGCCAACCCATGGTGTTGGAGTTTTTCTATTACCTGACCAGAGTTCTTATACACTTTCATAAGCACCACATTATCTGCCATTTCCAGGGCCCTATCCAGTTTCTCTTGCTCAATAGTTGCCGGAATAATGCTTAAAATATCATTTCCTTCGACAATAGGGTAGCCTAGTTTACTGGCGATTGCGCAAAAAGCAGTGACTCCCGGTATGGTTTCAATAGGATAGCCGCAGTTTTCCAGTAGGCGAAAAACATAAATATAAGTGCTATAAAACATAGGATCGCCAAGCGTTAAGAAAACAACTTTTTTGCCGGCAGCTAATAACTCGCTGATAATGTTTTTATTATTCTCCCAGGCGGTCGAAAGCGTCTCGTCATTAAAAACCATTGGAAAAACTAATTTTACGATTTCTACATTTTCTTTCAAAAAGGGTTTAGCAATCGCCAACGCCACGCTGTCTTCTTTCTTCTCTGTTTTAGGCGCAATAATAACATCAGCTTCTCTAATTACGTTAATTGCCTTAACCGTAAGCAACTCAGGATCACCCGGCCCAACACCTACACCATAAAATATTCCAGTCATAATACCCTCCGTTAGCCATTTGCAATTTATTTTTCTATTATTAGTAGCTCTCCAAAAAGCACATAAACAGCCTCAAGCCCCCGTCGGAGCTTGAGACTGTTGGGAAAGTACGATATTGGAGTTAGTAATACCTAGCGCTTGCGGGATTATAGCCCGTAGATTGCATCCCGTACATGCTGCACATAAATATCTTGGAATAAAGGATTTTCACCCAATCCATGAATGTACGTTTTTACCTGGAAGCCATCTTTGATAAAAGTGCTTTTCCAGGAATCATCTTCATCACCGGCCATATCATTATTGGCATGATCACCGGCTACCAGCATCAGGGGCATTAAGGTAATCTTTTGGTATTTGCTTTCTTCTAATATTTTTTTTACATCTTCCAAATTAGGATGATCGCTTTCTTCAACTACCCCAACCAGTACATTTAAGCCGGCGGCATTAAACCGCTCCTGCAAAGTAGCGTAGGCGGGATTGTGCTGGTGTGGCGATCCATGTCCCATAAAGACAACAACACGGTCCGGCATTTGCAGCACAGGCAGTTGATGTCTAAGAGCATTAACCGCGATAGTAAAATCATCAGGAGTGCCGTTTGCTCCATTAAAGTACAGAACAGGCCGTCCTACAACAAGTTTATCAAAAGCTTTGCTGTATTTGGAAACTACAGCAATTACTTTTTTGTCATATTCTTCGCCAGGAGTTAAATGAGTAGTTTGGACAACAACCTCTTTAAATCCTTCTTTTTGCAGCTTATCTAAAGCTTGTTCAAGGCTATCAATCTGAATCTTTTCATTTTCGCCAATCCGCTTGACTACGATTTTGGAGGTAAATGCACGGCGCACTTCATAGTCAGGGAAGTTTTGTTGAATCTTATTTTCAACACCCTCAATATTTGCTTTGCGGGCTTCAGGGAAAGTAGTACCAAAACTTACAACTACAATAGCTTTTTTAGTGTCCGCTGCGCTTGCCTCCACACGGGAAGCTCCAAACAATCCGGTTACAGCTAAGCTGCCGACCATTAACACACCTAAACACATTTTCATCCAATTACGCATCTGACCGCACTCCTTTACAATGTTTGTCCAAAATCCGTGAACAACCCATGATCACCCTATACAATCAGCATTACCACTTACACTAAGGCAATAAGAAAACCTCCCAATTGCTGGGAGGTCAGATATACATGACAAGATAACCTTGTACATAATCCCCTTCCCATCGCTCGTGGGTGTAAACGGTGATTGTCAAATAGGCAGTTCTCCTGGCTCTGGATTAACGCTCGCCCAAACCTTCCCAAGACTTTCATCTCAGTGGTATAACTTGGGTCTGCTCCCCATTACAGTGGCGGGACCGCGCCGGCATCACACCGGTCTTCCCTATTAAGCCCCGTAGGGCACCTATTTCAACGATGTTCAATTAGTTTTTATTATACCCACCACAACTACTATTGTCAACAAACTTATGCCCTGAGTCCTGTAGTCCATACACAGCAACCCAGACCATCATAAAGCGCTTTTTATTTCTTTAGCCAATTCAATCATCTTCGTAAAGTTCAGACGCAAGTAAAAATCCGCGAAGGACCAGCGGGATTTTAAAATAGGTATACGCTCTAATGCCAAAGGGTCACTACTGTGATTCACTCTGCCAAAATTAACGGTAAAAGCAGCCTTATAATGAGCTGCCGTTAAAGCATCTTTTACTTGTTCGTTATAGGATCCGCCTGGATAGGCCAAATAGCGAACCGGTGTATCCAGTCTCCATTCAATACCCTCCCGGGATTTTACAAGCTGCAGCATTAACTCCTCCTGAGAAACTTCCGCAAGCGCAACATGACTCAGCGTATGTGAGCCGAATTGAAACCCTGCCTGCTGCATTTCCTTAACCTGATCCCAGTTCATATACCACGAATCATGACCAACAACATCGGTTATTAAAAATATAATTGCCGTAAAACCATATTTTTTCATAATAGGGTAAGCATTCGTATAATTATCAGCATAACCATCATCAAATGTGATCAGCACAGGCTTGGGAGGAAGACTACCCTTTTGATAGAGGTAGGAAAATAATTGATCTGCCGTTATTGATGTATAGCCTTTGGACGCCAAATAAGCCATTTGCTTATCAAAGTTTTTGACACTTAGCGCTAATGGATTATCTACATTATCTTCAACCTTATGATAATTTAATACCGGAATACCTGCCGCCAGATCATCCGGAGCATGATAAAAATAGATACCGGCTACGATGCAACCAACTGCACTAGCCAGCAAAAGTATGTAAAGCATTTTCTTTTTCAAGCTATCACCTCATGTGAGTATTATTCCAACTGCAAGCCTCAGGGGACGGCTCATTCAGATAAGGAATGGGAATGTCTTACTGCTAAATAATAAGTCATTTGTCAAAAAACAGCAATAGAAACCACCCTGTAAGCGCATTGTTTTATGAGAGAACTTGATATAACTAATGCTGTCTTTTAAGATACAGTAACTATTTGGGATCTATTAAAATACAATACACTAAGATAAGACAGTAGTGGGGTGATATTTTATGCCGTATATAGAAGTGGAAAGAAATGTCCGGATTTATGTTGAAGACTTAGATCCCGGAACGGAAAGAACTGCTCTATTTATTCATGGGTGGCCGGTAAGCCAGCAGATGTTCGAATATCAATTTAATCAACTGCCCAAATGCGGATTTCGCTGTGTTTCAATGGATCTTAGAGGCTTTGGACAATCAGATCGTCCGTGGAGAGGCTATACATACAATAGGCTGGCCGACGATGTTCGCCTGGTTATCGAAGCCCTTTGCCTTGAAGACGTCACTTTAGTAGGCTTTTCAGTGGGCGGCGCAATAGCAGCCCGGTATATGGCCCGCCATTGCCAATATGGAGTGTCAAAACTCGCTTTGGC
>Ga0366779_1070_pt1 | contig 15426 bp, 14 predicted proteins | sample BONcelN113001E10_FD_207083 | JGI IMG/M metagenome (GOLD analysis project Ga0366779, IMG submission 207083) | Enriched cells from coal bed in the Powder River Basin, Montana, United States - BONCAT cells N11 rep2 HSBNCT.N11.300.1.E10 ... | reverse complement strand
GTTCTTATGATTGAATCAACAATGCCGGCAACCATAATGCCCTGCAGTGTGCTCTACGCTGTTATGCCTGTTAGCGGGGTCATGGTTTGCGCCTATGCGGTGCTGCAGTTTTTTGGAGTTGATACCCGGCGGCATCAGGGACTGGAAGAGGGGGCCGAATAAATGGAAGATCAAGCTATAGCATCAATTTTACTGGGAGTCAGCTTTTTAGTACTGATACTGCTCCGCTTTCCAATCGCTCTTACGCTGGTTGGATCGACAATGCTTACCGTTCTTTATATGGATATTCCACTGCCGGTAGTCGGTCAGCAGATGATTCAAGGTATTAGCAGCTATTCCCTGCTGGCAATTCCTTTCTTCATTCTAACCGGTCAAATTATGGGTGAAGGCGGTCTGGCGCTGCGGTTAGTGAATATGGCCAATCTGCTGGTCGGCCGGGTACGGGGAGGCTTGGCACTGGTAAACAGTGTGGCCTGTATGTTTTTCGGCAATATCTCCGGTTCAGCGGTAGCTGATGCCTCTTCTGTCGGATCCGTTATGATTCCGATGATGCAAAAGAAAGGCTATGATGCCGACTATTCAGTAGGTGTAACTATTTCTTCCGCCATTCAAGGCGTAGTAGTGCCTCCTAGTCATAACCTGGTGCTCTATTCTATCGCCGCAGGCGGTATCTCGATAAAAGCACTTTTTTTAGCTGGTATTGTACCGGGCTTTGTGCTGTTAACTTCACTTATGGTGACCGGCTATGTTATTGCTGTAAAGCGGGGTTACCAAAAAAGTGATCCTGTGCCTCGCAAGGAGATTCCTAATATTTTGCTGCACGGTGTGTTATCCATGACTCCGGCTGTCGTTATCCTGGGCGGTATTATTACCGGCTGGTTTACGGCAACCGAATCAGGTGCTATGGCGGCTACCTATGCCTTTATACTCGCCTTTTTAGGGTACCGGGAAGTACCGCTTAGCCGCATGTGGACGGTACTTAAGCGTACGTTCCGCATTGTATTGATGGTTTTCTTCCTTATCGCAGCCTCCAATGCCTTTGGCTGGATGCTGGCCTATCTAAAAATACCGGATTTAATTACCCAATTATTCCTGGAAATATCCAATAATCCTTTTGTTATCTTGTTAATGATCAATATTTTGCTGCTTATCCTGGGTGGACCCATGGATATGGCTCCGATGATTCTTATTATGACGCCAATACTCCTGCCGGTCGCTGTCAAGCTGGGCATGGACCCTGTTCACTTTGGTATTATACTGATCTTGAATTCCGGCATGGGATTATTAACACCGCCCGTAGGCACGGTACTGTTTGTTGGCTGTGCGATTGGCAAGATATCAGTGCACGCAGGTACCAAAGCGATGCTGCCTTTTTTCTACGCCATGATTGTCGTATTGATGCTCATAACCTATATTCCGCAGATATCCATGTGGCTGCCCACTATGTTTAAATAAGGGGATATTCCCAAAATATTTTAGGGGGATGAATATATGAGATCAAAGAAACTCGCAACTGCTGTTCTATCCTTGTTAGTTGCCGGATCACTGCTGTTCGCTGGCTGTGGTCAAAAGCAAGCTGCTCCCACGGGAGACAAAAAAGCAGAAGGGGCTAAATTTACTCTTCGTTTGGCGGAAACTCATCCACCAGATTACCCCACTACTATGGGCGATAAAAAGTTTGCCGAACTGGTTGGGGAACGCAGCAATGGCCGTATTAAAGTTGAAGTATTTCCCTCTGCTCAATTAGGCGAGGAAAAAGCCGTTATTGAACAGGTTCAGTTGGGCGCTATTGAAATGACTCGCGTTAGTTCAGCCCCGTTAGCTGAATTTAACAAGCAATATGGTGCATTGTCACTGCCTTATATATTTGACAGTGAGGCTCATCTGTGGAAATTCCTCGAAGGACCGATGGGCGTTCAAATGCTGGATGGCCTGGAAAAATCCAAAATGAAAGGTCTGGCCTATTATGAATCCGGTGCCCGCAGCTTCTATGCCCGTACACCGCTGACCAGCCTGAATGATATTAAAGGTCTCAAAATCCGTGTTCAACAAAACAAAGTCAATATGGATATGATTTCAGCGCTGGGCGCAAGTGCTACTCCAATGGGATATGGCGAGGTATTCAGTGCACTGCAGACCGGTGTTATTGATGCAGCAGAAAACAATTATCCCAGCTACTATTCATCCAATCACTATCAGTCTGCAAAACACTTTATTCTTGACGGTCACCAACGGGTGCCTGAAGTATTGCTGATCAGCAAAACCCACTGGGATAAAATGTCCGACGATGATAAGAAATTGATTAAACAGGCGGCTCTTGATTCTGTCAAGTTCCAACGGGAAGCTTGGGCTAAGTATGAAAAAGAATCGGAAGCCAAGCTGCGCGAAGCTGGTGTAACCATTACGGTAGTGAGTGACGTTAAACCTTGGCAGGATGCTGTAAGACCAGTTATTGAAAAATATCAGACTGACTTTAAAGACGTACTGGATGCAGTTGCCCAGGCCCGTAAATAATAATGTAGTGGCCCTGCTAATTTCCCGGAGTCCAAGGAGCAGTCCGGAATGTGATTATCTCAACTCCAGGGAGGCTGCCAGCCTCTCTGGAGTTTTTTCAAACCCCTGCGAAGGGTTCTTACAGCCTGCTGCCGAATTGGATGGGTAAATTAAAAATATTTAGGTGAAATACATGAGTCTACTACGGTACTGGCTGGCCGACACACCGCTGACGACAAAGCTGTTTATCTTTTCTGCCCTGCTTATTATCGTGCCGCTGCTGGTAGTGGGCCTGATTTCCTATCACCAGTCATCGCTCGAACTGGAAGAGGAGGCCCGGCAATATAGCTGGCAGGTTATGGAACAGATTGAGACGCATGTCGAGTATTATGTGCGTGACTTAGAAATTACGTCCTTAAAAATCCTGAATCATCCTGATCTGGGGCAATTGCTAAGAACCAGCACTCAAGATGCGGAAATGTATAGTGCCGCTCGCAGACAGGTGGAAATCATGCTGAAAAATGCGGCTTATTCCCGGTCGGATATTTCTAATATTAGTATAATTGTAGATGGGGCGGTTGTAGTTGACAGTGCTGGGTTCATTCCGGCAGGTGTGACCAGGAGAGTTACCGGCGAACACTGGTATCCGGCCATTCCTTTCGATGGCGGCTCTTTGCTTTTTACCCGGATTTTACATAGTGATGAGCGCAGTGAACCGGTGATGACACTGGCCCGCCGCATTTATAGCTCTCAGACGCTGGAGCCGGTAGGGGTACTGTTGGTAGACGTTAATTACCGCCGTATCAAGGATATTGCCGATAAGGTCAACGTTACCCGTAACGGGTATTTCTTTATTCTCGACAGCGAAGGTCACTATGTGTATCACCCGGATGAAAAAAAACTGGGTAAAAGCTTGGAAAAACTTGATTTTTCCCTATTTACGCAATCCAATGAAGGAACCTCTATGCGCGTCAATAAGGGTGAAGATTTTTTAACTTTCAGTCATTCGGCCAATCTGGGCTGGCGCTTTTTTACTTCTATTCCCTATATGGAATTGAGCCGTCCCGCCGGGCGAATTGGCGAAAATATGCTGCTAACCACCTTGCTTACCTTGGCAGCTGCCTATATTTTAGGCGTTTTTTTTGCTGCGTCCCTCATTCGGCCCATCCGGCGCTTACAGCACTTTATGCGGCGTGTGGAAGTAGGCGATTTCACCGCTCGGGTGCTGGTTGAGACGGGAGATGAGCTAGGCCAGCTTTCCAAGGGCTTCAATAAAATGGTAGAAAAACTGGCAAGTCTGATGGAAGAAGTCTATTTTTCCAAACTGCGTGAAACAGAAGGCGCACTGAGGCGCAAGGAAATGGAATTAAAAGTGCTGCAATCGCAAATTAATCCCCATTTTCTCTACAATTCCCTGGAAACCATCCGGGGGATGGCGCTGGATAAAGATGCCGAGGATATTGCTACCATGTCGGCGGCACTGGGGCAACTACTGCGCTATAACTTGCGCAGCCAAGCACCGGTAGTACCGCTTCGCGATGAAATCCGCGTTTGTCAGGTCTACCTGCAAATTCAGCAGTTTCGCTTTGAAGGACAGTTTACTTATGAATTTCACCTTCCCGACTGGGCCTGGGAGTTATCCATGATTAAGTTTTCACTGCAGCCCCTGATTGAAAATTGCTTTACTCATGGAATGGGTACCGGTGAGCCCCTAATGATCATCATTACAGCCAGTCAACGGGATGAGCAGTCATTTGTTATCGAAGTCTGTGATAACGGACCTGGTATTGAGCAGTCGACTTTGGATCGCATCAGAGCCGATTTGCAGCAAAAAGATATTACCGCCGGCGGACCCAGCATCGGTCTGGTCAATGTACATCGCCGTATCAGCCGCATGTATGGGGATGACTATGGTTTGTCGGTGGGAAATGCTCCCGGTAAGGGAACGGTAGTAGCCCTCCGGATGCCGCTGTCAGTGGCAATACAGAAGGGAGATGCAGTATGAACAGCATACTGTTAGTAGATGATGAACGGTGGGTACGGACGGCGCTGCGTCACACCATAGAAAAATTAAACAAACCTTTTGAAATTGTTCAGGAATGTTCAAACGGTCTGGAGGCGCTGGACTGGCTGCAGGAGCATAGGGTTGATCTGGTACTTAGCGACATACGCATGCCTGTCATGGATGGTTTGGCCTTTATTCGGGAGTTGCGGCACCAGCAGGAAAAACAAGATGTTATTCTTATTACGGTGCACGAGGATTTTCAATCTGTCCAGCAGGCCTTACGAAGTGGTGTCTTTGATTATCTCGTTAAGCCGGTTGATTCGGTAGAACTGGATACCTGCCTGAACAAGTGGCTTCGCTTATGCCGCAGCCGGCAAGAGCCGGATACACAAAAGGCAGCCGATCCAGGTACTTTATCGACCGTACAGCAGGTACTGCGCTATATTGCCAAAACATCTCCCGGTGACGTAACGTTGGCCGATGCGGCCAAATGCGTCCATATGAATCCCTCCTATCTCAGTCAGTTATTCAAGCAGGAAATGCATATTAACTTTATTGATTATGTAAGCAGCCTGCGCATCAAAGAGGCCAAACTACTGTTAACCAGCACAACACTGCGCATTTCGGAAATTGCCTGCCGCCTTGGGTATAGCGATATTGCTTATTTCAGCAATATGTTTCGCAAATTAACGGGCGTGAGTCCCTCGGAATACCGGAAAAATGCAGAAAAAAATATTCAGTAAAGGCAGGTTTAGAATATGAAAAAGATCCGCTTTGCACTTGTCGGCAGCGGCGCTATTGCTCCTACCCATGCGCAAGCGCTGGCCCGCATTGCTGAGGCCGAGCTGGTGGCTGTTTATTCCCGGTCTGCAGGTAAGGGGCAGGTATTGGCGGAGCAGTTTAACTGCCAATTCTATACCGATTACCACGAAATGTTGAGTAAAGGCGGCATTGATGCCGTAGCTATCTGTACGCCCAGCGGCACTCATGCCGAATTTGCCGTTAAGGCAGCCCAAGCAGGTAAGCATGTCTTAATTGAAAAACCAATTGAAATTTCACTGGAAGGTGCCGATGCCATCATTAGTGCCTGCATGCAAAATCAGGTGCAGCTTGGTGTCATATTTCAACGGCGTTTTAGCCCGGGAGTGGTTAAGTTAAAAGAATTGCTTAGCCAGGGGCGCTTAGGTAAAATCAATTATGCCGGCTGCTATGCCAAGCTATATCGCAGCCAGGAATACTATGACAGTGGTGCATGGCGCGGTACCTGGCAGCTTGACGGCGGCGGAGTGCTGATGAACCAGGGCATTCACTATGTTGATTTGCTGCAGTATCTGGCGGGACCGGTGGTGGAAATAACAGCCCGCTGCGCTACCGTAGGTCATGAACGTATTGAAGTAGAAGATACCGCCGCGGCAACAGTTACCTTTGCCAGTGGCGCTATTGGTATTATCGAAGCAACCACTAATGCTTATCCTGGCTTAGTGTCACGGATTGATCTGTATGGCAGTGAAGGCAGTGCCATTATTGAAAATGATGATTTAGTTTATATCAGCCTAAAGTCCGGCGAACAATTCAGTACGAGTGTTGCCGCTGATCAGGTGGGAGTAAGCAGTCCTCAGGTAACTGACGAAAACCATGAACAGCAGTTCCGCCAATTCATTGCCGCGCTGCAAAATAAAGAGACGATGAATGTGAATGGAAGCGAAGGACGTAAGGCGTTAGAAATAATCCTGGCAATGTACAAGTCAGCTTTTTTGGGGCAGCCGGTTGCGCTGCCACTGACCGATAGCCTTTTTTTGCGTGATTTAGCTGCCCAGTCGGCAAAGCGTAAAGGGTTTGCCATGTATGCAATTCATAATAAGCAGTAAGACTTAAAAAATAAGGGGAGGAAAATAGCATGGTTCAGCTCAATCGTAAAGTTGCCGGTCTTGCCGGTTTAGCCCAATTACCCGAGCGGGTACTACAGTTTGGTGAAGGCAATTTCCTGCGGGCATTTGTAGATTGGAAATTTCATCAGCTCAATAAACAAGGACTATTTAATGGCAGTGTTGTTGTTGTACAGCCCATTGCCGAAGGTCTCGTGCCGCTGATTAACGAGCAGGAAGGTCTGTTTACACTGCTGCTCCGGGGCTTGCAGGACGGAAAACCTCTTGAACAGACAGAAGTTATTTCCTCCATCAGCCGTGGCCTTAATCCTTATACCCAGTGGGATGAGTATTTGCGCTGCGCTGAAGAGCGGGATATTGAATTTGTTGTATCCAATACAACTGAGGCCGGGATAACCTATGATGCTAACGATCAGCCTGACATGATGCCGCCTGCTTCCTTCCCCGCTAAGCTGGCAGTATATCTGTACCACCGTTATTGCCACTTCCGGGGTGATCCTGCGACAGGCCTGGTTATCCTGCCTTGTGAATTAATTGACCGCAATGGTGATAACCTGAAAGCAATCGTGCTCCGTTTAGCCCGCGAGTGGCAGTGGCCGCAAGAATTTTCTGTCTGGATAAATGAACATAACTATTTTCTCAATACGCTGGTTGACCGTGTTGTCACCGGTTACCCTCGTGACGAGGTTGCTGCTCTTACTGAGCGATTGGGTTACGAAGACAAACTGCTTAATGCAGGTGAACTGTTCCATCTGTGGGTTATTGAAGGACCGGCACATCTGGCGAAGCGTCTCCCCTTTGTTCAGGCGGGCCTTAATGTTGTCTGGACGGAGGATATGGCACCGTACCGTACCCGCAAAGTGCGTATTCTAAATGGCGGACATACTGCTTCCGTACCGGCAGCTTTTCTCTATGGCCTTGAGACAGTTGGCGAAATGATGGATCACGACATTATGGGAGCCTTTGTGCGGCAGGCTATTTATGATGAAATTGTGCCTTCTATTAAGCTCGACAAAGTTTTGATGACTGATTTCGCTAATTCAGTGGTAGAACGCTTTCAAAATCCCTTTATCAAGCATTATCTGCTTAGCATCCTCCTCAATTCATCATCTAAATTTAAAACCCGGGTACTGCCGTCTATCCTGGAATATCAGGAGCAATATGGTCAGCTGCCGGAGAAACTGGTCTTTTCCTTAGCTGCTCTTATTAGTGTTTATAAAGACGGTGTTATCGAAGGTACCGTCATGCGTGCGCAGCGTACCAAGGGTGTTTATGAGATGAAAGATGACGTGCCTGTACTGGAATTCCTGGCTAATGCCTGGTCGAAATATGATAATACACCACAAGCAGCGCTAACCGTTTCAAAAGTGGTTTTGGGCAATACTGCCATGTGGGGCAGGGATCTGAATCAAGTGCCTGGTTTAACTGAAAAAACGGCGGACTATTTATACCGCATCACCTCAAGTGGCATACAGACGGTAGCTGCGCAATTGGTGCGGAGGTAATTATGGCAATTCTGGTCATTCACGAAAGAGATAATGTAGCCGTGACCATTGGTGATATAAAAAAGGGTGAGCTGGTAGCCTATGGCTCAGTCAAATTGGTAGCTCAGGAGGATATTGACAAAGGCCACAAAATTGCAATACGCGATATTGAGGCAGGTGAGAATGTAGTCAAATACGGTTTTGCTATTGGCAAAGCCACCTGTCCGGTTAAAGCCGGACAGTGGCTGCATACGCATAATGTCAAAACCAACCTGGGGGATGTGCTGGACTATCAATACTTACCTGAGCCTGGACACCTTACAGTGCCCAAGCAATGCGGTAAGACCTTTAGCGGCTATCGCCGGTCAGGCGGCAGCATAGGTATTCGTAATGAAGTGTGGATTATACCTACGGTCAGCTGTGTCAACCGGGCTGCTCAGCTCATTGCTAAGTCGGCTCAGGCTAACTTGGCCGGGCTAAAGAATATTGACGGTATTTATGAATTTACCCACCCTTATGGATGTTCCCAACTAGGCGACGATCATCGCACCACCAGGCAAATCCTTATCGACCTGGTGAACCACCCCAATGCAGGAGCTGTACTGGTGCTGGGCTTGGGCTGTGAAAACAATAATATCCCTGAATTCAAAGCAGCTTTGGGCGATTACGATGCTGCCCGGGTGAAATTCCTCATTGCTCAGGACGTAGAAGATGAGATTGCTAGCGGACTGGAATTGATGGAGGAACTGCTGCAATACGCTAATCAATACAGTCGCAGTGACTGCCCGGTGTCGGAGCTGGTGGTAGGATTAAAATGCGGCGGTTCGGACGGATTCTCCGGTATTACTGCCAATCCGCTGGTAGGAGCATTTTCGGATATGCTGATTGGCTGCGGCGGGAGCACTGTGCTCACGGAAGTGCCGGAAATGTTTGGTGCTGAGACAATTCTGATGAACCGTGCCCAAGACGAACAAGTATTTGCAAAGACCGTTAAGCTGATTAATGATTTCAAAGATTATTTTAAGTTTCATAATCAGCCGGTATATGAGAATCCTTCACCGGGTAATAAAAAAGGCGGCATTACTACTCTGGAAGATAAGTCTCTCGGCTGTACGCAAAAGGGCGGACGCAGTACAGTGGTGGATGTTCTGGGATATGGTGAACGGGTGAGTGCTAAAGGGCTGAATCTTTTAAACGGGCCCGGTAATGATGCCGTAGCTTGTACCGTGCTGGCTGCGGCGGGCTGTCACATCGTGCTCTTTACCACCGGACGGGGTACTCCGCTGGGGACTGCTGTACCGACTGTTAAGATTGCTACGAATAGTGACTTATTTAAACGCAAGCAAAACTGGATGGATTTTGATGCAGGACAGCTGCTTACCGGCAAAACAATGGAAGAAGTAACGGAAGAGTTCTTTGACTATATTGTGGATGTTGCATCAGGTAAGGAAACCAAAGCGGAGAAAATGGGGTTTAGAGAGATTGCCATCTTCAAAACCGGCGTCACTTTATAGGAACGGCCGCCGATAAGCCCCCATCTGCGTTGTTGCCAGCCCTGTCGAAATCCTCAACGTACCAACACGTACGCCTCCGGTTTCCGCCAGGGCCGGCGCCTAGCAGCTGGAGACTTCTCGACGGCCTGAGCTGTCGGCAGTGGAGACGGGGAATGAGAGGACGGCTTAGTGCCGTTGGTGGTGGATAGCTCCCCTGCGGGGTGCACAACGATACACGGGGACGGTTCTCGTGTATCAGTTTGGGTAGCATGCGTTCCCTCACTTCGCTTAGCAGTTGAGCCTTCTCGATGGACTGGGCTTGTCGGCAATGGGAGACGGGGAACGGGCTTGTTGCAGTTGACGGTGGATAGCTCCCCTATGGGGTGCACTTTAGACCGGCTCTTTTTCCACTGGTAAGCTTTCCTTTCGGGGATATAATAAGCCGTCAGGTATTCTTAATTCCAATACTAAGAATAAACTGAAAAATTTAAAAAAATACTGCTAATGAGGCAGGAGAAATTAATAATAACCAGAATTATAGTTGGTGAACCGGTTTAGTAAACCGATTTATAAACCGAGATGGAGCGTGATCATAGTGATTCCGAAACTGAAAACGTTAGAAAAAATTATGGATTGTGGCCTGGTTGCTGTTGTTCGGGCTGAAAATGCCGAACAGGCGGTAAAAATTGCTGACGCCTGCATTAAAGGTGGCGTAGCCGGTATTGAAATAACCTTTACTGTTCCTGGTGCAGCCGATGTTATCAAAGGCTTAGCCGAAACCTATAAATCAGGTGAAATTATTATCGGTGCCGGTACGGTGCTCGATCCTGAGACTGCCCGGATTGCTATTTTAGCCGGAGCTCAGTATATTGTCAGCCCTTCGCTTAATGCCGATACCGTGCGGTTGTGTAACCGTTATCAAGTGCCTATCATGGCCGGTGCCATGACTATTAAAGAAATCGTTGAAGCTATGGAAGTTGGCGCCGACGTAATTAAAATTTTCCCTGGTGAATCAATGGGAGCCGGTTTTGTAAAAGCCGTTAAAGGTCCGTTGCCGCAGGCTCCGATGATGCCTACCGGCGGTGTCGGTCTGGATAATGTAGGCGAGTGGATTAAGGCTGGCTGCGTGGCTGTTGGCGTAGGTGGTAATCTGACTGGCGGAGCCAAAAAAGGCGACTACGAGTCTATTACTGAAATTGCGAAACAGTTTATTGCCAAGATTAAAGAAGCACGGGCTAAATAAATATCAATAACTTACATTCCAAATTTGAGAGGAGTTTTTTAGTAATGGCAAAGGTAGTATGCTTTGGAGAAATTATGCTTCGGTTGGCCCCTCCCGGTTATTCCCGTTTTGAGCAGGCAAGTTCGTTTGAAGCTGTTTACGGCGGCGGAGAAGCCAATGTGTGTGTATCATTAGCTAATTATGGTGAAGAAGCTCTTTTTGTAACTAAGGTGCCGGAGAATCCAATTGGCCAGACTGCAGTCAACGAAATGCGCCGCTATGGTGTAGATACTCGCTATATGATTCGCGGCGGTGAACGTTTAGGAATTTATTTTTGTGAAAAAGGTGCGTCCCAGCGCCCTTCCAAGGTAGTCTATGACCGCAAATACTCTTCCATATCCACAGCAACAAATGCTGATTTCAATTGGGAGGAAATTTTTGCCGGCGTTACCTGGTTCCACTTCACCGGCATTACTCCTGCCTTAGGTGACAGTGTTGCCGAAGCAGTGCTGGAAGCGTGCAAAGCAGCCAAAGCAGCAGGAATTACGGTCAGCTGCGATCTCAACTTCCGCAAGAATCTGTGGACGAGCGAAAAAGCCGGCAAGGTAATGGCTCAATATATGCCTTATGTGGATGTCTGCATTGCCAATGAAGAAGATGCGGAGAAAGTCTTTGGCATTAAAGCAACTGATACGGATATTGAAGGCGGCAAACTGAACCACGACGGCTACAAAGACGTTGCTAAGAAGCTGCAAGATAAGTTTGGTTTCAAAGCAGTGGCTATTACACTGCGGGGCAGTATTTCTGCCTCTGATAACAACTGGGCGGCTATGCTGTATAAAGATAACGAGTACTATTTCTCCCGCAACTATGCTATCCGTATTGTTGATCGCGTAGGCGGCGGGGACTCTTTTGGCGGCGGTCTGATTTATGGTATGCTGAACAACTACAGCAATCAGGATGCGCTGGAATTTGCTGTAGCTGCATCGTGCCTCAAACATACCATTGAAGGTGACCACAATCATGTATCCGTGGCTGAAGTAAAAACACTGATGGCCGGTGACGGATCAGGTCGGGTACAACGGTAAAGATAGGCTAACTGCTGCCGGGACTCTTGTGTTCCGGCGGCATTTATCTATCAATTGTAAGGAGGAAAGAAAATGAAAATTGCCCGCTTTTCCTATCAGGATCGTGAATTGTATGGCGTGGTGGACGGCGGCCAGGTAAACGTTATTGACGGAAATATTTTTGGCAGCTATACCATTACGGAAGAGTCGCTGCCGTTGACTGCTGTGAAAGTATTGGCACCTGTAAAACCCTCTAAAGTCATCGGTGTCGGTTTAAACTACCAGGCAGTTGCTAACGACAAAGGTGTCGAATTTCCTGCCGAGCCAATCCTGTTTTTGAAACCTCCATCTAGCATTATCGGTCCTGACGACAGTGTTATTTTATCTGAATTGGTGAAAAAACCTGTATTTGAAGTGGAACTGGCAGTTGTCATCGGCAAAAAAGCGAAGAATGTTACGGCAGAAACTGCTCTGGACTATTGTCTGGGGTATACTTTAGCCAATGACATAACAGCAAAGGACCACATGATTAAAGGGCAGCCTTGGGCAAAGGGAAAATCCTTCGATACATTTACTCCGGTAGGGCCCTTTATTGTAACGGGAATTGATCCTGAGAATACCGAAATATCGCTGCTCTTAAATGGCGAACAAAAGCAGCTCAGCAGTACGGCAGATATGATTTTCGGCGTTCGTCAGATAATTTCATTTGTATCTCAGGTTATGACGCTGGAACCGGGAGATCTTATTATTACCGGGACACCGCTGGGGGGTAGCGACTTTGCTGCCGGCGATGTATTCACATTAACGGGACCTGAACTTGGAACCATTACCAATCCTGTACGTTAGAACGGAGATTGTCTTATGCCCGTAACGATAAACGATGTTGCAGCCCGGGCAGGAGTGTCTAAGACCACTGTGTCTCACTACCTAAATGGCCGCTATGACAGCATGAGTAAGGAAACAAAAGAAAATATTGCCCAAGTCGTCGAGGAGCTTGGTTACCGGCCTAACGCGCTGGCACGCAGTCTGAAACAAAAGAAAACACATACCATTGGTGCTATTGTAGCCAATATTTTAAATCCTTTTTCTACCAGCATTATTCGTGGAGTTGAGGATTACTGCAATAAGCATGGCTTTAGCCTGATCTTATGCAATGCTGACGAAGATCCGGTCAAAGAGCGGGACTATTTGGAAGTATTGGCCGACAAGCAAGTGGATGGACTCATTATTAATACTACCGGACATAATAATGAGCTGGTTAAGTCCTTGAATCTTCACCTGCCGGTGGTGCTCATTGACCGGAAAGTCCCGGAGATCAATACCGATACCGTTACGGTAGACAGCAAGAAAGGTGTCCAACTGATGATTGATCACCTGATTAAGCTGGGGCACCGTGAAATTGCCTTTTTTACCATGCCTTATCAGGAGGTTAGTCCCCGTACCGAGCGTGTATTGGGTTATCGGCAAGCGTTGACCAGTCATGGTATTGCCTGCAAGCCGCACCTGCTTGTTGAAACTGGTCTTGATGAAGCGTCAGTAATTAGAGCAGTTCAAAATGTACTTGTCGCTCCAATGCAACCTGATGCCATTTTTGGCGCTAATAATCTCATGACTATGGCAGTAGTGAAGGCGCTGAAAAAAATGAACATTTCTATTCCTCAAGATATAGCGGTTGTCGGTTTTGATGACTGGGATTGGGCCGAACTCATCGATCCTCCGGTCACGGTAGTCAGTCAGCCAACTTATGCCATGGGGCAAGAAGCAGCAGCGCTGCTCATCAAACGGCTCAAGAGTAAAAAGACCAGCCGTAAACCGGCGGTTATCTTATTTAACCCCGAATTGATTATCCGAAAGTCTTGTGGTGAGTAGGTAATTTGGTACAAGTGCCTACTGCAATCTGCAGTAGGCACTTGCTTTGTTCCACATGGTGAAAAAAGTGGCTGCGACAGGAAATATGCGCAGGATTTTGCTTGCTAATGTGGTAATATTAGACCAAACGAACGGAATATAGTTCCGCATTGTGGAATTTGCAGAGAGGAAAAAATGGAAAAACGTAGCACAGACGTACAGTCCTTACAACGGGCTTTTGATATTTTAGAAACAATCGGTAATAGTACCAAAGGTGTATCGCTGCGTGAAATAACTGAGAAGACAGGACTGCCCAAAACAACGGTTTACCGCCTGCTGGGTAATTTGGAAAGCCGTGGTTATGTGCGTTGTACCAGCGGCGGTCATTATGAGCTGGGCTTAAAGCTGCTGATGATGAGCCAGCGGGTAGAACAGAAATTTCAGCTTAAACATGTGGCCCGGCCCATTATCCAGCAATTGAGAGATTACAGCGGTGAGACTGTTCACCTCGGTGTGCTGGAAAATAACCGAGTGATGTATATGGATTCGGTAGAAAGTCATCATCCGATTCGCCTGGTGGCTAGGGTGGGAGCTACTAATTCTATTCATTGTACATCGCTGGGGAAAGCACTGCTCATTAACCGGGATGATAAGGCAATAGCAAAAATACTCGATCTCCAGGTTATGGAGAAGCGTACTGCTTATACCATTACACATGCGAAAGCATTCCTTGCCCAAATGGCGGATGTCCGTAAGCTGGGGTATGCTTTGGATGATCAGGAAAGCGCTGAAGATTGCCGCTGTGTCGGTGCGCCAATTTACGACCATCAAGGGCAGGTGGTTGGTGCAATTAGCATTTCCGGGCCGGTATCTCGATTTTCGTTGACAATTATTCATACTTCTATCGCTCCTAAATTACTGCAGGCTACCAGGCAGATATCTCAGTTCCTGGGACTGATTGCTGAGTAAGCGGAGGTGTGATTTTTCATGATAAGTAAGGAGGTGACAGATGCTAGCAGCGGTATTTTTGTAAATATCTAAATTGCAGCCATTATTAATGGTAGAAGATAATAGGAGGAGAATAAATATGGATATCAGATATGGAGCTCATCCCGAAGACGCAAAGACGTATGACACAAGTCGGTTACGTCAGGAGTTTCTTATTCAAGAACTGTTTGTTCCTGGAAAGGTCAATATCGTATATAGTCATGTTGACCGTATGATTACAGGTGGCGCGGTTCCGACACAGCCTATTGCTCTCGAAGGCGGCAAAGAAATGGGCTCTGAATTCTTTTTGGAACGCAGAGAATTGGGTGTTATCAATATTGGTGGTCCTGGCACGGTAACGGTAGACGGTTCAGCCTATCCGATGGAGAAATACGATGGTTTGTATGTTGGCATGGGGTCCCGTGAAGTGGTTTTTGCCAGTGCTGATAGTGCCAATCCGGCCAAATTTTACTTTAACAGTGCTGCCGCTCACAAGACCTATCCAACTGTCAAAGTAGGTATCACCGAAGTACAGCCCACTCGTCTGGGTACGCAGGCTCAGTCTAATGACCGCACCATTTATAAATATTTTCACCCCCAAGGTGTTCAAAGCTGTCAGCTGGTAATGGGAATGACCGTTCTTGAACCAGGGAATATGTGGAATACCATGGCATGTCACACCCACGAAAGACGTATGGAAGTATACTTGTACTTCGAAATGCCGGCAGATGCAATCGTCTTTCATTATATGGGGAAACCCGATGAAACACGGCACATTGTAATGCGCAATGAAGAAGCGGTTATTTCTCCCAGCTGGTCTATTCATTCAGGCGTAGGTACATCCTGTTACCGATTTATCTGGGGAATGGCCGGAGAAAATCAGACCTTTAATGACATGGATGGAGTGGAAATGACTTATATTAAGTAAGTACGCGCTGCTT
>Ga0366779_1068_pt1 | contig 15502 bp, 12 predicted proteins | sample BONcelN113001E10_FD_207083 | JGI IMG/M metagenome (GOLD analysis project Ga0366779, IMG submission 207083) | Enriched cells from coal bed in the Powder River Basin, Montana, United States - BONCAT cells N11 rep2 HSBNCT.N11.300.1.E10 ... | reverse complement strand
TCAAAGGGCTTTATCAAATAATCAAAGGCACCATCTGCCAGTCCCTTTGCTAAACTAACGGACTGCAAAGTAGGAACAATTCCGCTACCCCTGTACGTATTGCTTGCCGCAATCATCTATGCCGCATCAGTTTATGGCAAACTGCCGGCCGATATGATCGGCGGCATCGCGGTGATGATGATTATGGGCGTTTTACTAGGTGATATTGGCCTTAAAGTACCCGTGCTGAAAGATATTGGCGGTCCCGCAATCTTATCCATTTTTATTCCATCCATCATGGTCTTTTATAATCTGATTAATCCGGCCTCCATGAAAGCGATAACTGCTTTTATGAAGGGATCCAACTTCTTATATTTATATATTTCCTGTTTGGTTACCGGCAGCATATTAGGAATGCAGCGTGTCGTACTGGTTCAAGGCTTTCTCCGCATGTTTATCCCGCTGCTAATCGGTACACTTGCCAGTGCTGCCTTAGGCACACTGGTAGGAAGCCTAACCGGTATCGGTGCTCATCGCGCCTTCTTCTATATTGTTGTGCCCATTCTCTCCGGCGGTGTAGGAGAAGGTATTTTGCCCTTATCCATGGCTTATTCGGAAATACTGCAGCAATCAAATGATAAATTTATTCCCCAGCTTATACCGGCTGCCATGTTGGGCAATATTATCGCGATTATGCTAGCAGGCTATTTGCGCCGTCTAGGCAAAAGCAAGCCTCACCTCAGCGGTAACGGCTTATTGGTAAAAACAGGCCAGGACGAATTTTTGAAAGCAGCCCAAGCTACGGAAAAACCGGTAGACTTCGCTGTTATGGGTGCCGGACTGCTGCTAGCCTGCACCTTCTATATCTGGGGTTTAGTAGTGAATAAGTTTATCGATATTCCTGCTCCTATTATTATGATATTTTCGGCTGCCCTTGTGAAGGCTGCCGGTATTATGCCGGCAAAAATGGAACAAGGCGCCTACCATACCTACCGCTTCATCTCATCAAGCTTAACTTGGGCACTGCTGGTAGGTGTGGGTGTGCTCTATACTCCCTGGAAAGACGTAATTGCTGCTATTTCCCCGGCCTATATTGTGACTGTATTAACAACGGTAGTTGCTATGATCGCCTCCGGTTTTTATGTCGGCAAGTTTATGAATATGTATCCCGTAGAATCAGCGCTGGTTACAGGCTGTCACAGCGGGTTAGGCGGTACAGGCGATGTAGCCATTCTATCGGCAGCCAACCGAATGGAACTTATGCCTTTTGCACAGGTTTCTACCCGGTTAGGCGGAGCTTGTGTAGTAGTCGGTGCCGCCTTGCTGCTTCGACTCTGGCAATAACCAAATGCCTCTCAGGCAGCACTAATCTCAGAGTTGCCTGAGAGGCATGAAAAAGGAGGATTGTTTTATGGGAAACACACTCAATACAGCTCAGGCAGGAACATTGGAATCTGGCGACATTATGCTCATTGTTGCACCGGCAAGCGCTGCCGGTATTACAATCGAACTGGAAAGCATTGTTTTTCCCCAATACGGCCAGGCAATAATGGAAGTACTGCAAAAAACAGTGGAACAACATGGTCTTACCGGTATTTATATCAAAGCCATCGACCGTGGCGCGCTTGATTGTACCATAAAAGCCCGTGTTCTCACGGCACTCGCCAGAGCAGGGGCTGTGCTTAAGGAGGAACTATTATAATGAAATTAAGGCGGAGCTTATTATTTATTCCCGGTAACAACCCCAGTATGTTGCAAAACGGCGGTGTGTTCGGAGCAGATTCAGTCATTCTTGATCTCGAAGATGCTGTTTCACCTAACGAAAAGGACGCAGCGCGCCTACTGGTTGCTCATGCACTTCGCCATGTTGACTACGGCACAAGTGAAACGGTAGTGCGGATTAATGGGCTTGACAGCTTTGGCAGCGAGGATATACGGCGGATTGTTCCGTGTGAACCGGGAGCACTGTTGGTGCCCAAAGTGCAATGTGCCGAAGATATTCATACGGCAGTAGCAAAAATCGCCCAAGCGGAAAGACGGGAACAGAAAAAAGTGAAAATTATTGCGCTTATTGAAACTCCGCGGGGCTTAGCCGAGTGTCATGCAATCGCCCGCGCCGATGAACGGGTTGTTGCACTGGCCTTTGGTGCCGAAGACTATACTGCCGGCATCGGCGCTCAGCGCACAAAAGAAAGCATAGAAATCAGTACTGCCCGGATGCTGCTGGTGAACGCTGCAGCGGCAGCCGAAATACAGGCCATTGATACACCCTATACGGACGCCGGTGATGATTTGGGTATGGAAACCGACACCACCATGGCTAAGCAACTGGGTTTTAAAGGTAAATTAGCAATTAATCCTCGCCAGATTGACATTATTCACAGCGTATTTAATCCTTCACAGCAAGAAATCGCTTGGGCCCATCAGGTAATTCAAGCAATACGCCAGGCTGAGGCCGAAGGCTCCGGTGTTGCTTCCCTGCAAGGTAAAATGGTTGATGCACCTATTGTAAATCGGGCTGAGCGTATTATAAAGCTTACGCAAGTGCTGGGCCTTTCACAGGAGGTGGTACCGTGCTAAACAGCATTGGCCGAGAGATACCAGACTTTATTCCTGGCTACGGACCGGTAAAACCTTTTGCAGGAGCCTTTTCATTCCCCCCTGATTGTCAGCGGCAAGCACCAAAGGTAAAAATGACAGTTCCTGGCGAAATTAAGCTAGTTACCAGTCTGGAAGAAGTTTTCAAAAAAATTGCTATTACCGATGGAATGACACTATCTTTCCATCATCATTTCCGTAATGGCGATGGAGTAGTGAACCAAGTACTGGCAGTTGCAGCTAAATTGGGGATCAGGAATTTAAAAATTGCCTTGAGCTCGGTTTTTCCTGTACATGAACCACTAATTGATCATATAAAAAGCGGTGTTATCACAGCACTTGATACCAACTATCTGTCCGGTCCGGTGGCACAGGCTATTTCCCAGGGAATACTGGACACTCCCGTGGTTTTGCGGACTCATGGCGGACGGGCAAGAGCAATTGAATGCGGCCAACTCAAAATTGATGTTGCCTTCATTGCTGCGCCTGCAGCAGATGATTATGGCAATATTAACGGTATACAGGGCCCTACTGCCTGCGGCTCCTTAGGCTACGCCTTTGCTGACGCAGAATATGCCGACCATGTTGTTGCCGTAACCGACTATCTGGTGGAATACCCTTTATCACCTGTTTCCATCTCCCAAACAAGAGTAGACTATGTGGTTAAAGTAGCTACCGTTGGTGACCCCAAAGGCATAGTATCAGGCACTACGCGCGTGACAAAAGATCCGGTAGGTCTGAAAATCGCCGCCACTGCCGCTAACGTTATTCAGGCTTCCGGACTTCTTAAACAAGGCTTCTCTTTTCAAACAGGTGCCGGTGGAGCCTCACTTGCCACCGCTCATTTTGTCCGGCAAATGATGGATAAGGCAGGTATAACAGGCAGTTTTGCCCTTGGCGGCATTACAGGCTTCATGGTGGAGATGCTGGAAAAGGGCCTGTTTAAAAATATAATTGACGTCCAGGGCTTTGACTCGGAAGCCATCCGCTCGATTGCCACTAATCCTAACCATATCGAAGTAAGTGCTAACGTCTATGCCAGCCCCTTTAATGCCGGTTGTGTTGTAAATAAGCTTGATGCCGTCATACTCGGCGCAACTGAAATTGATACGGATTTCCATGTGAATGTCGTTACCGGCTCAGACGGTGTGATCATGGGTGGTTCGGGCGGTCATAGCGATGCAGCCGCAGGAGCTAAACTCACCATTGTAGTTGCTAATTTGCTGCGCTCAAGATTACCGGTCATTATGGATGCGGTGTTAACGGCAACTACCCCAGGTGAAACAATTGATGTACTAGTTACTGAACGGGGTATTGCTGTTAATCCAAAACGCAGCGATCTTGCTGCCATATTGGCAGCGGCAGGACTGCCGGTAGTCAACATTCACGAACTTAAACAAATTGCGGAAAAAATTGCCGGCAAGCCGCAACCGATTAAGCTAAGCGAAAAAATTATTGCCGTTGTTGAATACCGGGACGGTACCATTATTGATGTAGTTCGCCAACGAATGGCACAAGAATAATTAAAATAAGCCCTGACACACTCTTCCTAAAGAAAGTGTCAGGGCTTATTTAATTATCTACAACTATACAATAGCAGGCAGTATTCCAGGTATTACCCAGGCCTTCAGCAGAATGACAGCAATGACAAATAACAAGAGATACACCGAATACCGAAGAGTAATGCGGAAAATATCCGTCTCCCGCCCACCCAAACCGGTAGCGGCACAAGCAACTGCAATTGACTGAGGAGAAATCAGCTTACCAATATCCGCCCCAAGTAAATTGGCTGATATCGTCAGCATCGGATTGAAGCCAAGCTGAGAGGCGGTAACCTGTTGCAGCTTGCCAAACAGGGCCGCTGATGAAGTAACCGAGCCGGTTAAAAACACGCCTAAATATCCGATAACCGGCGAAAAGACCGGGAAAAACATGCCAGTATAAACAGCGAAGGCTAAGCCAAGCGTATACGACATGCCTGAGTAGTTGGCTAAGAAGCCTATACCCAGTACTGCCGCCAAAGTAATTAGTGAGTATACTAGTTGCTTAAAGGTCTTAGTGAATACTCTTACCCCCGTAGACGGCTTAATGCCAAGTACAGCCATCGAAAGCAGCGCAGAAATCAGCATGGCTGTACCGGGAGCGGAAAAGAAATCCCAGCGATAGTTAGCTGCATACTTGGCCGGAACAGCTACAATCGGCGCCGTCCGGTAGACAATTCCGTCCAAACCTGGCCAGGAAGGAATCATCACAAACCATTTTAAGTCTCTGGCAACCCAATTCTTGAAAGCTGGTATGCCCCAAATGCCCATTACAATCATCAGGATGATAAACGGTGACCATGCCTTCATGATTTGCCCAAGGTTATATTGATTTACTTCATTATAGGCAACCTCGGGGTCATTCGCAAAGCGCCAAATGTTTTCAGGCCGCCAGTACTTTAAGAATACCCCTAAGGACACCATCGAAGCGAAGGAAGAAAGAATGGCTGGAAGTTCAGGTCCCATGAACTGACTGACAAAATAATTCGTAACAGCGTAGCTGCCGCCGGCCACTAATGCGGCAGGCATAACACCGGACACATTCTTCCAGCCTGCCAATACTACTAACATAAAAACAGGAATGATGAGAGCCAAAATAGTCATATCCAGTCCAATGGCCTTTGAGACAACTAGGCTATTTACTTCGGTTACTGTGGACATCATAATAGTCGGCGTTCCTACCGGTCCAAAAGGCACAGGAGGCGTATTGGCTACGAGACAAATAACGGCGGCCGGCAGCGCGGGAAAACCTAAGCCGATTAGCATTGCAGCTGCAACCGCTACCGGTGCTCCCTGCCCGGCAACACCCTCCATAAATGCGGAAAAGCAAAAAGCGACTAACAAGGCTTGCAGCCTCCGGTCAGTAGATAGGGAAGAAATCGAGCTTTTTATCACTTCAAACTGGCCTGATTCAACAGTTAAATTATAAAGAAATACAGCTGTAAGAATAATCCAGCCTATGGGAAAAAGTCCGGTGACCATTCCAAGCGCCGATGCCGATATAGCCACACTAAGGGGCATTTTATAGGTAAAAACAACAACCCCAATAGTCAGCAATAAAGTCGTTATACCTGCGATGTGCCCCTTCATCCTTTTTACTGCCAAGGCCCAGAAAAGATAGAAAATGGGAATGGAGACGGCTAGTGCAGTAAGACTGAGGCTATCTCCCAGCGCAGCGTAGTTTTGATACCATTGCATGGTAACACACATCCTTTCTTAAAATATCATGATAAGTTAAAAATAATGCAGAATATTCAAATAATATTTAGTAAAAAGAGATGACCGCGTTAACCACCAGCGCGATCATCTGCTTCTTACAAACTGCCCGACTTCCTACAGCTATACGTATAATATTAACGCAATAAACTCCAAATCTTCTGTGCCTGTGTTCTCAATGGAATGACTTTCACCATTAGCAGTAAACATTACATCACCTGCGGCCACCGGAACCATTGTTCCATTATCATCAACTGTTCCTTCACCGGTAATAATGTAATAAGCTTCAATATCTCCTTTATGTTCGTGCCATCCAAGAGAGCAGCCAGGCTGCAGCAAATTACGGGCAAACAACCTGCCCTTACCCTGCAATTGATCCATCTCCAGCAGTTTAGTTACCTGGAGACTGCCTTTGCCGCCAAAGCGATTAACAAAGGTCTCACTAGTTAATTCACCGGACTTTCGGATCATTTTAACCCCTCCTGATTTCGTAATAGCTATGTTCCCGCCTTAACCGTATATCAGACAAACTCCTTGATACAATCGACAGCCGGCCCCATGGAACAATCCGTATCTTTCTCGCAAACAATATCAATAACATACGGAGTTTTAGACTGAGCAGCTCTTGCTAAGGCACCTTCAATATCTTCCGGTTTAAATACCCGCTCGCCGGCACAAGCGAATCCTTCGGCAACTTTAACATAATCCATTACGCCTTGATTTACATCCATTTCCACCGCGTGCTCAAAGCCATAAGCATATTTTTGATTTTGTCTGATTAGGCTAAGATAACCGTTATTAACGATAACGACAATTACGGGCACATGATAGGTGGCAGCGACAGCCAGCTCTTCCACAAGAAAAGTAAACCCAAAGTCTCCCATAACAGCCACAGCATGTTTAGCAGGATTTGCAATTTTAGCTCCAAAAGCAGCGGGAATATCGAATCCTAATGTACCTGCACCGCCTGAGGGCAAATAAAGGCGTGGCTCATCAATATCCTGCAACTGACCGGACCAGATTTGGTTTAGACCGCAGCCGGTAGTAAACATGGCATCAGATTTAAAAAATTTATTGAGTTCTTCATACACTCTGTGCGGCTTAATCGGTACACAATCATAATCGGTTTTGCGCTTTAATTCTGTTCTGAGTGTTTGCAGCGCTTCAATTCTGGCTAAATCATGTTGTTTTCCTTCTGTTCTGGCAATAGTGAGAAGCGCTTCCAAGGCATACTTAGCATCAGCGACAATTCCCAGATCAGGTTCAAATATTTTTCCTATTTCTTTAGGCTCCACATTGATATGAATGAACTTTCTGTTTCCTTTATAGGCATTAATATTACCGGTATGCCGGTCTGTGAAGCGGCAGCCGATACCAATAATCAGATCGGATTCACAAAAAACAGCATTGCCAATTGGCTGACCAACCTGTATTCCGGCATGGCCGGCATTTAACCGATGGTTGACAGGTATCCCGCCTTTAGCCATATAAGTAGTGATAACCGGTATTTGCAGCAGCTCGGCGAACTGCACGCATTCTTTAGCCGCATTAGCTAAGATAACCCCTCCCCCCATGATGATGGTGGGATTATGGGCTTGATTGATCATGGCAATCGCCTGGCGGATAATGTTTATGTCCGGCTGGGGATTAGTAACTGTCAGCGGCTGATATTGATCGATTTCAAATTCTATCTCAGCCATCTGTACATCCAGCGGCAAATCAATGAGTATCGGACCGGGTTTTCCTGATTTCGCTAAGTGGAAAGACTTTTGCATAATTTCTATGATTTCATCAGCCTTGGTTACACAAAAAGCAGCCTTGGCAACAGGTTCACAAATTTTCGCTATATCGACACATTGAAAGGCATCTTTACCAAGCTGGCTGGTAACTGCTTGGCCGGTAATGGCAATCAGGGGAATAGAGTCGATATTAGCTGTATATATGCCGGTAACAAAATTTGTCGCACCCGGCCCGGAAGTACAAAGTGCGGCAGCCATCTTACCACAAGCACGGTAATAACCATCAGCCGCATGGACAGCTGCTTCTTCGTGTCTGGTGCAGTAGTGCTTAATACCGGACAATCCCAGATACTTATACACCGGATTTATGCCTGCACCAGGAATACCAAAAGCATCCGTTATTCCTTCCTTTTCCAGAATTTTAATTACAATCTCTGCAACTTTCATCCTAATATCCTCCCTATTTTTTAATCTCCATATCAGTATTTACACCCTAAGCAGTTTATAAGTTGATTCGCAAGCTAGAATCTACTATAATTTGGTTATATAGTAATATTAATCCATTCCGTCATTTCCTCCCTGTGTAAATTATACCCCTGTCTGGAAAGTCATGTAAAATTCAATCTCAGAATATTCAGTATAACATTATCCTATAGTGTCAAAACGGCAGGAGGCAACGAGTATGAATATTACTCACCTTGAGTATTTCCTGGAAGTCATCCGCCACGGCAGTTTCAGTAAGGCTGCCGCTTCACTGCATGTTACCCAGCCCTCTATAAGCAAGATGGTGCAAGCACTGGAGGATGAATTAGGCGTAAAGCTAATATTAAGAAACGCCAAATCACTTGAGCTGACAGATGCGGGGAAGATCATCGTTGAGCAGGCCCATCAAATTGTTACCCGTTTTCAGAACCTAACTACGGAATTGGATGATGTGATGGATTTAAAAAAGGGGAAAATCCGTATTGGCGTACCCCATATAACTGCTTCAACCGTCTTACCACATGTCTTGGGTGAATTCATTCATCATTATCCAAACATCCAGACCCAATTGTACGAATTTGGGTCCAAAAAAATTCAACTTGGTGTTCAGGATGGATCGCTTGACATCGGTATTGTCTGCACGCTTCCGCTAAATCCGGATATATATGAGGTTTTTTCGCTCATAAAGGATCCCTTAAAAGTAATACTTCATCCCGGCCATAGGCTTGCCGAAAAAGCCCTAATTGATTTTTCCGACTTGGCCAATGATGCATTTATACTGTACAGCGAAGATTTCAGCCTCTATGATTGCATACTTGATCGGTGCAAATATGCCGGTTTTCAACCGAAGATCATTTGTGAGACTGCACAGCGGGAATTTATGACTCAGCTGGTGGCAGCCAAGTTGGGAGTTGCGCTGCTGCCTGGCACCATTTGCGATAACCTTGACCGCAATCTCATTGTTTCCATTCCTTTTGCTGACCCCCAAATTTATCTGCAGCTTGCCATCATCTGGCGAAAAGACCGCTACCTTTCCTTTGCAGCCCGTCGTTGGCTGGAATTTACCACAGCCCGATTTACAACTACTCCCCCAACCATTCCAAGCGCTTGCTGACAACAGTCAAGGTTGTTGGGGAAAATAATAACCCGCTTAAACCTTACTGGTTTTAAGCGGGTTATTGTTATTTATCTAGATCGTAAAGCGCCGTACGGCTGCTTGCAATTCTTCTGCCGATGTGGCTAAAGCCTGACTGGAAGCGCTAATTTCTTCCGTTGTTGCTGATTGTTCCTGAGTGGCAGCGGAGATATTTTGTGCTTGACTGGCAATGTCTTTGCTGACAGCATCTACTTGCTGGACCGTACTCAATACCTGTCCGCTGCTGTCAGCCAGCTTACTGAGCACATCTGCCGCACCTTTGGCAATTTGCGCTACATCGTTAACCTGTGATGCTATATCATTAAATGCACCACCAGCCTTATTGACAACTTCAGTCCCCTTTTTTACTTCAGTAGTACCATAAGACATGGCATCAACAGCTATAGCTGTACTTGACTGAATCTGACCAATAAGAGTAGTAATCTGTTGGGTCGCCTGCTGTGATTCTTCTGCTAATTTACGAACTTCCTCGGCAACAACGGCAAATCCTCTGCCTTGTTCCCCCGCCCGGGCCGCCTCGATAGCCGCATTGAGCGCTAAAAGGTTTGTTTGTCCGGCTATACTGGATATTACATCAACAATCTTGCCGATTTGTGTTGATTGCTCTCCTAATTGAGCAATTGCTTGGGCAGAATTGTCTACTGTCACCTGAATCTGATTCATCTGGCGGATTGCCGATTCTACGGCTTTATTACCGTCGAGGGCCACATTGACTGCTTGTTTCGTAATTGCTACAGCGTTACCAGCCTCAGCAGCGCCTTGCTGCGCACTAGAAGCAATTTCTTTTACCAGTATCAATGCGTCTGCTACGGCATTTGACTGCTTATCCGCTCCCTGAGCAGTCTGAGCAATTGAGGCTGCCACTTGGTTGGCCGCTTGCGCTGACTGCTCTGAGTTGGCGGTAAGCAGCTCGGCTGCCGAAGCCACCTGCTCAGACGATTGGGCAATACGCCGTATTAATTGACGTAGATTCTCTGTCATAGTATTTACTACTGACGCTAGCTGCCCTAACTCATCTTTGCTTGACACTTCCAGTTTCTGCGTTAAGTCGCCTCCGCTATTAGCCATGTCACCAAGCTTACTGATCACATTCTGCAACGGTGAAACAATACTTTTTTTCGAAAACCAGTAGGTTAACAGCACTGTTGCGATAATCAAGGCTATATTGATCACCACAAGTGTATATACTTGATTGGAAACTGTTTTCTCCACATCATCAATATAGATACCGGTAGCAACAATCCAACCCCAAGGCTCAAAAAACTTGGCATAGCCTCTTTTTGGTGATGCTTCTGTTTCATTCGGCTTAGGAAACCAGAAGTCACTGAAATAACCTTCAGCTTTATGCTGAATAGCGCCTTCAATGTATTCTTTAACCATATAAGTACCTTTTACATCTTTGGTTTCTTTTCTATTTTCGCCCACTGTCTCAGGCCTTGTACCATGCATTAAGTTGACGAAATTAGTGTTATCTATCCAAAAGTAACCGTCCTGGCCATAACGCATTTTGCTAATAGTTTCTTTTGCTGTTGCTTGTGCCGCTGCAACAGGCATTACACCCTTTTCGGCAAGACTGTAATAATAACCCACAATGGAGTAGGCATTTTCAACATTATATCTGATTTGAATATCCTTCTCCAAATATATACTCTTTTTAGCATTGGGAATGATATAAAAGCAACTTATTAAGGTAAACAAGATGGTAGGAATAATACTAAGCATAATGAGTTTTTTACTAAGATTCATGTGAAATCCTCTCCATTCCGCTGAAAGTACTTACTGTTATTTCAAGCCGCTTAGCTTTTGCAGGAAAAAAAAAGCTAAGAATTCTTCCCGGTCCGGGAGAATTCCTAAGCCTTTCGCCTCATCTTTATAGGAATTATGTACCAATTAGCAATTTTTGTCAACCTGCATTTCGCAATAATAACACGACATTGTATGAGCAATATCATTCATGATGAGGGAAAACTAAACATATCCCGGCACTCTGATAAAATATTCCATTGAAAAAAATAAATGATTAGATATAAGATAACGAACAACAAGAATACCACTTTAATAACCGTATTCCTCATGTGCCCTCACCTCTGCTCCTAGCGTAACACTATCCATTTGGTTGTATATTAATTTAATGTTAACAATTGGTTAATACTGGCAAGTTCTCCTATACATGCAAAAACTACCCATAACTCACTAATCTGAGTTATGGGTAGTTAGGTGGAAATCTATATAATTACAATGCCCGACTCTTTATTAAACAAATGGGCTTTTTCCATATCGAAATGCAGCTCAACTGCATCACCCCAGGCAGGTTTATATTCAGGAGCAGCTTTAATGATCGCCATATCTTCGCCGATTCTTACATTTACCAGCGTTTCTGAACCTAGTACCTCAACCAAGTCAACAATAGCAGACGCCTGGTCTTTTTCCAAACTGCTTGGGCAAATATTTTCAGGCCTTACACCTAATGTGACTGGTTGTCCTTCGTAACTGGCAATCTTTTCTGACCATGCTGCCGGCACAATAACATCTACAACCGGATTAACCAGATGAAAACCATCTTCCCGCTTTTGTAACTGACAGGCAATAAAGTTCATCGGCGGTGTGCCGATAAAGCTGGCAACAAACTGATTCGCCGGATGATCATATAAGGTTTGGGGATCGGCAATCTGTTGGATAATGCCGTCTTTCATGACAATAATGCGATCAGCCATTGTCATGGCTTCGACCTGATCATGAGTGACATAGATGGTAGTAATACCCAGCCTGGCCTGGAGTTTAGCAATCTCGGCCCGCATCTGCACGCGAAGTTTAGCATCCAGGTTGGATAATGGCTCATCCATAAGAAATACTTCCGGCTCACGGACAATAGATCTGCCAAGGGCGACCCGCTGGCGTTGACCGCCCGATAATTCTTTCGGTTTGCGCTGCAGATAGCCGGTAATACCTAATATCTCAGCTGCTTCTTTTACCTTGCGGTCAATTTCGTCGCTCGGTAAATTACGTAATTTGAGAGCAAAGGCAATATTATCATATACATTCATATGCGGATAGAGTGCATAATTCTGAAATACCATGGCAATGTTACGATCCCGCGGTGGTTTGTCACTCACCAGCTGGTCACCAATATAAATATTGCCTGCCGTCTGCCGTTCAAGTCCGGCAATCATGCGCAGTGAGGTAGATTTACCGCAGCCCGAAGGTCCGACAATAACAACAAATTCTTTATCCTTGATTTCTACGTTAAAGTCATTAACAGCAATGACATCACCGAATTTTTTTTCTATGTGTTCACACACCACTCGTCCCATTACTTCAAACCCCACTTTTCATAAATTACCAATTAGCCCTTTACAGCACCCATGGTTAATCCTTTTATTACATATCGCTGGAAAACCATTGTTAAAATGATCGCCGGTGCAATAATAACGACCGTCGCAGCCATAACCGGTCCCCAACTGACATCCGCATAGGATACGAAATTATAAACGGCAATCGGCAATGTCTTTGTTTCTTCAGCGCTTAATACTAAAGAAAACATAAAATTATTCCAGGAGAAAAGAAAGGATAAGGTAGACGCCGTAATGATTCCCGGTCCTGACAGAGGCAGAACAATTTTGAAAAATGCTCCTTGCAGCGTACAGCCGTCTACCTGCGCCGCTTCTTCCAGCTCATGAGGCAGTCCATCAAAATAATTCACCATAATCCAAACAATCAGCGGCAAACCAACCAGCATGTGACTGGCGATAAGTGCTGAGAATGTATCAATCATCCGCAATTTTGAAAAAAGAATATACCAGGGAATCAAATAAGAAATACCCGGCATTAGTCGTGCCAGCAAGATAAAAACTCCGATACTATTTTGCTTGTACCGTGAAATTGTATACGCTGCCGGCAATCCAATAACTAATGACAATAAGGTTGAGCCAACTGCAATAATGGAACTGTTTAATAAAAAGCGTCCAAAATCCTGCTCAACAAAAACACGCGCATAATTCTCCAGTGTAGGTGTAAATACCCAGACCGGCGGCATAGCTACAATTTGCGCCTGTGTCTTGAAGGAAGCCGATAATATCCACAAAAAGGGGAAAAAGAACGGAATAAGCACAAGAACTACTAAACCGCCCCAGAGAATCTTACTTAACAGTGATTCGTTTGTCATGTTACACCCCACCTCAGCTAGTCCGATAAATTTACTGTTCTGTTCTTTTCCGCGTCCATAACACCAGCAAGTTAAAACCTAGTACCAGGGCCAACAGAGCCACTAGAACTGAAGATGCAGCACCAAAGCGGAAATAGCCGAAGGCCAGATTATATCCATAAATGTTCAATGTTTCTGAGGCGAAACCCGGTCCGCCGGCCGTCATGGTATAAATAATATCAAAAGTTTTGAATGCATCGATACTACGCAAAATAACAGCAACTAAAATAGTCGGTAACAGTAAGGGCAGCGTCACGAAGCGGAGCACCTGCCAACGGGTAGCTCCATCTACTTCAGCGGCCTCAAAAGGGTCAGTCGGCAAAGCTGCCAAGCCTGCTAGAACAATCAGTGTTACCATTGGAGTCCATTCCCATATATCAACAATTGCCAAAGCCGGAATAACGCTATCTTTTGAAGCAAGCCAGCTAGATGCAGGTAAGCCTAACAACTTAAGGGCATAATTACCTAACCCGATTGTCGGTTCATAAAATAACGTCCAGGCCAAGCCGATCGCAACAGGAGTAGCTACCATCGGCAGCAATAGAATTGTCTTAGCAATATTTTGACCTTTAAAATCCCGGTTAAGCACAAGTGCAATCGCTACCCCCAGGACAGTTTCAACACCAACCGCTAAAATGGTAAAATAACCAGTCAACCATACAGAATTATAAAATCGTTCATCCTGCAACAAAGAAATATAATTGCTTAACCCAACAAAATTTGCTTCCCCTCCAGAGGCCATCGACCAATCGGTCAGACTCACCCAAAGCGTATACAATACGGGAAATCCCATCATTGATACAACAAAGACAACAGCCGGTAGCGGGAAAATCCAATGTATATTGCGCTCTATATAGTGATTCACGCTTAACTTCCTCCTACAAGCACACTTGTCCTAAAATTTGCAGATCTATCTCGAAGCTATAGTGATTAAGGTGGTGCGGCTAGCAAAAAGCCGCACCACCCTATTCATTTCTAATTACTTTCCTTCACCGGACTTTTGCAGCAGTTCGTTTACTTTGGCGTTTGCTTCTTTAGCCAGGCTTTGAATATCGGCAGTTCCACCGGACTCGATGGATTTTACAAGTACGTCACCGATAGCATCACGCGCTTCTACGACAGCTGTCATAAGCGGACGGTCATAAGGAGTTGCTGTTGCAGCCGTTTTCTTGGCAATATCTGCAAGTCCAGGCTGTAATTTGGCTGTTATTTCAGGATCACTCCAGATGGAGTTACGGGCAGTAGTATTTCCTGCTAATTGTGCTTTTTTCATTACGTCTTTGCTAGATAGCCATTTTACAAATTCCCAGGCAGCATCTTTATTCTTGGATTGAGCAGATACGGATACGGCCCAAGGAACTACGTTAAACGGCTTAAAGCCAGCAGGTCCGGCTGGGAATAAAGCCAGTCCAACTTTATCGGATATTTTAGATTTCTGCGGGTCAAGAAGACCGGGGAGCAAGGTGCTGGCATCTGTCCACATGGCAACTTTACCGCTCGCCATTAAGGCTTGCGCTTGGGGCCAGCTCATGTTGGTTACGCCAGGAGGTCCATAGTCTTTTAAAATTCTTCCATAGTATTGAATAGCTTTTACAGCTTCAGGTGTATCAATAACGGATTTTCCATCTTTCAGGAAGTCTCCGCCAAATTCAAACAAATAGCTGGAAAACTGCGTTACAGCTGCACCACGCTGGCCGCGTGAAACAATTCCATAAATATCTTTCTCCGGATTATGCAGTTTTTTAGCAGCCGCTTCTAACTCTTCCAGAGTAGTAGGCGGCTTCAGACCTGCCTGTTCAAACAAGTCTTTCCGGTAGAACAGCATTTGCCATTCGCTTACAATTGGCACTGCATAAGTAGTGCCATTTAAAGTTGTGGCATCAACAGCAGACTTCTGAAAATCTGCCCAATCCCAGGCTGCAGGCGTTTTGGCAGCATCGCTAAGATACGGATTTAATGGCTCATACCATTTATTCTTAGAAAACAATCGACCTTCCTGCAGAGGACGCGTCATAAATACATCAATGGTTGAAGAGCCGGAAGTCATTTCAACTGTTAGCTTTTGGGTCAATTGATCCTCAAAATAGCT
>Ga0366779_1052_pt1 | contig 16326 bp, 20 predicted proteins | sample BONcelN113001E10_FD_207083 | JGI IMG/M metagenome (GOLD analysis project Ga0366779, IMG submission 207083) | Enriched cells from coal bed in the Powder River Basin, Montana, United States - BONCAT cells N11 rep2 HSBNCT.N11.300.1.E10 ... | reverse complement strand
CCCCATATGCTCTCCTCCGGATTTTGTTAAAGTTCATCGCCCTAATAGGGAAATCATACTGCTTTTAACACCTTCCCGCAAGACGTAACCACTACCCTACTCTTGATTTAGCAGCAACAAAAATGACAACGGTCTATTGCGCATCAATAAATCGTTGCCATTTTAATACGATATTATCGCAATACGTGCGATAGAATTGCTGCCTCATACCCATTAACCAGTACCGCTACTTCACCGGTATGAGGCTCAAACATCAGTCCATGTATCGGCACATCGGCCGGAATCAAGGGATTATTTTTTATCTTTTCAACCACCTTCCGCACATTTTCGTGAGGATGGTGGAACGTATCCAGCCAAATGGCCAATTCATCTTTGACCATGCTTATCGCATCCCGGGAAATTCCCCTAGCCACCATTTTACTGATTACCGTATCAGCGCTGGAATGGGCGACACCGCAATCCTCATGGCCAATGACCATGATTTCCTGTACGCCAAGTTCATATATCGCAATAACCAGGCTGCGGATAGTAGCTTCAAAGGGCCCGGTTACCGAATTCCCGGCATTTTTGATTACGACGGCATCTTCGCGCCTAAGACCGAGCGCCGGTTCGAGGAATTCTACCAGCCTTGTATCCATACAGGTAAAGACGGCTAAATTCCGTTTGGGCAGTTTGCCAACATAGATACCAGTTTGCTCCTGGATTAAGGACGTACTATCAACAAAAAATCTATTTTGCACAAGCATCTGTTCTAAGACAGTCATCTCTTTCCCCTGCCTTTTTGCGTTTACTCGGCCTGGACCAGCTGGCGCGGATAATCAGTAAGCAGTTCAGTTCCACTGTCTGCTACATAAATACAATCGGTTACCCTCGGTCCGCCAATGTCTTGCCGGTAAATAGTAGGCAGCAGCAAATCCACCACCATACCGGCTTCAATACGGTCACTTCGCCCTTTGCCGATAATCGGATAAAACTCGGACTGGCGGATACCCACTCCATACCCGATGACATCAAGGAAACTTTTCCCAAGGCCGCTCTCTTCAATGACCATCCTGGCGGCACTGTCTACCTCATCAACAGCGATACCGGGTTTCAATGCAGCGATGGCCTTTGCCTGCGCTTTGAGCAGCAGCTCATAGACCGCTCTTTGGCCATTGTCAATGTCGCCGACAGCTACCGTACGGCATAATTTGGCACAGTAGCCCTCAACCGTTGCCCCCAAATGAATAACAACAATCTCACCGGCTTGAATCTGTTTATCGCTGGCTGAGGGATGAGTCAGCAAAGAGCGGCTGCCTGAAACGACCTGAGGACGAAAGGGCGAACCGCCCGAGCCTGCCTTTAGCATGGCATATTCCGCCTCAGCCAGTACCTCCAGCTCCCGCACACCGGAAGCTACCGCCTGCACAGCAGCGGCCATTCCCTATACGGCAATAGCTCCTGCCCGGCGCATATAAGCGAGCTCACCGGCATCTTTCACTGCCCTCAGGCAATAAAAGAGCTCACCGGCATTTTTAAAACCTTGCTCTGAGAAATGGCTGCGCAACGTATCATATACGGCAAAACCGACAAAATAGCGCTCAAAGCCGATACACGGCTCAGCATACCCATAAGCTTTTATGCGCTCAACAATTTTGTCAGCGAGATTTCCGCCGGGAAACAAATAGCCGTGCGTTTTGATACCTGTTTCCTGCTGCACATATCCGGCATCAAGCCACAACGTTACGGCACACGGTTCGCCCTGCCGCGGAATGACAATGGCCAGGCATTCAATCTGGGTCAAGCCGGTAAAATAAATAAGATTTTCCCGGTTGCTTACCAGCAGAACATCAAGCTTCATGTCAGCCATCATTTGCTGCGCCCGTTGCAGACGGTCACAGTATGGCGCCTTGGTCATAAAGCACCCTGCTTGCGCTGCTTACTCAGCTCAATGGCAACATCAATAATCAAATCCTCCTGACCGCCTACCGTTTTACGGCGGCCCAATTCCATGAGAATATCTCGCGAATCGACTCCAAACTTTTCAGCAGCCCGGCGGGCATGGAGCAGGAAGCTGCCATAAGCACCGGCATAGCCAATGACCAGCGCATCATTGCTGATTACCTGAGGACGATGCATAATCGGGTCAATGACCTCCTGACCGACATCCATCAACTTATAGAGATCAATACCCGTTTCATAACCCATTTTTTGCAGAACCGCTGCCAACACCTCCAGCTGGGCATTACCGGCACCGGCGCCCAGCCCGCGGACCGTGCCGTCGACAACAGTAGCCCCGGCCTGGATAGCAGCCAGTGTATTGCCCACTGCAAGGCCCAAATTATTATGGCCATGGAAGCCTACGGGAACCTTGACCGCTGCTTTAACAGCCGAGATTTTTGCTTTGACTTCCTCCGGCACCATTGCTCCACCCGAGTCAGTCACATAAACTACGTCCGAGCCATAGCTTTCCATCAGCTTAGCCTGCTCTACCACTTTTTCCACCGACGCCATATGACTCATCATAAGAAAGCCAATAGCCTCCAGACCGTGCCTTTTGGCAAAACCGATATGCTGCTCAGCCACATCAGCCTCTGTAACATGAGTGGCAACCCGGACGGTATGAACATTGTATTCCATGGCAACTTTCAAGTCCTCGATTGTTCCGATACCGGGAATCAACAGTACATCCATCTTGCAGTTTTTCAGCGCTTTGGAAACTGCCGCAAAATATTCCCGGTCCGTCGATTTAGCAAATCCATACTGCAAGGATGAGCCGCCAATCCCATCACCATGGCCGATTTCAACAGTAGTTACACCCGCCTCATCGAGGCGCTTGGCAATTACCGCCATTTGCTCTGCCGACAGGGAATGACTGATAGCATGCATGCCGTCGCGCAGCGTAACATCAATTAGACGAATGTGCTTCATGAATTAGCCCCCTTCCGTTTGTGCTGAGCATACCGTTCCGCTACAGCAATAGACGCCGAAGTAATAATGTCCAGATTGCCCGAATATTTGGGAAGGTAGTCGCCGGCGCCTTCCACTTCTACCATGGCAACTACCCGGTCACCATCGGCATAGGGTTCTACCTTTAAGTGATAGCCAGGAACATATTTTCGAACCTCCGCCACCATTGCATGAATAGATTGGGTAATCTGATTCATATTGCGGGTGTCACACTTGCAATAAATAGTATTGCGCATCATAACAGGCGGCTCTGCCGGATTTAAAATAATAATTGCTTTGCCGTCTTTGGCTCCGCCTACCTTTATCAGGGCGCTTCTAGTGGTTTCGGTGAATTCATCAATATTTTGCCGTGTGCCCGGTCCGGCGCTTTTGCTGGAAATGGTGGCCACAATTTCGGCATATTCCACAGGCGCTACCCGGTTGATGGCAGCCACAATGGGGACAGTCGCCTGGCCGCCGCAGGTCACCATATTGACATTATCCACATCCAAACCGAATTCCAGCGCTACCGCCGGCACGCAATAGGGCCCTACTGCAGCCGGTGTTAAATCAATCGCAAAAATCCCGGCTGCTTTTAAGAGCGGCGCATGCATCTGATGAGCCCGGGCACCGGTCGCATCAAACACAATGTCAATGCCCTCTTCCTTTAGTATCCCGTGAATGCCCTCCAAGGAGGTTTTGATTCCTTTTTCTTCTGCCAGTGTTAACCCATAAGAGTCGGGAACTATTCCGGCCATCATGATCAATTCCAAGTATTCGCTGCGTGCTATTTTCAGCATTAGATCAATTCCAATATTACCTGGTCCAACTATAGCAGCTCTTAGCTTCACAAAATCCCCTCCTATTTCTTAAAACGGGCTGATACACTGCCAATGCGGTCGAACTGACAGGTTACAGTATCGCCATCCGCTACCGGGCAGGCGGCAGTAAAGGAACCGGACATAATGATCTCGCCCTTTTTCAGTCCGATATTATATTGGGCCAGCTTATTGGCCAGCCAGGCAACAGCATTGGCCGGATGGCCAAGCACGGCCGCGCCGGCAGCGGTTGCCACGACTTCACCGTTTTTGACAAGGACAAGTCCCATGTATCGCATATCAATATCCTCGATAGGCGTTAGTTTGCCGCTCAGGATAACCCGGCCGATAGAAGCGCCGTCAGCAATAGTATCCTGAATCTTGATTTTCCAGTCTTTCACGCGGCTGTCAATAATCTCAATTGCCGGCATAATTCCGGCCGTAGCCCGTAAGACATCGGCAACGGTAATGCCCGGCCCCTGGAGGTCTTCCTTCAAAACAAAAGCAATCTCCGGTTCAACCTTCGGAGCGATAAGCTCACTGAGAGCAACTGTTTCGCCTTCATAGCCCATCATATAATCGGCAATGTAGCCATAGTCAGGCTCAAATACGCCAAGAGCATTCTGCATAGCCTTACTCGTTAAACCAATCTTTTTGCCGACAATGCGGTGTCCGTCAGCCAGCCGCAGCTTCATGCCTTCCAGCTGAATGGCATAGGCTTCATCGTTGGTTAACTGGTACTGATCGGTAAGTGTTGCTACCGGTATTGTACTTTTTTCCGCCTCATACAGTGCGGCAGCCAGTTGATTAATGATGCTTTGTTCCATGGTGACCCCTCCACTTTTGTTGTAATTTATCCCGCAGCGTCTGAGCAAGCTCAGCCGCCAAACCGGCTTGATCGACCTGGCCGGCCTGGCAGTATTTCTGAAGAACCTTGGCGGCAGCAACCACTTCATCATGAGGTCCCGGCAAATTGACGATGGTGGTAAGCCCAATCCTGCCAATGCCGATACGCACTCCGTCCTTGACATGCCGGCCTGTGCCTTTTTCAAATTGTACAATATACGGAACCAGGGCGTCGGGATCAACCGACAGCAGCGCTTCGACGCTGAAATCCTTGTCCTCGGCGCCTACGCCGCCGGTCGTAATGATCAGGCCAAAGCCTCGGTCGACTGCCTCCAGAAGCTTGCGGCTGATCGCCCCTTTGCTGTCGGCAATTATACCGCCGAATTCTGTTTTGTAGCCCCTCTCCTCCAACATTTTGCAAAGATAAGGAGAATTGGTGTCTTCAATCATTGCCTGTTCAAGCTCAAAGCCGGTGGAATAGACAAGCGCCCGGGCGAGAATATTTTTTTCAATTTCCGTCAGCATATCCTGCGTCCTGGCTACAATCTGCCCCGACTCTACCGCATCACAATTAATCAGTCCCATAATACCGCGTGAGTCAATAACGGTATCAGTCCCAACCGTAAGGCCCGGAACTTGTTGCAGTCTTTCCAGCAGCACCTGTTCCTTGCCGATAATCTGGTTGATGGAAATGGTTTTTTCCAAAATATCCAGGCAAAAATGATCTTCCCTTACGTCAATGACCAAAACGCTTTGTTGAGGCAGTTCCAGCACGGCCGCGACAATTTGAGCAATATCATTCAGATTTACGTCTTTCATCAGGACGTTTTGCACCCGCAGTTCTGTTTTCTCAAGCAGGTTTAATTCCATGACGGCTAGCTCCCTACTACATCAAGTTTCATATCCAATAAAGGCCCATCAATAATTTGCATGCCAATATCCAGAATATCAATGTCTTCGGACTGGAGCTTTTGAATATGCTCCAGGGAGATTCCCTTGGCAAAAGCCAGCTGCACCTTATCGCGATACCCGCATTCCTTAAGACTTGTGCTTACCCGGCGCAAGTCTTCAATATTGCCGGTATCGACCATGATGATAGCCGCGCCGCACTGGGCAGCCGTCAGGGCCTCTGCCGCTGCATCGCCCGTTTCTCCCTTAACCTGAATAACCTTTAATTCGGACATCGCCTTTACAGCTGCCAGCGTTTCTTTGATGCCGCCCAGCATGCGGACGAAGTTTTTATCGAGGTACAAAAAGGGAACATCAACAATACGGAAATGGGCACCGCCATGATTGACCGCCTCCCTGACCATCTGCTTGATTTCGGGAGGCATCTTTTTCCACGCACCACTCACAATGCGCAGTGAACCGGCGTAAGAAACAGCCTTGCGGGCAGCAGTGGCGATCCCTGATGGTTTACTAAGCATTCCGATGGCAAACTCTTCGGCAACAGCAATTTCTTTGGCCCTTCCCGTCAGGGTAAGAATGACCTCACCTGCCGTTACCGAATCACCGTCTTTTTTGAATAGCTGATAGTTTAGCTGCTTCTCATCCAGAGCGGCTGCAAGCCGCTTGATTCCGGATAAAGTCCCGTCCTGCTCCGCAGTAAGGCGGGCGGTATATGATTTGTCCTGTATAGCTGCAAAGATTACGTCACGTATGTCGTTTGCCATCCGAATTCCTCCCTTTATTAAACTAGCCTTGTTCGCCGGCAAGCTGCAATTCTCTCATTTCCTGTTCTTTCAGCTTGCGCTGCACCACAAAATCATCCCGTTCCATTACAACAGAAAACAGCAGACCGGCGATAAGCGCCCAGAAAGGTGCGCCGATATTAAAAATGCTGATATTAGAAACGGCTACAAGGAAAGACACAAACGAGCCATATTTGAATCTGCCTGAGAATGCCCCGCTGAAGGCGCTGATTAATACGCCAAACATCGCAAGACCTGCCAGCATTGCCGTCAGCTCTTTCGGCACCAGACCGGCAACGGTAATGGCAACTCCGGCAGAAAGGGAGAATAAAATCCAAAAGGTACCTTCTGAAATGGCGGCAATAAAGCGGAGTGCCTTATTCTCACCGGCTGCAGGGCTGGCACAAATGGCAGTGCTGGGACCGGCGGTAACACAAGGATGGGCACCGAAAATTGCATTTAGAACAGTCCCAATACCAGGCGCAATAAAGATCGAATTAATAGGAAGATTTTTATAACCTTCGGCCATCAAAACACCCACCGCCTGAATGTTTTGCACGCCTAACACCAAAACGGTCAGAGGAATTGTCAGCTCAAAAAAGGCTCTGGCTGTAAATTCGGGATGCAGGAACAGTACCGGAGTGGCCAATTGAAACTGCAGCGCATCCCACTTGACCATGCCCAACGCTGTTGCTAAAAATCCGCCAAGGATAATGGAACCCAGAATAGGCGGGAATTTCTTTGAGAAACCTTTCAATGCGGTGAGAGCAAAGAACAGCAGCACAGGAGGACCAATCAGCACCGGCTGGTCTTTGATGGCACTGACCAGATTAACACCAAAGCTCATCATGACACCGGCGATCATCCCCAGCATGACCGGCAGCGGCAGATAATTAATCGCCTTTTTAATCAGTCCCGAGGTACTGATCAGACAGACAACCACCGCCACCATATAGTAAGCGCCTACTGCCTCGGCATGAGGCAGGTGCGTCAGCGATTTGCCGATAATAATCGCACCGGGAATGCTATAGGCCGCAACCAACGGCAGCCGGTACTTGAGGGCGTAATAAATTGTAAATAAACCACCCGTCATATAGATAGCAAATAACCAGGATGTGGCCACCTCCGGAGAAAGCTTCCCCTGCTGGGCAGCATTCATAACAATAACGCCAGGCCCCATAATGCTAAAAATTGCAGCAACAAAACCGGTACCGATTCCCGCAGCATTCGCATTTTTTACAGCAACCTTCAAACTATCGGTAATCTTATATCCTGGTTCCATCCATGCCATAATAAACCACCTCCTAAAATAATGAATTAAGCCCGATATTGCAGCGGCACCTGTTATTTCCGTTTGGCCGCCTCAGGGGAAATCCCGCGCTGCCGCAGCCATTTGGGCATCAATTCCTCATCCACCCGTTTGGAAACGTGAGGTGCTCTGTCTTGCAGCAGCTTGAGCAAACTGTGACTAATATTCAGCCCGCCAATAGCCCCGTCAAAGATTAATACCTTATCGGTGTTGGCTGTTTTGTAGGCAAATTTCATGGCAGTATCGAGATTCTCAGAAATGACGGCATGCTTGGTATACTCCAGGTTCTGCGGGTCATTGTCAAAGAGCTCGGCTTGTTCTTTTTTCACAATTATAGTCGGTATTTGTTCCGAGAAAAAAGCGCTTGGGTAACCGCCCCAGGCATAATTGTGGATAACCATCTTAATGGCTGAATTAACGGGCGCAATATCATCAATCAGCGGCCTGCCGTTTTTGCCGTAAAAGGCTTCGGTATACCAGGTATAAGGCGGCAGATCACCATCGAGGTCAAACAGATCCACATTAGCACCGACCATATTGGCATAAATGACACCGGCTGCAAATACGTAGGGAACGGGACAGGGGAAATCGAGGCCCACAATGCATTCGTCAATTTCGCCAAGAAGCGTCATTATTTTTCCGTAATAATTAAGACCCACAAAAGTAAGATAATCATTCAGCTTAAAGAGATCATTAGCAGCCACAACACCAACTACGCCGCTGGGAGCCATATCTAAGAAAGCGGTAAAGGCAAATTTTGATTTGACAAAGTCGGACTCAAAAATAGAGCGGGCTGTAAAATTAGCACCACGGGGGCCCAGGTTCTGGTGATAAGTTGACCGTGTTTCAATCCGGGCGTAGCTCATACCAAAGGGTTTGACGGCCCGATCCACATGGCGGTGAAAGTGCACTTCCCGGACGTCACTGTTATGGGCGTGAACGATCCAGTCGGCATCATACACCGACTTCAGCCCGTAAAGAGTACCAATTTCGGTTTGAATGGGAATACCTTCATCAATGGGAGCAATGCAGCGGGCTTTTCCCTTAAAATGCACATCCAGGCCATATTGCTTGATATACTCCTCGGTCTCACGAAACCTCAGCCCATTGCCGGCCCGCAGCCGGATGTCGGTAGCGCCTGTTCTTTTTTCAATTTCATCGCGCACCATTTTCAAAAAGGTCGCATAGGGCTGACCGCCTAATAACGTAAAGCCATGATGCGAGGCTAGCACATTGACCGACTGTCCCGGCTTAATCATGGACATATCTACGTCTTTCAGAGCATTAACCGTCGCCTCTCTAATCCGTTCAAGCCCGTCTCCCTGCGTACTGGGGTAAATAACCTCCGGTGCATCAGGAAAAAGCTCCTTAACCATTACAGAAGTCATCTCGGGGTATTCGGCCATCCTTTTTGTCAGAAGGTTAGGATGAATACCGTATTGAGATACTTTTGCCGCTGTCGGAATAATCGGTTTGCGCATCAACGATCCCCCCTGCTGCCTTTTGCTTTGATTACTTTTTCTAAGATTTTAATATCTTCATCAAAATAGAAGCCGCTTGTTTTGTATTTCTCCTTAATTTCCGGTGAGATGTCCCACAGTGTAGGCGTAACACCATACCATTGATACCCGTCGGGCCGTACCGGATCAATACCGGCTGCTTTAAGGATTCGCAGGATCGGCTGAATGCACTCGACCTTACAGCCCATGCGGATGCCTGTTCTCCTGGATATTTCCTCCGGTGTTTTGGATCCTGTCAAAACGGCTGCCGCTACTTCTTCAGCCCGGGTAGTGGTACAGTAGCAAATAATCTGCTCCGGATGCATATGAGCATTTTTACATAATGCTTCGATTTCCTCATAAGGAACAGCATTGATATTGACTGATACCGTATAAGGCTTTTCCAGCTTACCCATCGTAATGGCATATACGGGACAGCGTTGCTCACAGGCTCCGCAGCCACGGCAAAACTCTTCATTTACTATTGCTTTTTTTCCTTCGATACTAATGGTTGCCGCCGGGCAGACCTTACTGCAGATACCACAGCCAATACATTTCTCCATATTAACCAGCGGTTTTAATGAAATAAGTTTCAAATGAATACCTCCCTTTACTAAAATAGAAGCCACCTCAACCCATCTCTCCACTACATTACTGCGACGTGCATCTCCCCCTTTACATGAGGTATAACTACATATGGGTATTACAGCAACTGCGACAACTACCTCGGTACTACATTATCGCACACTGTTCATACTTTATAGTAAAAAAGATACAATAGGCTAACGACCTATTTTATCTCCTATAACCCAACTGTGCTGAAATAATATTCGCAGTAGCGACTACACCGGAAACAATCTGATCTAATTTTTCTGTATCCATACGCTGGGCAGGGCCGGATAAACTGATTGCCGCAACCACTTCCCGGCGATGATTGCGCACCGGTGCGGCAACACACCTGAGACCGCTCTCAATTTCCTCATCATCCACAGCATATCCCTGTTCCCGGATTTTGTGCAGATGCTGCTGCAAGACAGCAGGATTGGTAATTGTTTTTTCGGTAAACTTTTTTAAGCTCTTTTCGGCAATGATTTTTTCGACTTCGACGGCTGTCAAAGCAGAAATCAGCATTTTGCCCACGCCGGTACAATGGGCCGGATTACGGCCGCCGATTTGCGAAGAAATACCGATGGAATGAGGGCTGTTTACCTTATCAATATAGACGACCTCACCTTGCGATAAAACTCCCAGATGAGCTGTCTCTCCGTATTTTGCTACTAGATCCTGCAACAGCGGCACGGCGATCTTCCGCAAATCCATACTGGAATGAACGACCTGGCCCAGTTCAAACAGCTTCATTCCCAGGGAATAACGGGCCGACACCTGATCCTGCTGCACAAGCCCCAATTGCTCAAGCGTGGCAATAATACTATAGGTGGTACTTTTACTTAGGCCAATTGTCCTGCTGATATTGCTAAGACTGTCTTCATTGCCGTTACCGGCTAAGTGGTCAAGAATAGCAACTGCTCTGGCAATAGACTGGATTTGCTTACTGTCATTTGTTGAATTTTGCATACCTACACCCTTCCACTCTTCACTGCCGGATTACTTAGCCGTCAGGCCAGGCAGCGAACCAAAGCTCTGCAGTACTTGTTGATGAATCGTTTTAAGAGGAACTTTATACCTAGCGGCAATCGCCTTGCAGTCTTCAAACTCGGGAGCAATATTCATAAGCTTGCCGTCCAGCTTGCCTACTTTAACCTTAACCGTACCCCACTCGGTGTCAATATCCACCATGGAGACATCCATATGAACGGTGCTGCAGTCCAGAATGCGAACGCCGATTGTGCTTGTTTCAGCTAATATAATTTGGATCATATCATTCATTTTTTCTGTTGACACCATAACGGTGATTTTGGTACCGGGGCGGTTCTTCTTCATAATAACAGGAGTGAGATACACCTCATAAGCTCCCGCCGCGAATAACTGCTCCATCACATAACCGTAAACCTGCGGATTAAGGTCATCGATATTGGTCTCAATAATCTTCATGCCACCAGCGGTGCCTGCAGTATTGCGATGATCCCACTCGCCCAGATAAAGGCGCAAAACATTGGGGATATCAAGATCCCTGCTGCCTGACCCGTAGCAGACTTTGCGGGTTGTAAGCCGGGCCGGAGGAGAACCGAATGCTTTCACTAAGGTAGCGGCAATAGCCGCTCCGGTAGGAGTGACAAGTTCAGCCTTAATATTCTCGGCATAAAAGGGAATTCCCGTTAACAGCTCTGCTGTCGCCGGTGCCGGAACAGGCATTAGCCCATGACTGCATTTAACAGTGCCTGCTCCAACGTGGAGAGCGGAAGCATAGATTTCCTGAATTCCCAGAAACTCTACACCGATGGCCGTCCCAACAATATCAATGATGGAATCAACAGCGCCAACCTCGTGGAAATGTATCTTTTCTACCGGAACGCCATGTACTTTGGCTTCGGCAGCAGCCAACCGTGAGAATATAGCCAGGGATTGACTTTTCACCTGATCAGACAAGGTGCTTTTTTCAATAATTGAGCGGATATCATGAAAATTCCGGGAGGTTTGGAACCAAGTGCTGACATCAACATTAAAATACCGGGCCCGGATTCCCTTTTTTGTTACTTCTTTATTGATAAGTTTATACGATGATACAGGTAACTTCTTAAGCTCAGCTTCCAGGTATTCCAGCGGCATCCCGGCATCCAGCAAGGCGCCAACCATCATATTGCCACTAATACCGGAAAAACAATCGAGATATGCAATCGTCATTATTTCGTACTGCTCCTCTTACTTGATATTACTCTATACTATTTATACCCTTTGTAATGCGATATTATCGTACAATGTTCAGTTTATTTCAAATACTCGAATTCGACACAAAAATTGCAATTCCTTTAATAATGAATTAATTATTTTAAATCTCATTCCTTATTTTTTCAACAATCGGCCGGTCTGCCGGAGCAAAGGTATACGCACTTAACTCAGCAGCCGAAGACCAGACTAGGCTATCATGAACATGGGACTTCATTTCCCCTTCAACCCATTCCGCCCAATAGGCCATTAAATGCACTACCTTGCCGGGATATTCATAGACGGTATCGGCAAAAAAGTCGCCTACTGTTATCGTGAGCGCCAGTTCTTCCCGTATTTCCCTGCGCAGGCATTCTTCCGGGCTTTCACCGGCTTCCATTTTACCTCCGGGAAATTCCCACAGCCCGGCAAGCTCATCCTGGCCGGGACGTCGGGCAATCAATATTTTATCGGCTCTTAGAATCAGCGCTGCTGTTACCTCTATCATAATATCTCTCCTTTTCTTTGTATATCCGCCGGACATAGGGACGGTATAGCAATTTGTTTTGGCGATGTCTTGCCGTTTCTTTGCCTTTGGGTGTACACTTTAGCTAGTACTGAAGATATTTTCTCTGTTGTGAAAGGAATGATGCAGAATGTTTCTAGGATTTGTACTTGGGGTGGCGATTGCCTACCTTCTTACCTTTTTTCATATCGACCAGACCATAATCGCCGGAGTAAAAGACTTGATCAAAATAGATATTGGCCAAAACGGGTACTATTTCCTGTTCGGTGTCATCGGCGGTATCTCGCGGGTCATGATTGGCGGTTTTATTTCCGGACTTATCGTCGCCTTCCTGTTTACCCTTGCAAATTTGGATCACATCATCATTGACGGCTCGAAAGAGTGGTTTAAATATGACATGACCAGCAGCGGCTATTACCTGCTATTTGCCCTTCTGGGGGCGGCGCTGAGCTTGCTCAGTATCGTAAAAATGTGTTTAAAACCGTTGTTTTTTCTGACAAGGAAGAGCAACGCAAAATAGACAGGCTGCCCAAGGTCACTAAAAAACAAGAGACTATTGCTGAACAATAGTCTCTTGTTTTTTTTTCAACTATACGGCCTTACTGCCATAGCCGTTAACCAGCACCGATACTTCTCCTGTATGAGGCTCAAACATCAGCCCATGGATAGGCACATCGTCCGGAATCAAGGGATTATTTCTTATTTTATCGACAACCTGACGCACATTATCGTGGGGGTGATGAAAAGTATCCAGCCAAACCGCCAGCTCGTCTTTGATCATTTTGATCGCATCCGGCGAAATTCCCCGGGCCAGCATTTTCTCGATTACCTCATCGGCGCTGGAATGAGCCACACCGCAATCTTCATGACCAATCACAATGATCTCCTGTACACCAAGTTCATATACCGCAATAACCAGACTGCGGATAGTCGCTTCAAAAGGACCGGTTACCGAATTCCCGGCATTTTTTATTACGACGGCATCTTCGCGCCTAAGACCGAGAGCCGGCTCAAGAAAGTCTACCAGCCTGGTATCCATACAGGTAAATACGGCCAAATTCCGTTTCGGCAGCTTGCCAACACTGCTTCCGTTTTGCTCATCTAGTAACGATGCACTAGTTACAAAACATTTGTTTTTCAAAAGCATCTGTTCTAAGACGGTCATATTTTACCCCTGCTTATCTACGATTTAGTCTAACGGTGTGCCTGCAGCCTGCTGATCATGTTTTCCGGGTCAACGTTGTGCGGACAAACCCTGGTACAGCGTCCACAATGAATACAATGCTCAATATTCCCGTCTTTTAGTAAATAATTACGATCCAGTTCATCCCGGGGATCAAGAAAATGTCTGGTTAAAAGCACAAAGCCGGATGGTCCAAGGAACTTATCCTCCCCAATCTCCAAGGGACAGGCCGCATCACAGCACTTGCACTCTACACAGCGACTGGCAATTTTGATGGGTTCAAAGCTTTCTGTGCTGATAAATTCAGGCCGTACCAAGGCATCTGTTTTTTCACGGCACATAAACAGCTTCAGCTTCCCGATCCGGGAAGTATAAATGCTTTGCTCAATAAGCAAATCACGAACAACCGTCTGCTTGTCCAGCGGGTCAATGGTCAGCTCCTGTACTGCCGCTTCGTGACAGGACAGACAGGGAACCTTATTGGCAATAACGCCGCATAGGCCGCAGTGCCCGTTACGGCAGCAATAGGTGAAGCTTAACGTACTGTCAGTATGATTGCGAACATACAAAAGAACATCTAAAACAGTCATACCATTTTCAAACGGAAAGGAATAAGTCTCATAATGGGGTGCTTTATCCTTATCGGGATCAAACCGGAAAATCTTCACTTTTCCCTGTTCCATCATTGCACCCTCCCCGTTCCACTTACTTGCTGCGTAACAGCTATATTCATTACCCCACCGTCCGGCCGCTTAATAATCACATGCGTCAGCCAGTTAACGTCGTCTCTGTCGGGGAAATCCTCACGGTAATGCCCGCCCCTGCTTTCTTCCCGCTGCAAAGCGGACTGAATAATGGCCTCTGCCGTGGCAGCAAGGAAATAATTCTCGATTCCCTCCACCAGCTCCTGGTTATATTGATAAGCCCTTATCCCACAGGTCTGTCTGCTTAGCAGCGACTTAACACTTTCGATTTCAGCCAACGCTTTTTGTAAGCTTTCGGCTGAGCGGATAACGCCCGCGTAATCCCACATGGCATTCTGCAGGCGGCTGCGCAGTTGGTGGGGACTGATACCACGCTTAGCGGCAAAAAAGGATTTCAGCCTATTTTCCACACGCTGCACGGCATCCGCTTCAACCGGCAAAAGTGATTTATCTGCCACTACTGCCGCTGCAGCCCGTCCCGCCCGGGCTCCGCTGACAAGAACCTCGGCCAGCGCATTCTGGCTGAGCCGGTTAGCACCATGCACACCGGCAGCACATTCGCCGATTGCATATAACCCCGGTACATTCGTCTGCCAATTCGTATCCACCCGCAAACCGCCCATAAAGAAATGACAGGTAGGAGCAACCTCGAGCCACTCTTTTTCCGGATCAATGCCTATTTTAGAATACGTCTTTACCAAGCCCGGCTGCATTCTGGCCAGATAGCCTGACGGGTGATAGGTCATGTCGGCATAAACCCCGCCGTTCGGCCCGCCTGCACCTGCTTCCACTTCTTTTATCATAGCCCGGGCAACCCGGTCCCGGGTAGACAGCTCCAGGCGCTCGGCATCGTATTTGCTCATGAAGCGCTCGCCCTTGCTATTGCGCAGCTGCACATAATACAGCAGTGCGCCAAGCGTACCCTGCAGCGATGCCGGACGTACAAAGCCCAGCGGGTAAAACTGGACAAACTCCATATCCATTAATTCGGCACCAACGTCTAAAGCTAAAGAGAAACCATCGCCTGTAACATCGGTGGGATTACTGGTATGAGAATACACATTGCCCGCTCCGCCGGTTGCTAAGATAACCGTCTTGGCGCGAATAACCAGCAGACTGCCCTTGGCAATATCAAAGCCTATCGCACCTGCCGCCTGACCATTCGAAACAAGCAGCTTCAATACCACAATGTTGGCATGTACAGGAACCTGCAGCTTGGCTACCTCACCAAACAAGGCCCGCAGCATTTCCCTGCCCGTACGATCTTCCAGAAAAGGACAGCGTGCAAAGGAATGACCGCCGTCAATGCGCAGAGCATAGTTTTCGCCACTCTCATCCCGCTGCCATAAGGCCCCGATTTTCTCCAGCTCCAGAATGAGATCGGGACTTTCCTTCACCAGAATTTCAACCAGCTTTTTATCATTCAGGTCATAGCCGCCTTTGAGGGTATCCTGGAAATGAAGCTCCTGGCTATCCCCTTCTACCGCCCACGGACCAACGCCGGCAATAGCGCCGGGAGCCATAACAGTCGCTCCTGAATGCTGCGGTATGCCCTTGGAAACAATGACAACATCTACATTTTGTTTTTTTACTTCATAGGCAGCCATTGCCGCCGCTGCTCCGCCGCCGACAATAAGTACATCGGTGACCAGCATATTATACCTTGCCGATAATTCCATCATCTCTTTTAACCACTCCACAACCCAACTAAGTTTATTCACCGGATACGCATGCTAAAGTTAGCTCTTCGACATCTCACTATGTTAATTCCTGCAAAATAACCAAAAGGAAATGGATGGATTTCTATCGAATAGTAAATCAAACAACTCACCGCGAGGACATTTGTCGTTTATTCCAACACATGCATTTATTACTTCAAACTCACCTGATGCTTTATAAACCAAACCAAAATGCGAAGGAGGATTATGTTCATGCCTCATTTATCGTTGTATGAGTTTATTTATTACGGCCTGGTAATCGCCAGTCTAGCCATTTACTT
>Ga0366779_1064_pt1 | contig 16650 bp, 13 predicted proteins | sample BONcelN113001E10_FD_207083 | JGI IMG/M metagenome (GOLD analysis project Ga0366779, IMG submission 207083) | Enriched cells from coal bed in the Powder River Basin, Montana, United States - BONCAT cells N11 rep2 HSBNCT.N11.300.1.E10 ... | reverse complement strand
TTTGGCCGGAAAAACGAGGAAGCCGGCAAGCCGATACGGGTATCAGAGCTGCTGGCTACTTTGGACGGACCAAAATATATTGCCCGGGTTGCCGTCAATACACCGGCAAACGTGAACAAAGCTAAAGCGGCTATCAAAGAAGCATTTGCCAGACAAATTCGCGGTGAGGGCTTTACCTTTGTGGAGGTACTGTCTACCTGCCCGACTAACTGGGGTATGAGCCCGGTTAAAGCTAACAAGTTCGTTGAAGACAGTATGCTGCCGTACTTCCCTTTAGGAATTTATAAGGATGGGGAGGGAAAGCAATGACACATGAAGTGCTTTGTGCCGGATTCGGTGGACAGGGAGTATTGTTAATTGGCCGTCTGGTAACATATGCTGGGATGCTGGCCGGTAAAGAGGTATCCTGGATGCCTGCTTATGGTCCGGAAATGCGTGGGGGAACAGCATCGTGTTCCGTGATTATTTCGGATGAAGCGGTTGGATCGCCTGTTGTAACGCGGCCGACTGCCTTAGTTGCAATGAACAAACCTTCACTTCACAAATTCGAATCGTCCGTTCAGCCCGGGGGAGTTATAATCGTAAATAAATCGCTCATTGAAGATGCGGTTATGCGGGACGATGTAAGTGTATATTACGTTCCGCTAAATGAACTTGCCCTGGATGCCGGCAATGTTCGTTATGCCAATATGATTGCCCTGGGGGCATTAATCGGTGCTGCGAACATGGTTCCTCTTAACGCAGTGAGAGAGACACTTGCCAAAAGTTTTGCAAAAAAAACGGAAGTAGTTGAACCCAATATGCAAGCGGTTATGCGCGGCGTACAGTTCGTTCTTGATAATAAGCGATCCTAGAAGTTTACATTTGAATGCAAACCAGGGGAACCGGTTAATAGTTACCCTGGTTTTTCTCTGTCAATCAATAGCCGTTGTTATGTGAATAGTTAAATTAACTTTCCGGTCGGCCTCCTTGATAATCACCTGGACGCTTTTGTGACCTGTTTTAAGGGGCTGATTTGGGGAATTAGTACAATGACGAAGAAGGTATGCGTAACATGAAGGTTCTTGGAGAAAATATGGCCTGGTTTTTAGAACGGATAGCGAAATAAAGAGAAATATTGCAGCCATTTAACAGAACCGGACCTAGGCTACACTAGGTCCAGTTTCCAGGCGGCTTCCTTGACAATGGGGCGGCAGTGAGATAAAATAATATTGTTAATTTGCCGGTATAGCTCAGCTGGTAGAGCACCTCATTCGTAATGAGGGGGTCGTAGGTTCGAATCCTATTATCGGCTCCAGTGAAATCAAGGGTCTGTAGGTCTCCTACAGGCTCTTTTTATTTGTTTCAGGCATAGTTTTCAGGTAACGAATAAAAGCAAAAGCCATTCTAGCGGTTAACGCAGGAAAAAGCTTGACATATAAGGGTTGATTGTATGAATCAATAGTAACAGTAGGAAAGTGTATTCGGCTCTGAAAGGTGCATCTTATGAGTTGTTGACATTATTAGAATGACAGTGCTATATTTGATTCTATAACCAATATTGTTAAGCAATTTTGTTTAAGAAATCGCTTTGGAATTGGTATTTACGATCACGTAAATATATTCCGGGAGGTAAAATGAAGCAGACCGATGTGGCATATCACTATATTAAGGACAGAATATTAGAAGGAACCTTTAAACCTGCGCAAAAACTCGTTGAGATGCAATTGGCAGAGCTAATTGGCGTTAGTAGAAACACAGTAAAACAGGCACTATTGAAACTTGCACAGGAGAACCTGGTGTCAATCGAAGTAAATAAAGGTGCTACTATAAAATCTTTCACGCTGGAGGAAGTAGTAAATTACCTTGAAATACGGGAGGTTCTAGAGGGATTGGTTGCAAGGTCGGTGACCGGTAATGTTGCGGAAAGCGATCTTGAGAGAATGAGAAGCATTTTGGAGCAAATGAAAGTTCATTTGGATAGACAGGAATTTGATAAGTACTCATCTCTCAACACGGAGTTTCATGGCATTATCTATAAATCTACTAAGAATATTCAGGCGGTTGAGCTTATTAATATGATCAAAACGCAATTAATTCGTTATCAATTCCGCACTGTCTTGGTTCCAGGCAGGAGCCAATCATCCTTTAGTGAGCATACTGAAATTTATAAAGCCATTGCTTCGAGAAATGAGCTCGAAGCTGAACTTGCAGTGAGAAGACATGTCTCAGCAGTCAGAGAGACAATAAAAAATAATTATTATTATTTATCCTAGTGCAATATTTTAAAAATCTCCTAGCTCTTGCTGGGGGATTTTATTTTTATGCGGAGCGAGTTAACCTACAGGCTTAAAGCAATGAAAATTATCGTTGACACAAAAATGAAATTATTGTACATTATTATTGTTAGTCAAAATTGTTCAACAATATTGTATAACAAATTTAAAAGGGGGATAAGAAGGTACCAGTATTTCTGACAGCCTGCTGTTTGGGTAAAGCCGAAATTCAGTAAGAGAAATCATTGGTAGAATTCTGCTTCTAGTTGAATGCAATAAAAACAAAGGTCGTGAAATTATGAGTGACAGTAAGGTAAATGTATTAGTAGTGAGTGCCCATGCGGCAGACTTTGTTTGGCGTTCTGGTGGAACGATGGCTAAATACATAAAGAACGGGGCAAACGTATCCCTAGTAATCTTAAGCTATGGAGTGCGCGGGGAGTCAAATGACCTATGGAAAGTAGAGGGCCAAACTGCAGAGAACGTCAAAAAATCCCGTTCTGCCGAGGTTGAAAAAGCGCTGGAATGCCTGGGAGTTACGGATGTTGAGCATTGGGATTTACAAGATTACAACATAGAGTTTAGTGCTGACTGCATGGATCGAATGGTGAAAAAAATTCGTGAGGTAAGGCCCCATCATATCATAACGCATGGACCAAAAGATGCATTTAATCCCGATCATGAACGGGTTTCGAAGTTTGTGTGGGAAGCTAGTGTACTTTCTATCTCGAATGGTGTAAAACTGGAAGGGTATCCAACAGCGAAGCAAGCACGTATTTTTGGATTCGAGCCTCATCAAACAGAGGTTTCAGGTTTCAACCCTGATGTAATTATTGATATAACGGCAACTTATCCACAAAAGGAAGCTGCCATGAAGTGTTTCGCAGCTCAGAAGCATTTAATTGAATATTATATGGATCGCGCAAAGATGCGGGGTAACCATGCCAGACGCTGTTCGGGAAATAACGAGTATAAATACGCTGAAGCTTTTAGCAGAGTGTACCCCTATGTTGGCGAAGAACTGGTGTGAACCCAATTATCTCTAGGAATAAAGCGAAGATATAGAATAGCAGGAGGGATAAAGATGATGACTAGCGTAAGTCCAAGCTCGGTGCCTAAAAAGAGTTTTTTTGCCGAAAACAAAAAGACAATAGGCGGGATTCTCGGTATAATTATCGCAGTTGCCATAGCAACACAGCCGCTGCCTTCAGGTCTATCGGCTGCGGGACTAAAGGCTGTAGCAATTTTATGTTGGGCAGTAATTTACTGGGTGTTTGACGTTTTTCCCGATTACGTAGTAGGTCTTGCAATGAGTGCTTTATTTGTAATTACGAAAACAGCGCCAATGAACGTAGCATTTGCAGCTTATTCAAGTGATGCCTGGTGGTTGCTGGTTGCGGCTATAGGTCTTGGTGCAGCAGCAACAAAAACGGGTCTTTTGACAAGAATATCCTTAGTAGTGCTAAAAATATTTCCAGCTACCTACAAGGGACAAGTTATGGCACTTATTGGTTGTGGTACATTTTTAGGAACACTAATTCCAAGTACTACAGCTAAGATGGCTATTATGTCGCCGGTGGCTCTCTCTATCAGTAATGCTTTGGGCTTTGAAAAGAAAAGCCCGGGAGCAACAGGTATTTTTGCAGCGTGCGGAACTGGTTTTAATTTAAGCTCTCCCTTTTTGATGAGTTCATCGTTTTTGGCTTACGTTGCAGTTTCTCTGCTTCCCAAGGCTGAACAGGCGCAATTTACATGGTCTTTTTGGTTCTTATGTGCCGCTACATGGGGAGTTGTGTTATTAATAGGATGCACTTTATCTATATTTTATCTGTACAGGCCTAAAGGAAATGTAAAACTTGCCTCAGGATTCATTGATGAGAAACTTAATGAGCTTGGGCCATTTACGAAAGAACAGAAATTGACTCTCGGAGTGGCATTAGCCTGCTTAGCTTTCTGGATGACACAGTCCCTTCATGGCATTCCGGCATCAATAGTTGGCGTAGCTGGTCTGTGCATTTTACTGGCACTTAATGTATGCAGCAGAGAAGATTTTAGAAAGCTTATTGTCTGGGATGCAATAATTTTCCTCGGGTCTGTTACTAGCCTAGGCTCTGTATTCGGGACATTAAAAATAGATGCATGGCTTGGATCACTCTTTGGCCCAATCTTAGCACCTTTTGCATCAAATATTTTCTTATACCTTGCAACTTTGTCTATTATTGTTTATGTTCTTCGGTTCTTTGTTATTTCAGTAGGCTCGGCAGTAGCGGTCCTGACTCTTGTATTTGCACCTGTAAGCGCAGCACAAGGCATTGATCCGTTTATAGCCGCTTTCACTGTTTATTGTGCGGGCAATGTATGGAACGTTTTTTATAATTCGATTGTTTGGGTAGTGGCTTATTACGCTACTGGCGGTGATATGGTAGAATTCAAAGAAATGAGGAAGTTTTCCATCGCCTATATGATTATATCTATTATAGGATTGATGGCAAGTGTTCCTGCATGGCGTATGCTGGGATTATTGAAGTAAAAAAGTAGAGGAGGGTATATATGTCAAACGTCGGGTTTCGTATATTTGCTGTAGTAAACCGTCCGAGTAAGGAGCTGGTAGAAGGATTTAAAGGCCTGCCGGTAGCAAACATCGCAGATGAGATGAATCGCCTCTACTGCGTGAACGCCCGAATAAAATCATTAAATAGTGTGCCCCTTTTAGGTACGGCTTTTACGGTTAAGGCCAGAGTCGGAGATAATCTGATGCTTCACAAGGCAATTGATATGGCACAACCGGGAGAAGTAATCGTCGTAGATGTGCAAGGCGACTTAACGAACTCTGTTACTGGCGAAATAATGATGCGACAGGCTGTTAAAAGAGGGATCTCCGGGGTAGTTGTCGACGGGGCTGTTCGTGATGCTGATGCATTAAGAAACTTAAATATGCCTATTTACGCTGCAGGTATTCAGCCTAACGGTCCTTATAAAGATGGTCCTGGGGAAATTAATGTTCCCGTGTGTTGCGGAGGCATTGTAGTAAAACCTGGTGATATACTAGTTGGTGATGCTGATGGAATTGTTGTAATCGATCCGCAAGATGCACCGAACATTTTAGAGAAGGCTAGGGAAAAATATAAACAGGAACAAATCAAGTTTAAGTCAATAGAAGAGGGTACTATGGACAGAAGCTGGGTTGACAAGACTTTAGTAAAACTCGGGTGTGATTTTGTATAAATGAGCGGCAGCCGGTTACTATAGGCGAGGGGGGAGCTATGTGTACAAAAGCTTAATTTTAGTCTCCATAGTTATGGTCTTGTTGCTAATGATGTCTTTTACGGCTTATGCGGAAACGCCGACGGAAAGCAACGGAGGAACGATTGAAATAAAAGTAATGAGTTCAGGCGGCTTCTACTCGGCATTACAGGAACTTGCACCTATGTATGAGCAAAAAACCGGAAAAAAAGTTGTTTTAATACCAGGTGCATCGATGGGTTCTTCGCCGACGGCTATTCCGGCTAGACTGAAGCGAGGGGAAGATGCCGATTTAATTGTAATGGCAGGACCGGAGCTTGATAGAATGATTAACGATGGTCTTGCCGTTCCCGGCAGCCGGGTTGATCTTGTTTTATCCAAAATAGGAATGGTTGTTCGTGCCGGTACACCTAAATCCGATATTAGTACTACAGATGCTTTTAAATGTACATTACTTGAAGCAAAATCGATAGGATATTCTGCGAGTGCGAGCGGAACCTACCTCGCCCAAGAGCTCTTCCCCAGGCTCGGTGTATGGGATCAGATTAAAGACAAGTCTGAAATGGTCGTAAAAGGCCGTGTTGCTGAGTGGGTTGCAAGAGGTGATTTGGAGATTGGCTTTCAACAGGTAAGTGAGCTGTTGCCGATTCCGGGGGTCGACTTTGTCGGAGCTTTGCCAGAGGAGATCCAAAAGGTTACCGTGTTCTCAGCAGGCATTGCTGTAGCATCGAAACAAGCAGATGAAGGCGAGAAATTTGTTCAGTTTCTCACTTCAGCTGAAGCACGTCCCCTTATTATTAAGCAGGGGTTAGAACCTGCCAGTGAAATAAAGTAAAAGCCAATAAAGGGAAGGGCAAGCATTATGCTTGCTCTTTCCTTTTATCTATTCTGCTTTAGAACTGGGTGCCAAAACTGAAGTGGCATCTGCCGCCTTCGTTGCCATAACCGTAGTCGAGGCGTATCGGACCAAGGGGTGTGTCCAGTCGCAATCCTGTTCCCACACTATACTTTAGACTATTCAGGGTATAACTGCCATCCCAGGCGTTGCCTGCATCGGTGAACAGAACACCTTGCACCTTTTTGGCAATGGGATAGCGATATTCGGCAGTGGCGGTAAACATTTTCTGTCCTTTAAATTCACCGTCTTCATAACCGCGCAGCGTGTCAATGCCACCGACACTAAATTTGCTGGCGTCGGGAACTACTCCTGCCGCAGAGCCTGCTGTTACACGAAGGGCAAGAGTTTGTTTACTGCCAACTTTAAAATATTGGCGCCCGTCAAAAATGTATTTATTGAAATCAAATTCACCGCCAAGCGCTCTTCCGGCGAATTCAGTTGTTAGCGAAACTCGCTTGCCTTCGGTCGGATCAAAAACATTGTCACGAGTGTCGTAAACTTTCGCCAGAGTGACACTATGCACTTCACCAAAGTTATTGTTAAGATAGTCTGTATTATAGTCAGCATTGTAGGTATCAGCAGTATTGTCAGTTTCTAAATAGTTGACGGGCCCTGAAACATATTCGAGATAACTGTCCTTCCTCTTGGTGAAGGTAATATAGTTCTTTATATATTCACCTTGCGGCCGCCCTAAGGTAAGATTAAAGCCACGGGATCTCCTGTAATAAGTTGAACGGAGTGTTGTATTGTCGCCATTGAGTCCGTAATCGCTATACTCGCCAACTGTATTAAACAGGCTAGCGCTAAAGGATGTCTTTTTATCGTCTATATAGGGATTGGTAAAGCTTAAGTTCCAGCTTGTACCGGTAATACCGGAAAGACTGTGCGAAAAGGATATATTCACATTATTGCCGGAGCCTCTAAAGTTGCTATCACCAAGCCCGATATCGGCGACTAAACCATCACTTGCGCTATAGCCTCCCCCAATGGAAAATGTACCTGTCTTTTTTTCTGCCACGTCAATTTCAACTTCAACAGCATTGGGCTCCTTGCCAGGATTAAGCTTGATATTTACATCCTCAAAGAAGCCCAGATTATATATTTTCTGCATGCTTCGCTTAGCATCTTTCGCATTAAACGGTTCTTTTGTTCTGAAATTCAGTTCTCTGGTAATGACAGTTGTTTTTGTTTTGTCATTGCCTTTAACAATAATAGCTTCGACTAACCCTTCATTGATGGAAATGGTAATGATACCTGACTCATTCATTGCGATGTTGCTGACTTTGGCTCGAATATAGCCTTGATCATGATAATATTGCTCAATAGCCTGTGATTTATCGCCCAGGTTTTTATTATCTACAAGATTTCCCTTTAGGTCTGCAACTAAACTTTGCAAATGATCAGTGGAAACTTTCGTGTTGCCTGTAAAAATAATAGTGCTCACTGGCTTTTTCTCGGTAACAGAATAAACCACCTTGATGCCTTCCGGTACTTCTATGAAATTGGCCTGAACATCATAAAAGGTATTAAGAGCATAGATTGCTTGCATATCCTGTTTGATCGCTTCGGCGCTAAAAGTGTCGCCTGCCTTTAGTTTGAGTACTGACACAATGCTGTCTGCCTGTACAGTTTCATTGCCGGTAATGCTAACACCGACGATTGTTTTGTCCGTGAAGTCTGCAGCATAGGCCAGAGGGCCGGCGGCAAACAGGCTTGTGACCATAAAACTAGCTGCGATTAGTAAAGACCGAACCGGTTTTCTTGTGTTCATTCTTAAGCTCCTATTTGGTTATTTCTGATTCCGTTACTCCCTTATCAAGGCCGGTCATGTCTTGGACCATCCGGCTCCCGTCCAGGGCCTGGATGCCGATGTATATGAGGGGAATTCCATCCCCACCAGAAGCCTTCGTCAACAATAACGATAGTACGGTCATCATTATCTCTTTCCTGATCGTCATCATGGCGGAGTGTGAACTTATAATCCCCCGGGTGCCATCCGTCGCGGCCGATAAATATAGTGGCAGGATCGGCATTGTCTCCATCCATAGATAAGTCAAATTTAACATATGTCCCGCCATTGATGGCTAAATCAATCCCTGCTTCTCCTCCTACGGTAGTAAAGGTAAAGGTTATCTCATCGCGGCCCCGATTAACCCGGGAATAATCATCTTTTCCTGTCATTTTTCCAAAAACGTCTTCAAAGCGGCCATTGGTCCGAATTACGCCACTAAAAACATGCTCTGTCCCTGATGTGGTAGTTCTGAGGTGCAAGCCGTCTTTATCTTGCCACATAAAATAGCCAAGGCTTTTACCTGGTTTAAATTCATCTGGCCGTCCATCAAGCTTTAATGAGTAAGCAGCAAAGGCATAACCGGAAAAACAAACTAAAGCCAACAGTACAAGCATAAATCTAACCGTTCTTTTCATTAGCAAACACTCCTTTTCGCTGTTATAGATTGCTTACCGTTATTTTCCATTCCCATTATGAAGTACAATTGTTACCGTTTTGTTACAACTTTAGTACTGTTTTGTGACAGCTTTATTAATAAAAGATTTATATAATAGATGCCTCTGGCCGCTTTTTTAAAAATGCTAGGAACGGCATATTTTGCACCGTCTCCGCATAAGTATGGTATATACAAAATAGTGGGAACGAGACGGGAGATGTCCGACATTACCGGTGTTGTGGCTGGTAATGTGGGATGTCTTTTGCTTTTCCGGCGAGAGGAGGATTTTACTGGTGGTTACTGATGCTGATACTTTTATGCGCTTGTCAGTAGCATTTGTATTGGGAGGACTTATTGGTTATGAGCGACAGTCGCAAAGCAAAGCGGCAGGTTTGCGCACTCACGTTTTGGTTTGCCTGGGGTCATGCTTAGTTATGATACTATCACTTGATATTTATCAGTCTGTCCAAGGCCTTACCAATGCAGATCCGGCCCGGCTTGCGGCACAGGTAGTAAGTGGTGTTGGCTTCTTAGGCGCCGGTACTATTATGAAAGAAGGTGCGACGGTTACCGGTCTTACTACTGCCGCCAGTCTATGGGTCGTATCCGGCGTAGGGCTGGCCGTTGGCTGCGGCTATTATAGCGGCGCACTTTACACGACTTTTCTTATCTTACTTACACTGGCACTGTTATTGCGCATTGATAAGCTGCACTATACCGGGCAAATAACAACTCTACTTATTACCATGGGAAATAAGCCGGGCCAAATTGGGAAGATTGGCGATTGCATAGGTTCTATCGGAGTTAAAATCTGCGATATAAAAATAGACACGCAGGATGAAGAAATGATGACCCTCGTATTGTCGATAGGTTGTTCCGATCAAGGCAGTGTGAATAAGATAGCGGGAAATCTTATTGGGATAGATGGGGTACTTTCGGTAAAGGGGAAATGAATTGAGACGCTGTAATAGTACAGCGTCTTTTATTTTTTATAGCAACAGGAATTCTATCGCATATTTCGAATTGTTGAATAAAGCAGTTTGCTCATTGGCAAAGTGATAATTGGTTGTAGGCGAGAGTGAAGGTGAGGAACCAGTATGGATACGAAAATTGCCATTATTACCCCTTTTCTGGCTATGCAGCATATTGCACAGGAAGTGGTAAATGAGCGAAGTGATGAGTGGCCCCAGGGAATTCAGGTGGTAGTGGGTGATCTAGGCGTTGGACTGGAACAGGCCAATAAGGCGATAGCCCAAGGGGCGGAAGTCATTATCAGCCGTGGGGGGACAGCATCTTTAATCAGCAGCCAGATTGAATTACCGGTGGTGGAGATACAAGTCACCGCCTTTGATATTTTACGTGCTTTAAAACAGGTAAGCGGACAAACAAAAAAAGTCGGTGTTGTCGGGTTTCGCAATGTAATTTATGGGTGTGAGGATTTCGGCGAAATATGGGGGGTTTCTTTACAAGAAATCACATTGACTAATGAACAGGAAGCCTTGGAAAAAATAATTGCTGCCAAACAGCAAGGGATTAATGTAATTATTGGTGATGCTATCTCCATAAAAATAGCCCACCAGTGTGGCCTGCAAGGCATATTGATTCAATCGGGAAAAGAAGCTATTTATAAGGCCATAAAGCAAGCCCAGCAAATTGCCCGGGTGCGTAGTAAGGAACAGGAGCGGTTTGAGTTATTGCGCACTATTATTAACTCCTCTACAGATGGTATTCTTGCTGTGGATGAACGGACACGAATTACCATTTTGAATCCCGTTGCTGAAGAGGTATTTCATCTTCGGGCGGAGGAAGCACTGGGCAGAAAGGTTGGTGACGTTATTCCCGGTACGCGGCTGCCCTTAATTGTTGCGCGCGGTGAGGCTGAGATTGGGGAGATTCAGAAAATCGGCAGTCGCGTAATCGCTACCAAAAGGGTACCGATCAAGCTGAATGAAAAAGTGGTAGGAGCGATTGCCAATTTCCAGGATGTAACCCAGTTGCAGCGGTATGAACAAAGTGTTCGCCAAAAATTATATGCTAAGGGTTTAGTAGCCAAATTTACCCTGGAGCAGGTTATTGGTACTTGCCCTGTAATGGAAGAGATAAAAAAGTGGGTGCGCCAATATGCCGGCACTGATTCGACTGTTCTTATCACCGGTGAATCAGGTACGGGAAAAGAACTGCTAGCCCAGAGTATTCACAACTTAGGCAAGCGCTCTGGTGGTCCCTTTGTTGCTGTTAATTGTGCCGCACTGCCGGAGAATCTGCTGGAAAGCGAGCTTTTTGGCTATGAAGAAGGGGCTTTTACCGGAGCTAAAAAAGGCGGCAAAGCTGGCTTGTGTGAACTGGCTCATGGCGGAACACTGCTTTTGGATGAAGTAGGTGAGATGCCGTTAGCTTTGCAGGCAAGATTGCTCAGAGTATTACAGGAAAAAGAAGTAATGCGGCTGGGTGGAGACCGGGTCATACCGGTTGACGTTCGAATTATTGCCGCTACCAACCAGAATTTACTTCAGCTCATTCAAGAGCGGCGTTTTCGTAATGATTTATATTACCGGCTGGATATTTTACGGCTCCATGTACCGCCGCTGCGGGAGCGTAAAGAAGATATACCCATGCTGATTCGCTATTTTCTCCATAAACATAGTATGTTAAAGCCGCATCTCGTGGATATAAGTGAAGCTGCTATCGATAGATTGAAACAGTGTCAGTGGCCCGGCAATGTTCGGGAGTTGGCCAATATTTTGGAACGGACGATTCTATTGTCTGAAGGACCGGTAATTACAGAAGCGACTATTTGCAACGTTTTAGGAGTGGCAGCAGATGGCAGCACTAATGGTGATAGCGGGAAGAACTTGCTGCAAAGCCTGGAAATGGAAACTATTCGCAATGTTCTTCAGGAAGAAAACTATAATTACTGCCGCACGGCAGAGCGGTTAGGAATTAATAGGACTACCCTCTGGCGAAAACTGCGCAGTCGGCCGGGGGGGAGATAATAAAAAACACAAATAAAGATGCAATATGCGACGATGGTTGTTGCATATTGCATCTTTATTTGTGTTGCTATTACTAATTATCATATAGTAAGCTCGCTGGAGCGGCTGGCATGATTCTTGCTTACAAATAAGTTAGCAAAAAATGATGCAAAAGTGCAGGTGATGAATATGTCTCGTCTTGCGATAATAGCGGATGACCTAACAGGAGCAAATGATACAGGCGTTCAGTTTGCTAAATATGGACTCAGGACGTATGTTGTCCTGGATGCTGTGCAAAATCCCGTTTTGCCGGATGAAGCAGATGTAGTAGTGCTTGACACAGATAGTCGGGCCAGTACCCCCAGTCAGGCCTATAACAAGGCGGCAGCTGTAGCAGAAGTACTAAAGCAAGAACAAGTGCCTATGGTATATAAAAAAATTGATTCTACCTTGCGCGGTAACTTGGGCAGCGAAATTGATGCAGTGCTTGATGTGCTGGCTTATGAATGTGCGGCGGTGGTGCCGGCCTTTCCTGCTATCGGCAGGATTACTGCAGGCGGTTATCATTTGCTGAACCAGGTTCCGCTGGCCTGTACAGAAATAGCACGAGACCCCAAGGCGCCGGTGACCGATTCCCGCCTTGTTGAGGTGTTGAAACAGCAAACAAAATATCCGGTAGGTTATATCGGTCTACAGGAAGTTTTGTCGGGTAGTGACGCTATTTGCCGGGCCATCGGACAAGCGCTGGCACTCGGACAGCGGCTGATTGCCTTTGATGCTACTGAGCAGGCTCATCTGGTGACTATTGCCCGGGCTATTAAAGACTGCGGCCGGAAAATAGTAATGGTTGGTTCGGCCGGTTTGGCCGAAGTTTTGCCGCAATTGTATGACATGCCCGTTCATAACGATAGCAGGACAGTGGAAGTACAGGGCAACCCGCTCCTGATTGTTGCGGGCAGCGTAAGCAGTGTTACGGCAAGCCAGATCGGCGCTTTTTTAAAACAACCCAATACGCAGCTGGTTGAAGTGTGCGGTCAGGAGTTGCTGCGTAATCCCGCCGGAGAAGTAAAACGCTGTACTGATACGGCGGCGGTAGCTTTGCGGCAAGGCCGGCATGTGGCGATTGTTTCCGCAGCCGGAACCGATGCTGTAGCCGAGGCCAGACAGGCGGGCAGGCAGCAGGGTATGAATGCTATTGAGGTTAGTGATCATATTGCCCATTATTTAGGAGTAATTGCTGCTGAGCTGGTGAATTATGGAGTAGAAGGCTTATTCCTGACTGGCGGAGACACGGCAGTAAGTGTCTGTAGGGCATTAGGTACATCCAGTATGAAAGTGCAGGGTGAGGTAGCGCCAGGCATACCTTTTGGCTATTTGCATAACGGACCGTTTGCAGGCTTGAAGGTAGTGACAAAGGCGGGAGCCTTCGGTACTGAGGAGGCGATAAAAAAATCAATGGATGTAATGCTAGATCAAAAGGGAGTGAACTTATGAAACCAGTAATCGGAATTACTATTGGTGATGCCGCCGGTGTGGGCCCGGAGATTATTGTTAAATCTCTAGCTGAAAAAGAAGTGTACGATATCTGCCGTCCGGTTGTTATTGGCGATTTAGGCATTATGAGGCGGGCCGTATCTATTATCGGCAAAGACTTAATCTGCCGGGCAATTGATGACGTGGTCAATGGAGGCCATGAGTTTGGCCGGATTGATGTAATCGACTTAAACAACCTGCCTGAAGATTTGCCTTTTGCCCAAGTTGATCCACGGGCTGGGAAAGCGGCTTATGAATATGTAGAAACAGCGGTAAAGCTGGCGCTGGCAGGAAAAATTGCTGCCATTGCTACCGCACCGCTTAATAAGGATGCTATGAATCAGGGAGGCTGTCATTTTCCGGGACATACGGAAATTTTGGCTCATTTATCAGCTACCAAGGATTATGCCATGATGCTGACCGGTGGCTCCCTGCGGGTCATCCATGTTTCCACTCATTTATCATTGCGTCAGGCGTGTGAGAAAGTAAAGAAAGAACGTGTGCTGAAGGTCATTCAATTAGCCGGTCAGGCAATGAAAACCATTGGCATTGAAGCACCGCGCATTGCGGTAGCCGGGCTCAATCCCCATTCGGGGGAGGGCGGCCTGTTTGGAACCGAAGAGATTGAAGAAATTATTCCGGCCATCGAGTCCGCAAAAGCTATGGGTCTTAATGTCACAGGGCCTGTCGCGCCTGATACGGTATTTTATCGGGCTGCCCTTAAAAAAGACTTTGATATTGTCGTAGTCATGTATCACGATCAAGGACATATACCGCTCAAGGTATTAGGGTTCGAGGAAGGTGTCAATATCACGGTGGGACTGCCGTTTATCCGCACCTCGGTGGATCATGGCACTGCCTTTGATATAGCCGGTAAAGGCACGGCAAACCATCTGAGCATGATAGAGTCTATCCGCATGGCGGCTCTGATGGCGCAGGCGAGCGCTAAAGGCAGGTGAAAAAGTTTTGATCACCATCGAGCTCGTTATATAAATAATGGAAAGGAAGTATGTCAAATGTCTAATGTCAAAGTTGCCCTTCCCTATGGGCAGGAGGAAATCACAGTCGTCATACCGCAGCAAAACCTTATTGGCGTGTATTCCCCTAAAGATGTGGCTCCGGTCGCCGACCTGCCACAAGAAATTATCCGCTGCCTGGAAAATCCCATCGATACCAAACCGCTGCGTCAGTTGGTGCAGGGCGTAAAAAAGGTTGTTATTCTGGCGGATGACAATACCCGGCTGACTCCCACCGATAAAATCATCCCAGTGCTTCTGGATGAGATGAATGCAGCCGGCATCAAGGATGAGCAGATCACCATTATTATCGCTCTTGGAACCCATCGTTTCATGACCGAGGAAGAGATCGAAATTAAGTTCGGCAAAGCGGTTGTTAAACGCGTAACCATCAAAAATCATGATTTCAAGAATCCTGATGCGCTGGTTAGTCTGGGAACTACGGCTAACGGCACAAACATACTGGTGAATAAAGAAGCCTATGAAGCAGATTTTAAAATCGGCGTCGGCAGCATTGTGCCACATCACATCCCGGGCTTTGCCGGCGGTGCAAAAATAGTTCAGCCCGGTATTTCCGGCGAAAAAACTACCGCTGAAACACATTTGCTAAGTGTGAGGGCACCGCGGTCCTATCTCGGCATTGAAGACAATCCGGTGCGCCAGGAGTTAAATATGATCGCCGACAAGATTAATATGCACACTATTTTCAACACCGTTCTCAACCGCCACGGGGAAGTGGTTGGTGCTTTTTTCGGCGATACAAAAACAGCCTTTAATGAAGGCGTGAAACTGTCCCGCGATGTATACGCCACCGAAATACCTGAGGCTGCGGATATCGTTATCGCCAGTTCTCATCCCTGCGATCTTGAATTCTGGCAAGCACACAAAACCTTGTACCCTTCCGATTTAGCTGTAAAAGCCGGCGGTACCGTCATTATTGCTACCCCCTGCTATGAAGGGATCGCCGTTACTCATGGCGAGATGGCTGATATGACTTGCCACTCATCGCAGCATTTGCGGCAGATGGTTGATAACGGTGAAGTACATGATGAGGTAGCTGCCGCTCTTGCCATCGCCTGGGCCCAGGTGAAGGAACGGGAAGCAGTGTACTTTGTTTCCAATGGCATCCGGGATGAAGAGGTCACCAAGCTGGGATTTTCCCCTTTCGCTACTGTGCAGCAAGCTTTTGATGCCGCCATGGCCAAGCATGGTACTGCTGCCAGAGTTACCGTGCTCACCCATGCACCCGACATGCTGCCCATCGTACCTGGTAACCGCTAAGCTACTCTACCGGATTATAGTAAAAAATATAAGGGGGATAGCCTTAAAATGGATAATTCAGTAGCAATGCTTTCCGTACTAGGTATCGCTATCTTATTTATTATTGTTCTCAGTATTAAATTTCGCATCCACGCCTTCATATCCTTGACAGCCGCTTGTTTCCTGATTGCCTTTGCAACCGGCATGCCTTTAAATAAAATTGGTGCGTCTAATGAAACAGGAATGGGTGGGACATTAGCCTTTCTTGCACCCATCCTCGCCCTCGGTGCTATCATTGGAAAGATGATGGAAATCTCCGGGGGTGCAGAAAAGTTATCTCGTACCCTCATTAATTTCATGGGCCAAAGCAAGGCGGCCTGGGCCATGATGATTGTTGCTTATATCTGCGGTATCCCCGTTTTTCTGCAGGTTGGTATCGTACTGTTAACTCCGATTATGTTCTGCGTAGTGCTCGAATCCAAGCAGCCTTTAGTTAAGGTAGCTCTTGGCATGCTTACCTCGCTCACCGTTGTGCACTGCATCGTACCGCCCCATCCCGCAGCCATGGCCATCACCCTGGCCTTAAAAGCCGATGTGGGTAAAGTAATTTTTTATGGTCTCTTGGTTGGTATTCCTGCTTCCGTCATTGCCGGTCCGATTTTTGGCGGCTTAATCGCCAAAAAATATGATTTTCAGCCGCCGGATGCTTATTGCAAAATGGAACCTACGCCGGATGAAAAGCTGCCGCCCTTCGGTATTACGCTGTTTACCATTCTGCTGCCATTGCTGCTTATGATCGGCAAAACCATTATTGAGCTGGTTGCCGATAAGAATGCTCCCTATATGCCGTTGGTAAGCTTCATCGGCAGTCCTATTACTGCACTCTTTCTGGCAGCTATCCTTTCCTACTATCTTATGGGTTATAAACGTGGTCATTCGCTGGCAGATCTGGCAAAACGCACTGAATCTGCCATGGGACCAATGGCAACGATCATCCTGGTTATCGGTGCGGCCGGCGCCTTTAAC
>Ga0366779_1063_pt1 | contig 16672 bp, 11 predicted proteins | sample BONcelN113001E10_FD_207083 | JGI IMG/M metagenome (GOLD analysis project Ga0366779, IMG submission 207083) | Enriched cells from coal bed in the Powder River Basin, Montana, United States - BONCAT cells N11 rep2 HSBNCT.N11.300.1.E10 ... | reverse complement strand
AGCTGAAAGCAACCAAAAAACTGGCTGCGGCGTATCAGCCCGGCAGCCACGGTGACCTTATCAGCAAGGCAGAAGATACACTGGAACGCATCGGTGAAATGATTTTTAAAGAGGAAAAGATCCTCTTGCCAATGGCGCTGGAAACGCTAGCTGAAGATGAGTGGCAACAGATTCTGGCAGATAGTGATGAAATAGGTTATTGTTTGGTTGAGCCTGAGAAAGGGTGGCAGCCAACCGGAGGTACTGCAGAGGCCGGACGTGTATTGAAAGAAGGTAATAGCGGAAATTCTATTAAATTCGATACAGGCGTGCTTACTCCCAAAGAACTAGAACTGATCTTTAGTCATTTGCCGGTAGATATCACTTTTGTCGACAAAAATGATACAGTGAAATTCTTTTCTGCGACTAAAGACCGTATTTTCCCGCGCACGCGGACCATTATTGGCCGTAAAGTGGAAAATTGTCATCCTCCGGCTAGTGTACATATCGTAGACCAGCTGGTAGCCGACTTTAAGTCGGGTAAAAAAGAGCAAGAAGACTTTTGGATTCACATGGGTGAGAAATATGTTTCTATCCGGTATTTTGCTATCCGCGATGCTCAAGGCGACTACCAGGGAACACTGGAAGTGACGCAAGATATCGCGGCATTGCAAAAAATAACAGGTGAAAAACGTATATAGCATACAAAGAATTTAATTTACGTATGAAACGAAAAACATTATAGTATAGGTATGAAGAAATATAATTTAAAGTCTCCAACAGAATCTCCATATCGTACATTGCCGCATATGGTTACTAATAGTCTTCGGGAAGCAATTCTGACCGGGGAGCTTAGCGGAGGATTTCAACTCAAGCAAGAAGAATTAGCCTCAAGGTTTAACGTAAGTTTGAGCGTTTTGCGCGAAGCTTTAAAGAATCTGGAAGCAGAAGGATTAGTTAAATTCTACCCTAACCGCGGAGCAGTGGTTGCTGTACTTTCAGCAGATGAAGCTCAGGAGATATTTGACATACGGCTGTTTCTGGAATTAGGGGCGCTGGAGTTGGCTATTCCCAATTTGACAGAGGAAGACTTTATAGCGGCCGATGGAATTTTGCAAGAAGCAGATCATATTCTGCAAAACAGCCAAGTGGGCGTGCTGAACTGGCGGTTTCATGAAACCCTGTATCGGCCTGCCCGAAGACCTAAGCTTCTTGCCCTGATTCATAACATGCATAACAATGTCGAGCGGTATATGCGCATATACTTGTCAACAATGAATTATCAGACTAAATCGCAGCAGGAGCATCGAGATCTGCTAAGCGCTTGTATTCAACGAGATACCAAAGCCGCACAGGATTTATTGCGGTGCCATATGGCGGAGGCAAGCTCCAGCCTGGCCGGATATTTAAGTCAGCCTTAAACGAATACTGACCGTCTTTAACGACTTTCTCAGCTAATGAGAGATTGTTGTTAAGATGGTCTTTTTGTTTGTAATAAATAACATTTTCGAATGTATACAGTATTCATTCGAAAATGTCGTTTACAGAGATAATGAAAAATACTATAGTAAAGGCATAGCAGCAATTGTCTGAAACCCAAATGAAATTATACGAGGAAAGAAGTCGAGCAACTGTGTTTTTGTAACATAGGTAACTCCACTTATCATAAGGAGGCAGATACATGTCTAGCAAACGGATTGAGAGTTTTAAAAAGTCATACATTGATTCTAAACCGTCGATTAGTATCCAGCGGGCAATCGCTTTTACCGGATCACATAAAAATACCGAAGGTGAATCGGTCATTTTACGAAGAGCAAAGGCGTTTAAGGAAGTATGTGCAAACATCCCGGTAACTATCTTTGCTGATGAATTAATTGTCGGCGCCATCGGTGAGTTCCGGAAGTCGGGCATTATATGCCCTGAGTATTCCTGGAAGTGGGTTGACAGTGAAATGGATTCCTTTGCAAGCCGCAGTCAGGATCCATATCGCATTGACGACCTGGCAAAACAGACACTGCGCACCGAGGTTTTTCCCTACTGGAAAGGCAAATCGCTGGAAGAAACCTTCTTATCCAGGATTAATGCAGAAACCGGAAAAATTCTCATTGATACCGGTATTATCGACAATGATTCTAAGTGGCGAAGCGCAGTAGGAGAAATCACTGCTGATTACCAGGATATTATCTTCCAAAAGGGGTTTGGCGGTCTCAGAAAAGAAGCGCTTGCCTATCTGCAAACTCTTGAGCCTACGACGGCAGAAGGGCTGGAAAAAATTGATTTTTATAAGGCTGCAATTTTAGTCTCCGAGGGAATTATTGCTCTTGCCCAAAGATATGCAGATAAAGCAGGCCAATTGGCTCAGACTGAAACTGATGCTGAACGAAAAGCAGAGCTGCTGGAAATCGCGAGGGTTTGCCGTAAGGTGCCTGAACATCCTCCCGAAAGTTTCCATGAAGCAATTCAAGCAGTCTGGTTTACCCAGCTTGGCTCTATATTGTCCGAAAACTCATTGGCGCTCAACTTGGGCAGATTTGATCAATATATGTATCCTTACTATGCTGCTGACAAGGAATGTGGCGCGACCAACCCAGAAAAGGCGCAGGAGTTGATTGAGGCCCTCTGGATCAAACTTTCCGAATGGGTATGGGCTATTTCCAGCAATACGGCCAAATTCTTTGCCGGTTATAATTCTTTTCAGAATTTGACTGTAGGCGGCAGAATGAGAGATGGCCGGGATGGAACGAACGAGATCTCGTACATGTGTCTAAAAGCTACGGAAAATGTGAAGACCCACCAGCCGGGCCTAAGTGTACGGATTCACCCGGACAGTCCGGATGAATTTTTGATGGCCGTATGCAAGCTGGTCAGTGCAGGAACTGGTTTTCCGGCAATTCATAATGACCGGGTCGGATCGGAAATGCTGCTGGCAGCAGGACTTTCGCCTGAAGATGCACGAGACTGGAGCAACTGCGGCTGTGTAGTACCCCATTTCAGAAAAGTGGGTGAGTGGACATCGGCGGTTAGTATTAATCTGGCGGCAGCTATCGAGTATGCATTAAACGACGGTAAAAGCAACATTACCGGAGAAGCTATGGGGCTAAATGAAAAACCCGCTGCAGAGTTTAAAACGTTTGAAGAGGTAAAAACGGCATTTTACAGGCAGCTGGCTTATCTGATCAAACATTCGGTTATCGGATCGATCACTGCTCAGCAAATTCATGCTGAAATGGTGCCAAGACCTTACCTTTCCCTGCTGGTGGACGGATGCATGGAAAAGGGGAAAGACTTGAGTAAAGGCGGCGCAAAATACAATCTTGGCCCGGTCCTTACCGGAATTGGCGTGGCTGACTCGGCTAATTCACTGGCCGTAATTAAAAAACTGGTATTTGAAGAAGGAAAATATACAATAGATGAGATCAGCAAAGCATTGGCAGCCGACTGGAAAGGTTATGAAGAATTGAGGCTGGCGGCGCTGGCCTGCCCCAAATATGGTAATGATGATGACTATGTTGACACAATTGCCGTGGAAATAAGCGAGTTTTATCACAAAGAGATACGGTCATACAAAGACTATTTCGGCTCACCCTTTAATTCGGCATTTATGGGCATTTCTAATTACATTCCGGCAGGCAGCGTGATTGGGGCGACACCGGACGGCAGGAAAGCGAAAAGTCCTTTGACGGAAGGTGTTTCACCACATGCCGGTACTGATTTGACAAGTCCAACTGCTGCTATGCGCTCAGTTGCTAAAATTAATCACGATGTGCACTCTGGCGGTACATTACTTAATATTAAATTTGCGCCAGAGTTATTGAAGACTGAGAGAAATCTGAAAAACTTAGCAGCTATTATTAGGGCCTATTTTGCGCTTGGTGCTTTTCATGTGCAGTTTAATGTTATTTCTACAGAAGTACTGAGAAAGGCCCAGGCAGAACCGGAAGACTACAAAGACCTGCTTGTCAGAGTCGCCGGCTACAGTACACAATTCGTCAATCTCTCCCGTGAGGCCCAGGATGCCATTATTGAAAGAACCACCTATGAAGCATTTTAGCGGTAATATATTTCAAATACAACGTTGGTCTATTCATGATGGCGAAGGAATCAGAAGCACTGTTTTTCTAAAGGGCTGTCCGTTGCGGTGTGAATGGTGTGCTAATCCGGAGTCATGGAATAGTAACTCCGAAGTGCTGTTTTTCCGTGAGCGGTGTAACGGGTGCGGGCGGTGCAGCCAGATATGTGCTGCTGATGCGGTTACTGTGACAGACCAGGGTATTGGGGAATTAAATAGGGAGAAGTGCCGGACTTGCGGTAAATGCTGCGCCGTGTGTCCTACAGGTGCCAGGAAGAACATAGGCTCTACCGTTACTGTTGAAGATGTTTTGAAAATAATCAAAAGAGACACCGTTTTCTATCGTGAGTCCGGAGGTGGAGTCACTTTCTCCGGCGGAGAGCCATTCATGCAGCCTGAATTCCTGCGACAGCTTGTGGCTGCCTGCAACCGGTTTGGCATTGATACTGCCGTTGAAACCTGCGGCTACTTTGAATGGGAGCAGGTAAAGGATATCTTTGAACTTCTGGAATGCGTTTTCGTGGATATTAAACACATGGATGATCAAATTCACCGGAAGTTTACCGGCGTCAGCAATCACCGCATTTTGGAAAACATTATCCGAATATCTGAAATGCATCCCAAGACAATTGTACGCATCCCACTTATTGAAGAAATCAATGCCGGTGAGACAAATATCAGGCAAACCTGTGAGTTTCTTCGCGAGCATACACGCGTAGCAGGTATAGAACTGCTTCCTTATCATGACTTCGGCCAAGCAAAGTGTCGCGCTCTGGGGGCTGTAGGTGCAGCCTATACAACACCTGACGCTTCCCGGATTGAAGAAGTAAAAAGAATAATAAAAGACTATCGTATACCGATTGTGGATTTCAAGTGAATGATGGAACGTTCAACCATAACTAGTACCGAATCAAGAGCAGGCATGCTGTTTATTTTGTAATGGAGTGATAAAGCAAAGGCGCTTTTAAACGAAAGAGGATTTTTTGTTTAAAAAGTGCCTTTTTTTATTGTGAATTTTAAAAAGCAACTAAGGCAAAAACAAGATGCCTTAAGTATAAAGGAGGAGAATTATGGATCAGAAAAAGCATAAGGCCTTTCAATTTGTGGACAACCATCGGGAAGAAATGGTGGCGTTATGGCGTGAGGTAGTTACTATGGAGAGCGGGCCCCACGAAAAAGCGGGGATAGATGCGGTTGCTGCCAGGTTTAAGCAAGAGTTTGACAAAGAAGGGGCAAGCTCCTATCTGGTTAACTTTGAAAAAGCCGGTAACATGCTGGTCGCGGAATTTGGTAAAAATCGCCCCGAAGCAGGCGTTATTTTCTTAGGCCACATGGATACTGCCTGTCCTGCCGGAGCAATTGCCGAGCGTCCGTTTACCATTAAAGACGGCATTGCTTACGGGCCGGGAGTTCTCGATATGAAGGGCGGTATCGTAGCTTTTCTCTATGCAATCAAGGCATTACATTCTATCGGCTATGACTCGCGCAGGATTAAAGTTTTGCTTGCCGGCGATGAAGAGGTTTTACATGCCAATTCTAGCGCCGATGAAGTACTTATTAGTGAGGCCAAGGGATATGCAGCGGCTTTTAATACGGAAACAGGCTTTGTCGACAATGGCATTGTTGTCGGCCGTAAAGGCGTGGCCCGGATTATGCTGGAAGTCAAAGGAATTGCAGCACATGCCGGTAATGATCCTGAAAATGGCCGGAGCGCCATTCTGGAAATTGCTCATAAGATCATCGCCGCTCAAAATTTGACTGACTGGGAAAAGGGCATTACGTATAATGTTGGCGTAATTCAAGGTGGGACAACCTCTACCGCTGTTCCTGATTATGCAAAAATTTTTATTGATGTTCGCTATAAAGATCCCGATGATCTACCGGGAATTATCAAACAGGTTGAGGCGGTTGCAGCTAAGACGCATATTGAAGGTACGACCACTCAGGTTGCGTTTATGGATGGTATTAAGCCAATGAAAACAACGGAGGGGGTAAAACAATTATTTGCGCTCGTGAAGGAAGCCAGTGAAGAAAATGGTTTTGGCACCCCTTATGCAAAGTATGTAGGCGGCGGGTCTGATTCGGCCTATACCGTGCTGGCAGGTGTACCCACGGTATGTGCTATGGGTGTAAAGGGCGGACGGAATCATAGTCCCGAAGAGTATGCCATTGTTGAAACGCTGTTTGAAAGAGCTAAATTACTGGTAGCCTGCGTACTGAAACTGGGCAATGCTTAACACCTGCAGGTTGCGATTAACCTGAGAAAAATTAGCTGGTTAAAGTAAATTAGGAGGAGAATACATGATGCAGCAAAGTCAAGAAAAGTACAAAGTTACCTGGAAAGGCTGGTTGTCGCTGGCCATTTTACTAATATCCTTTTCCGGAATATTTGCAAAAAGCGATGGTCTGTTGAGAGCTTTGGATTTTCAGGTTCTTACAGGGGATTTCGGACAGGTTGCCAAGGGCGTAATCTTTACCGGAAAAGGCGGTACGGGTGCCCGTGATGGTTTCATGTTTGCGCTGACGTTATTTCCGACACTCATGTTTGCTCTGGGCTGTATCCAAGTGGCCGAGTCATTAGGAGCCTTACGGGCAGCAGAAGTTTTGTTCCGTCCTGTCTTACGGCCCTTGCTGGGTATTCCCGGTGCCAGCGGGCTGGCTTTTGTCAGCAGCCTGACCAGTTCTGATGTGGCGGCGGTCATGACCAAGGGGTTAGTCGAGGATAAGATGATGACCGATGAAGAACGGACAATTTTTGTCGCCTATCAATATGCCGGGTCTGCCCCCGTTACCAATACCTTCGGCACCGGTGCGGCTTTGCTGCCTATCAGTGTTTTGCCTGTGGGTATTATTATTGCACTGATTTTTGTTGTTAAAGTGATGGGTGCAAACCTGGTTCGAATGTATATAAATTGGCATGTGGTGAGAAAAAACCAGATGAAGGAGGGCGCAGTAAATGGCTGATCAAACTGCTGATTTGCAAAAAATTAAGCCTAGCATCGTTGAGGAATTTGTGGCAGGTGCAAAAAAGGGCTTCTATATTGGTGCAGAAATGATTGCTCCCGCCATGGTTTTGGCCTATGTACTGATTCAATTTTTGGATATTACTGGTATAATGAACAGTGTAGGCAAATTTCTTGGACCGGTAATGGCCGTATTCGGGCTGCCGGGGGAAGCTGTTTTTGCGCTGGTTGCCGCTTTTTTCGCAAAAGCTGCCGGGTGTGCTACTGCAGCCACTCTGTATTCTAAAGGGGTGATCACTGCTGCCCAGGCGACAATTCTATTTCCGGCTTGTGTGACCATGGGAACTCTTATCGGCCATTTTGTGCGGATTGTAATTGTTTCAAACGCAAGTAAGAAATGGCATCCACTACTATTATGCGTTCCACTTGTAGATGCTGCAGTTGTTATGTTATTAACCCGGGCCGTTTTAAGTATTATGGGGCTGGACTAATTGTATTTGGCAAATAGATTATGGCAACGAAAGGAAGCTTAAATGAAAATGAAAAGAAAAATGAAAACAATGGATGGTAATACAGCGGCAGCTCATATTTCGTATGCCTTTACAGATGTGGCAGCCATTTTCCCAATTACTCCATCGTCAAATATGGCAGAAAGTGTAGATGAATGGTCTGCCCAAGGCAGAAACAATATTTTCGGACAACCGGTTCAGGTGGTGGAAATGCAGTCAGAGGGAGGCGCGGCCGGCGCTGTCCATGGATCGCTGCAGTCAGGGGCTTTAACTACTACTTATACGGCATCGCAAGGGCTGTTGCTGATGATCCCCAATATGTATAAAATTGCCGGAGAATTATTGCCTGGTGTATTTCATGTCAGTTCCAGGGTCATTGGCGCCAACGCTATCAATATTTTTGGCGATCATTCCGATGTTATGGCGACAAGACAAACTGGTTTTGCCCTGCTGGCAGAAAGCAGTGTTCAGCAAGTTATGGATTTAGCAGCAGTAGCCCATTTGTCCGCAATTAAGGGAAGAGTTCCGTTTCTCAACTTTTTTGACGGTTTTCGGACTTCCCACGAAGTACAGAAGATTGAAGTCCTTGAATATGATGAATTGGCCCAATTATTAGACAGAGATAGTCTAAACGAATTCCGGAGAAGAGCGCTCAATCCCGATCATCCAGTCTTGCGGGGGACCGTTCAGAACGCGGATATTCACTTTCAGCAAAGAGAAGTGTCCAACCGGTTCTATCAAGCTCTGCCGGAAATCGTAGAAGGCTATATGCGTGAAATAGGCAAACTTACCGGACGGGAGTACCATCTCTTTAACTATTATGGAGCTGACGATGCCGACAGAATGATTATTGCCATGGGCTCCATGTGTGAGGCTATTGAAGAAACAGTTGATTATTTAAATGCTAATGGGGAAAAGGTTGGTTTGTTGACTGTTCATTTGTATAGGCCTTTTTCGATCGACCATTTCTTTACATATATTCCTCGAACGGTAAGAAAAATAGCTGTGCTGGATAGAACCAAAGAGATGGGTTCCTTTGCTGAGCCGCTCTATCTTGATGTGAAATCGGCATTTTACGGAAAAGAATGGACTCCGCTCATTGTTGGCGGCAGGTGCGGTGTTGGCGGGAAAGATGTAGTTCCCGGTCATATTCAAGCCGTTTACGAGAATCTAAAACAGGAACAGCCTAAAGATAACTTTACTATTGGTATTGTTGATGACGTAACCTACACATCGCTGCCTTTTGGCGAAGATATTGACACTACCCTGCCGGGAACCAAAGCCTGTAAGTTCTGGGGCCTTGGTTCGGATGGAACAGTTGGGGCTAATAAAAATGCCATTAAAATCATCGGTGATCACACCGACATGTATGGGCAGGCTTATTTTGCCTATGATTCCAAAAAATCCGGCGGAGTGACTATTTCTCACTTGCGATTTGGCAAAAAGCCGATAAAATCACCTTACCTTATCACTAAGGCCGATTTTATTGCCTGTCACAATCAATCCTATGTAGATAAATACAATGTTTTAGAAGGTCTTAAGAAAGGAGGCAGTTTCCTCTTAAATTGTACCTGGACTGAGCAGGAGCTGGATGAGAAACTACCGGCTGCCATGAAACGCTATATTTTTGAGAATGGGATCAACTTTTACACCATTGACGCTGTGGGCATTGCACAGGAGATTGGTCTCGGTGGCAGGATCAACATGATTATGCAATCGGCTTTCTTTTCAATTGCGGGCATTATTCCTGTGGAAGAAGCCATTACCTACTTAAAGGAGGCAGTTGTGAAGTCATACGGCAATAAAGGAGAAAAAGTTGTCGCTATGAACAACGCTGCTATTGATAAGGGCACTGAAGCAATTGTAAAGGTTATTGTTCCCCCATCCTGGAGAAATGCCCAGGAGGTAAAGGCTGATGATAAAGAAGTGCCGGCGTTCATTGACAACATTCTTATTCCAATGAACCGCCAGGAAGGAGACAAACTGCCGGTAAGCGCCTTTATTGGCATGGAAGACGGCACTTTTCCCATGGGTACGGCAGCTTATGAAAAGCGGGGTATTGCAATCGATGTTCCAGCTTGGCTGGCCGATCACTGCATTCAATGTAATCAATGTTCTTATGTATGCCCTCACGCCGCTATTAGACCGGTGCTTTTAACTGAGGATGAGGTAAAAAATGCTCCGGTAGGTTTTGCTGCAAAACTCCTTACCGGTAAACAAGATTTGTACTTTGCAATTGCTGTTTCACCCTACGATTGCACGGGCTGTGGCAATTGTGCGCAGGTTTGTCCTTCTAAAGCAAAAGCTTTGGCAATGAGACCGCTTGCAACGCAGCTTGATCAGGATAAAGTATGGACTTACGCGATGGCCTTGTCTCCGAAGGCCAACCCTATGAATCCATTCACAGTAAAAGGAAGTCAGTTTGAACAGCCTCTTCTGGAGTTTTCCGGTGCCTGTGCCGGTTGCGGTCAAACTCCGTATACAAAACTGGTCACGCAATTATTTGGCGACCGGATGATGGTGGCTAACGCCACCGGCTGTTCTTCTGTTTACGCAGGCAGTGCGCCATCCGTGCCTTATACCAGGAACTATCAGGGTCATGGACCTGCCTGGGGGAATTCCCTGTTTGAAGACAATGCTGAATTTGGCCTGGGTATGTTATTTGGCGTAAAACAAATCAGAAAAAAATTGGCTATAGATATTAAGGCAGCAATTCAATTAAACTGTGGGGAAGAAATAGCAGCTGTCTGTGAAGAGTGGCTAATCGGTCAGGAAAAGAGCGAAGGTACAAGGGCCAGGGCGGATAGACTGATTCAAACGGTGGAAAAGGTTGGCAGCAGTAATGAGCTGCTCAATGAAATCTACCAAAACAAAGACTTTTTGGTGAAGCGCTCTCAATGGATAGTTGGCGGCGACGGCTGGGCCTACGATATTGGCTTTGGCGGATTGGATCATGTGTTGGCTTCCGGCGAAAATGTGAATGTCCTGGTATTAGATACGGAAGTATATTCGAATACGGGCGGTCAGTCTTCCAAAGCCACACCGACAGCAGCAATTGCCAAATTTGCCGCTGGCGGAAAGCAGACTAAGAAAAAAGACCTGGGCATGATTGCCATGAGCTATGGTTATGTATATGTAGCGCAAATAGCCATGGGAGCCGACAAGAATCAAACTCTCAAAGCTATTGCGGAAGCGGAGGCTTATCCAGGTCCGTCCCTGATTATCGCCTATGCTCCTTGTATTAATCACGGTCTGAAAGCCGGCATGGGATGCAGTCAGTTAGAGGCTAAACGGGCTGTTGACAGCGGCTATTGGGCATTGTATCGGTACAACCCGGAGCTGAAACAGGCTGGGAAAAATCCATTTATATTGGATTCGAAAGAGCCAACCATGGACTTTAGAGAGTTTCTCATGGGTGAAGTGCGTTATTCTTCCTTGAAAAAGCAATTTCCGGATGTGGCAGAGGCTTTGTTCATAAAGACGGAAGAAGATGCTAAAGAAAGATTGGCAAACTACAAAAGACTGGCTGGCTGGCAGAGTGAAGCAATCCAGGAAGTTGCCGCAGCAAAAAAATGAGCGCTGATTAATGGAAAAGGACTGCAAGCGAAAGAGTGCTTGCAGTCCTTTTAGTTAGCGCTTAATTGAGGCAACTTCCTGGTACAGTTCAATAGAGGGTTTTTCTGCCAATAAGCTGGGAACCTTTTCGAAAAGTTCTTTGAGGTATGGCGTTGAGCGGTGATAGTCCAGTGCTTCTTTGTCAGCATATTTTTCGTAGAACAGGAATCGTCCGCTGTTCTTCTCCGAGCGGTGGAGGATATATTGGGCAGTACCTTGTTCCGTTTCCACAAAGGGTATTACAGATTTTAAAGCAGTTTCCAGTTCCAGTTCCTTGCCCGGTTTGGCCTGTAAAGTAGCTAACAATACAATCATGTGAGTAAGCCTCCTTTTATTTTACGTCGAATATTTTCCCCGGATTAAGAATGTTCTTGGGATCGAGTGCTTTTTTGATGGCACGCATCATTTCCAGCTGGACCGGATCGGTGTAACTTTCCATTAGGTCCTTCTTTTTATAACCAATGCCGTGTTCACCTGATAGTTTGCCGCCAAGAGGGTAAACAAAATCAAAGATGTCCCGATGAATTTCTGCCAGCTTTTGGTGCCAGCGATCTTCGGGAATATCGCCTTGCAGGATGGAGATGTGGATATTCCCGTCGCCTGCATGACTGACGAAGCGTGTGACTGCCTGATGTTTTTCGCAGATGTCGGCCATTCCCTGCATGGCATGAGGCAGTTGGTCAAGAGGAACAACGATGTCTTCGTTGCTATGGATCAGCGTTTCATGCCGGAAAGCTTCGGCAGCTGATTTGCGGGCTCGCCAGATCTTCTGGGAATCGGGCATCATAACTGCCAGGGCCCCATTAGCCATACAGAGTTCGTCAATTGCTACGGCGAAGTCTTCAAGCTCTTCCTGGTCGTTGCCTTCCAATTGAATGATTAAGTAATGTCCATTGTCACTGTGCGGCAATTTTTCATTCAGAAAGTTTTCGACGCTGCGGATAGCCGTGTTGTCCATGAATTCGATACAGGTAGGGGTAGTGACCTCTTTTATGATCTTAGACACCATGGCAATAGGAGTATGAATATCGGTGAAAACTGCTAAAAGATCCATCGTATTTTGCGGCAGTGGAATCAGCTTTAGGGTAAGCTGCGTAATGATGCCAAGGGTACCTTCCGAACCGATAAGCAGTTGGTCCAGATTATAACCGGTACTGCTTTTTGCCAAGCGGCCGCCAAGGCTGGTGATGGCACCTTGGGGAGTAACTACTTCCATTTCATAAATCTGATGGCGTGTCGTACCATATTTTACTGCTTTATTACCACCGGCATTGGTTGCGGCATTGCCACCGATGAAGCAGCTGTCACCGCTGCAGGGGTCTCCGGCATAAAACAAGCCGGCAGTTTTAGCTGTTTGCTGTACTTCTTCGGTGCGAACACCGGCTTCAACAGTTATATACATATTATCAGCATCTACCTTGATAGTGCGGTTCATTCTTTCTAAGGACAAAACAATGCCGCCATAAATAGGGACAGCTCCACAGGCAAGTCCTGTACCGGCACCGCGAGGCACAACGGGAATCAATTCACGATTAGCCAGGCGAAGCACCTGTGCCACTTCTTCGGTGTTAGCCGGAAAGACAACGACGTCAGGAGTATGGTGGTAGTGGGGGTCAGTTACTTCGTCCCGGCTATAATTAACCAGCTTATCAGCATCGGTTGTTACGTTTTTTTCTCCGAGAAGCTGCTTAAGTTCGTCGATAATACTAGTAGTGACTGGATGATAGGTATGCAATGAAAGAACCTCCTTAAGGATGCTTTGTAAAAAATATTGTATACATTATAACATAAAATGGTAACATGTTCTAACGTTTTTACAAACACCCGTATTTGTACGGAGGATAAATGTTTCGTTAAGGTGGTCTTAGGAAGTTGTTTTTTGCTCTCTTTTTGCCAGCATAACTTCCAGGATAATCTTATCAGTCAGGACCATACCGGGATTACTGATTTTTCCTAAGTTGCGAACAGTTTCTTCTATTGTAGAGGCAATGATTCCATTCGTGCTGGGTACAATGATCTGGCGTTGGGCCAGCAGTGAACTCTCTACTGCTGTTGCAGCGGCGGTGGATAGCTTTAAGGCGCACCCAACTTTGCCGCCATCGCAAATCATACCGGTAAGATTGGCAATGACATTTTTCATTGCTGCTTCCATTATGTTTATATCACCGCCCAGCAGCCACGCTATTGCTGCACTCGCTCCCGTAGCAGCAGCTACGGCACAGCCGCACAAAGCTGAAAGGTTGCCGGTATGGATTTTAATATAAATAGTTACCAGGTGGCTGATGGCGAGTGCCTGTACCAAGCGCTCCTGAGAAATATTCATCCTCTCAGCTACAGCGTAAACCGGTAATATAACGGTAATGCCATGATTGCCGCTGCCGGCGCTGCTCATAACAGGAACAGCCTCACCGGACATGCGGGCGTCAGCGGCGGCTGCTGTTAACCGTTTGGCATAGTTTACAATATCGTCTGACAATATGCCCTGGTCGAGCATTTCTGCAAATACAGCTCCGATACCCATGCCTAAACGTTTGGTGATGCCAAGGTGAGCAGCGCGAATGTTCATCTCCACCCCTTCCAGTAAGAAGGCAAGTTTATGGGCAGGAATTTGTTCAGCCGCAGCAATCAGGCTGTCGATCGTAATTTCATGAGCGCAGAGTAATGCCCGGTGATCGACTAGCTGCCGGTCGGGGGTATGCTGTTTGCTAAAGATAGCTTTGCCGTTTCTTTGCATGCTGATAACATTGGTATGCGTATCCTCAATAATCACCTGGCTCCAATCAACCCCTGCCTTGATGCGAGCCTCAATCCATAAATCGCATTTCGTTTCATCTACGGTAATGCGGACTCTTCCCTCGGACAACATGACTTGAGCCCGCTGCAATTCGTCTCTGGTAACTGCAGCTAGTACGGATAATTGATTTTCCGGCTGCTGTTTAATTGCTCCCAAAGCGGCGGCAATTTCCAGACCTGTTTCACCTGTACCGGGAATGCCTACGGCCATGCCATTTTTATAAATATTAGAGTTCACAATGATTTCAATTGTATCAATAGGCTTTTCAAGTATTTTACTGGCCTGAGCTGCGGCCAGTGCCACTGCACCCGGTTCGGTACATCCCATTGTGGGGATAACCTCGGCCCTTAATAAGGAAATTAATAAATTGCTGTCCATAGTATCCCTCCTGTTCGTATATTGCAAATGCAACTTACGTGCCAAGAGAAAAGTGCCTAAATCAGTGGCTGAAAGAGGGATTTATCATTGCTCTTAGTGATAATTATCAAGTGGTGATAAAATTATCACGCAATCTGCTTGTTGTTATATAAAATGAAACAGGATTTATTGGATTTTGCGAGAAGGTGATAATTATCATGAGAGGTGAAAGTTATGTCATTGCTGCAGCAAATTCAATCAACTACCCAACAAGTCGCTGAGGCGATTTCCAGTGTGCTTGGTATTGAAGTCACTATTGTAGACAATACCTTAATGCGCATTGCCGGAACGGGCGATCATAAAAATACAATCGGCCAAATAATCGCCGGACGATCTTTGTATCAAAGTGTTTTGCAAGATAAAAAAGAAATCACTATCACCGATGTTACTACCGACGAACAGTGCAGAAATTGTGATAAGCAGCCAGTCTGCAAACAACTGGCCGAGTTGTGTTGTCCCATCATTATCGGTACAGAGGTTATTGGCGTTATTGGTCTTATTGCTTTCTCTGCTGAACATCGGCAGGAGCTTATTACTAATAATGAGCGGCTGCTGGCTTTTATTCGCCGCATGGCGGAGCTGATCGCCGCCAAAGCGGCTGAAGCGGATAGTATAAGCCGGTTGTTATTTATGAAAAATCAGCTGCAAACAGTATTGAATTTTATAGCGGAAGGTATTTTGGCAATTGATAATAATGCCAAGGTTATCAGTATTAATTATGCAGCAGAAACCATGTTTCGGGTAAAGGCGCAAGATGTCATTGGTTTTCATATTAACGAAGTTTTTCCCGGAAGTCCCATACCGGATGTGCTCCTGGACGGTATTGGCTTTGCTAACCGGGAAGTGAATATCTGGCAAAATGGCAGACAGCATCATTATATGATTAATGCTAAACCCATGATTGTTGATGGCTTTATTCGGGGAACAGTAGCTAGTTTTCGCACAGCAAACACAAGCCCTGATTTTTCTGCTCAAGCAAACAGGACTGACATTTCCTTTGATGAGATAATTGGCAGCAGCAAGGTGATGGAGGAGATAAAAAAAGAAGCCCGCAAAGCGGCTGCAACTTCTTCGACAGTTTTGATTACCGGCGAAAGTGGTACAGGAAAAGAAATTTTTGCCCAAGTCATTCATTGTGAGAGCAGCCGTGGCTCCAAGCCGTTTGTTGCTGTTAATTGTGCAGCCATTCCGGATAGTTTGCTGGAAAGTGAATTGTTTGGCTATGAAGAAGGCTCTTTTACCGGGGCCAGAAAAGGCGGAAAGCCCGGTAAGTTCCAACTGGCCAATGGGGGGACACTATTTCTTGATGAAATTGGCGACATGCCCTTGGCCTTGCAAGCTAAAATTCTACGAGTGCTTCAGGAAAGAGCAGTAGAACCGGTAGGCTGTATGCGGGCGTTGTCTGTTGATGTCCGGATCATTGCTGCAACCAATCGCAACCTGGAAGAATTGGTTGCAGCAGGAAAGTTTCGGGAAGATCTGTTTTACCGCCTTCATGTTTTTGTGCTTGAGCTTCCCTCTTTGCGTGAACGGTCTGGAGACATTATAGAGTTAGCCAATTATTTATTGCAAAAACATGTTTCTGCATTGGGTAAAGGAGCAAAAACGCTTACCGCTGCTGCTCAGGAGGCGCTTGTGCAGTACAACTGGCCCGGAAATATCCGGGAACTGGAAAATGCGATAGAGTGTACGGTTATCCGGGTAGATGGCACTGCTATTGAAAAAGATGATTTACCTGCCAAAATTGCAGCAACCGCTAAAGTTGTAACAAATCTGCACAACCGTAACCCGGCAGCACCGCCTGATGAGGCGGAAAGGCAGGCAATCATCCATGCTTTGCAGCTTTTTGGCACTACTGTTAGTGGAAAGAAGCAGGCGGCCGCTCATTTAGGAATTGGAATTGCTACACTATACCGGAGAATGAGCAAGCATAATCTGTAAGAAATGCAGCAGGAAGATTAATTAGCACTCGTTGAAAAAATCAACGGGTGTTTTTGTTTATCGAATATACAAACAAGTTGCAATAATTAGCCAAAAGAATATTGACAGAGCTTTGGATTGTTTTATATAATATATTTTATAAAATATATTATATAAAACAATCTGCTTGAGGAAAGAAGTAGTTTTTTGCTTTTCCATAAGGAGCTTTTGCAAGCCGGTATAGGATCATGTAAAATATAAAATATATTATATATGGAAAGGTAGATTACATTTATGAGTGGATTTGAAATGAAGAGCTTTAATACCAAAACGGAAATGGTTTATGAACAACTAAAGGAGAATATCGTAAGCGGAATTTTGGAACAAGGTCAAAAAATTGTAGTAA
>Ga0366779_1061_pt1 | contig 16875 bp, 14 predicted proteins | sample BONcelN113001E10_FD_207083 | JGI IMG/M metagenome (GOLD analysis project Ga0366779, IMG submission 207083) | Enriched cells from coal bed in the Powder River Basin, Montana, United States - BONCAT cells N11 rep2 HSBNCT.N11.300.1.E10 ... | reverse complement strand
ATAGTAATCTGGCCGCCTGAGTTGGAGTACCGATAGGCATTATGCACCAGATTGTAAAAAAGTCGGGTCAGAAGGCGCTCGTCTCCGGACATAGTCACGGGTTCCTGTGGGGCGTGCCAAGTTAAAGTTAATTCTTTTTCTTGAATGAGGGGGTTAAGGCTGCGAATAATTTTTTCTAGAAGTGGCTTTAAGTCCACTGGTTCAAGGTTTAGCTGTAAAGCACCGATTTCTGCCACATTTAAGTCTTTTAGATCGCTGGACAAGTCAACTAATCGGTCGATCTCCTCCTGAATGGAGGAAAGATTTTCTTGATTTGCAGGCAGGACATTGTCTTGGAAGGCCTCAATATAGCTTTTAATCGAGGTTAAGGGAGTGCGCAATTCGTGGGCGATATCGGCGGTAAACTGTTTGCGGAGGGTTTCTTGGCGATTCAAATTATCGGCCATCGCATTAAATGCGTTCGCCAGTTGCCCTACCTCGTCTTTGGAGCGGATAGAAACGCGTTCGTCTAAGTGCCCATGTCCAATTCGATTGGCTGCTTGCATTAATCGTCTGAGCGGAGCGACGAGTTGGCGGCTTGTGAAGTAACTGAGAATAATCCCAAATAAAAGTGCCAATCCTCCGGCGAAGAGTAGTGAGCGAAAGACTGCGGATTGGAAGAGGACATCTTGGGGATTGAGAATCTGTGCGGTTGCAGGATAACGGACCTCTGCAGTGGCCAATGTCCCGAGGGGTCCAGACACCGTAAAGGGTTTTGTTTTCCAACTTGTAGTGGAATAGGAGGACATACCCATACTCATGCCCATTTCGCCTTGTCCATGCATCATATCTTCCATGGTGTTGCTTAACGTGGCTATTAGCTTACCGTTTGGATCTGTCAGAGTAACAACGGTACCCATTGGGAGGGAATGAGAAACTTCGTTCAAAGACGTAGGATCCCAAGTACCCTTGGTCTGATAAAGGGCACTCAGACGAGAGGGTAACTGTTCTAAGATTGTTTCATTCGCCTGGGTTAAATAAACACTAAACTGTTGTTTGAAGACGAATTTCACGGAAAGCATGCTGAAAGTTAGAGTAATTATCGCAATGATCAGGGTGGAGAGAAACAATTTAGTGCGCATTCTTATCCCCCCGCACTTGGATTGAACTTGTAGCCGATACCGTATACGGTCAAAATAATTTGTGGGTCGCTGGGAGTTGTTTCGAGCTTTTGCCGAACCTTCTTAATATGAGCATCAATCACGCGATCATCTCCGTCAAAGTCATGCCCTTGAACAATTTCCACCAACTGACCTCGTGATAACACCCGTCCAGGGTGTTTCGCTAAGGCTCCCAGAATCTTAAACTCAGTTGGAGTTAACAAGATTTCCTGATCGTTAAGCCGGATTTCATGCTGTATGTTATCGATGGTGAGGCCATTATCATAGGAAATTACGTCAGCAAGGGGTGCAGTTTCGTTATTAGTCCGTCGTAGAACTGCCCGAACACGGGCAACCACTTCACGTGGGCTAAAGGGTTTCGTAATGTAATCATCGGCACCAATACTTAATCCTTGGATGCGGTCATCTTCTTCGACTTTAGCGGTGAGCATGATAATAGGAACAGAGGAAATTTTGCGAATCTCGCGGCATATTTCTGTCCCAGTCATGCCAGGGAGCATTAAATCAAGAATGAGCAAGTCAAAGGGGTTTTCTTTAAACATGGTTAAAGCGATTAGTCCGTTAATAGCCGTACTTACCTGAAATCCTTCTTGTTGAAGATAGGCTTTGAGCACGGTCGTGATTTTTTTTTCATCATCGACTAGTAAAATTCTCATTGATAGACAGGCTCCTTTCAGTACCAAAAAACTTATCTAAGATCATTATCTACGGGAACGACTGACCCCGGCAATCCTGTAGGTCAGCTGTTTCCTTGCACTAGTCAGAAAGTATAACTTTCAATTATATACTTTCTGGAAGGTCCCTTCTCGCCATCCATGGCTACAGGGACACTCGTCCATCCATGGACAGCGCATAAGTGCAACTAAGGCAATCGCCGGCGCCTGAAGGCTTGGCGCTAGCCAAATTTTCTTTACTTTTATCATAAACCTGTTCGTATGAAGAAGTATAAACCCAAGACTATAAGTAGGCCCCCGCTTAGATACGTAATATAGTGACCCCATTTTTGTAAGCGAGGAAGACTTTTTAAAACGGCTGTAAAGGTACCCGCAATAATTAACGGTATTCCGTGGCCAAGCCCATAGATAAAGAGCAACAAAGCGCCATACCAAAGGACACCTTGACCTGCCACATAAGTCATCAAAACCGCTAAAACTGGAGTAGCACAGGGCGAAGCAACCAGACCGAATAATAAGCCCACTCCAAATGATCCTAAAACTCCACCCTTTTTCTCGGGCATAGCCTGTAAACCTGGCAAATTGATATTGATAACCCCTATTAGCTGTAATCCCATGATAATTGAGAAAAACCCAATGATATAAAGCCATGCAGGACCAATTTGGCCAAAAACTTTACCTAACAACGAGGCTATTATACCTAAAATAGCAAAGGTAACGGCTAGGCCAAGTACAAAGGACGTTGAAGTGATAAAGCCTTTTGTTTTAGTAGGTTTTTCCAAGCCACCGATATATCCTAACATGACTGGTAACATCGACAAGATGCAGGGACTTAGACTGGTCATTAATCCCCCTAAGAAAACTAGAATTAAGATGGATAACCCGCCTTTAGCCAAAGCATTAGGGATAGTATCTTTGAAGAACGATTCGTACCAGCTATCGTTGGGATTACCGGAATTGAGGGCCTTTTCTAAGGTATCTTTACTTTGCGGGCCCGTATCGTTGTAAGTGATTTGACCCTGCTGATCTAGCACAAAAAAGGCAGGGATATAGTAAATGTCAAATTGCTTTGCAAGAACCTGTCCTTGCGGGTCATCAATATCAACGATAATAAAATTTGTGTTTTTGCTATACTTTTCCTCTAGAGCCAGCACCACGGGCTCCATGCTCCTACAGCTGGGTCACCATTTAGCATAAAACTCCAAGAAAATGGGTTTACCAGATTTCTGTGCTTCTTGGAAAGCAACTAATGGCTGATTGGTTACGTGAAATTCAGAGGGGCTAGCGTATCTAGGGATAACTAAAGCCATAATGGATAAAATTGCAACCGTTAGGATCATAAACACTTTCGTTTTTGTCTTCATAATTCACCCCTTTATTAGATATAGGAAAGTGCATCTAAAGGATCTAGCTGAACGGCCCGCCTAGCCGGGAAAACAATAGAGACAATCCCGATTAAGACAGAGGCGCTTACTGCAACCAAAGCCATCAAGGGGTGAAATTGAAACGCAACGGTTTTTTGGAAAGCGATTGGACCGAGTAGAGTGGGGGTCAATTCACCCAAAAGATATCCGAGAACCCCTCCAGCAAGGCTAACGAAGACAATTTCTCGAATGAGAATAGAAAGAATATGGCGACGGCGAAAACCAATGGCTCGGAAGACACCAATCTCGGCAACCCGGTCATTAATGTTACCCATCGTCGTAACGAACACAATTAATACACCAATAACCCCTAAGAGCGTGGAAGCTATTAGGGAAAAACTTGAAAAGCGATCGACACTTTCTTTGGCACCCTGAACCAGTTGGGATATTTCAGCGACTTTGGCCTCAGGTAAAAGTTCACTTAAATAGGCCGCAGCTCGCTCGGGTTGAGCTGTATTAAGTTCAATCATGGACCAAGAGTCTTGTCCGGTAATTATGCGGGACGTCGAAAAATTCGTGAATACTCCATTGTCCTCTGAGCCGCCTGTTTCCTGCATCACCCCAACAATGGGGTATTTCTGGTGGTTGAGTTCTAGAGTACTCCCCACCATAAGATTTTCTTGACGGGCAAGATCCGCACCGATAATAACTTCTCGGTCAGCGGGCGATAGTCCTTTAATATGCCACCACGGCTTCATTTTCAGTTCGCTGGGAAAGTCGACTCCAATGATAAGATAACGTTTATTAATCCCTGAGACAGAACCGATTATTTTGGGCGCAATTCCACTGATCATAAGATCTCGACTAGTTTCGATTTTAGTTAATACGTCATAATTCAACTGTTTGATCTCGTAATCAACTCCAGGAACAGAGAGGCCACCATAGCTGAGCGTAAAATGTTCGGACTTGGGGGTAATGACGACGTTGGCACCATATTGGGTTAAACTTTTTTGTAAATCGTCTTGCATGCTTTTAGCAAGCGTATTCAGCGTGACGGTTAAGCCAATGACCAATAGAAACGTTAGAAATAAAAAGGTCGTTTTGCCTTTGCGCCGACGCAGGTTTTGGATAGCAATATCCGTTAAAGTCATGTTTCCCTCCTTGTCCAAAGTCCGATGTTCGACTTCAAACTTTATGCCTCGAACCTCGCATATGTGCGTCTTGCATCGTGCTTAGAACCTTGATCCGACTTGTCTGATCTTTGTTTATCGGCCTTGAAGCACGACCAAAACCTCGTGGATCGTGCTTCCTAAGATCGTGCATCGAATATCGAATATCGACCACGTTCTGGCCTCTGGCTTCTGATCTCCGACCTCTAGTATCACATATAACGTAGAGATTCAGTTGGGTCAAGTATAGCTGCTTGCCAAGCAGGATTAAGACTTGCGATTAGACTTATTAATATAGAGGCAAGTATTGCATAGACGAGCAAATTAGCTTGCCAAGGGATATGAACCTGGGTCTTGACTAAAACGGATCCGTACCGCACTGCCGCACCCATCCCAAGTAGGTAACCCAATAACCCACCCAAACTACCTAATAAGCCCGCCTCAGTAAGAATGATCTGGATGATATGGCGTTTCCGGAACCCGATCGCCCTCAAGATGCCGATTTCCCGGGTTCGCTCCTCAACAGAGGCTTTCATAGTCATAGTTATAACCAGGCTACTGGCTAGGAAGAGTATCAAAGAAACGATTCTGGCGAATAGGTTGAACCTATTAACTGTATCATCTCGAGATTCTAAAGTCGACTTAAGTGCAGTAACTTTGGTACCCGGTAGTTTGGCACTTAACTGCTGAGTAACTTCTTCGATCGGACAGGTGTAACATAAAGCGGCAGTTTCTATGAGGCTGATGGCATTTGGCCGATTAGCCAGTTTTTGGAGCACAGTTAAGTCAATAAAAATAGCCTGGTCATTTTCCGTCGACCCTGTAGGTTGGATGATCCCTGTCACCCTAAATTCCTGTTCTTTGATCGTTATAGTTTGATTAGGACTAAGGCCAAGGGAACGAGCAACATCACTTCCTAAGATTACTTCGTTGGCTGATGGGATTTGGTCTTTGGCGAGACCATTCAGCTTCCACCACTTTTTAAGGCGCAGTTCCTGTCGGAAATCGACTCCCAGTAACAGAATAGTTTGTCCATTTATTTTAGTATCTACTAAAAGTTTCGGCGCTATTGTAGCCAATGTTTCCTTGTTTTTTATGGTTTGCATAAGCGGTATAAGAGACATGTCTAGTTCTTTGACCTGAGTCGGAGCTTCAACCGTTATCCCGCCAAAGTTCATGGCTGCCCCGGAGTCAGGAAGGATGAGGATATTGGATCCAAATTGATCAAGTTTGTTGGCGACATCTTCTTTCATGACTTGGGTAGACGAATAGAGGAAGATAATCGAAGCTACCCCAATAACGACACTGAAAACTAATAAAGCAGAGCGCATTTTACGGCGGCGTAGGTTTTGAAGAGCAATATCTGTTAAACGCATATACTTTTCCCCCTTAGGCCTCTTCAGGAATTGGAACTAAAACCCCATCACGGATATAAACTGCGCGGGAGACCCATTCCAGGTTATCTTGGTTATGAGTCACCATAATCATGGTTAAACCGCCTTGGTTAAGGGTCTGAAATAGTTCCAACAGCTCCATTGCCGTTTTCGAGTCTAGACTACCCGTGGGTTCATCGGCAAAGATGATAGCTGGTTCATTGACGATCGCCCGAGCAATTGCTACTCGATTTTGCTCGCCGCCGGATAATTGATTGGGTAATCGTTGAGATTTGCTACCTAAGCCGACTTTATCGAGGACAGTTTGAGCCATATCTCGTTGTTCTTTACCCGGGCGGGAGGTTATAGCCAGAGGGAGCATGACGTTTTCGAGGGCTGTAAGATAGGGAATCAATTGATATTGTTGGAAAACAAAGCCGACGTACTCGTGTCGAAAATCGGCTAACCTTTCAGGTGCTAAGGCATAAACATCGATATCGTCGATGATGAGTTTACCAGAGGTAGGTGGGTTTAGACCCCCCAGAACACTTAGTAAGGTGCTTTTCCCGGAACCGGAAGGCCCCATCAAGGCTAGGAATTCCCCTTCAGCAATCTCTAGATTAATATTCTTTAGGGCCTCAACTACCCCGTCCCCGCCTTTATAGATCTTGGTAACCTCGCGGACCTTTATTAAAGACATTTAGAATTCCTCCTTGTCAATCACAAGTTGCCTTAGGATGAGCATTAGCGAATAGAGCAATCCTATACTTGTTAGAATGAACGCACCCGTAAAAACGAGTGCGTTCATTCTTATTCATCCAATCGTGAAACTCCCACTCCTACATGTGGGAGTGATACCCCGTACTCTGCTTCGGCGGGAGTAGACTCCCACACCGAAGTCTCGATGTTCAACTTTAGTTGAACGAGTTCACTCAATGATTGGTAGTCTACTAACCTAAACTCTAGGTGCCCATGCATCTAAGACGGTTTGCGGAACCTCAAGATTATCGCCGTTTAAAGAGTAAGTCAATGCTTCCGGCGGATAGGTTAAACAACCTCCACTTATTCCTTTAAGTGTCTGAAGATCCCAAATCGTCCCGCAGACGTTGCAAACTATTTGGTTTCCAGTGATGTGGAAGGTTTCTCCCTTACAGGGTTCACAGTAGCTAACAGCCACCATGACTTTACCGTCAGGTTGGATAAAGGCTGTTAAGGGAATTCTTTTGCCGTTTGCTTTATATTCTGTCCAAATAAATTTCTTCTCTTTTACTGTACTTAGGGTTGTAACAACCGCCTTACCGTTTTCAACCTTGCTTTCGACTTTCGTTTGCTCCAGTTTATTGTTAGGGCTATAATCTACTTTTTGTCCAGTATTAGCAGCCGTATTGACCGAGGTGCTAGGTTTATCACTGTTACCAAATGCTAAATAGGAAGCAATAACAATGATGACCGCTACAATGCCTACAGTACTGAAAAGCACAGCTTTATTTTGCTTTTCTTGGGTGAATTTTTGTTTTTTTTCTTTACGTTTGTTGTTCAACTAAATATCCTCCTTGTAAAATATAATAAATAATAGAGTATTTTGATTTTAAATTGGCTTATTGCTAGAATTTAGTTATTTGGCCTGTCTAAATAGTAACTCAACTTTATAAAAGTAGCAACAAGTCAATTATAGAGCTTTTAATTAGTTTTTTAAACAGGAACATTTTGGAGTTCTTCACATCTATCCAGATATTATTCATAGTTCTATCAAAAAATACATACTTACAAGAGGTTTAAAGGGAACTACATCCGCATTCCCATTCGCACTGTAAACGTAAGGAAATTCAGAATACCGAAGAGCAAGATGACCACTAAATATGGCATAGCGACGGATAAGGCTTTACTCGTACCATAGTTCTTTTTGGCTATCCTATAGGCAGTGTACATAGAACCGAAAGTTCCGGCGATGACTAAGACGTATTGCATTATTTGAATCGGCGGGTCAGAAACGAAGTTGGTTGGCCCCTCAAGATGCACTCCAAATAGCCCCATGAACGTGTAGTAGATCGATTTCCCTTCCGCCAAAAGGTGGAACAAGTTGTGGGCCATGTGGGCTGCGAGGTCAAGCGGAATGACAGCATATCCAAAACGTGCGAAGGCATTTCGCATAGTCTCACCAGTAAAACGCTTAGATAATGCAGTCGCTGCGAAAAGAAGTAATACCGGAGTAGTCATAGCGATTATAAAGAGAATCGTAAAGGAGATATCCTTATTAGCAATACCCAAGGTCAGCTCTGCCCACTTAAGGTAGGACTGGTAAAAGTCCAACATGGTAATATTCTGTACAAAGACAATCCCGACGATTACAATCGCTAAGAAAGACTCTTCGAAATGCGCCCTAGTCATAGACCAAAATTCACTGGTTGGTTTGCGGGATGTTAGTCGGATAGAATCATGGGGGCAGCTTTTGATGCAGTTTCCACAGAGATTGCAGTTAGCATTGTTTTCCATAGCCATCGGAAATTCAAACATCGGACAGCCGGGTGTTTTTGTATTGCCCTTGTAACAATCTCTAGTAGTACAAGTTTTGCAGGTTTCTCTGTCGGCACGAAGCTCGAGCATACCGGCTCGGGAATAGTTACCTGACAAACTGCCGAGGAAACATAAATAACGGCACCAGGTACGGCGTTCAAAGAACATTGCGGTTATCATGACACCACCTAAGATGAGTAACAAGAGGGTGCCAGATCCTCGGGGAGATTCCACGATTCCCCAGACGTGGTCGGACCAAGTGATAAAAATGAAGGTGATATCAATAATCCATAGGCCATATTTCCTCAGAAAATTCGGGACTTTACGGTTGGCCCCAAAAAGCTTCTGTGTCAAATCGCTTACCCAGCCAAAGGGGCAGACGCCACACCAGAACCGTCCGAATAGAAAGAAGAAGAGGGGTAAGAGTGGCCACCATAGAACCCAAGTAGCGGCAGTACCGAAGTTATCGTGGGCGCTTGTAGGTCCCGCTAAAGTTTCTACCATGATGACGGCGAAAACAAGCACGGCAGCCCATTGGAAAATTCGCGGATATAGGGAACTTTGCAAAAACCACTTGAGTGGTTTAAACTTAAGAAAATTTCTATTTTGTGGGGATTTAGGTTGTATTGATTGACTCATTGTTAAACCTCCTCCGAAGCGTTTTGCTTACGTTTTAGGATTTGAGCAAAAATACCGGCCAGTACGACGGCTCCACCAACACTTCCGATGAGGATCCAGTTCGGGCCAGTCTTGGCGACGTTAAGTGGCACAGTGACAGTGGTTTCCCCAAGAGTAGGAGAACTGATATGAATGTCCTGGTTCCATTCCCCTTGTTTCGTTGGGGTGAGGGTGATTGCGTACATTCCCGGTTCCATGCTGTCGAGTTTAGCTTGTCCTTCAATGGAACTGTCTGAGGACATGCTCATGCCAGGCATGCTACTGTCCTTATCACCGTCCATGAGCATCATGCTTACATTCACTGAAGCATCGAGGACAGGTTGTCCGGTTGCCTTATTTTTAACGATAATCATGAGGTTGACAGGTTGATTCGGGGCAGGGTGCTCAGGGGTAGACTGTACATCTACTTGGAATTTGCTGTCGTTGGAAATGGTAGTATCCATTGAAGTATCCGTAGGCATATCATCATGTTCTGAAGTTGAAGAAGGGGTGTCAGACATGTTCATGCCGGGCATGTTGGATGAGGCCGGTTTTGAATCAGCTAATGCAGGAAGAGTAAAAAGCAATAAAGAGAATAGGGTTAAGACTATAAGCGACGATAATTTCTTTTTCACGAAGCACACTCCTTAAAAATTTATTTCTGTATAAGTTAATATGCAAAGTCTGTGCCAACTTATAACGAGTCCCAAATATCCTTTGTTTTATTCAATGACTAACCGCCCAAAGTGAGGTTCTAGTTCGTAATACGTCATTTTAAATTCCATTTCAAAGAAAGAGTTTCAATAAGAACTAATGGATTCATGATGAAATAATGTAAGAGTTGGATTAAAAAACTGCGGGATTTCCCACACTATGGTGTGGGAAATCCCGCAATTGAGGAGGGTGAATATGCGAAGGGTTTTAATTGCGGATGATGAAGCGAATATGCGATGGGTTTTGGAACGAGCTTTAAGTAAAGCAGGCTATGATGTAGAGACAGCAGAGGACGGGCAACTCGCCTTAGATCGAGCACTAGCTGAACGTCCGGATCTTGTCCTAGTGGATTTAAAAATGCCGAGGATGGACGGTTTAAGTGTCCTGAAGACGTTGAAAGAGCATTATCCAGATTTATTGATTGTCTTGATGACTGCCCACGGAAGTACAGCTACGGCGGTCGAGGCCATGAAGGCCGGAGCCCACGATTATTTGATGAAACCCTTTGATATTGAAGAACTTCTCATTACAGTCTCTAAGGCCTTTGAAGTGGAAAGCCTGCGTGAACAGGTGGATTATTTAAAGGGAGAGGTCCAACGTGCTGGATGGCAATTGGTCGGAAGTAGTGACTCGATGAAAGCGGTTAAACACTTAGTGGAGCGAGTCGCCCTTACTCCAGCTACGGTGCTTATTCAAGGGGAATCGGGGACGGGAAAAGAACTAGTTGCTCAGGCTATTCATGCCTTAAGTCCGCGCGTTAATGGGCCGTTTATTCGGGTTAATTGTGCAGCATTGACGGAGACCTTGTTGGAAAGCGAACTGTTCGGACACGAAAAAGGAGCGTTTACGGGAGCTCTTGCTCGAAGGACGGGCCGTTTCGAGTTAGCTGATGGTGGCACACTCTTTCTCGATGAGATCGGCGAGCTGTCCTTTAACGTTCAAGCGAAGTTGTTAAGGGTTCTTCAAGAGCGAACGTTTGAACGGGTCGGCGGGGAGAAAACCATCAAGGTTGACGTGCGGATTATTACGGCGACGAACAGGGATTTACTAAAAGAGGCCCAGGAAGGGCGTTTTCGGGAGGATCTTTACTATCGCTTGAGTGTCTTTCCTATTTCTATTCCTCCCTTAAGGGAACGTCGGGAGGATATTCCGTACCTTGCCGACCATTTTTTAAAGAAACTTAAAACTTATGGGCAAAGCAAGACTCTTGGTCAGGGAGTCCTTACTCAACTTATAGCCTATGACTGGCCGGGAAACGTGCGTGAACTGGAAAATGTGGTGGAACGAATGGTTATTATTTCACAAGGGGCAGTAATCGGGGCGGAGGGGTTGCCCGTTTTTAACACTATTTCAAAGGAGGAGAAGGGCCCTGGACCTTTTGTGCTGCCTCCAGAAGGGGTTTCCCTCGAAGAACTAGAGAAATCTTTTCTCCAGCAGGCCATGGAACAAACGGGAGGTAACCAAAGCCAGGCCGCAAAACGTTTAGGTCTTTCTAGGCATGCCTTTTTATACCGTATAGAGAAATACGGAATAGATCCTCACTGGGGGATTTAGATGAAGGAGGGCTTCTATTGCTAAATCACGAACCCCTTGCACAAAACCGTGCCCGGACTCTCTTTGACCTCATTGCTATTGGGCTTGTCGTGGCGATTCTGACTATTATTCACTACACGAATTATCATTACGACGTGGATTATCACATTCTCCTGCAATTCGCCTATTATCTCCCGGTGATTTATGCGGCTATGCGTTTTGGACCTGCAGGAGGGATCATATCTAGTTTTGTCATCACGCTACTTTTCCTACCTCTAATGACGCATTTTCAGCATACTTTGACACCAGCCGCTAAGTATACACAGTGGATAGAAGTCGGCTTAATTAACGTCATCGGCTGGTTAACGGGCTTCTTGACTGAAGAGGAGCGGAAGGCGAAACGCAAATATCAGCTCGCTCTAACGGTTCAAAAAGAGTTGGTGGAGAAGTTAAAGCGAGAAGGTCTGGAACGTGCACGATTAGAAGCAGAAATCCGACAAACGGAACGCTTAACGGCGCTAGGGCACATGAGTGCCGGATTGGCTCATGAAATACGGAACCCCCTGGGGATTATGAAAGTGAGCATCCAACTCCTGGCGCAGGAAAAAGTCGAAGATGAGGTCGTGACGGAATACTGTCGGGTACTGCTGGAAGAGTGTGAACGCTTAAATCGCTTAGTGAGCGAGTTTTTGAACTTCGCCCGCCCCAAAGAACTGGTGCGTGAGCGGATTGTGTTGGCGCAACTCTTGGACGAAGGAGTTACCTTGATTCAACCTGCCCTGGGGCAACACCATATTGAGTTAAAGCAAGTGCGAAACGAGGTTGCCGAGCATGTTGTTGAGGTGGACCCGGATCAGATGAAGCAAGTCATTCTGAATATCTTACTTAATGCCATCGATGCCCAGGGAGAGGGCGGTGTGATTCTTCTTGAGGGAGTACTGCAAGATGGCTTTGTAGGCTTCGCCGTCAGTGACGAGGGATCCGGTATTTCGCCTGACGCCTTGCCCTACATATATGATCCGTTTTTTACGACGAAGGAGAAAGGGACTGGGTTAGGGTTGTCCGTTGTCCACCGAATCCTTGATCAGCACGGAGGGAAAATCGCCACTTCAAATCGTAGTGGGCGAGGAGTTCGGGTGGAAATACTTTTGCCCTTCATATAAAAAATGGACAAGATCCACGCCTCAAGGGTGTGGATCTTGTGAAATAAGTGGGACGGTTCGCCTGCTTTATTTGGCAGGTGAACCATCTCCTTATCATTACCCAATAATTTCTTTTTGTATTTTCTTGCTCAGCTTGGCTAACACCAATTCATAGGACATGTCTATCATTTGTTTTAACCACATGCAACAATTCATCTCCGCCTCTAAGTTACCTTGCTCACGCCAGTGAGTGCGTAGGCGGGAGATGAATTGTTGCCTTTTTATCCCAGAAAAAACGTTGATATTCGGCTTTATCCATGATAAAATGTAATCAGTAGTAATCATGGTGGATGGTGATGAATCAATGGAATTAGATAATAATAATCATTCAGTATTTCTTATGTATTATCATCTTGTTCTTGTCATTAAATACCGTAGAAACGTCATCGATGAAGTAATTTCTAACCGGCTCAAAGAAATATTCGAGTATGTGGCTCCCAACTATAATATTACTTTGCAAGAATGGAATCAGGATAGAGATCACGTTCATATTCTGTTCAAAGCACACCCGAACAGTGAATTATCAAAATTCATCAATGCCTACAAAAGTGCATCCTCTCGACTGATTAAAAAAGACTATCAATACGTACGAGAGTCCCTCTGGAAAGAAAGCTTTTGGTCAAGAAGCTTTTGCTTGCTTACGACGGGCGGTGCACCGATTGAGGTTATTAAACGTTATCTTGAAAATCAAGGTGAAAAGCTATGAATAAAGCGTACAAATATCGCCTTTATCCTAGCGCTGAACAAGCGATCCTTATCAACAAAACCTTCGGATGTGTGCGATTCATCTATAATCAAATGCTTGCCAACAGGATAACTATTTATGAGCAGTATAAAGACGATAAAGATGCGTTAAAGCAGCAAACGTATTCTTTACCAGCTTCTTATAAAAATCAATTTGAGTGGTTAAAAGAAGTGGATAGTCTGGCCCTTGCCAATGCCCAACTCAATCTAAATACTGCCTATAAAAATTTCTTCCGTGATAAGTCCGTAGGCTATCCAAAGTTCAAACGAAAGCACCGGGATCGATTATCCTACACTACCAATAACCAAAAAGGAAGCATACGGCTGATTGATAGTAAAACCATTCGATTGCCTAAATTGAAGGATGTTCGAATTAAACTACACAGGCAGTTACCGCCAAATGCCATTATCAAATCAGCAACGATCAGCCAAACACCGACCGGTAAATACTACATAGCGATCTTGGTTGAGTTTGAAGCCAAACTAGAACGGATAACCCCAACGGTCGATTCAACCTTAGGTTTAGACTATTCTTCAAAGTCTCTGGTCGTTGATAGTGAGGCAAGAAGCGCCGACTATCCCAGATTCTACCGAAATGCGGAAGCCAAACTGCAGAAAGAGCAGCGAAAACTATCGAAACGAATGAAAGGCGGTAAAAACAGAGCCAAGCAACGTCAAAAGGTCGCTGAACTTCATGAAAAGGTTGCCAATCAACGAAAGGACTTTTTGCATAAGCTGTCAAGGCAGATAGCCAATGCCTATACGGCTGTTGCAATTGAAGACTTAAACATGAGAGCTATGGCGCAATGCTTAAAGCTAGCGAAATCAACGAATGACAATGGCTTTGGAATATTGAAAACATTTTTAGAGTACAAGCTGGCAGAGCAAGGTAAGCAACTTGTTACGATCGATAAATGGTACCCGTCCAGTAAACAGTGCCGCTATTGCCAGGCCATCAATGCGGAGTTGACGCTGGCCGATAGAATCTGGAGTTGTAAGTGTTGCGGCGCAGAGCTTGATCGAGATATAAACGCCGCAATAAACATCAAAAATGAAGGCTGTCGAATACTAGGTATAGCCTAATATTAGAAGAACCGTTGGGCAAACGGGAATAGCTTGGTAATAATATCGGCATAAGTCGGTACGTCCCAAGAAGCCCCCACCTCTTAGGTGGTGGGAGTATGTCACTATATCATCTGGCACATCGCATATGACGTTGTTTTGTGCATGGACATCGATCGCCTTTCAAGGGGAAGCGTGTCGGACTTCTGGCTTGGGTCACACTTCCCGTTTTCGTCTTGGTAGGTTGATAAAATTACTAAGGTTTTTAGACTTGCCCCATCTAATTCGATAAGTCCGCCAAATCCACGGTCGAACGTCTTATGCGCGGGTCGCGGTGGTTCGGTTTCGACGATCGGCGCTTCGACCTTCGGTTCATCTTCTTCCATAACCGCTTTCAACGCCGCCAATGCCACCTTCCGACGTTCTTCATCTTTCTGTCGAAGAATTGCACCCATATCCATACCCCGGTGCTTATTCGCCATAGCAATGTTTTGTTTTCGTTCACGTTCGTCTTCGATCGCTTGCCTATAATCCCACTCTTCGCGTTCTTCATCGTCCATGTCGTCATATTGGTTTTCCGTGAATAATCGCATGATAATCGCCCCCGAAATTTTAGTTCATCATCCCTTTCTTATGGCGCCTTTCTACTTGTTCCGATCTGCGTGGTATTCGAAATAGATTCGCACTTCTTGTTCCGTGACGCCATACGCTTCGATAACCTTATCGAAGAAGTTTTTCGGGATTAGATTTCGTCCCATTTTCCCATTGGGGTATATGGATTATTAACAATGCCCCTAGGTTAATTATTTTTAAAATATCGTTTCGTTACTGTCATACGCTAATTTGCGGCATCTATATATCTCTAATTCAATCTTTATATATATACTTAGGCGGCAAATTAGCGTATAACGAAAAGAAAGACGCCAACCCGAAGGTCAACGTCTTATTGTTGGAAATTAATATTCAATTCGTTCTAAGCCGCGCAAATTGTCGAATGGTGCGAATACATGCCCCGGACGTTCTGGCGTCTTAGGAGATGTTGTGGCGTGTCTTGCGGCATCTTGGGTCGTCATAACGAAGGGTCGAAAGTTTTACCGGGGTCGAACGAGTTCTTTCGATACCCTTTTCGTAGCCGCATAAGGCCACATTGGAAACCAAAAGCGTCGGAAATAATACCCCGGCGCTCTCTTTATCCAATGTTAAATAAATATACAAGGATTATGTATAAGTAAGGCGTTGAAGGTTATATTGGCATTTGTCCCACTTGGGTATGTAAAGTTAAAATCACATAGAATCTTCGCCATTTTCCACCAATCCATTTTGTTCCAGCAGCAATTCCAATGCACTCTTAAATTGCCCTGCTATTAGTCTACCGTCCTGCAAATAATCAAAAAATGTATTGTAGAACGAAGGGCTAACGAAATGGAATATATACTTTTGGTTGATATTGCATCGCGATAACTCTTTATTCAACAAATCAAAGTGCTGGTTTGCATACTTATACTTTTGTTTATTTTCTTTACAGTCGTCATTATCGGCCTTTATTTCTACGACTATAATATTTTCCATTCCATTTTTATCGATTTTAATAAAAAAATCAGGATTAAAGGCTTTCTGTTTGGGATGATTGCCCTCACGTATTGAATAACTTATGCTATAAAAGCCACTATCCCGAGACTTCATCCATGCTGAAATAGCTTTCACATTACCATTGCTACAAAGTAATTTAACAAACTCACGCTCTGGCTCCATTGCTGTAAAGACGATATCTGTGGGAGTTTTAAATTGAAAGTTATTTATTTCTTTACTGGCACTTCTTGGCATGTACTCAATAACTTCTTCCATAACCTCAAGACAATCTTTATCGATAATTTCTTTTTCAAACTCGTCACTATAATATACCCTGCTATCATGTTTTAAATTACCGACAGATAACGATTCCATACGCATATTAATGGTCGATATTTTTTCCAGACCTTGTGATTCTTTAGTATAAATTATCGTCATACTGCCTTTACGAAGCAAGGTATTAAAGGACTTTAAAACTCTTTGCTTATTATTGGCGGTAAGACGACCAGAAGTAATGCCTCGCCTATCCATGGAATCGCTGATTAATTTATGAATAACCTCACGCGATGGCAATCTTTCTTTATCATAAGTCTCCTGATCAAGCTTTAAAATTGCGCCCTCCCAATCACGAATCCTAAGTTCATTCAATAGCTGATTAACAACATCATCAATCGACCAAGTATTATATGCAACTTTGGTTTTCTTTCGTCTCACGCTACCTTTTATGTCAATATAACCAGTTTCGATATTTATATTTTCTGATTGCGCTTCCAATTCAATGAAATCTTTATAATTAAATGTCCTAGTCTCACTGTCGTTGCGCTCGGTTTCCTGCGCCCTACGATCATAGTCGATATTATAAACGTAAAAATTATATTTACAGCGTTCGCCAACCTGCAAAATATTACTGCGCAATTTTGTTTCTACTTCCAGCACTTCTTCGACCAAACCAGCGATGTTTACACTCCAACTAGCATGGTTAAACACCGTTACTATTGGTTGAGGCGATTGATATTCCGGCGGTAGACGTAAACCACGCCCTAATACTTGGGCGATCAATAGTTTTGAGTTAAACGCCTTGTCCGCCCAAGGCACGATCTGAAATACGTTCTTTACATCCCATCCCTCTGTTAGCATCGA
>Ga0366779_1058_pt2 | contig 17656 bp, 13 predicted proteins | sample BONcelN113001E10_FD_207083 | JGI IMG/M metagenome (GOLD analysis project Ga0366779, IMG submission 207083) | Enriched cells from coal bed in the Powder River Basin, Montana, United States - BONCAT cells N11 rep2 HSBNCT.N11.300.1.E10 ... | reverse complement strand
TTACTGTTTAGCATTTTGCTGATAGCGTTCGTTGCAATCCCCGCAATATCATGAATATCTGCCGCATCTGTAAGATGGTTTGTCAATGTATACAAAATCTTTGTTCCGGCTTCTTTCTCACGGGCTTCTACTGCATTTTGTTTGGCATGTGTGGTAAGAAAGCGTGCCATCACAGATTCTATAATGCTTTTAGTAATGCTCTTTAGCATGGCTTAGGCCCTTTCGTATTTAAGATAAGTACTCACAGCTCTCTCACACGGTTTCGTGCATTCTCACACCGCACTCACAACATTTTTGTTATAATAACTTTCATTGAGCTAATCGCTTAAAGTAGGCTAATGTTAAGCGAACGCATTCCAAGCTGCAGGATTGTGCCAGAGGGAGGCGCCCGCCAATGAGAACAAATTATGTAAATCAAGATAACAATATATCTCAATGTTCACTTGATTATTATGTGGCAATGGCAAAAGGTGGACTTAAATTCACTACCATTGAGGCAACTGTTGTCGCTCCATCGGGAAAGACTGCAGTGAATCAACTTGGTTTGTGGTCTGATGATCACCTTGCCGGATTAAAAAAATTAGTGGATGAGTGCCATAAATATAGTGTCAAAGTCTCTGTACAACTTCACTGTGCCGGCATTAAAACCGGCGCACCGGAAGAAATGGATGAGATGATTCAAGCCCTTCTTCCAATTATTCAGGGTATTGGACAGCAAGTTGACACCACATATCCTGTCATCGTTAGAACCGGAGATTTAAGTATTATTGAAATAGGCGCCATAGCCAGGCGCCTGGAGAATACCGGAATTAATGCTATACTGGTCTCAACAAGATCCGGTTATATAACTTACTTGGCAGAACGGATCAAAAAATCTGTTAAAATCCCTGTTATTATAAAAATTCTATTATTACCATTGGCAGACACATTGAATTTTATGTCACAAAGGATATTTTGCAGACTGGTGAAACGAGTCTGATTTCTGATCATCCTTAATTTTCCTGTTTTTTAGTATATCAATATACAGGAGAAAGTACAATCCTGCAACTACCTGTGCATTGCAGCTAATTGATCTGTATAGCCCACCCGTTGAATGAATTTGAAAGAGAGGGGAAATAGGAGTGTCAAGAGCTATTTTTATTACCCGCACGGATCAGGAGAGACTGGAAAAATTAATCCAAATCGAAGAAGAATTTGCGCCAGGCAGTAAGACCAATCTGGAAGAATTGAAATCCGAACTGAAACGGGCTGTTATCATCGATCCGCAGGATATTCCCTCTGATGTGATTACGATGCGGTCACAGGTATTGCTGAAAGATCTAAGCAGTGGGGAAGAAATGATCTTCACTCTGGTTTATCCGGATGAGGCCGATATGCTGGAAGGAAAGATTTCGGTATTGGCACCGATCGGTATGGCTATTTTGGGATACCGGGAAAGCGATAAAGTTGAATGGGCAATTCCCGGGGGAATCGCCCTGCTAACAGTGAAAAAAATCCTTTTTCAACCCGAAGCCAGCGGTAATTTCGATTTATAAAGAATAAAACATACGTATAAAAACACTGTCAACGCAAGACGAAATAATCAAGGCCATTGCAATATTCTGCAGTGGCCTTGATTGTTTCAATGACTGCCAGATGGTAAACCGCGCTTTTCCGTACCGTCCACCAAATGAACTGCCCTCTCAACACTATTTCCCAACTCCCGTATCTTACCCGGACATACATAAGTCTGCAGTTTTTCTATAACCTCCGGGGAAAAGCGCCGGACCGGCGTATCAAACTCAACGGCAAAACGGTTAAGAAAATACTCAGCCAAGGGCAGAATATCTTCGGCACGATTTCGTAAAGGCGGCACAAAGAGAGGAAGCACATTCAGCCGGTAATAAAGTTCTTCCCTGAATAACCGGCGTTTCATCATTTCCTCCAGGTCGCGGTGAGTAGCAGCTATTAATCGTACATCAACCGGTAAATGACGAGAGCTTCCCAGGCGACGAACCCGTTTTTCCTGCAGGACCCGCTGAAGCTTGTCCTGAAGATATACCGACACCTCTCCAACCTCATCAAGAAACAGCGTCCCGCCATTGGCGAGTTCAAACAGACCAGGTTTTCCCCTCTTGGCAGCGCCAGTAAATTGCCCCTCTTCATAACCAAACAAAATCCTTTCCAGTAGTGCAGCCGGAAGCGTTGCGCAGTTGACCGTCAAAAAGGGCATTCCGGCCCTGGGAGAAGCACTATGCAGCGCTCTGGCCAAAAGAGGCTTGCCTGTTCCCGTCTCTCCGCGAATAAGTACAGTAGATGAACTGACCGCATAGCGTTGTGCCTCCTCTACTACTTTTTTCATAGCAGGACTCGCAAAGGATAGATCTGTAAAGTTAACGGCCAACGCACCATTCTGAAAAGAGGTTAGGATAGCCTCAAGCTGTTCGGCCCGTTCTTTCGACGGCATATTAGAAACTTCACTAACTTTGTCGATTCCGTCCACCTGCTGCAATTCTCGCATAAGCTGGGGCTTTTGTTCTTCAAAAGCAACCTGGCACTCCAGATATAGTGCCTCCTTATTCACTTCGACAGACACTATATTACATTCCCAATTCACCAGAACTTGCGAGATGTCCAACAGCAACCCCGGCCTATTTGTACATGGCATACATAAGCGCACAAAGTCTCCTCTCCTCTTCCAAACTTTCTTCATATAAAATTCGGAGTACCATCGCTCCATCATACGGGAAAGGCCAGCGACTAATCCCGCAAATTATTGCCTAAGATCGGATGTGTTCAATAACTATTATCATAACAAAAATGCTGTGAGTACGGTGTGAGAAAGCACGAAACCGTGTGAGTACGGTGTGAGAACGAAAGCAGCTGCCCGCCCCATAATATAGCTGCAAACAGCAAAAGCAGATATCAACATCGTTCGCACAGTAAGAAGACCGGAATCGTCACAACAAAACGGTTCCAGTCACTCCACCATGCGCGATTAGGATAGTTTTCAGGTCCGATAGTGACTATCTCGCCGATCATTGGCGTGGCCACTTGCACTCCCCTCTTCTTCGCCTCATTCAACAAGCGTTCCAACTGAGCGCTCCAGTCGGTGTTTGACTGACTGAACATTCCCCAGTTTTAATTGTAATACTGTTCCACTCTCAACCTTTTTTAATTCCACAGTCACAACCGTTTCAGCGACCTTTGGTTCCGTCAGCACCCGTTAGCCATATAAGTTTGTCCTCTCTACAGAAAGCACTCTCTCCACCGTCCAGCGGCGGAGAGAGTGCTTTTCAAATGAAACAATTTATACTATTATTTTCTGCTTTGGAGTACCCTTGTTTTCTAGCTGCGTCAGGGGGAACAGAATATTTCATTCTGACAAGTGTCCATATATTGATATTTACCCAAATGACAGATCTTCTTCTAATAGAATTTTATCAATACTGCTTATGGTACTGATCAAATGTGATTTTATTGATTTCCTAATTCTAGTTTCATTACCTGTTTCAATGGCTTTGATGATTTCAAGATGATTCTCATGACGAACTGATACGCAAAGCGGCACTGCATTAATATTCCTAAAAGCTTTCCTCCATATCTCTTCTATTTCCCTATGAAAATCATGCAGCAGCGGGTTACTTAAAAATGAACTGATCAGCCGCTCTAAAGCTAAGTTGGGATAAAGATCATCTTCTAAATCTGGCTCATCTTGTAACAAGAGATTATTTTCCCGCTCTTCATGTTCGTAAAGTAACCTTAATTGTTCTTTAGAAATTGTTTTAGAAACTTCAATTGCACAAAATGTCTCCAACATAATTCGAGCCTGAGCTATATTTTTCACGAGCTTAAGGCTTTCCTTACTATCCCGGCTGCTACTGTACTGGGATAGTAACACCCCTTCAAGAGAATTAACGAAGATACCGCTACCATGCTTAACTGTAATAACCTTGTTTATTTCCAAAGCGCTCAAGACGGCTCGTACGGTGCTGCGACTTACTTTCAGCAGTTTCACAATCTCCCTTTCAGGTGGCAGTCTTTCGCCAGGTTGAAGATTATTCTCCTGAATATATCCTAATATTTCTTCCATAGCAGCTTCATGGACAACTACTTTGCGAATTTCTTTCATAGTTTAATTGCACTCCTTTTATATCTTATCCATAAAGTTGGCTGTCAAATCATTTACAATATTGCGTTCATCAGCAATACTGATGCAATTTTAAGAATACAATACTGAAGCATTATTTGCAACCGTTCTAAGATAATGTGGGGTTAGCACCAAAATTATTTTGCAGATTTTTCAGATAAGTAATTGACAGTACGTCTTAACACAACATATAATTCATATGAGGACAGATATCATACCAATTTTAAAAGGAGGATTTTGTTTATGCATGCACTAGAAAAATTAATGGCAAATGCAGCAGGGCTCGCGAAGGTTAAAGCTGGCGACCGAATTTGGTGCAAAGTTGATCTTGCGTTGGGGATAGACCTCTATCGCAATATCATCGATTCATTTAATGAGATCGGGCTTGAGAAGATGCAACACCCCGAAAGAGCAGGATTTATCTTTGGCATCAATGCTCCCGCTCCAACCATTCGAGCTGCCCAGAACGAAAAAGACATGAGAGAATTTTGCAAAAAACATGGTGCACATATTTTTGACATTAATAGTGGAGTTGTATATCAGCATGTCATAGAGAAGGGCTTTATCTTTCCGGGAGCAATTTCCGTGGCCAATGACTCTCATGCTACCATATGTGGGGCATTAGGCGCTTTTGGCACTGGAACGGGTGGATACGATACAGCTGCAGCGCTTGGGTTTGGCGAAATGTGGTTCAGAGTTCCAGAAGTAATTCGTATAGAAATCAAAGGAAGACTACCCATCGGTGTTTTTGCTAAAGATGTTGTTTTAAAAATTCTTAAGGAATTAAAATCTGATTTTGCTATCTACAAGGCAATCGAGTATACAGGCGAAGTTATAAGCAACATGTGTCTTGCTGAACGGATGGTACTGTGCAACATGGCTGTCGAGATGGGAGCTAAAACTTCCTATATCCAACCTGATGAAAAAGTTTTTGAATTTTTGAAAGGCAGAGTTAATCATGATTACACAGTATATGAAACTGATCCTGATTATGAATACTGCACCGAGTATGTATTTGATGTCTCCGATCTAGCGCCGCAGGTTGCTCTACCTCACCATGTGGATAATGTCTCAAATATCACGGATATTGAACCGTTCTCATTTAATCAGGGCCTTGTCGGAACCTGTACAGGTGGCCGCTTAGAGGACCTTGAAGTGGCTGCAAAAATCTTAAAAGGCCGTAAGGTTCATCCAGATATCAGAATGTTGATCGTTCCGGGTACATATGAAATTTATTCCAAGGCAATCACGAATGGATATATTCAAACCTTTATTGATGCCGGCTGCGTTATCTGCAATGCGGGATGCGGGCCTTGCCTCGGTGCTCATATGGGTGTACTGGCCGAGGGTGAAAAATGTATTACTGCTTCTAATCGCAATTTTGCTGGTCGTATGGGACACATGAATTCTGAGCTATATCTTGCCTCCCCCGCTACAGTTGCTGCATCGTGTGTTGAGGGAGTGCTTGCGGACCCTCGCAAATATCTATAATTGGAGAGGAGAATAATGATATGAAAAAAATTTTAAAAAGCAGAGTAATAGTATTTGGAAATAACATTGACACAGATATGATTGTACCTGGTCGCTACCTTGAACTGAGCAAACCGGAAGAAATCGCTGCTGTTGCAATGGCCGGGCTAGACCCCGAGTTCCCTAAAAAAGTAAAGCCAGGCGACATTATTATCGCGGGAACTAATTTTGGCTGTGGTTCTAGCAGAGAGCATGGCGTTATCGCTTTTACAGCTAACGGCATACAAGCTATCGTTGCAAGCTCATTCGGCAAAATATATTATAGAAATGCCATCGTTGCAGGGCTCATGGTCCTTGTATCGGAAGAAGCTCACTCCCTTTTTGAAAACTATCAGCATTGTGAGATTGACCTTGAAACCGGAACCATTACCAATACTGATACAGGTAAATCGGTCAAATGCGAAAGACTATCGGCCGAAGACATCGCAGTATGGGAAGCCGGTGGTATGGTTACAGAGTATAAACGGAAAGCACAGGAAATCAACCAGCAAAAATAACAGTCATTTTGAAATAAATGATTAGATAGGATGCAAAAGTATCTAACTTGAAAAAAAGAGGCGAAGTATATGAATAAAACAGTTATCAAGGGATTGACGTGTCTAGCTGTCCCAGCTGTTATCCTCTTATTCCCAACCCCACAGGGGCTTAGCACTGACGCATGGCGCTTATTTGCCTTTTATATCGGCGCTATCGTTGGCCTTGTCCTTCGACCACTGCCTGAACCGGTAGTTTTATTAACTGCTTTAGCTGGTATTTCATTACTATTCAATAAAACAGGCATCGCATTAGCTGGTTTTTCCAGTCCGACCTCTTGGCTAGTGTTTTCGGCCTTCCTTGTCGGCCAGTGCTTTATAGACACTGGCCTAGGGCGGCGTATTGCCTTTATGCTAATTGACCGAATGGGGCAAACTTCGTTACGACTTGGTTACGCGGCGGCGCTTACAGACTTGATTCTTAGCCCAGCCACCCCCTCTAACACCGCTAGATCAGGTGCCCTTGTATTCCCTATTTTTCAGAGTGTCGTTGTTACCTTGGACTCTCATCCTGGAGAAACTGCCAATCGCATTGGCTCATATATGATGCTGGCATTATTTCAAATAAGCCTCGTGACCTCTACGCTGTTTATTACGGCAAACGCTGTTCATGGATTAACTATTGCTTTTGCGAAAAATATTTTGCATTTAGACATTACTTGGATGCAATGGGCAATGGCGATGCTTCCTCCAGGATTAATTCTGTTAGCGATCATCCCCTGGTTGATTTATAAGTTGCAACCTCCAACAATTACTACAATTGATAACAAAGTAATAGCTGCAAAGGGTCTTAAAGAATTAGGCCCTATGACCTTTAAAGAAAAAATGTTAGCATTTCTCTTTGTTTTGGCAACCATTGGTTGGGCGACTGGTAGTATTACTAAGATTGATTCTACAGCTGTTGCTATTGGCTTTATCACCCTTTGCCTTATTACCGGCGTAGTTAGCTGGTCTTCCTTACTAAAAAGCCACGGTGCGTGGAGTACGTTGATATGGTATGCAGGAATACTTTCCTTCGCAGATGCATTAAGTAAGGCAAAATTTTTTGACTGGTTAGGAAAATTGATTGGCTCAACTGTTAACTTTACTGAAATGAATCAAACAGTTGTTTTATTGGGTATCCTTTTTATCAGCATAATCGTGCGTTATTTCTTTGCTTCGAGTGCTGCTTATGTATCAAGTTTTATTCCTGTACTCATGTCTATTGGTGTAGCTGCTCAGCTACCTTCAATGATGTTGGCGCTGCTATTAGGTGTATCTTCTATGATGGGTAGTTTACTTACTCATTACGGCAATGGCGCTGCGCCAATATTGTTCGGTGCCGGTTATGTAAATCAAGCTACGTGGTGGAAAACCGGACATATTGTTGCTATCCTTGGAATATTTGTGTATCTTATCATCGGTTTACCTTTATGGAGAATCATGGGTATTTTGTAATAGATAATGAAATCTTCTCCGAAAAGCATTGAACTCAGCTACAGCTTGATTCTTACTACTAAACTTCATAAAAACACAAAAAGCAAAGCTCACTCCTTATTCAAGGGTTGAGCTTTGCTTCGCCGTTATCAATAATACAAGTTATACAGTTCCCCAGTTGACTGTAATGTCGATAAGTGAGCGCTTATGATCCAAAAAAATAATTTTAGACTGATTCCCGCTGCCGAGACGATTGGACAGATTTTGTTACTTGCAATTTGATCATAACAAATAACCAAGCATTTTGCTTTATTGTTCGCTTCCTCTTCGCTATACGCGAAACTTAGCCACTTCCGCCTGGAGTTCTTGAGCCAGCTTCGACAGTTCTTTGCTAGAGGCTGCTATTTCCTCCACTGAGGCCAGTTGCTCCTCGGTCGAGGCTGAGACGTTTTGGGCCTCTCCAGCCGACATCTTGCTGAGGTTGTCAATCGTTGTGACCGATCCCACGATCTGCTGACTTTCACTGGCCATTTGTTGGATGGCCGCCGAACTCTCTCTCACTTGGGTTGACACATGCGATACCATTTCTACGATTTCACGAAAAGCCATTCCCGCAATGTTTACTACTTCAGCCCCGGCTTTTACTTCCCGCGTGCCTTCGCTCATAGCTACTACAGCCTTATCAGTGTCCCCCTGGATTTCCCCAATCAGTTCTGCAATCTTCTTGGCTGCTTCCTGGGACTGCTCGGCAAGCTTACGGACTTCCTCGGCCACTACGGCGAATCCCCGGCCTTGTTCGCCCGCCCGTGCTGCCTCGATAGCAGCATTAAGGGCCAGCAAGTTAGTTTGGCTGGCGATGCTGGAAATAGTGTCTACAATCTGGCCAATTTCCTTTGAGCGCTCGCCCAGCTTAACCACGACTTTCGCAGAATTGTTGACGGTACCTTCAATCTGAATCATTTGGCTTACTGCTTCCTCAACTGCCTTGCCGCCTTCATAGGCCTTTTCAGCCGCCTGAGCAGATTGTTCTGCAACTTGGTTTGTGTTGGCGGATACCTGCAGTATACCGGCCGACATCTTCTCAACTATAACGGAAGCCTCATTTGCCGCTGCTAATTGCTCATCAGCTCCAGCAGCTACTCTGGTAACTGAAGCTGCAACTTGGTTAGCCGCCTGGGCTGACTGCTCCGAGTTCGCAGTGAGTTCTTCGGATGATGCCGCCAATGTATCGCCACTGCTTTTAAGCCGGCCAACAACACTGCGTAGGGCGCATTTCATATTTATGATGGCTTCGGCCATATCGCCAATTTCGTCATTGCAAGTTGCATGGAAATCCGGTCTGGTTAAATCCAGCGAGCCCACTGCCGACACCTCAGTTTTCAGGTTATTCAGACGGACAGTTACTTTCCTGCTATAAATAGCCACAATAAGGATTACTAAAATCGTTACAATTATGCTAGCTGCCATCCCGATTTGGCTTTGTATTTTAGACTGATCGATTAGAAATTTGCTATCGCCATTAATGGAGTTGCCCTGTTTTTGAGCTACAGCCATAAATTGAGCATCAATCTGGTCAACTAACTGTCTCCCCGTACTCACTACTTTATTCAGGTCAGGATCATTATTTCTTTTTGCGGTTATCACTTTATCACCGAGTACAAGATATTCAGCCAGCAGTTTCTCTAATCTGCCAGCATCCTCATCTATATTCTTAGCAGTCTCATTATATTTTTTTACTGTCTCATAACTATTACTGAATTTGCTGCGATAACCTTGCTCGTACTGCGCCTCCCCATCGGCATAAAACAGAAAACCACGCATATTCAGTAGCGCCCGGGTAAAATCAGTATGGGCATCTTTGACCATTATCAATCTTGCTGTGGCAGTGTTTACTTTATCACTGTATTCAATGGTCGCGATTGTCGTGCTTGAGTAGCTACATAGTACATACCCTAGGATCACGAGAAAAAATAAAATGGTCGTCGCAAAAATAGCAGTAAGCTGTGCAATTATCGGATACCGTCGCATCGTCATTTTTAGCATCTCCATCTCCTTAGAACTAAAGAATAATATGCTTATAAAAGGTTTCTCCTTTGTTATATTATGGCATAATTAGTTTTTTATAAAGTTACAAAACAATTAAAGTTCGGTTAACTATTGCTAATATGGCCACTCTAAATACCGTTAGTCCATCCAAAATGAGAAATGTGCAGATCCACAAATCAAACTCAGTCACAGGCTTTAGTTGCCCAGTGCAACATTTATTAACCTGCTTTCACCCCTGAGCGGCCTGCTATGAACATTCTGTAAGATGGAGCCGTGATGAGCTTTTGGTCAGTGAAAAACAGCATTAAAAACACTCCCTCCACCAGCCGATGGAGAGAGTGTTTTTAGAATGGGTTCAGTTACAAGCAGATATCTTTAGTTTCCCGTTGCATTGTAGAAGGAAAATGTTATTCCTTTTGGATATGAAGCACTTTAATACTAGCTTTCAGAAAACGGGCAAGAGCCATCGATTTGCCTGTGAAATCTTAAAGTTCTCATCAATGTACTCTCTGAGCCTATCTTTATCTTTTTTTATTTCCATAGTTTTTTAGTGATCTCGCAAGAGACAACCTGAATGGAAGGCTGCTCGTAAGAGCAGACATGAATCCGCTGCCCGTCGCGGATAAGCTCGATTCTTCCCAGCTGTCTTCCTTCCCAGGCCCAGGATTGAACGACTTCGCCAACAAATTTGTTAATTTGTTGGCATGACAGGGATGCGTCTGCTGCTACGGCGATGCCTTGAATGGTCAAATAACGCAGTTGGCTATACATGTTGTCCTCCTCTCCAATCGTTACAGATGGCCACTTGAATGGTGCATCTGCCAATGTTGTGAATCGTTTAATAAAATCTCCAATAGAACACCTGCTTTTTCATTTTAGGATGAAGCAGCATAGCTAAGAACTCCTTAAACTGAATAAAGTCAAATCAAACAGAATGCTGGTTCGTGCCGGTTGGCAATGAACTTGGCCGGTCCACGGGGGGCTGCGCTTTATACCAGGCGGCGTACATGACCGGCAGTACCACCAGGGTTAAGATGGTGGCCCCCATTAACCCCGCCGCAATGGCCACGGCCATCGGCCCCCAGAAGACGCTTGAGACTAAAGGAATCATCCCTAAAATCGCCGCGGCTGCCGTCAGGAGGATGGGGCGCAGACGGATAACGGTGGCGTTGATAATGGCGTCCCAGAGGGGCTCGCCGGCTGTCAGCAATTGGTCAATCTGGTCCATCAGTATGACGGTATTGCGCATAATAATTCCCACTAAAGCCAGGATGCCCAGCTGTACGACAAAACCCAGCGGGCTGTTGGTCAGAAACAGCCCGGCCGCCACGCCGATAATGCCCAGCGGCGCTGTCAGCAAGGTCAGGAACATTTTGGGAATGTTCTGCAGCTGGATCATTAAGAGAATCATGATCGCAATGATCATGGCCGGCAGCGGCTGGGCAATCGATTTTCCGGCCTTGAGGTTGTCTTCTTTGCTGCCGTCATACTCAATGCTGTAGCCAAGCGGCAAACTGGCGCGCAGGTCAGCTAGGTTGTTATAGATTTGTTCCACTACGTCGTCACCGGTTACGTCCTGGGAATTTAATTCCGCCTGGATGTTGAGCATCGGCTTTAAATCACGCCGGTAAATCAGACCATCCTCTGTCTCGAAGCTGATTTTGGCAATCTGGTCCAGCGGGACATACTTCCCGTTGCCCAGCGGAATGTTGAAATCCTTCACATACGCCGGGTTATTCCGGTCCTGGGCGGCAAAGCGGAGCACCATACTGACCGTTTTGTCATTTTCCCGGAATTGGGTGATGTCTGCTCCCGACTGCTGCATCTGCAGCGCGGTTGCCAGCGCCTGCGAGGTAATACCCAGTCGCCGGACTTTATCCTGGTCGATGGACAGATGCATAATTTTGCTTTTTTCGCTCCATTTTAAGTTTACATTCTGAGTATGGGGATTAGCGGCCATCACCGCCCGTACCTGTTCGGCAATGTCCCGCACCTTGTCCACCTCGTAGCCTTTCACGCGCAGCATGACCGGGTAGTCGGCCGATGGTCCGTTATTAATGACTTTGGTGTGAAATTGCACGTCAGGAAATTCATTGATTAATAGTTCGCGATAGTTAGCCTGCAGCGCATTCCGGGCTTTGGCGTCTGTGGCCACAATAATAAATTCCGCGAAATTCGGCTTGTTGGAGGTCGGGTCAAAGCTTAACACGAAGCGGGGAGCGCCTTCGCCTACGTGATAGGTATAATACGCAATCTGCGGATCGCCGGTTAATTTTTGTGCAAACCGGCGGGCAACGGCGTCGGTATTCTTAAGGGAGGAGCCCTCCGGCAGTTCCAGTTGGATAATCAGTTCCGGACGGGTGGAGGCGGGGAAGAATTGTTGCTTGACCAGTCCCAATAAGCCGATGGAGGCGATAAAAACACCCACAGTGGCCAGCAGTACGGTCTTTTTATGCGTCAGAGACCAGGTCAAAAGCTTTCTGAACCTGTCATAAAAGAGCGTATCATAGGGATCATGTTCTGTTTCGCCGTCGCCTTTCGGTTTGATTTTGATAAACAGATAGCCTAACAGCGGGGTGGCGGTGCCAGCGACCAGCCAGGAGGCGAGCAGGGCGATGGTGACAACCGTAAAGATGCTGATGCAAAATTCAGCCGCGCTGCCGGCGGCAAAGGCGACCGGGATAAAGCCGGCGCAGGTGACCAGCTCGCCTGTTAAGCGAGGATAGGCCGTCGAAGTATAGGCAAAGTTTGCGGCATTAGTGCGGCTCCAGCCTTGTTCCAGCTTAACCACCATAGTTTCAATGGTAATAATGGCGTCATCCACCAGCAGGCCCAGCGCGATAATCAAAGCGCCAAGGGAAATGCGGTGCAAATCAATGCCAAACAGTTTCATGCAGGTGAAGACGATGGCGATGACCAGCGGAATCGACAGGGCCACAATAATGCCGGAACGTACGCCCAGACTGATAAAGCTGACAATCAGGACAATGACGATGGCTTCGAACAGGGATTCTACGAATTCATCAATGGAGCTTTCCACCACCCGGGGCTGATTAACGGTCTGGTGCAGTTCCAGGCCGGCGGGCAGTTCTTTTTTTAGCTGGTCGATCGGCGTTTCGAGATTCTTCCCCAGCACAAGCACATTGCCGCCTAGCTCCATTGCCAGGGAAATGCCGATGCCGGGCTCGCCGTTATAATAAAACCGGGGGTCGGAAGGCTCGTTGTAAGAACGGGTGACGGTCGCGATATCACCTAAGCGGAAGGTGTGTCCATTGGCCTGAATGGGCGTATTTTGAATATCCTCTAGGTTTTCAAACATGCCGGTAATGCGCAAATGGATATTGTCCGTTGCCGTCTCCAGCATGCCCGCTGCCGACAGGGCATTTTGCGCCTGCAGCGTGGTTGTGATCAAATCAGGGTCGATGCCCAGTTGGGCCAACTTGCTATTTTCGATCTCAACATAAATTTTTTCGGCTTGTACGCCGAGCAGATTGACTTTTTTTACACTGGGGACGCCAAGTAAAATCCGCCGGATTTTCTCTGCTTTGGCGCGCATGTCCTCATAGGTATAGCCATCACCGGTCAGGGCAAATACCACGCCATACACTTCATCAAACCGGTCGTTAAACTGCGGCGCGGCAACACCGGTGGGCAGGGTGCCGGCGATGTCGCCCACCATATTGCGCACTTCCAGCCACTTACCGCGCACTTCTTTTTGCGGGACGGTGTCTTTTAAGAACACCTGAATCACCGTGGCTCCCGGCGTGGAATAGCTTTTTAAATAATCAAGCCCCGGCAGGTCCTGCAGTTTTTTCTCAATTTTGTCGGTGACCTGCTCTTGCATTTGCTGGGCAGTGGCGCCCGGCCAGGTCGTGGTAACAATCATTTGTTTAATGGTAAAATCAGGGTCTTCCATGCGGCCGAGATTTTGATAGGAAACAATACCGGCAATAAAAAAGAGCGCCATAAAGAAATAAATAAAGTGCTTATGGTTAAGGGACCATTCGGTCAAATTGAAGCCCTTCATAGCGAATCACCGCCGATGGTGACTTGCTGCCCTTCGGTCAGTTTATGTACGCCGGCAATGACGATCCGCTCACCCTGGTGCAGGCCGCTGACTATCTGGGCGGTATTGTCTTTGCCGTAATTGCCGATCTGAATGGGGCGCAGGGTTACGGTTTTGTCGGTTACTACCCAAACAGCGGGGGTGGCAGTGCCGGCTTGATAGACAGCAGCTATGGGGATGCGTATGGCCGATTGCGCTGTGCTGTCGGCTATGGATACGGCAGCGGTCATGCCTAACTTTATTTCCGGCGGCGGGCTGCTTATACTAATGCGCACTTTAAAGGTGCGGGTGGTTTGGTCGGCCATCGGGGAAATTTCTCTTATCTGGCCATCGGCTGTTACATTGGGCAGGGCCCAGAAGGAAACCTGTATTCTTTCTGCCTTGCGCAGTTCTTCAATCCGGTTTTCCGGCACACTGATTTCCACTTCCCGTTCGCCATCCTGTACGACGGTCACGATCACCTGCCCGGCGCTGACTACCTGGCCGATTTCGGCAGAAATGCCGGACACAACACCGGGCTTATCGGCTTTCAGCAGCGTGTAGTCCAGTTGATTGCTGCCCTGGGAGTATTGGGCCTTGGCCTGCTGGACCCCGGCCACGGCCACTTGGTAAGCATTGATATACTGGTCATACTGGGATTGGCTGATCGCGCCGCTGGCCAATAATCCCTGGTAGCGTTTGAGATTGCTTTCCGCTAATTGCAGCTGCGATTGGGCCGAAGCTACCTGAGCGGCATAGTTGTTGACCGTTTGCGCTACGTCCTTGGCATCGATTTGCAGGAGTATGTCGCCGGCATTTACGGTGCTGCCCAGTTGCACGTTGCGTTGGACAATTTTCCCGGCTACCTGAAAGGCAAGCTGGCTTTCATAGCGGCCACGCACTTCGCCGGCATAGGTATATCCCTGGGAGACTCCGGCCGCGCCGACAACGGCGGTGCGTACCGCCGGAATTTCTTTGAGGACGGTCTGAGGACGATGTTGTCCTTGCCAGAACACGCCGCCGAGCAGGCATAAGCCGGCGATTGCGGCTAAACTGAAATACAATTTTTTTCTGGGGCTGTTAGCTAACCAACTTGGTAATTGCATGATGTTTCACTCCTTACGTTTGATCGTTATGCTGGAAACCGGCGGGAGGGCAAGCCTGCTCGTCATGCGGGCATATAGAAACCTATTGTCCATGGAAGATAAGCCCGGTTTGCCCTAACTGCCGGCCTTTCCAGGCCTTATTTTTCGTGATGATCTCATTCCTGTCAGGCGCGGCATTTAAGACGTGCTGTCTTTTCTCTGAAGCGAGAAGAAAATTCCGATGATGCTGAGCACGGTAAAGCCGATGAAGCCTGTGCGCATCGACAAAAGCAACCCGGACACGGGTGCGTCCGCAAAGGCGGTGTCCCCGATGAAAGCAGTCATGACCGACGTCACGATGCAGAGGCTCACCGTCTGTCCCAGATTGCGCATGGTTATCTGAAACGAGTTCGCAGCGCCGTAGTCCTTAGGTCCTACGCATGACATAATCGCGTTGGAATTTGAAGACGCGAAAAAGCCAAAGCCCGTACCGACTACGATCAACACGGCAATCACATAGGCGATAGAGGTATTCTCGTTTATGAAACAGAAACCAAACAGACCGACCGCACAGATCGCCATGCCCGCCGCTGCAACTTTGAACGGCGAAACCCTGTCGGACAACTTTCCCGCATAGGGGGAGACGATTGCCTGAAACAACGGCTGGCCCATCATGATCACACCGGAAATCATTGAATTTAATCCTTGGACAAGTTGAAGGTATAGCGACAAGTAGTAGGTCAAGCCGGCGACAAATGCGTAATTCAAAAATGTCGCGATATTGGAAAAAGCATAGTTTTTATTGCTTGCAAGAAGCCTAACGTCGAGAACGGAGGTTTCGCTTTTCCACTCGTGCCTAACGAACACCACACCGATCAACAAGCCTGCCAGTAGCAAAGCGCCCGCCCAGTGATGGCCGGCCAACAGGGAAATGCCGATCAAAACAAGCGTGCTGGCGATAATATACATCAGGTTTCCCGGAATGTCTAAACTTTTGCCAGCTGCTTTTTTCGAATCATCCGGCAGCTTCAATAAGACCATGCTCAGGGAGATAACGCTCATGAGCGTCATGACGATAAAAATCGACCGCCAGCCGAAGTAGTTATTTAAGGCTCCGCCGATCGGAGCACCTACAGACAGCCCGATATAGGCGGAAGCAATCGCCAGGCCTAAGGCCTTGCCTCTTTTTTGGGGTGGATACGCGTCCACCATAATTGCGATATTCGTGCTGGCAAACATAGCGCCTCCGAGGCCCTGCACGATGCGCAAAATGATCAACCCCCATGTTGAAACAGTGAATACACAAGCGAGCGACGTGACTGCGAAAATCGCCACGCCGGCCGCAAGTACGCGCTTGCGGCCCGTAAGGTCAGCTATTCTGCCAAATGGCACCGAAAATACTACATTTCCGAGCAAAAAGCCGGTGATGATCCATCCCGTTAACTCCGAGCCGCTGCGAAACTCCGTAGACACGGCGGGAATGATAAGGTTGATCGCGCTGGCCGCAAAGGTCCCTGCAAAACTCGTTAAAATTGCGATGAGCAGAGTCATTCGAGCCAGCTTTTCCTCGTTTTCCATCAAATTGATTGTTCTTTTTCCGTCCATTACCTCATCTCTTTCTATAGTCAATATCAATCTATTTTTACCTTAAAACGCTAACCCTTTTACCATTTCATCAATAATCGTCTTGCAGCTGCGAATTTCCTTGATTAAGCTGATTGCAGCATTTACGCTGTTCACACCACCGTCAAGATCCCCGTCCAATTGAGCGATTTTTAGTCCTTGCGTACCCTTCATCATGTTAGCGATTTCAAGTACAGGTGCACCTTGCTCGGATTTTTCGTAACATTCAAATCCAAGTTTATGAGGTGTTACACGCCAGTAACTGGGCAGTGCTTTGTACAGCAGTAAATCAGTGGATTCCGTATTTATGATATCTTGCTTGCAAGCAGCAGATGTTACACATTCCTCAGCTACCATGAAAGCTGTACCCACAAAAGCCCCCTCCGCACCAAGAGCGAGAGCCGCCTTGAATCCTCGATTATCTACAATTCCGCCGGCGGCCATAACGGGGATGCTTACGCTATCTGCAATGATGGGGACAATACTGAATGTGCCAATTGATTTGCTGGGCATACCGCCGCCTTCATCAAAACCTGTTGCAACAATGATGTCTGCACCTGCTGCTTCTGCCTGCTTTGAGTTTTCTATTGTAGCATCCAGGGAACGATAAATGACAGTCAGACCAAGCTCCTTTAAGCGCTGAATCACTTCCACATTTATTTCTCCGACAGCAACAACATACTGTACTTTTTCTTCGCATACTACCTTGAGGGTCGCTTCAGAAAACCCGCCCGAAAGTTCATCAGCTCCCCCTACCCCTGTACCGGGTATCATATAATTTACAGCAAAAGGCTTATCAGTGAGCGTCCGTGTCTTACGAATTTGAGTGCGCAGGCGTTCGCCAGTCTCAGCCGGGTCAGTGGTTACTGTTGTTTGTCCGGCATTGGCTCCTAATGTTCCCATGCCACCTGCGTTTGATACAGCGGCCACCAATTCGGCAGATGTAATCCATGCCATTGGTGCCTGAATAATCGGGTATTTGACATGTAAGATATCACTAATTCTGTTCATTATATACCTCCTAAATGAATATAAATGTTGGTTCTCAGTTCTCTTTTACATACTGGGCAATTTGTTTTTTAAGCCTTGATTAGCGGCTGTACTGTGCTTACTAACCGCAAATGTCATTGCACCTCCTTACGCAATCTTTTGATAGAGATTTATTTTGCCGTTTTCTCCATAAAGTCTTGAACCTGTTTCTGAAGAACCTGGTGCGGGAAATCCGCACGCCGGAGTCTGGTGTGCCACG
>Ga0366779_1055_pt1 | contig 18603 bp, 17 predicted proteins | sample BONcelN113001E10_FD_207083 | JGI IMG/M metagenome (GOLD analysis project Ga0366779, IMG submission 207083) | Enriched cells from coal bed in the Powder River Basin, Montana, United States - BONCAT cells N11 rep2 HSBNCT.N11.300.1.E10 ... | reverse complement strand
TTCCGATACGATAACCATTCTTTTTGGCAATGTGGCAATTGACTGGACTAAGCGGGGCGATGACGGCAGAGTTCGTAAATACAACGCTTTTTTGTTGCTCATCAAGGCAAACTGGCCGGAGCAGAAAACTTCCCTTATCCCTTTCGAATTAAGACTCTCCACCCTAATTACCGAGAGTTCGATGATAGCAGGCATTTTTGCAGTTTGCGCAAATTGGCCATGGAACTACATACCAGTGCTGACCAATTGCTGCAGCCCGTTCACATTATTACCGGAGAAAAATCGCTCTCCATCGGTTGTATTTTATGTGAAGACGGTTGGAGTGATGACTATTTTACCAAGCCCATTGACATTCTTAGCCAAAATCATGCCATTGACTTATTGGTCAATATTTCAAGTTCTCCTTTTACACTAGGAAAAAACAATAAACGGAATCGGGTCTTTTCCAAACAAGCCCGGGAAATAAAAACACCTCTTGTGTATGTTAATAATGTAGGCCTCCAGAATAATGGCAAGACCGTCTATACCTTTGACGGGTGCAGCACCGTTTATTGCCGCGATGGCGAAATCGGAGCCTACTGTTCTCCCTTTATCGCCGAAGTGCAAACTATTGCTATTAACCTGACCGGTGCCTGTCAACGTCAGACTGTACCGGTAGTAACTGACGATAATACTATTGACCGCTTATTTGAGGCTATCTGCTATGGAACGCGAAAATTCCTGCAGTCCATTGGCATGAGTCAGGTAGTAATCGGTGTATCCGGCGGTATTGATTCAGCCGTAGCTGCTGCCCTTTATGCACATGTGCTGGGCCCGGAAAACATCCTGCTGGTCAATATGCCTAGCCGTTACAACTCTCAAACTACAAAGGGACTGGCTGCCAAACTGGCTGAGAATCTTGGCTGCCGCTATGTAATAGTCCCCATTCAGCAGAGTGTTGATCTTACACTTAACCAGATCAGTTCTTCGCCACTGGTCAATCCCCGCAGTGGTGAAAAAACCACATTAACAGTCACCGGCTTTATGACTGAAAACATGCAGGCCCGCGACCGTTCAGCCAGGGTGCTGGCGGGGCTGGCTGCTGCATTTGGTGGCGGCTTTACCTGCAATGCTAATAAGTGTGAATTGACTGTAGGTTATTCAACCCTTTATGGCGATCAGGCCGGTTTTCTGGCGGCTTTAGCTGATCTGTGGAAGCATCAGGTTTATGAATTAGCTCATTATCTTAATACGGTCGTTTACGGCCAGGAAGTCATTCCTCAGGAAACTATCTCCATTGTACCTAGCGCCGAACTCTCTTTTGACCAATCGGTAGACGAGGGTAAGGGCGACCCCCTCATCTACCCTTACCATGACTATTTATTCCGGGCTTTTATGGAATATTGGAATAGAGCCACACCGGAAGATATCCTGCTATGGTATCGGGAAGGCAAGCTGGAAGAAAAAATTGGCTGTTCTCCTGACTTGGTAAAACAGCTATTTCCTGATGCAAAGTCATTTATTGATGATTTGGAAAGGTGGTGGAAGCTCTATACCGGCCTGGCTGTAGCCAAGCGCATTCAAGCTCCGCCAGTACTGGCGGTTAGTCGCCGGGCCTACGGATTCGATCACCGGGAAGCACAAAACGGCCCCTATTTTACCAAACATTATCAAGAACTAAAAGCCGAACTACTGCGAGGTGATATTCATGTTTGATAATGCCGAAGGGATGGTTTTTCGCCCTCCCAGCGAGGCTAACAGTTTTATCTTACGGGTAACCATCGGTTGTTCCCATAATGCCTGTACTTTCTGCAGCATGTATAAGGGAGTACGGTTTCGCATCCGCTCTATGGAGGAAATAACGGCATTAATACAGCAAACCGCTTCGTATCACCCTAATTTGCGGCGTGTCTTCTTAGCCGACGGCAATGCATTATCTTTGCCTACCGAGCAGTTACTGACCATTATGGCTACTCTGCACGGCGCTTTTCCCAAGCTGTCCCGCATCACTTGCTACGGCGGACCAAAAGATATCTTGCGCAAAACTCCGGAAGAGCTTACTGCCATCAAGCAAGCCGGCTTGCAAATCATTTATCTGGGAATTGAAAGCGGTGATGATGAAGTACTCAAATTAGTCAACAAAGGGGCAACTGCTGCTGAAATGATCCAGGCAGGACGCCGGGTTTTAGATGCCGGTATTAAATTGTCGGCTATGGTAATACTTGGCTTAGGAGGGCAGGCACTGACCGAGCAGCATGCCATCAATACCGGAAAAGTGGTGAGCGCCATTGGGCCAACCATGCTTAGTGCACTGACACTCATGCTGCATGATCAGACACCCCTTAGGGCCGCTGCCGAAAGGGGAGAATTCACACCGCTCTCTCCCTATGGATTCCTCATTGAATTACAGCAGCTCTTAAGCAATACTACAGTCACTAGTTCCTGCATTTTCCGCAGCAATCATGTTTCCAACCTGCTTCCCTTAGCGGGCACACTGCCAAGCGATAAAAGCAAACTTTTAGCTGACATAACAGAAGTCATAAAGAGTTTTGAACATAGAAAAACTCCGACATACAACGATGTCGGAGTTTTCTAGCCCACTATCTGTTAAGTAATTTGCGAATCAGCCACCCAACAGCAAATATAACAAGCACTGCACCGCCGATTACGACAGCACCGGAGATGACTGCCAGCAGACCTAAAGCTATCAGCACTTTGGTCAGCAGACTTGTCGAATTTAAATTATACTGCCGTACATAGACGCCATTTCGCCGGGCACCGGATTGATATTCGGTGCTTTCTTCCTGTCTAGTGCCGCCTTGCTCAATCGTAAGGCCTGAAAAAGTATCTCTTTCTTCCTGCGACATAACCTGCACCTCGGGCTGGTTATGCTGACATGAGGTGCAACGACCGTTATCGGCATCCGTCTCGGCACCGCACACAGTGCAACGCATTGTCGATTCCTCCTATCACACTATTTCAACTAAATAAAGACAACACAAATCCCTCTTCGTTTAAATAACGGGGATCAAACTTCTGTAATTGAAGTATTTCATATAATTTGGTCCGGTTTGTATATATAGTAGCCTTGGAAATAGCCAAATCAGCAGCGATACTGTCAGCCGGGATGACATTATAGGAATTGAGCATGGAATAACTGTAGATTACAGCAGCCGCCCAAGCCTGGGGTTTACGCACTGTTACCAGGGTTAATTGGCAATAATCATGCCACATTCGTTGGGCAATACGTACATCATGATCGGAAAAACCGTATTCCGGCATCAAGTGCTCCAATGTTTCAGTAACATCCTGATTAGGAGTACTATTCTCTGCAAAGCTGGGATAAATGCGGTCTACTTGGTTAAACGGAGTTACGTTAACCTTATCCATTGTCGACAAAGCATTAATAGTATGTCTTACAACGAGCGCATGACGACTAAACATATCGAGCCAAGTGCCAGCAGGCTCCTGGATATTAAAAATTGCCTTTTGCCGCAATACTTCCTCTTTAATACGCCGCCTTAAATTACTACTGATTTCAATACTAGTTACATAATTAATCATAACATTCTCACGGGAAAACACATGTCCAAAAAAGAGCATCTTCTTAATTTGCTGGTAATTAAATTGGGGATGAGGCAACCGGAATTTTTCTTCCGTAAATAAATTAACACATTCTACCCACTCGGCATTAACGACTCGTTCGATATAAAAAACACAGAAGGAGGCGCTTAATAATTCCTGCAAAATATGCCGTTCATCATTCGATAGCTTATTACTGTACGTATTCTGAAAATGAGCAAGCGGGGTATTGTCATTGATCAGTAAATGATAGTCGAAAAGAAAATAATCCCAAAAACCAAGCCAGAAATCGTCTTGTTCCTCACCTGGAATAATAGCTAACGGTCCGTTATATAAGAAGAGAGCGCGGTGAAAATCATCGGTGAATTCTTTTTGCTGAAAATAATTTCCCAGCTTAGTCATTAGCCGTTCCACTGCTTCCCCAACAATTTCAGGATTATTCGTTGAGAAACTTTTTTCATTTGATAGGATTAACCCACTTTGGCCAACTTTCTCCTGATCCTCTTCCATAAGCGTAAGAGGAAAGAGTTGAAGCCGCTTGCCGCCCGCAATTTCTTGCGATGCCAATGCCAACTCCTCGTAATCAAAAAGTACTTTCTTAGTGACAAGATATTTATAAAAATCCAGTAATATATCAAAAAACCGGCGTGCCGATTTTAATGACTTCTTAAAACCTTGAATATTATCAATCAGCCAATAAATGACCAAACTATATTCTTGAGCAGGCATTTCTTCAAGACAATCGGTATAATCATTCTCGGTAACATCAAGGTACAGTTCAAAGTAGCGGATATTATTCCAGACTTGACGCAATTCGCTGTCGGTAGTGCCTTGCCAAGCCTTCTGGCGCAGGTAACCGTCTACCCACTCCCGCTTGATTACCGGCTCAAGTATAATCTCCTCCTCATAAAAAGTCTGCACTTCATCATAAACATTCTTCATGTATAAAAATAATCTCCTTTGAGACAAAGCTTACTATTTTATCATTATAACATTTTTGCCCCTTCTTCACTAGCTTTGCTTACCTGCCTCGGGCACCTTCTCAAATCTATCTGCTGGAATTTCACCTATGCTATATACAATCTCCATCGGTAAACCTCTGCTGTCTTTTTGCGGCCGCTCCGGAATGGTACTGTCAATTCCAACAGAAGTTACACATTCGTTATCCATCACACACCCCCATATACGATAATTAAAGCCATCCCTATTGCGAATAAGGGTAGCAGCTACCCAGCTGCTACCCTTATTTAAAAACACGCTTTATACTTAACGACACTTTATTGGGCTCACTTAAGCACCATCATTTCGGTAGCTTTTATAAGAGCGGTGACTTTATCCCCCGGTTTCAAGTCCAAATCATTGACGGAGTCGACAGTGATTGCTGCTACAAGTTCTTCTCCTTTGTAGTCCATCACGACCTTCGCCATAACACTACCCTTAACAACCTCTTTGACAGTTGCCTGCAGCTTATTTCTTCCACTAATTTTCATTGTTTAACCCTCCTCAATTGTATTGACTGCTGAGTTATCACCACTACTATTAGTCTTCCTAAATAACCATTATTATACAAGCTTTTCAAGAATCCTTTTATTTACTGAAAAGAATGGAGAAAAATGCCAATCCATGATAAACAAACCGAGAATAACTCAAATTAAGATTATCTGAAATTCCCACTGCCTTTGTATTAGTTTTAGTTTGTTTATGTTTGTTTTTAATCTGTTATTTACTTGCCAACAATCAAATCTAGTTATATAATATAAACAATTATTTAAAGTTATTTTGATTACACAATGAAGTGCCGACCGGATACGTCCAGGTCGGCATTAATTATTAAGGAGGCAACTCATGATAAAGCGATCACTCAGTGGCTTGCAACTCCTCCTGCTTGAAGATGCGCCACTGCACGAAAATCTAGCGCTAGAATCTGTTACCCCTCCATTGTGCATCAATTCCACAGCTGGAGGGGAGACACCGGCAGTCCCTCTTTATGCAGCTATTGGCCCCTTACATCGTCATTTAATATCGCTTTGCCTCCACAACCCCTACTGGAATGATTTTCGTATTCTGAATCATTTTCACCGGCGCAATATTCCTATAACCATGAATGATTTACACCTGCTAAAAGCGCAGTGCGGCCTAGACAACTGGGAAACGATCTGCAATACACTGATACGTCTGTCTGTCGACGGCGGCTTAAAATTAAACGACCGCCAGATTAGTTTTATTGAAAAAAACAAGCCCGAGTTTCGCGACCGGGATTTCCACTCTTCTCAGCCGGGTGAGCTGCTTGTCTACGAATGCCTCTTCGGGCGAGGTATCGGAAGTCTTGGGCGGGTATATGTTCATTTCTTTGTTGACATTTTCACAGGCTATGCTTTTGGTGAGTTAAGCCAGCGGCGTCCACTTGCGGTTGGTCTGCAAGTTTTATTAAACACCATCATGCCTTTGTACCGTGCTCATAACCACCTGATACACACCGTTTTGCATTCTTCCAAGATCATGAATGAGCTTCATGAATTTAATCACTTAGAAGCAGATGAGACTTTTTCCAAGCTCGGCCTGCAATGGCAGCCTACCCGGAGAAAGTTTGGTACTATCGAAAAATTCGAGAAAAGTATAATAATTAACCAGTTCTTTGAAGCTGCAGCCAAACATGCTGATTCACTTGAAGCGATTAAACCCTTATTTGATCAATGCTTAGTAAAATACAATTCTTCTAACCGTTTATTTTCCAGGCGTTACTTATTAGAAGAATAAATATGATTGAGGGCCGTAGAACAAATACCGTGAAGCTCCTTAAGCAAATCAGCTAAGGTTCTTCACGGTGAGGTAACTACTTCGCTAACGGCACTACCTAGGCCGCCAATCAAACTTATCACATGAACGCTGTATAAATCTACTTTAAAATAAAAAAATTCGCCTTAACTAAGTAGAGGCGAATCTCAGCCATGTTAGCATGACAAATATTGTGAGATGCAAAGTTAATAATTATTAGATATAATAGTTGCAGAAGAAATGCAATATACAAAAAAGGAGTGACACTGTGATAAAATTGCGTACAGCTATACCGGCTATTTTGACAGCCCTGTTACTTGTCACCTTCACTGTGCCGGCAGCCGCCTCAACTCTTTATTACTCGTCACAACAGCAATTGAAGTCTTACCAGCAACTTAACCAATATCTTATCAGCAAGGGTCAGGAACCCTACACCTTGGTGCAAAAACCAGCGGCGCAGCCAAAACCTACTCCTACACCTACCCCAGCACCGGTGCCCCAGCCAACCCCTGCTCCCGCACCACAGCAAACAGAAACTAATGATGCACTGCTGACAGCTCCTATAACAACTCAGGAGCGTCAGATGGTTGACCTCGTAAATAAAGAACGTACCAGCCTTGGTTTAAAAACTCTATCAGTTGACATGCGATTGGTTAAGGTAGCCCGCATGAAAAGCATGGACATGATTAAGAACAACTACTTCGGACATCAGTCTCCAGTATATGGATCTCCTGCTGATCTTATGAAATCGCAGGGTATTAGCTACCGTTCTTTCGGAGAAAACCTGGCAGGCAACTCTTCTGTGGCTAGTGCTCATACAGGCCTCATGAATTCTCCAGGCCATCGCGCCAATATTCTCAACGATAGTTTCACCAAAATTGGCATTGGCATAATTAAGGGCGGACCTTACGGGTTGATGATTAGTCAGGAATTTATCGGGTAAAAGGCTAGCTCGGTGCGACACCCCTTGCGTAAGGGGTGTCGCTTTATTTGCAACAGAAAGTACTATTACTTTAAACGTAAATATACTATAATAATCTTAATATTATAAATTATTATATTATTCGTTTTATAGGTGATAGAATGCGCTTAGAACAGTTACAATACCTTGTTGAAATTTATCGATCCAAATCAATATCTCTTGCTGCTGAGCGGGCCCATATTTCTCAGCCTGCCCTTAGCGCCTCTATCAGTAAACTGGAGAATGAATTAGGAGTGCAGCTGCTTAAGAGAACAAACCAGGGGGTCTATCCGACCGAAACAGGTGAATTGATTATTCAGAAGTCACTGCAAATCATTGATGCTTTAGAAGAAATCGCTTCCTTAGGCCGGGTGAACTCCAGCGAACTGGGCGGAGACATTTCAATCGCCGTCGAACTAAATGTAAATATGACTTTTATGCCGAAGGTATTCTCAGGCTTCAAGCAAAGCTACCCCAAAGCGAATATTCTCCAAAAAGTTGGTGAATCAAATAATATCCTACGGGATATTGAGTCGGGCAAAGCCGACATTGGCATTATTATACAGACTGAGGAATTGATTAAGGCAAAGGATATCTGCACTAGGGAAATCCTTCAGGATACACTGGTAGTACTCACCAGCAAGAATAATCCCTTAGCCGGTCAAAGGGAAATCAGCCTTGAGGCAGCCATGGCCCAGCCTATTATTCTTTTTAACTCTGAATATATCACTAATTGCGGAATTTCGGCTATTCTAAAAAAGTATGGCAATATCACTGTCAATTACCGGGTCGATACGATTGTCATGCTGGAGAAGTTATTACTCCAGGAAAATGGCATGGCCTTTATTCCGCGTTTTGTTGCACCTGAGTATACGAATATGTTTAGCGGATTAGTTGCCCTGGATATTCAGAACTCGCCCTTAAATATCTCGATTGTGATCATTTGGTCAAACCGTCACCATCTTTGTGCCACAGAAAAAGAACTGATTAAGGTTATTCGAGCAGTCTTCTGTAAAGACTAATGACTTAGTTTATTAAGATAATGAAATACCCACAACATTTTAATGTTGTGGGTATTGTTGTTATTCCAGGACTTCTGCAATCTTTTCTTCAATTTCTCCATCCTCGACATTACCTGCAAGTTTTCCCTGAAGTATACCTTCATTGAAAAAAAGGATTGACGGAACTCCTCTTAAGGGAAACCTTTGAGACAGGTTCTTATCTGCTTCTACATCAACGTAATAAAAGCCAAACTTACCTTCATAGTGAAGCTGTAATTGTTCTAACATAGGAATGACTTCTTTACATACGTGGCAATTTTCTCTTGAAAAGATTACCAGACAAGGCTCGCCGTTATCATAGATAAATTCTTCAAAACGGTTTGTGTTTAGTTGTTGCAAAGCCATATTCTCCACTCCTTAAAAATAACTACCATCCATATAAAAAGCAGCTATCAGCGTGTTATTTTTCTGATAGCTGCGCAGATCGCAATTTTATCAAATCTCTTCTGAGAAAATCTGATAAATTGGAGCCCCTTCACATTGCCCAGGGTAACGCAAACCTAGTAATACTGAAACTGAAGGTGCAACATCGACTTGCCGGATAATACGCTTTGTTGTAAATCCGGACTTAATACCAGGACCAGCCGCTACAAAAATCGGCGAAACTGATGTATCGAAATATCCTTCTGAAGTTGAAATACTGTCGCCATGCAATCTATTGTACCCTTCTTCAATTGAGAAGAAAATATCCCCGCATTCCGGTCCATGAGTACCAATGAGCACGGCATCTTTATTTCTAAGACAGATACCTACAACCCGTTTACCTGTCCTGTCATCCCTGTAATTGTACAAATCATTAATTATTTGTTCTTCTAAATCATATTTATCTTTCTGATCCACAATACCATATTTGTCACGGCCTTTGAGATTAATATAAATATAGTTGCTGCGGATCTGAATGGCCCTTGTCTTTTCCCAATCGACTTCTCTTAGGGAATTGCCTTTTTCATCTTTTTTCATAACTGTATAACCCAGTTCTTCCATGACTTTTGTATTGAGGCCGCCATATTCGCCTAAAATAGGAGGTACGTTTTCCCCAACTATGAGTCCATGATCACTTACAAGCAACACAGTCCAGCCTTCATCTAACAAATGCAGGAATTCACCGATATAATCATCTGTTTGCAGATAGAACTTTTCAATAAAGTTTTGATATTTCTTTTCATCTGTATGATCCCATGGGGACAGCGTCTTAGCAAGATGCCATAACTGATGACCTGCACAATCAATATTGTGTAGATGAGAAAATACCACTTCATATTCCTTTTTACTAATGCAATAATTCATGCAATCAGCTTGCCATTTGTTGTAAAGCACCCAAGAAGGTTCAAAGATTTCACGTACTAACTCGTCATCTTCCCCGCCAATTAGACTGACAGGTGGAACCACGCCAACATTTTCAATGATTTGTTTATAGAGAGATTTGGGATGCCATAATTGGTCATTAGCAATATCAAGAGCATTGCTAATCCAAAGCCTAACTTTATTGCCTGCTGGATCAAGTTCTAAAATCTTCATTGAGCGGCATGCCGGTTTAGTGACTTCTTTTTTTGTAACATCATCAATAATACCTGATACCATTTTATTTCTTTCTAGAATAACAATCGGCGCTTCTGCTTTCTTATTCTTATAAATAGCCACCCGGTCATATTCGCCAGCTTCATTTTTAAGAATTAAAGCAGGCCGTCGCATTATACCACCAGAAGTCAGGATAGTGAATTCTTTAGCACCGTTCGGAGCATTAGTCCAACCCGTAGCATCTTTGAGCGGAGAGTTAACGATATCATAAGCTACCTTACTGCCAATAACAACTTCTGTATCTTCATCATCCATAACATAGGTACGAATTTCTCCACCTTGACGGGCGGTATCCCCCCACCAAAGTTCCATCATTTCATCATCAACATCATCGTCTAAAGTGCCTTCTAAATCGGTAATTATGCAACCAACACCAGCTGGTTTATCCACTCTTGGTGCATAACGCACTTCTTTAATATCAGATGTTGCAACAATAACCTTTTCCCAGTCAAGCTGTGCAACGCCCATATTGACAGAACCCGGTTGGGTACCATCGACGACACTCAAATTCTCACTTTGAGAGGTTGGAGGCCAGGAACTCCCGGGCCAATGCCAAACTAGCGTCTTCAGACCAGCCTCAGCTGTGATATTCCAGATTTGTTCTGCAGTGCAGTTACGGGAATCCATATTGTAAACAACTGCATCGAGACTATCCGGAGATTGTCGCCAATAACAAGTAATACCATGGGTTCCTGGATAAGCCCCTGTAGCAAGTGTCGTCCAACAAGGCGGTGTAATCGTGGGAATTGCTCCGAGCAGCTGCAAATCTTCCCTAGCAGCTCCACGGTCAATTAATTTCTGTAAGTTAGGCAGTTTCCCTTCTGCTAAGTACTTTCTACTAATTCTTGGATCCATGCCATCAATACCTAATACCAATAATTTATTAGTAAGGGCTGCTCTCTTCATACTATCTAACTCCTTTCTCCCACTTAGCTGTTTTTATAGTGATTTTCTATTAATCCGGCCAATTTACTGTCATCTAATCGAAAGCAACGCGCACCCACTTCGCCGGTAACTTGTCTTAGCAAATTCCCCTTATTCAATACTACTACTGAGGGAATCTCTTCTACTTTGTACCTTTGTGCCAGTCGCTTTTTGCGGGATATATCAATCTTCACCAATTTAACACGCTTCTCTATTACGCTCGCCAGAGCTTCGAGGTGCAACAGCCAGTTTATACATTCTGAGTTTGCAGGGTTCCAAAAGGCTAATAACACCGGAGTCTCAGCATTCATTATTTCCTGTTTAAAGCTGTGCTCTTCTTCGAGATACCGCTCGGCAGCAACAGCCGCAACTGCCCCGTCATTTGCGGCTGTGACGACCTGTCTCAAATATTTTACCGTCGCATCACCGGCGGCAAAAACACCCTCCGCTGATGTTTCCATCGACGGTTCAGCTATGATATAACCACACTTATCAAGCTCAACCTGATTTTTCAAAAAACCTGTTCCCGGTATCATACCAACATATATGAATACACCATTGGCAGGCATTTCTGTCAGTTCGCCAGTTTTGAGGTTTTTAAGTACAACAGCTGCTACTTCCAAATCACCCTTAATTTCAGTTAAGACAGAATTCCAGACAAATTCAATTTGCCTGTGATGAAATGCTTTTTCCGCACTGGCACGATTACAGTCGACAATCCCTTCATCATGAATAACAATAATCGTTACTTTGCGGGCAAACTTGGTTATGTACATGGCCTCTTCGATGGCAGCATCTCCATTGCCTACAACGACCACATCCTGATCCTGATAAAACTCTGCATCACATGTAGCGCAATACGACACCCCATTTCCCCGTAATGCTTTTTCGCCAGGAATATTCAGCAGACGGGGCTGCGCGCCAGGCGCCAGGATAATTGCCCGCGCCTGGTATGAATGCCCTTTCTTTGTATTAATTTGCTTAACTTCTCCGCAAAGGTCAACAGAGGTAACTTCTTCAGCGATAATCTCCGCTCCGAAGCCTTTCGCGTGCTCAGCCAGTGCCTTCACGAGTATTGGACCGGAGGTGCTTGCGAACCCCGGAAAGTTAACAATCTCGCGAGTTGTGAACGCCTGCCCGCCAATAGCCCCTTTTTCCAAAATGCCTGTTTTTAGTCTGGCCCTCGCTCCATAAATAGCCGCCGATAATCCGGCAGGACCACCTCCGATAATAAGTAAATCATATTGCTCAGACAAGGTACGCACCTCACAGACTCAAATTATTTTCCTTAAGGTATGACTGCGCTAGCCAACAGATACACCAGTGTCTTCTGCGGTTTTGCGTTTACAGGCAGTTGCCTGCACCTCCATGCGATCATCACTGGTTAGTACAGCAGGCCGCAGTTGTTCGCCGAAATCTTCCTGAAGCCATTTGTATAGCGAGAGAGCCAGTATAATAGTGATAAAGAGTATCGGTACGCTTGTTAAAACGGATGAAAGTTGGACTACCTTCATTCCGCCCACCATAAGCAGCCCAATGGTAGCAAAGAGCAGCATTGTAGCCCAGAAAATACGTGACCATTTGGGAGGCTCCTGACCATCTTTAATTTCATAACAGGCCATAGACGACATGGTATAGGCCATAGCGTCCACCCCGGTAGCCTGAGAAATCAGCATAACAACGATAAAAACAGGAATAACAATAGCGCTAAGGGGCAGCGATTGCAATATAGCGGCAATGACGCCAGGGCCGCCAGACTCTTTTAGAACCATGCCCAGGTCTATGCCTTGATTCATAATCATGTCAACAGCATAAGAACCAAAGATAAGATAGAACAGGGCAGAACAGCAGGTACAGGTGACAATCATGTTAAGAATCAACTCTTTGATAGTACGCCCCTTGGAGATACGGGTGAAAAAAAGACCTACATAAATCGCCCAGGCAAACCACCAGGCCCAGTAAAAGACTGTCCAGTCCTGAGGAAAACCACCCTTGGCAATAGGGTCAGTATAAAAGCTCATTCGTAAAAAATTTTGGAACATTATGCCAATGTTTTCACTAAAGAGAGAGAACATAAACGCCGTAGGACCTACAATCATGACAAAGAGTACGATTACAAAGGATAAATACGTATTGTAGTCTGCCAGCTTAGCAATACCGGAATAGAGTCCCTGATAACAGCTGTAACCATACAGCCCTGCAAAGGCAATGGCTACTATGATTTGAACCCCGAGAGTATCGGGCACTCCAAAAAATATGGCAGTCAGTCTGGATATCATGGGTACAACGAAACCCAGCGCCGTAGCACAGCCGCCAACCATACCGATAATATTCAGTACGTCAATAGCCTTACCGACCCAGCCGTCCACACAATCCCCCAGCAGGCCGCGACAGGCGTAGCTGGGATACAGATAAGGACGCTTCCGAACATAATACATATAGGAAAAGGCAACTGCCGGGATTGTAAAGGTTCCCCAGGCACTAAATCCCCAGTGGAATATGCCGTATGCTAATGCCCATGATCCTGCTTCGGGACTCATGGGTTTAATTCCAAAGGGAGGACCCTGAAGATAAAAGATAGGTTCTACCATAGCCCAGTAAACTAAGCCTGCACCTGATGCGCCGCAAAACATCATCGCTATCCAGGTAAATGTGGAGAACTCAGGTTTATCTTCGCGCCCGCCAAGCCTTATATTGCCATAACGGCTAAATGCCAGCCAAAGAGAAAATGTTAGTGCTGCAAAAGCTACACTCTCCCACAGCCAATCAGTACTATGAGTAACGACAAACATCAGCTTATCAATAACACCCTTCGCTGACTCTTGAAAGATGACCATTGGTGCATAAAACAAAACACAAATAATAGCGCTGCCCCAGAATACAGGCAAATTGATTTTCGCGAATTTACTGTGCTGATTTACTTGTTCCATGTCTATTCTCCTCTCTACAATATGGAATTTTCAGTTTATAACCTAACCTCCTGTCTTATTTTATACACGTGATGTTTTCTATTAGTGAATTCGTCATCTGTGAATGTTATAACCTTCACGTACCCCTTTGATTATAGAAATTTTAGAGTTTTCAGTAAAATACATTGTTGTTATACCCGGTATAACAACGTGAACGACTGATCTTCCTTACCCCTCCAACAAAAATTCGCCTAAACTTAAGTTTAGGCGAACATAACCAACTATTAAATTATTAAATGAATGCCGCGATAATAACATTTTACTCCCATTCTACTTTGCTGCCCCATCGATTGCTGAAGCTATCAGACATGTCGGATCGCCTAGTATCGCGTCCTTAATTTGCTTCTTTTTATCAATGTGATGTCCACTGGATACATCAATTGAGGTGCTTCCATTCGCTTTGAAATGGAAATCCACATAAAAGCATAATCCATCGGCTTCTATTTCTACTCTGTGCCTGTGCCCACCTTTAAAAATCAAATCTGAAACAGTAAATTTTTTGTAATTTATCGAACAGAATTTTTTTATAGCAGCAACAAGTAATTCTCTATTCAGCATTTTTTCTCTACTCATCCTATGATTTCCCCTCATCCATATGTACATTTTAATATTGCCTATTAACCCATAGCAGTTATATTATACTGATAAATAAGGCGCTTCGCAAATCCTCAGGATACGAGACTATCAAATTGCCAACAGTTGCTAGCTGATAAATCCGTCGATGTAAATTCTCAATAGCTTTACTGTTTTGTTTTATACCGGGTATAGCCAGCAGATATTTTACAAAGATATAATAGGTTTCTATACTTTAATCATGTGAATTTTCTAACTTTTCTAATTTTTAGGACTTATAGTATGCTTCCCGGGGGTGTATTTTGAGTACTAATTAGTCAGATCGGGAAGGTTGAAAGAATCACTCCGCTTGCTTACGGCAAAGGCAAGCGTACTAACTATTGTTTATACAAAAATTTATAATCTAGGGAGGAAAATGCAAATGAAAAAAGCTCTTACCGCTGCTCTTGCAGCAACTCTCGTCCTTACTGCAGCTTGTACTGTTATTGCCAGTCCCCTCCAGTTCGACGGAAAAGTACAATACCAACACCGCTTCAATACCAAAGAGGGTGCTGCAGACGCCATTGAAAACAGATGGAAATTCATACTGAATGGCAAAGCTGAGGATTTCGCTAAGAACATGAAACTGTACTTTCGTATGAGTGCTGAGTCATTGAATGGTGATACTCAATCTTCTCGTGACTTTAACTCTTTCCCCGGACAAGATGATAATGATCTGAATGTAGTCAGCTTCTTAGATCAATTCGGCATAGAAATCCAAAATGCCGGTTGGAATTACAAAATTGGTCGCCAAGATGCTTTCATCGGAGCCAATGGATTAATCTATGACAGCACTTACGGTATTGGCAAGCATATATTTGCTGATGGTATTACTGTTACAGGAAAAAGCGGTGTAACCAGTATCTCTGCCACAGCTCTTCAACTTGACCAATACGGCCATAAGGATCCTAAGATCTATGCAGTTGCTGCCTCTTATAATCCTAGTAAAGACCTCACTGTTGGAACTACACTTGTTAAGTTGAATGGTGAAAACTTTACTACGGATAAGAAATTCTGGGATGTAAATAGCAGCTACAATTTCAACAGCAAGCTGAATATCTATGGTGAGTATGCTAAGTCCGATGCCTCTACATACAACAAGTCCTATGTATATGGTATTAACTATGACGTCGACAAGAAGAATTCGTTATGGACTTGCTACTCGAATGTCGAAAGGAGTGGTAATATCGTCGATAATTGGTCTACTACCACTTATGATAATAACGCAAAAGGAATATATTACGGTTTCGGTCATAAGTTTGATAAGTCCACTACTTTGAACCTGTTTTATAGCAGCATGAAGAAAATTGAAACGGTAGGATCAGTCCCTGCAGGTACCAAGTTCACTTCGTTCCGTAGTACTATTACTTACAAATTCTAAAGCTTTAAGCCGCCGAGAACATGGAGCTAATACACATAAAACACTCATTTCAAGGGCAACCTATTGCCGATGCAAGGAGGGGGTCCCGTGGATATTATTGATCTGATTCATAAATCTAGGCTTGAACTGTGGGGTTACCATCTCACAGACTGGCGAATGAATCTTTTTACTGTTCGCTGGTGGGTGGTAATTGCCGGCATAGCTATCGCATATGCAATCTGGTGGAAGTTTGTAGATAAGCGTCGTTTAATTGAAATACTCTTGTTTGGCTCATTTATAGCGGTTTTCAGGGTAATTCTGGATGACGCTGGAGCTTCTGCTGCTCTTTGGGTGTACAGTGTAAAGCCGCTTCCTCTTGGCCACTCCTTATTCTTGAATGATTTAACTATCGTGCCATTAGGATTTATGTTGGTCTACCAACAATGCCAATCATGGAAAAAATTCTTCCTCTGGGCCGTTATAGCTGAAGTCTGTTACTCCTTTGTCCTTCTTCCTGTACTAGTAGAATTTGATATTCTCCGAGTATACAATTGGCAATATTACTACACTTTCTTTATTATGCTAGTTGCCGTAACAGCAATGCGGGCGCTCCTTCTTACGGCTTTAGAAATAGAACAAAAATACAAGTTCGGATATTTGCACAATCCCTTGCCGTCATCAATGCAACCAGCAATGAAACCATTAGATAATGAGACGGGTAATGGAAGAATCAAAGATGATTAGAGAATTACTATCAAATAATAATTAAAAAGGAGAACATGCAATAGTAATTTCTATTGCATGTTCTCCTTTTCCCTATTCATTAAGTCAGTGGATTCCCCAGAACTTTTTCATCTCGCCTGCTTTCATTTTATCTGTCTTTCTATGGTTTCCAACGACATTTGTTCATATTCACACAGCCGTCGGCAGTAAATTCTACGCCCTCTGCTTCCAGCAGTTGCCGCTGCACACCTGCCCCGCCAAATACAAACCCCTTAGCCAGTCTGCCATCCTGGAAAACCACTCTGTGACAAGGCACTTTACCCTGATATGGATTACGGTGCAGCGCATAGCCTACCGCACGGGATGCCCGCCAGCTTCCGGCCATACAAGCAATTTGACCATAGGATGCAACTTTTCCTTCCGGGATTTGGCGGACAAATTCGTATACCTTGCTGTTAAAACCCATACAACCACCACTGCCTATCGCTAATCTTGATTTAAGTTAACGGATCTCCGTCTGATAATCAGAGTCAACAATCCTGCGGCAAAACATACAAGAGCAAGTGTATAAAATACATCCTGAAATGATAATATAGACGCTTGCCGCAAAACCTTAGCACTTAAAAGCGCTTTAAGCATCACATATTGCTGTGGTAAAAGCCCCTGCCCCGTTAACCAGCCATGTGCAGCTGTCGACAGCATTAAATTATCCATTCCCTGGTTCCCCCATAATACCTGCAGCAGTTGGAATATTTCCTGCAAAGAATGGGTGGCAGGGTTTAAATATTCTTTTAGTATCGCAGCATGATACACTTCCCGGCGAGTCAGTAGCACCTGGGCAAAAACCACTCCCATACTGCCGCCGATTACCTGGAACAGGTTATAGACCCCAGAACCTACACCCACTTTATCTTTAGGTAATGAAGAAACGACACAGTTTATCAAAGGCGACATGATAAGGCCGATCCCTGTTCCGAGTAAAGACAGCCGGATAAAGAAATGCTGTGTTGAATAATCAATGCTAATGGCCTTTAGCGCATAAAGTGAACAAGCAATTATCACGACGCCTAAAAATGCCGGCAGCCGCGACCCGAAACGATCAGCCATCCGCCCACCAATGGGGGAAAAAGCCACGATCCCCACCGTCATTGGCAGTAGCATTATTCCGGTGGTGATGGAGCTATAGTCCAGAATTGATTTCAAAAAAAACGGCAATAAGAAATTCGTTGCCATAAAGGCAAAGAAAGCTAAGAACGCGATGACATTGGCTGTAGTAAAATTAAGGTTGCGAAACAGCCGGATATCAATCATCGGGTGCTGGACCCTAAACTCAACTGCCAAGAATAAAATAATTCCGGCAAAAGCCGCGTAAAACAGCGAAACAATATACAGGGAGGCCCACCCCTCCTTTTGTCCCTGGTTCAGGGCAATGAGCAGCAAACTAATGCTGATGATCAAAAGTGCGGCACCGAGATAATCGACGGTAACTGCCGCATTACGCCTGGATTTTGGTATTATAACGGCAGCAAATATAATACTTAGTACGCAGACAGGTCCAACAGAAAAGAAGATCATGCGCCAATCAAAATGTTCTATTAAATAGCCCCCAACTGTCGGCCCCATAGCCATCCCCACAGCCGCCATCGCGCCCCATATTCCCATCGCCTGCCCTCGCTCATGAGCGTCAAAGGTCTGGGCAACGATAGCCATCGCGTTAGGCAATATTAATCCTGCTCCCATCCCTTGAACTATGCGAAAGACTACCAGCATCGCCGAGCTTGTCGCCATACCGCATAACAAGGATGCGACGGAAAATAGAATAAATCCTACTATATACATTGTTTTGGCTCCGAATTGATCGCCCAGCTTGCCGGTCATTGGCATGATGGAACCATAAGGCAGCATATATCCGAGTGAGACCCATACAATGGAATCCATATTAAAATTAAGCGCCGCCATAATATTCGGCAGAGCGATATTAATACAGCTAGTGGTATAGGCACTCAGAAATGATCCAAGGCAAACAGCACATAAAACAGCATATTTTCTCATAATAAACCTTTCACCTTGTTCATTAGA
>Ga0366779_1053_pt1 | contig 18993 bp, 19 predicted proteins | sample BONcelN113001E10_FD_207083 | JGI IMG/M metagenome (GOLD analysis project Ga0366779, IMG submission 207083) | Enriched cells from coal bed in the Powder River Basin, Montana, United States - BONCAT cells N11 rep2 HSBNCT.N11.300.1.E10 ... | reverse complement strand
GTTGTATTCGAGCGCGTTACTCGGTGAATATGGCACAGACACCTTTAACAGCATTATGCTAGCCTACGAAAATGGCACAACAGCCCACTTGATCACGACTATCGGTTCGCTGATTGATCCTCACGCCGTGATTTTTGGGACAAAGGGCCATATTGTACTGCCAAATTTTACAGCCTTAGAGTCATATACCGTCTCAATCGACAACGGCTCAACTTATACGGTACAAGCACCCTTTACAATTAATGGTTTTGAATACCAGATACAAGAAACAGAACGTTGCTTACTTGCCAAGAAACAGGAAAGCACCATTATGACCCACCAGAATACGTTAGATGTCATGCGCCTGATGGATAAAGCCCGTTCAGCCTGGGGACTCACCTTTCCCTGCGAATGATTAAAACTATCCCTGCTAATTAAGATGAAAAACCTCCCTGCTAAGCCGTTGTACGCGTTACTGCACTTCTGCTTAACAAGGAGGTTTTATCTTTGCCTTGCTCAATTGACTGCCTGCAAGCGGGGAGGGCACTGACATTCCCAATTAGCAGGCTCAGTTACCTGTCTGCCTCGCTCTAAAAAGAGTACCTTATTTCCTACAGCCCTTGCTTCCCGGGGATCATGAGTTACCAAGACAAACGGAATATTCCAGATCTGCTGCATTTTCTTCAGTTCCTCTTGCAGCTCCAGGCGCGTATCATTATCAAGCGCTGATAAGGGCTCATCTAAAAGCAGGATCTCCGGTTCGGCCATTAAGGCACGTGCTAAGGCAACCCGCTGTCTTTCACCACCTGACAACTTATCGGTAAAGCGCTCGGTAAGGTGCTCGATTTTAAGCAGCCGCAATAATTTTTTATATAAGTCCTGCGCCTTTTGGTCGGCCTTTTGCACGCCATACCAGACATTCTTGTGTACATTCATATGGGGAAACAATGCATAGTCTTGAAACATAAACCCGACGCGCCGTCTACTCGGAGGAATAAACTCTTTCGTTTCTGAGGCATACAACTTTTGTCCCCCCTTGGATATAATACCAGCATCGGGTTTTTCCAGACCCGCAATGCACCGGAGAGTAGTTGTTTTGCCGCAGCCTGACGGACCAAACAATACTAAAATACTATTTTCAACGGAAAAACTAATTTGCAGTTCAAAATCCGACAGTTGTTTCGTTATATCTATATGCAGCATTAGAACAACTCCTTTCCCGCAGTATTTCGGTTTCTGGTTTTTGACCACACATTTAACCAAAGAATCATCGCAAAAGTCATCACACTAATGAGCAGTACATATAAACCGGCTCGCGTTAAATCATTGGATTCGGCTGCAAAATAGATGGCAAGCGGCAGTGTTTGCGTCTTGCCGGGAATATTACCTGCCACCATAATGGTAGCGCCAAACTCACCTAATGCCCGGGAAAAGGATAATACCAGTCCGGCAACCAGCCCAGGCCAGGATAATGGTACGGTAACCGTCCAAAAGACCCGCCATTCATTTGCTCCCAAGGTTCTGGCCGCATCCTCCAGCTTACTGTCTACACTCTGGAAAGCAGCCTTCGCACTTTGATACATAAGAGGAAAGGCGACTACTGCCCCTGCCAGAACAGCAGCATAAGGAGTGAAAATAATTTGTGTGGCAAACTGGTCACCTAAGAATTTTCCTACAGGACCGTTTTTACCAATCAACAAGAGCAGCAAAAAGCCTGTCACAACCGGCGGCAAAACCATCGGTAAAATAAACAAGGCCTCTACCGCCGCCTTCCCCGGAAAGTGCAGCGTCTTCATCATATAAGCGGCCATCATACCAAAAATAAAAACAAACACAATCGACGTAAAAGCTACTTTAAGAGAAAGCACTACCGGATGCCATTCAATCATTGTCTCCATAGCTAATTCCTGGCTATCGGGCGATAGCCATATTTCTCAAAAACATTCATGGCCTCCGCCCCTGCCAGATAGGCTAAGAACTCTTCGGCTGCTTTCTGTTTTTTTGAACCCGCCAGAATTACCGCAGGAAACACAATCGGCTCGTGTGTCCCTTGCGGCGCGGTGGCAACAACCTTTACTTTATCGCTAGTTGCGGCAATAGCGGAAAAGACAATACCTGCTTCCACATTGCCTGTCTCAACATAAGCAACAATTGTCCTCACATCTTTAGCAAGTACGGCCTTATCCTTAATAGTATCCCATAAAGCAAGCGACTTAAACACCTCAACGCCATATTGACCGGCCGGCACCGTCTCTGGCGTTCCAAGACCAAAACTCTTTACTTTTTCTACATCCCGGAAAGAAGCAATTCCCGGATCTTTTTCACGGGGCACAATGACAACCAGATCATTGGATACCAGACCTTTTCGCGAAGCCGGTACAATCAGTCCCTTTTTCTGTAAATCATCAATTTGCTTATCAGCAGCCGAGATAAAAATATCGGCGGGAGCTCCTTGTTCTATTTGCGTCTGCAACGCTCCCGAAGCCGCTAAATTATAAACCAGCTTGATATTGGTATGCTTAGCTTCATACAGCTTCTGAATATCAGTTAAGGCTTCTTTTAGTCCCATTGCAGCAGATCTATTTAATTCTTCAGCTTGGGGGGCAGTCTTCTCAACAGTGGGCTCACTGCGAGGAAATTGAATAACAGCAACCACCACCGCCAAAATACCGATCAGCAGGATAAACGGCCTGATTGTTTTCACAGTACTACCACCCCCTTTTTAATAAGCTACTTGCCCATTACAAAACCGTATTTTTCAAAGATGGCTTTGCTTTCGGGACTGAATAAGTAGGCTAAAAAGGCTTCAGCATCTTTTGCTTGTTTTGTGCCGGACAGCACCGCTGCCGGATAAACAATTGGCTGGTGCGAGCCTTCGGGAGCAGTAGCCGCTACCTTGACTTTGTCACTGGAAGCAGCATCTGTTTTATAGACAATCCCCGCTTCCACATTGCCTGTTTCCACATAAGCCAGTACAGTACGGACGTCTTTGGCAAAGACGACTTTATCTTGTACTTTGTCCCAAATCGAAAGCTTTTTCAGGACTTCCTGAGCATATTGACCGGCAGGCACTGTTGCCGTTTCACCGAGGGCCAGTTTCTGAACACTATCTTTCGTTAAATCTTCGTATTTTGTAATTTCAATTTTTGAGTCTTTCGGTGTAACAACGACCAATTTGTTTTCTACCAGATTTTTACGAGTCGCTTTGTTGACCAGATTCTTTTCTTCCAAATCATTCATTTGTTTGGGAGCAGCCGATATAAAAAGATCTGCCGGAGCACCTTGCTCAATTTGTTTTTGCAGCGCTCCTGAAGCACCTAAGTTGTATATTAGTTTTACATTCGGGTTTTTGGCCTGATAACTCTTTTGAATTTCAGTTAGTGCATCCTTCATACTTACAGCTGCAGAAACATTGAGCTCTACCGCTTGTTTCTGCTCAGGAGCATTTTGAGCCGGTGGTGTACTGCTGCCGCACCCGGTAACAATAAGCGCTAACGTTACCAATACTAACAGGAACAACGAAACTGTTTTTTTCATCTGGACCTTCCCCCTTATATTTTTTCTTTAAATAAAGCTAACCAACATAGCCAAGCTAAAATGATATACTATCGCTGTTTTTCTTACTTAGATATGAAAAAAGCTACACTCCTGCTACAAATAGCTAAGTCTAGCAGCTCCATTGCTGAATAAATTTCCACATAAACAAACATAAACGAACAAAAACTATGATGGCTTAATTATAATACTTGATGTATGATATTGGCAAGAACATTTTAGTTGAGGTGTCAACATGAGCGAGACTAATTCTTACACACCAGAGGAAGTTGCCAACATCTTAAAAATTTCGAAATATACTGTTTACGAAATGATCAAGCGAGGTGATCTTGCAGCCTACCACATTGGTCGCAAAGTCCGTGTACAAGCCCCCGATCTTGACCTTTATATACAAAAATCCAAAGGCGCTTCACCTTCGGCTCTGCAAAAACAGTCCGATTCCGCCCCGTCCAGTCAGGAAGCGCTCATTATTTGCGGCCAGGATGTCGTTCTCGATATTTTAACACGCCACCTGGAAAGAGACTTTCCTCAGGTCAAATTTCTGCGGAACCATGTAGGCAGTATGGACGGCCTGCTTGCCCTTTACCGTGGCTTAGCTAACGTTGCAACCGCTCACTTGTGGGACAGTGATACAGGCAAGTACAACAGTCCCTATATTCGCCGTCTTTTACCTGGGCACAGAGCTTTAATTATTAACCTGGTGCACCGCAATGCCGGCTTCTTCGTCGCCAAAGGCAATCCTAAAGGCATTCTTTCCTGGAAAGACTTAATCCGGCCGGATGTACGCATGGTCAACCGAGAGTGCGGTTCAGGCGCAAGAGTTCTGCTTGATGAGCAACTAAGGCTTCTCTCCACCAGCCCAAAAGCACTCCAAGGCTACACCCATGTTGAAATGAGCCATCTTGCAATAGCCAGTACGGTTGCCAGAGGCGATGCAGATGTAGGCGTGGGCATTGAAAAAGCTGCACAGCAAGTACAGGGCGTTGATTTTATTCCGCTGCAAGTGGAACGCTATGATCTTGTTATCCGCAAAGATGACGCAGATAAGCCCTTATTTCAGGCACTCATTGCCACCTTACGCTCCAAGGCCTTTTTAAATGAAGTGATGGGAATTGGCGGCTATGATTTATCCAAAACCGGCCAAATAGTTGATGAGGTTTAATTGCCAAAAACCCGTACCGTTTTATTAAACGGTACGGGTTCCTTTTTTAAACAGAGAATTTTTGTGCTGTTTGCATGTCTTGCAAATACTTATCGATGGCAGCTGCAGCCTTCTTGCCTGCTCCCATTGCCAAAATTACGGTAGCCGCGCCGGTAACAATATCGCCCCCCGCAAACACTCCCGGTTTGCTAGTCTCGCCAGTCTCGGGGTCAGCGAGTATATTGCCTCTTTTGTCCACTGTAAGGCCTTTTGTTGTTGCCTGTACTAATGGATTAGGTCCTTGTCCGATAGCAATAATGACCGTGTCCACAGCTAATTCTGCTTCCGAGCCTGCTATCTCAACCGGCCGGCGCCGTCCGGAAGCATCCGGTTCACCTAATTCCATTCGCAGCGTTCTTAGACCCGCCACCCAACCTTTATCAGTACCTATTATACTAACCGGACTGGTGAGTAGCTGAAAATCAACGCCCTCTTCTCTAGCATGATGGACCTCTTCCCGCCTGGCTGGCATTTCTTCTTCTGAACGGCGATAGACGATATATACCTTTTCGGCGCCCAGACGCAGCGCAGTCCTGGCAGCATCCATTGCCACATTGCCGCCGCCAATTACTGCGACATTATTTCCAACATGTATCGGTGTTTTATATTCAGGGAACTGATAGGCCCTCATCAGATTGCAGCGCGTCAAAAATTCATTTGCCGAATAGACTCCGTTTAGATTCTCACCGGCCATGCCCATAAAATGAGGCAAACCCGCACCGGTACCGATAAAGGCGGCACTAAAGCCTTCCTCCTCCAGCAGTTCATCTACGGTAAAGGTCTGACCAATCACGGAATTGACTACTATTTCTACTCCTAATTTACGCAAATTAGCAATTTCTGCCTGAACAATATCCTTAGGAAGACGAAATTCGGGGATACCATACATTAGTACACCGCCAGGCAAGTGCAGCGCTTCAAAAATCGTAACCTTATAGCCCCGTTTCGCTAATTCACCGGCCACTGTGAGGCTAGCCGGACCAGAACCGATAACGGCTACCCTGAGAGCATCAGCAACAAATGCTACTGCAGGCAGCACTTCACCGTTAATACGGGCATAATCAGCTACAAAACGTTCCAGTCTTCCAATGCCAACCGCTTCTCCTTTCTTTGCCAGAACGCAGTATTTTTCACATTGTTCCTCCTGCGGACAAACCCGGCCGCAAACAGCCGGCAAGGCATTGGTATTCTTAATGACCAGATTCGCACTTTCTATATCGCCTTGTTTTATTTGATTGATAAATGCCGGGATATTAACTTCAACGGGACAGCCCTTGCGGCAAGGGGCCGTTTTGCACTGCAGGCAGCGGCGTGCTTCCAGGATGGCATCATCATCACTATATCCTAAGGCCACTTCGCCGAAGTTCTTATTTCTTACCTCCGGGCTTTGTTCAGGCATTTTGGTTTTCCCTAACGCGAAGGACATTGGCAGCCTCCTTGTTCTTGCTCTTTATACATCCGCTGACGAACCATGAGCCCCGTGAAATCAACTTGATGAGCATCAAATTCAGGCCCGTCAACACAAGCAAATTTATTTTCATTCGCCACAGAGACACGGCAGCCGCCGCACATGCCTGTCCCATCCACCATTATGGGATTCAAGCTGACAACCGTATATATACCATACGGTCTGGTTACTTCAGCCACACTGCGCATCATTACCACCGGACCGATAGCGATGACTTCCTTAATCTCGATACCCGATTGAATCAACGCTTTTAGCGGATCAGTGACAAAGCCCTGCTGGCCTTTTGAACCGTCATCGGTAGTAATGTATAGCTTATTACTGACAGCAGCCATTTCCTTTTCATAGATGAGTATGCCTTTTGAGCGGGCTCCAATAATAGAGATCACTTGATTGCCTGCTTCTTTCATCGCCCGGGCAATAGGATAAACCGGTGCTATGCCGATCCCGCCGCCAATGCAGACAACAATTCCCTTCTTTTCCACATGAGTTGGTTTTCCTAAGGGCCCGGCCAAATCCAATAAGTATTCGCCTTCTTCCAACATCCCCAGCTTACGGGTTGATGCGCCAACTTCCTGAAAAATGATAGTGACAGTCCCTTTCTCCCTGCTGTAGTCGGCAATTGTTAAGGGAATGCGTTCCCCCTGCTCATCAATGCGCAAAATGACAAATTGGCCGGCTTGTGCCTTTTTGGCAATTTGCGGAGCCGCTACCTCAAACAGTTTCACCTCTGGTGCTAACTCTTGTTTTATAAGTATTTTATACACAGTACCTCTCCTCAGTTGATGTTCTTGACTGCTTACACCCGATAAGCCACATCCCGGATTTTTTCTGCTAATACCGTAAGTTCTTCAATTGCTTTGCTGATTTCATAACTGGAAGACTTTTGATTGGCACTAACCTCATCAGCGTGGGCAATTCCTTGTTCGATACTTAAAGTTTCTGTTTTGATTTGGTCAAGCACATTTTTAATTTCCTGCACGGAAGCTGAACTGGTATAGGATAATTTGCGTATCTCTTCCGCTACAACGGAAAAACCGCGACCGCTCTCTCCGGCCCGTGCTGCTTCAATGCTGGCATTCAAGCCCAGCAGGTTGGTATTGGCTGCAATATTTTTAATAAAAGTAAGAATATCGTCTGTTTTTTGCAAGCTATGCATAGTTGCCTGACTGGATTTTTTGAGGCTGCCTAATTTAGTATGAAGGCTGGCTGAATTTGCTGCCATTTCTTGACTGGACGCTACCACTTGCTCTGATGATGCTGCGATCAGCTGCGCAGCGTCATGTAATATTTCCTGCGTTTCCAGACTATAGGCCAGGCCGATCGCACCGGCAATTTCCCGTTTATCATTAAATATCGGAGCGCTGGTGTTTTTAAAGGGGAATCCCCATACCTCCTTTGCAATAATCTTTGAAATGATCTTTTTTTCCGCAATCGCATCCCATAACCCATCACCTCGACTAATGGATTTACCAACAGGTGATTCATGGCGCATTTTATCGCCCGGCAAATAATAAAGGAACCTATCGGTATCGGCGACGGCAATCATAACATCAAAGGGAATAACCACCCGTACCATAGGCAGCGCCGTTATAAGTGAAGTTAATATAGGATCCATACAAGTCTCCTTTACTTCATTCGACTCCCATTGTGAATTAGCTGATTCAAGATGAAAAGCGCATCAGCTCGATGCGCTTTTCACTTTCAGATAAATTCTTCTGGCACTAATTAAAATCCACCATATTTGTATACTCTGTCTGGTACCGGATTTAGATCATCTTCATCTATTTCGGCAACACAGCGGACCATAGCACCATCACCCAACCACCAGCGAATCGGGAATGACATGAATTTAAATCGTTTGCCTACAACTTTTTCAAGATCGCCGCCTATGTTCTCGACACCTACAATGCCGTTGCCCATCATATATTTGTGGCAAGGTTCCCAGGTTCCCTCCAGGCCATGTCTTTCAAGCTTGCCGTAGGCTTCCATATATTTTTCTAAACCGAATGTTTTGATAAAGACATCCTTTTCGAATTCTGCATAAGCTTCAATGCCAAATTTCTCAATGTATTCCTCAGTAATCGGCCTGCCTGAATCACCAATAAGATTCATTTTAGGCGGACCGTTTTTACCCATTGTTGTATGGAGAGGGTGGTCAAGAGCCTGCATATCCATAGCTACACATTTGGGTTTATACTTCTCAAACCATTGTCCTGCTTCTCTGCCGCATCCGCAGGAATAATGATAATATTCCTTGGTGTCATCAAATTTCAGGTGCATACCTGTTCGTAAAACAAGTACCATGCCGTTTACTTCTTCATGTGTTACTCCTGCCCGCGCCAAAGCGTCGTCAAGATGTTTTGCTGTAATAAGTCCCCATTTGTCAACGCGTATGTCCAGGCAAACCGCATCTCCATAATAAGCATCCAGCGGAAGCTCATGAGTGTAACGTGCGCGTTTTCCGTCAAACTCGTATTCCATGACATGGCGCGGTGCATCTGCATGTGTACCGCAATGCATAACAACATCTATTTTTTGAGTTAGTACTCCGCTTTTTGCAAGGCTATGCATAGTATCAATCTTAGGTTTTGCAAAATACGGCCATACGGGTATGTCCGCATGAAATGGATGGGTTAAGTCTACCAGCTTCATTTTACCCATTATCTTTCCTCCATTCTATTTTCAGCAAAATTGCAAGCAATTGTCATATCAGCCGGCAGTACAGCCGCCGTCCACATACAGTATTTGACCGGTGATGAAATCAGATGCTGCAGAAGCCAAATATACCGATGCCCCAACCATATCTTCGGTTACTGCGGCACGTCCCAGCGGAATACGTGACATAAAGATTTGTTTAAGTTTTTCATCCTCTAACACTTGCTGTGTCAAAGGAGTCCAGAATATTGTCGGTGCAATGGCATTTACATTGATATTGTATTTGGCCCATTCTGCTGACAGCTGTTTTGTTAAGCCATCAATAGCCGCTTTACTGGGACCATAGGCAGAATACCCCCCGGGATGTCCTGCAAAGCCACGAACGGAAGAAATAGTAATGATTTTTCCATAGCCCTGCTCTTTCATAACTTTGCCTACATGTTTACAGCTTAAAAAGGTACCTCTTACATTGATATCCATAACTTGCTGCCAGTCATCAATGGGAAAATCCTCTGCCGGAAACCGCTTGGCAATACCGGCAACAGTGACCAAAATGTCAATCTTACCGAAGGTTTCCACTGTTTTCTCAACCATTTTTATGACATCTTCTTCTTTGCTGACATCACAGGTTACAGCAAGAGCTTTTCTACCAAATTTTTCGACACCCTGTACCGCCTTCTCAAGCGTACCTATGGTTCTACCGGTAACGACAACATCGGCTCCGTGAATGGCTAGTCCTGCAGCAATACTTTCCCCCAGTGCCCCGGCTCCACCGGTAATTACTGCTACTTTGCCTTCCAGGCTAAACATATTTTTAACTCTATCCACATTTATTTCCATTTGCATCACCTTTCATTGCCTCATGTTTACGCATCAGGATAATTGATAACAACAAGCATACTGGCAGGTTGATTGCTCTCGTTAATGATCTCTCTGCCTTCATTGGCTCCAATGTGAATGGAGTCCCAGGCTTTTAGCGTAATTCGTTCCTGTTGATTGATAACGGTTACTTCTCCGTCCAGAACAAAGTAAATCTTTTCTGTAGGAGAAGCATCATATTCTGCACCGCCGCCAGGAAGGAAATGAGATAGGCCCATCCAGAACTTTTGTGCGCCAGTCTCCTCTTTGCCGTGCAGTTTTAACGCTACCATATTAAAGTGCTTGGGTGCTTGATAAGGCTTTACATCCTTTAATTCAACTTTCTTCACACTCACTCACCTCCTTTCAATACATTTCATTTTTTATGTTACCTTAAACCTGCATTTCTTTGAGGTTAGGTGAAACAACGTAATCTGCGCTAGTTCGCTCTTTTATTGTTTGTAACTCAACATTTGGTGCAATTTCTGTTAATACCAGTCCCTGTTTGGTTACCTCGAAAACGCCTAATTCAGTAATAATCAAATCCACTTCCTGGCTTGCTGTCAGCGGCAGGGTGCATTTCCTAACGATCTTAGGCGCACCATCCCTACCGGCATGCTCCATGGCCACAATGACCCGTTTGGCGCCAACCACCAGATCCATAGCTCCTCCCATGCCTGGCACAAGTTTTCCCGGAACCATCCAGTTGGCTAAGTTACCTTCCTGGTCTACCTCAAGCGCACCTAAAACAGTAGCCGTCAAATGTCCACCCCGTATAATAGTAAAGGACATAGCACTGTCAAAGGTCGCTCCTCCCAGAGCAATACTTGCCGGTTGTCCCCCGGCATTCGTTAAGTCCCGGTCCACTAGCGCTCCAGCAGGTCCCAGACCGACAAAACCATTTTCCGAATGCAAGGTTACGCTTATATTTGCCGGAATGTAGTTGGCTGCCAATGTTGGTATGCCAATACCGAGGTTAACTAAATCGCCATCTTTAAATTCCTGGGCTACGCGTTTGGCAATCAAACTTCTACTTTCCATAAGGTTCCTCCTGGATTTTTACCAGGTAATCAACCAGAATACCTGGAAGCATCACCTCATCAGGCTCTATCTGACCTACCGGTACTACGTCCTGCACTTCGGCAATAACAATATCTGCTGCCGTTGCGATGACGGGATTGAAATTTCGTGCCGATTTCCTAAAAATGAGATTGCCGGCAGTGTCCGCCCTGGCCGCTTTGATAAGGGCCACCTCAGCTCGAAGCGGCTTTTCCAGTAAGAAGTCCTTACCATCTACCGTAATAATCTGCTTTCCGTCAGCTACCATCGTTCCCAGTCCGGTAGGAGTCAACACTCCGCCTAAGCCGGCACCGCCGGAACGTATTCGTTCAATCAAAGTTCCTTGTGGTACAAGTTCTACTTCCAGTTCATTCTCTCTCATTTGCCGTCCCGTTTCGGGATTAGTGCCAATATGAGATACCACCAGTTTCTTCACCTGGCGGCTAACGACCAGTTTGCCAATACCGCTGGTAGGAAAGCCGCTATCATTAGCAATAATCGTAAGGTTCTTTACATTTTTTTTAATAATTGAGTCAATGATTGCTTCCGGCGTTCCAACACTTAAAAATCCGCCTATCATGATAACAGCGGCATCGTTAATGTGTCCTACCGCCTGATTGAGGTTTATTACCTTGTTCACAGTACCCCTCCTAATCACTTACTCTATATTGCAAGTACCATGCCAAACTCCCAAATTGCGTTTTCTCCCATTAAACAAAAATGCCCGATGAATAATTTCATCGGGCATTTTGATTGAAAACACAAAAAAGCCTGTATTTTCTAACATTAGCAAGTGATGAAAACCACCATCATTTTGATGCTATTTTTCATCACTTAATTTTATACCCAACCGTTTAGCCTTCTTAACAATAGTTGATTGATCTACCTTCAGTATTTTCGCGGCTTTCCGGGTACTTCCATAGTGCAATAATGCTTGTTCAATCGTTTTTTTCTCAATATTTTCTACGATTTCTTTTAAACTAACTTCTTTATTGATGATATTACTGTATGCGGCCCCTACATTGATCATGCTGCCAACCTGCTGTTCACTAATCGTTGACCCCGGCTCAGAAATAATAACTAGCCTTTCACTAATATTTTGCAGTTCCCTAATGTTCCCCGGCCAGGAGTACTGCTTCAAGAGCTCAATGGCAGGCTCTTCAATAACAATTTGTTTGGCATATTTCGTATTGTAAGAGGCAAGGAAATGGCGGGCTAGCAGTTCGATATCACTAAAGCGCTGACGCAATGGCGGCAGATGAACAGGAACCACATTGAGTCTATAATACAGATCTTCCCGGAACTTGCCTTTAACGGCCAGTTCTTTCAAATCGCAATTAGTAGCAGCGATAATTCTAACATCTAAATGTATTGGTTTAGCGCTGCCAATACGGGTAACTTCTTTATGTTGAATGACACGAAGCAGCTTAGACTGCAGCTCCATGGGCATATCGCCGATTTCATCCAGTAATATGGTGCCTTTATCAGCCAGCTCGAATAACCCGATTTTCCCGGAGTTTGTCGCACCTGTAAATGCCCCTTTTTCATAGCCAAACAGCTCCGCTTCCAGCAAGTTGGCAGGAATAGCCGCACAGTTCACTTTAATGAAGGGTCCGTTCTTTCGCAGGCTGTTGCTGTATATTTCATTGGCTACAACTTCTTTGCCTGTGCCCGTTTCACCGGTAATCAATATCGTAACATCCAGGTTAGATACTTGTTGAATTAATTTTTTCAGTTTTTGCATATCCGGGCCTTGGCCAATAAAATTGTGATTTAGCTGTTGTTTGCGCAGATGTTCAAGCTCTCTCTTTTTCTTATTTTTGTCTTCTTCGACGGCCATAATCTGCTTTTGTGAACTTTCGATTTCTGCTTTCATTGCAAGCAGATCGGTTATTTCCCGGTCTATGATAACGACTTGTTTGACCTCTCCATTTTCATCAAAAATAGGATTGCCCGTTACAAGCATTTTTTTGCCGTTTCTGGTGCTCTCGCCCATTGAATTGACTTGCTTCTTTTGTTTAATCACTTCTAATGTTACGGCATTTTTGTACACACCTTCAGCTAACAGCTCTTTTACACTTCTTCCAATTACTTCTTCAGCTTTAATGCCGGTTATCCGGGTGTATGACTTATTAACATATAGGGTTGTTCCATTGCCGTCAGATAAATAAATACCGTCATACAAGTGGTCGCCCAGCTGCCGAAAATCGAATTCCTTGGCATCTTCCAATTCCTTCTTTACCTGCTTTAAGCCTTCCTTGATCTGGCCGGATAGCTGCTGGCTTGTGCTGAGCAGCTCTTCCAGGAAAACCAGCGATGAAAATTCTTTTTTATCCATACAGTTAACCCTTTCGTGTACACTCAATAGCCATTATTCCAGGCCAAATAACCAAATCATCTTAATTATTGTACTATTTAGGCATTTGACGTACTACCTCCTGCTTATTCCGCAAAAAGGGCTCTTTATTTATACTTGGCACGTAATTTGCATAATTAGTAAAATGCAATCCTAGAATTTGCGACTATGTAAAGAGGTGAAGAATATGGAAAAAGTAATAATTACTGTGGCAACTACCGGAGCCTGGCCCCAAAAAGAGCACAATCCCAACATTCCCTTAACACCGCAGGAAATCGCTGCCGATGTTTATGAGTGCTGGAAAGAGGGAGCTGCCATTGCGCATTTGCACATGCGGGACGATCAGGGCAAAGGAACCATGAGCAAAGACAAATTCCGCGAAACGGTTGAACTAATCAGAAGTAAATGCGATATCGTCATCAACTGCACAACCTCAGGTGACCTCCATGCAACTGATGAAACCCGCATGGCCCACCTGATTGAACTAAAACCGGAAATGGCGTCTTATGATTGCGGTTCCATGAATTGGATGCACAACAGCCTATTTTTAAATCCCCCTCAATTTTTGGAGAAACTCGGCCAAACAATGCTTGAGAACAATGTAAAACCGGAAATCGAAATCTTCGATGCCGGAATGGTCTATAACTCTTTCCACTATGTTAAAAAAGGCATTCTCCGTACTCCGGCTCATTATCAATTCGTCCTCGGCGCTGACGGCGGAACAGCTGCTACGGTAGAAAATCTGGTTTATCTTAAGAGTTTAATACCCAAGGATGCTACCTGGTCGGCACTGGGAATCGGCAAAGGACATATTCCGCTCATGTATGCTGCTATTGCTCTTGGCGGTCATATCCGCGTCGGTATGGAAGATAACGTTTATTATGCTAAAAACAGACTTGCCCAGTCAAATGCCGAATTTGTCGCAAGAGCGGCCCGTCTCATAAAAGAAGCAAATAAAGAAGTTGCTTCCCCTGCCGATGCAAGAGAAATCCTTAACTTAAAAAAATAGATTTTACGGGGGAAAAGAAAATGATCAAAAAAATTGCTGTGTTGGGCGCCGGGACAATGGGCCATGGAATTGCTGAAGCCTTCGCCATGCATGGTTTTGAGGTCAATCTATTTGACACCGATGCTACACGGTTACTGGCAGCGAAAGATGAAATCCGCACAGAACTTGCCTTACTGGTAGCAGAAAATTTTATTCCAATGCCTATCGTACAGGCAGCACTTGATAAAATTACCTATTTTACCGACATGAAGCAAGCCGTCATCGATAGGGATTATGTTATAGAAGCTACACCCGAAATATTGGAGCTTAAACAAACTCTCTTTAAGCAGCTTGATGACCTATGTCCGTCACATACCATTCTGGCAAGTAACACCTCCAGTCTAAAACTTAATGATATGATGGCTCTTGTCAGTCCAAGCCGCAAAGAACGCATACTGGTAACGCACTGGTATAACCCGGCCCACCTTATTCCCATTATTGAACTATCGTATTTCGGTAATATGCCCCAAGACATATACAACCAAGTGGAAGAGTTGCACCTGGCTATAAACAAACAAACCGTAAAGGTGTTAAAAGACGTTCCCGGTCTTGTCGCTAACAGAATTCAGCAAGGCGTTGCCCGGGAAGTATTCTCCCTGATTGAAATGGGAGTCGCTGCCCCTGCTGATATTGACAAAGCCCTGAAGTTCGGTCCGGCCTTCCGTTATGCCACAACCGGCCAATTGGAAGTCGCCGATTTCGGCGGTCTGGATATCTGGTGTGTTGTGGGCGATAATCTGCTAAAAGAAATGGATAATTCCGAGTGTGCCAATAACCTGCTGCGGGAAAAAGTGCAGCAAGGTAAACTGGGAATAAAATCAGGCGAAGGTTTTTACCAATATTCGCCTGAAGAAATAGGTGCTATTAAAAATAACTTTATGAAGAAACTTATCCATCAGTTAAAAGCATCCAATTATTATATCTGATTTTTTACCTGGTATCTTAAAGAACCCGCACGTGCGGGTTCTTCTTATGTGGAGATGATGTATTTGCGATACAACCTGAATGACCAACCAGCCACTTCCGAACTAATCTCTTACAGCTTACAGCATTTAACTTTCTTTTTGGCTAATGCCGCCATCCTCCCTGTCATTGTCGGCAGCTATTTAGGTTTGGATCAAAGCGCCATAGCCGGGCTTGTGCAGCGAACCTTTATTCTTTGTGGGATTGCATCGTTTTTACAGTGCAAATGGGGCCACGGCTTTCCCATATTTGAAGGACCTGCCGGAATGTGGTATGGAATCTTCATTACTCTTGCCACCACAGCGCCTGCATTAGGCAAACCACTCTCTGTATTGCGAACGGATATTGAACTTGGCCTGATTATCGCCGGGTTATGCTGCATCATACTTGGTCTAACCGGATTGGTCGGAAAAACCATCCGGCTTTTCTCACCGCTCGTCAACGGCATCTTCCTTTGCCTCATGTCGCTCCAGCTTAGTCCAACCATGATAAAAGGCTTCCTCGGTATAACCGCTGTTAATCAATTGCTTGACGGAAAATGCTTACTGGCCAGTTTTGTTACTACTGCTCTAATCATCTGGATATCCCTGACGAAAAAAGGTTTTTGGCAAAGTATTGCCATCTTACTAGGTGCCGGTGTAGGCTGGCTGGTTGCCACGCTGCTTGGCTTGTCTCCAAGCATTCATCAAGATACTGCTTTGCTGCTGCCGGAGGTTTTCCCCTGGGGATTTCCTACCTTTGATGCCGGCGTGGTGCTAACCTGTGTATTAGCCGCCATTATCGTATTCTCCAATTTAGTTGCCAGTATTTTAGGTCTCTGCAATTTGACAGGCGAACCACCTAAGGCCAAGCTCTTTAACCGGGGAGCAGCCTTTACCGGTATTGCCGATGTGCTGGCAGGTATTTGCTCGATCATTGGCTTCATTCCCTATGCATCTGCCGTGGGATATACGGCAATGACCGGAGTTGCCGCACGCAAACCCTTCTACTTAGGTGCTGCACTATTAACACTTTTAGGTGTATTCCCGCCAGTGAGCGCTTTTTTCGCCGCTTTGCCGCCTACCGTAGGCTATTCTGTTATGTTTGTTGTCTATACCATGATTCTAGGCCTGGGTATCAAAGAATTTGCCAAAACACCGTTAACCAACCGCGAACTGTTTATCATTGGCATTTCCCTCTTAATCGGTATCGGCGTAATGTTCTTACCGCAGCAGGTCTTTAATGACGTTCCGGTAGCATTCCGTTACCTATTGTTGAATGGTCTTGTTGACGGTGTTCTTATCTGTATTCTGCTTGAGCAGGTACTCTTGCGGCAACGAGGCAGCGAGAAGCAAACTATCTGAGAACTCAGATGGTTTGCTTCTCTTTTTGTCAGTACTATGATCTTACAGCAGTCGTCTGTACATTTTGAACAGTCTCGGCCTGTTGAAAGTCATCCAAGTTAACGGTACCTTGCAGAATTCCTCCTTATTCTATAATGCCTTTTTGTTCTGCATAAATCTCCGGCAATATTGCCCTCAGATTAGCATACTCCAGTATACAATGCCTGCTTAAACCAAATGGAGCTATTTCCGGTACCCTGATGCCAGGCGGCAGCAATAGCTGAGGTTTCTTATCAACAATCTGATACCCCAGCCAGAAACGGGAACGGAACTCTACACCAGTAGGAATTTCCCGGATAAAATGACACATTACTGCTGGAATTTTCGGAGCTTCAGCTGGCGCTCCCAGCTGCGACGAAAGACCGTTTGCCGCTATTAGTGTCGCCACATGAGGCGACTTGAAACGATCCATCGCAAACCCCATATCTTCGGGAGTCAGGAAGCTGATGAAAATATCTTCCGCGCCGCCGCCTGCATCTTCAACTACATGATGGGTAATGCCCTGAAATTTCTGCGTAATAGGGCGATTAATATCCAAAACTTTTTTACGGTCTTGCTCACTTATCGAGATGCCAAAGTGCCCTTGGGGCCACCAAAGCTTATACCGCAAGTCTTCTAAACTATGCCAGGCAAACCACCAGTTAATCATATCCACTGTTACTCCAGGCATTTTGGTGTTGACTGCCACATAGCCGGCGCCGTTCTCCAGTACACAATATCCTGTTTCTACTTGCATATACCCAGGCTGCAATAGATCATTAATGTCTTCAATCGCCAGCGCCGCAGAGGCATTCATCGGCTTACCAGGCTGGATTAGCTCCAGCGATTCGGTATCGGGAGGACTAGGCTCCCTGTAGTAGTATTTGGCATACGGTTTTGCCTTCTCAGTAGGAGTTAACTCTTGCAGTTTACTCATTAGAACACGCTCCTTAACTCATCATTCAATGCCCAGCCTATATAAGAGATTACATTAAAAAATATAAAGCATTTGAGCAGTCAGATATTTTTGGCTATCATGGCCCTGTTGCAGCCAAGCAACCGGCATGAGGGAATGACTAGTATCAACCATCTTCATATCACCATAGCGGACATCAAATAATACCCGCGGCCACAGCGTAGTCTGAATGCCATATTCAAAGCCTTTAAGATTGTCAAAAAGATTACCGCCTGAAGGAGATGTCCAATTAAGCGGCATACGGGTAATTAAGTCTGCCTGTCCCATTGGGTCAAAGCCGGGATCAGCATGAACATATGTCAGCGTAGCGCCAAAGCTGCCTACTTTGAAGGGATTGGCTCCTTTGTATTTCGCCTGCACATAGTAGGCATCAGCAGTGGGCTTTGCTCCCAGGCCAAAACTATGCAGGTTTTTGATTTGCTCAGACCTGTTTTGTCCCCACTCGCCTTTAATGTTAAGGTTGGTAATTCCCTTGTATTCCAAGCCTATCGCATATTCGTCGTAAAGATTGTTCATGCCCTTCTCGTTGTCTTTGGAATAGGCCAGTGTCATTCCTAATTCGGGAGTCAGGTTAAACTTAACATCAGCCAAATTCCAGGTGGCATGAGTAGCTGAATAAGGAACAAGATTCCCATCACTGTCTGTTGTGAGAAGTGGCCATAATAAACTGTTGTCTCCCGTAGTAGTACCTGTCACCCATTTATTGCCGAATTTGACACTGTATAAATTTACTTTGACATCTTTGTCCTTGCCGAAAGAGAGTCCAACCCCATCCGAGTACGGCGTTGCATACAAGAGTCCGTTACCGATAACCGGCCATAACCGGCCTACTAATAGCTCCGCGTCTCCCATCTTGCTGCCGAAATAGGCCTTTTTAATCTCCAATGCGCCCTCGGTTCCCTGACCGCCGACATACTGACCTACGAGAGCACCGTTAAAGTAAGTATTGCCGTCAAACTGGTTGCGGACGTTCAGCCATAATGTGGTCTGGGACACATTCTTGGCATCTGCCCGGCCCACACTATGAGGTGCGGCCAAGCCGGCATCTTCTGCCAATATTCGCGGGTTTTGCGTCCATTCATAACGGTGATACATAAATCCGTCAATTGTGAGCGGTCCTTGTTTTTTCTCAATAGCCTCTACCCGTTTGCCGAGGCTTTTCAGTTCACTGCCGAATTCCTGGGTTAGCTTATCAATAAGAGCTTTGTTTGCTGCATCAGCCTGATCGACTTTTGTCATGGCATTGGCTACTATAGCAGCCATTTCAATCCGGGTCATGGTATGGTCACCCCGGAAGGTCCCATCTGCATAACCGTTAACGATACCAGCTTTGTGCGAAAGGCTTTGATGAGCTCTTTGAAAAAGATCGTAAATATTTGCAGCCTATCAGCAAAGGGAAATTCTATGCCTGCCGGTACTTTCCGGGAGCTTATGGTACTCTTGGCGGGGTGAAAATCAATCACAACATTGAAGTGCTTACAGAAAGCTCGGAAGTGATACCAGGATTGTATGCT
>Ga0366779_1027_pt2 | contig 19270 bp, 21 predicted proteins | sample BONcelN113001E10_FD_207083 | JGI IMG/M metagenome (GOLD analysis project Ga0366779, IMG submission 207083) | Enriched cells from coal bed in the Powder River Basin, Montana, United States - BONCAT cells N11 rep2 HSBNCT.N11.300.1.E10 ... | reverse complement strand
GTTGGCATGGCGGCGATAAATGCCTGGTATAATGCCCCGGCACAGGCGGCTGCCAACGGCATTGTGATTACCAGCAGCCTGTATAGCGAGGATCGGACCAGTGATCCCTTTATTTCCTATCAGAATGCCATCAAAAATAAAAAAGTAGCTGTATTTGGCCATTTTCCCTATATTGAACAACTGTATCAGCCGGTCTGCGAGCTGACCATTATCGAACGGGAGCCCCGGGAAGGGGATTACCCGGAGGCGGCTGCTGAATATATCCTGCCGGCCAGTGATTTTGTCATTCTCAGCTGCAGCAGCCTGGTGGATAAAACCCTGCCCCGTCTGCTCGAACTGGCGGAAAATGCCTATGTCATCCTTGTCGGCCCATTTACGCCGCTGGCACCGGCGCTGTTTTCATTTGGGGTCAACGATCTGTCGGGGTTTGTGGTCAAGGACAATGCCAGTGCGGCCAGGATTGTAGCAGGGCTGGAACGGATGTCGATCTACAAAACAGGGCAGAAGGTAACACTGAAAGCGTAAAGGTATATTTCGGAGATTATCATGGAAGGGGATGTATCATATGTATAAAAGATTGAGTAAAATGGTTATTCCGCCGGCAGTTTGTGTTTGTTTACTCAGCTCATTTAATCCTGTCATGGCCGAAGAGGCAGTTGCTATTGATGAAGTGGAGGTCCGTTCGACAATACTGTCCGATTATCTGGTTACTACAGCGGTCATTACAGCCGAAAAAATTAAGGAAACAGGAGCGAGAAACCTGGCTGAGGTCCTGGAAGGGGTACCAGGGCTGTATATGGCCACTGCCGATAAGAATGCCCGGCTGGTGCGTATCCGGGGGGCAGCCACCGATCAGACGAGAGTTTATATGGATGGCATGCCGGTGTTTCCCTTGTCAGGCATCGCTTCTAATTCAGCATCTGATTTGGCCGGCATCCCTGTCGATAATATTGCCAAAATTGAGATCATCAAAGGACCAGGACCGGTACAATACGGCACAGACTATAAAGGTGGCATTATTTTAATTACAACAAAGGAGGGCAAGGGGCCGGGCCAGTTTCAACTCGATTTGGCGGGAGGCTCTGATAAGCGCTTTGACGACAGCATCTCCTATCGCGGCAGCGATAATAATGCCGGCTACTCCTTTACTGCTGGTAAAAGAAAAGGTGATGGGTATCTAAGGCATTCTGAGAGTGACAGCGAGTATTTCAATGGTCAAATAAAATGGAAGCTGGGCGAGGGCCAGAACCTGACAATCAGCGGCTGGTATATGAATACCGACCGGGACATCGCCAATGGCATTGATCAGAAAAGCGGTAACGAGACATCGGCCACAAGTAATAAATGGTCTGGTGATACCCTGATAGGTGGAAAGTCGGATGTGAAAGACTGGCGATACCGGGATTTTAAACAAACTAATGTCGCCGTACAGTATGATCAAAAGGTCAATGACCGGTTTAAATATGATGTGAAGATTTACCATGTTACTGACCGCAATACCTTGCAGGTAACAAATGGCAATAACGTTAAATTGGGTACAAATACCAAGGCAAATCCGATGTTATATAGCAGTGACTGGACCTCAAGCGGTGATGGTCTAGAGCTTACTGCTGACTGGCAGGTAGCCCGGAATAATACCGTCACCTTCGGTGCCAAGTACAACAAGCTTGACTGGGATTCCGGCGATAATACCAGTACAAAGCCAGGCGGTATAACTGACGGAGGCAACGATAAGCGCATAGGTTATTATCTGCAAGATAGCTGGCAGTTTGACAGGAAAACCGGCCTGACGGCAGGAGTGCGCCGCGACAAGGTAACGCAAACCTTCGATAACATTTCGGGTAAAACACAGGCAGAACTTGCCGATTTAGATGATTCTACCACTGATCCGGTATTTAACCTGACCCATCAATTGGATGAGAAAAATACGCTGCGTTTTTCAACAGGCAAAACCCATAATTTTGTTACCGCCAAGCAGGCTAACGCCAATCGCAAGGCTGGTTATGCCGTTCCTGGGACTGAAAAGTCCACCAACCAGGAGCTAGGCTGGAAGCATAGATTTAATGAAAAGTCCTCACTGGACATTGCTGCCTTCAAAAATGATATTGATAACCGGATTGACAGACTTCCGAGTACAACGGAATATCGCAACATTGCTAAAACTGAGATACAGGGAGTGGAGCTGGAATATAACCAACGCATTACCAAGCGGCTGAAAGGCTTTATTAATTACACGCATTTGAAGGCGGAAGACACTAATGCCGGGGTTACAACCGATGCCGCCAATTTGCCTGACAGCATGTTCAATTACGGCGCAACCTACTCTGTGGACAAGTTCCAAGCTACCTTGATCGGTCACTACCTGGGCAAGGTTAAGAATACTAATGTCAGCACAGCCAACAGCTATGGAAATATCTATAATAAGCTGGACAGCTATCATACGATAGATCTTAATTTTAACTATCAGGAAAATGACAGTATTTCCTATTGTTTGCATATCAACAATCTGTTTGATACTAAATACTGGGATACATATGACCACCAGGGCGATGGCATTAACTTCATGGCCGGCGTAAGCGTTAAGCTGTAGGTGGGTTTATGAAAAGAGTAAGCACGCGGCTCATCTTGTTTTGTGTCATCTTTGTCATGTTCTTAACCGGGTGCGGGCGGCAAGGAAGCATGAATTCAGGGGCAGTACAGGAAAATGGCAGGATTATCACCGATATGGCAGGCCGCAAGGTTACATTGCCGCAGAAGATTGAAAAGGTATACCCGGTATCTCCGGTGGAAATGGTGCTTATTTATACTCTTGCGCCAGATCTTTTAGCAGGCTGGAGCTATTATATGGCGGCAGACCAGTCAGACTATATCTTGCCTGAGTATAAGAAGCTGCCGGTGCTTGCCTGGACTACACGCGGTTCTGTCAGCAATGTTGAAGAGGTTATAAAGATGAAGCCCAGCCTTATTCTGATGGTAACCGAAATTAAGGCTGCCAATAAGGAGTATGCCGACAAGCTGGAGCAATTGGCCAAAATACCGGTTGTCATGCTGGATAACAATATTAATAAAATGGAAGAGCTTTATCTGACCGCAGGCAAGGTGCTGGACCGCGAAGAGCGGGCAGGCAAACTAGCAGCCTATTGTCGGGAAACACTGGAGTTGGTGGCCTCAAAGAAACCGCTCTTAAAGGAACGCAACCCGGTGACAGTATATTATGCTGAGGGGCGGCGCGGCTTGGAAACAGAGCCAAGAGGCTCATGGCATGCGGAAATCATCGAATTTGTCGGTGGGCTGAATGTTGCCGAGCCCGGTTTGCCGGCAAGCGGTGCTATTGGCCGCAGTCCGGTATCCATGGAGCAGGTGCTGGCATGGAACCCGGAGGTAATATTAATCAGCTATTTCCACGATGGTGAAAGCAGCAGCTACCCCATGATCCTGGGTGAAAAATCGTGGAAAAATGTCCGTGCGGTTAAGGCGCGGCAGGTATATGAAATTCCCACAGGACCTTTTAATTGGTTTGACCGGCCGCCGGCGATAAGCCGTCTTATTGGCATACGATGGGTGGCAAACTTGCTGTATCCTGATGTATATCCTTTTGATTTTCGTTCTGAAGTTAAACGGTTTTATTCATTGTTTTATCATTATCAGCTATCAGAACAGGAGCTGGACGAGTTGGCTGCCAGAGCGCAAAGAGTGCAGTAATCGGAATGCGGTAGGCTAAAACAAGGTGTGAGGAGACGGTGATTTTGGATAATAGCTCAATACCGGCCGAGCGGGAAGCTAAACCGGCTAGTGTGGCGAAAGACGGCAGGGGTATTGGCGTGAGGCGTGCTTATGTCGCTGTGTGGAAAATTTCGGTCCTGTTAATTATACTGGTAACTGCCTTTTTTGGATCATTTTTGCTGGGACGTTTTCCTATTGCCCCGGATATGGTAGTGGCTATTCTTTGTTCTAAGCTATTGGCATTGTCGCATGCTGGGACTGATACTATGGAAACCATTGTGTTTGACATCCGGTTGCCACGAATCATGGCTGCTCTGCTAGTAGGAAGTGCCCTGGCGGTGTCCGGGGCAGCTTATCAGAACTTATTCCGTAACCCCCTGGTGTCGCCGTCAATACTGGGCGCCTCATGGGGTGCGGCCTTTGGTGCAGTTTTGGGAATGGTTTTCCACCTATCCTGGATATGGGTGGAGTCTTTGGCTTTTGTCTTTGGCCTGCTAGCGGTGGTAAGTGCCCTTACGATCAGCTCGTGGTTTGGCAATAAATCAACCATATCGCTAGTGCTGGCCGGTATTGTGGTTTCGGCTTTTTTTCAGGCACTTGTTTCTGTGCTGAAATATTTGGCGGATCCCATGAATACATTGCCTGAAATCAGTTTTTGGCTAATGGGGGGACTTTCCAAAGTTACCAATCAGGACGTAATATTACTCTTTGTTCCCATCATGCTGCCGATGGTAGTGCTATACTTCATGCGATGGCAGATTAACGTACTTAGTGTTGGCGAAGAAGAAGCTCATACGCTCGGAATCAATGTCCGGACCACCCGCTTGGCGGTGTTGGCCTGCGCTACCATGCTGGCAGCGGCGGCTACCAGTATTGGCGGTATTATTCAATGGGTGGGACTTTTGATTCCGCATGCAGCCAGGATGCTGTTCGGAGCAAATTTCGCCATAGTCCTGCCTGCGTCCATGCTTATGGGAGGCACATATCTGTTGATAATGGATAATTTAAGTCGCAGCCTTGCCTCCATAGAAATCCAGGTTGGAATTCTTACTTCTTTAATTGGAGCGCCCTTCTTTGTTTTTTTACTGGCAAGAAGCAAACGGGGCCTGGAGTGAGCTGTTGCATTGGCTAAGATATCAATAGCTGTCAGGGAATGGGACGATAGCTGAATCGAACCTCGGCTGCTAGCATCCCAAACCATAAATAGAAAGGAGTGTCATGCACATGCTTGTGGCAGAGAATATCAGTTTTGCTTACCCGTCGGCAGGCAATCTGCTTACAGATATTTCTTTTTCTGTTGACAGCGGGGATGTTGTTTGTCTCTTAGGACCCAATGGCGCCGGTAAGACGACCTTGCTGCGATGTTTATTGGGAATTGCCAAAATACGAACAGGCAGTATAAGTATAAGAGGAAAAAAAATCCAGGCAATATCGGCAAGGGAATTGGCAGCTGAGTTAGCCTATGTACCGCAGGCAGCCACGATGATATTTCCTTACCGAGTGCTGGATGTTGTTGTTATGGGACGTACGCCTCATATTGACATTACTGCCGTTCCTGCTGCTAAAGATTATGCTATTGCCCAAGAGAGTCTGGCTGAACTGGGGATCTTACACTTGGCAGATGCTCTGTTTAGCCGTATCAGCGGCGGCGAACGGCAACTGACCCTTCTTGCCCGTGCACTGACGCAACGCGCCAGGATACTTATAATGGACGAACCAACAGCCAGCCTTGATTATGGCAATCAAGTACGAATATTGCGCGTGATTGATAAAATGGCAAAACAGGGGTATTCGATTATTATGACTTCGCACTTTCCCAACCATGCTTTCTTACTATGCAATCAGGTGATGATTATGAAACAAGGGAAAATTGTGGCGCTGGGCAGTCCGGATGCAGTCATAACTGATACTATTTTAAGCGACCTGTATATGACAAAGGTCAAGGTGGTTGAAATCGACGCTGGCGATTCAAAAACACTGAAGGTTTGTTTGCCGCTGCTGGTGTGAGCGCAAGAGTACTGACAACCCGTATCGACAACCACTATTAAGAAAAATAACCGCTAGTTTTGTTTCCTCTTTATCGGAGAGCAGACTAACGGTTATTTTGTTGCGCATCAATTTGCGGCCATTCCCAACCGTACAGGATCAGATTTGTCTACATGCCATTCATCAATTAACTCGCCGTCCTGCTTCCAGGCTTTTACGGCCAGCGTATCACCGGCTATCTGGACTGTTAAATAGTTTGGCTGGTCAACCGGGTTATAAAATACTTCATCCCAGCCATTCGCTTCTGCCTGGTTATAATATTTCGTTCCACTGCGGCCAGTAGTGATATAGACTGTTCCCTGGTTAGCTATGCTATCTGCGTACAGCGGATATGTCCGGGCGTAGACATGCTCATGTCCGGAAAATACCACATCTGCATGATATTTATCCAATATAGGAACAAATGCTTCTCGTACCCTGTCATTGCTAGTCGCTGACTTGCTGTGATAGGGAGGACGATGCAGGAACACCAGCTTCCAGCGTTTATCAGTCAGGGCCAGGTCCTTTTCCAGCCAATCCCGCTGCTTGTCCAACATATCCGGGATAAACTGCTTTTCTTCCCGTTCCTGACTGTCAAGCATTACAAAATGAACATTGCCATAATCAAAAGAATATACTTGTTCTTTCAGTCCTTCCGGTCCATTGAAAGGAAGCCGAAACTGGGCGGTAAATAACGCCGGCAATGCATTTACTTTCCGCACGGGGGTGTACATCTCGTGATTACCTGTTAACGGCATAGCCGGAATTGTATCAATTACGCCCTGCGATGCAGCAAACCAGTCCTGCCATTCTTTGACATTCTGGCCGACATCAACCAAATCACCCACATTTGTAAAAAATGCCGCCTCGGGATGGGCCTGATAGGCTCGCTGGAGTGTTTTATGCCAGGTATCATAGGAGGTGCTCTGGGAATCACCGAAAATGAAGAACTCAAATTGGGTTACATCATCAGCAGCTGTCTGAAAAAAATGGACCTCACTCCAGGCTTCGCCATTTCCAATCCGGTAAGAGTAACGTGTGCCGGGTTTTAAACCGGTTAATAGCGCTGAATAAACAACCATGGTGTCCCCGCCGTCCAGGATATATTCTCTTTCAGCCGGTAGTGTTTTGGCAGTCACCGAAAAATCACTGCCTACTCCTGCAAGGATGTACTGGAGTTGGTCTAATGCCGGATCTGCTGTCTGCCAGGTAAGGGCCTGTGTTGTCCTGGGATCATCTGACCAGGTCAGTGCGATATACGCGGGATCAACCTGAGCCGAATAGGCGGTTTGGACACTCCCGCCAGCAGCAATGATTATGATGATCAGCAGTAACATGGTAAAACCAGATTTTAATAAGCTTCCTTTCCTCGACACTTATCTTCACTCCTTTTACAGAATATAACAATGACAAGCTGCTGTCAGTATTATATACAACGTTCTTTTGGTCGTGTTGGCATAACACTTTGAGGGCTCTATGTACGGGTTGCAGTCAGGACGGCAGTAATATCTGTAATATTGGCCGTATATACGTTGCAGAAGCCGTATTCGGTCAGCCAGTTTTGCCACTCAGCCAGCGTGTGCAATTTCCGGTGACCATTGAGGGCACAAAACAGGTGGTTAATAGCGCCGGCCAGGTTAGGCAACCCATCGCTGATGTGAATCCGCACAATCAAGGTTCCACCCGGTAGTAATGCCGAATGTACTTTGGGCAGCACAGTTGCGAAGGTAGCCGGCGACAGCATCAGGGAGCACAAAATAGCATCATAGCCGGAGCCAATATTATCCTCCAGGAAGTTGCCGGCCAGGGTATGAATGCGGGAACTTAAGCCATACACCTGAATGGAAGCCGAGGCAAGTGCTGCGATATCGGGTACATCAAACAATGTGGCAGTCAGAGCAGGATATTTCTGGGTAAAGGCAATGCTGTAAAAGCCATGGCCGCCGCCTAAATCTAACAAGTGTTTTTTCCGGTCAAGGCTTACTGCTTCAACAGTAGTCTGGACAAACTCGCTGGTTAAAGCGCGCGCGCCAATGCCGCGCAGCCGTTCTACCTGGTTCGGTTTTCTTTCGTGGCAAGAGGGGGTGAAGGCCTTGTTGTTAAGGGCCTGCAGCACCCTGTGGGCAAAAGAACTGGCGGGAAACTCAGAAAGCAGTGAATCGGCAAGAAACCAGGGGTTGTCTGGAGATAGATACTGACTGACCGCTTTAGTAGTCAGATACTGACTGCTAAGGCAGGTCAAATACCCCGCCTGGACAAGTACATGCAGAACCCGCTCAGTTATTACTTCATCCCATGCCAATTCCCTGGCTAACGTGGACGCTGATTTTTCAACAGTCAAAGCGTTAAATATCCCCTCTTTTGCCGCCAGGGCAGTTAATTCGTAAACAATTCCCTGGGCAAGAAGGTTTTGGACAGGTGAGGGATCAACAGGCAGTTTTTCGTATAGGTTGGGGATATGCATGATAACAGGCGCCTCCTACGTGGTTCTTTAATTGATACTGATATTAATTAAGACGCAATAAATATGAACATAAACCAATTAAACTAAACTTAATAGTATGATAAACCGTTAAGATTAAAAGTGCAATTAGTTTTTGTTAGTTTTAAACAATAAACAAAGTAACACTGCTCCTTTTATTAACTTGACTTAAGGGGACGGTTCGACTCGCGGGGACGGTTCTATTGAGTCTAATAATATTAGATGCTAAACTATATTTGAGGTGATAGTTATGGCGAGACAAGCACGGGAAAAAAGCGAAAGTGGAATCTATCATATACTATTACGCGGTATCAACAGGCAAGAGAAATCCAAAAAAAACAAGGAATATCAACCAGGCAAATAGCAAGATTATGTTGCCAGAGCGGAGACTTCATATTGTGCGTATGGTTATTTCCATATTGGCATGAGGCGGCCGATTCACTGTACGGCATTAGGTAAAGTTCTTACCTGTAAAACACCAGAGATTGCGCTGGAAGCATTTAAGCGGGGGACCAAACGTTATACGCTGCATACCATTATAGATGAGCAGCAGTCTATGGCAGAGTTAGAACAAGTGCGGTTCCAGGGTTATGCGGTAGACCGTGAAGAGTGGAGCAATGGGATTAACTGTATTGCTGCACCGCTGTATGACTCTACGGAAAATATTGTTGCCGGCATCAGTATTTCTGGCCCTACGAGCTCATATCCAATAGAGAAAATCTTAGAATATGTTCCGCTTTTGATCGATTATTCCCATCGAATTTCAGCGCGATTAGGTTCACGCGGCGGATGGTAAGGAGGTATAGCAAATGGTATTCTTTCAATGCGAACACTGTGGAAATATTGCTGGTTTAATTACCGATAACGGTGGAAAGCTCGCTTGCTGTGATCAGCAAATGGCCAAGCTTGAGGCTAATGTAACAGTGGCCTCAGAGGAAAAGCATATTCCTGTAGCCGTTAAAGAAGACGGTGTGCTGAAGGTTTCTGTAGGTACTTCTCCCCATAAAATGCTTCCCGAACATTATACTTATTGGATTGCTGTCACAACAGACAATAAAGAGGAATTTGTCTATCTAAAGCCTGGTATGGAGCCTAAAGCAGAATTCTCCGATGTGGACAAAGCTGTTGTATATGCTTATTGTAATGTTCATGGCCTTTGGAAAACAGAGATATAAATCAGATGATGCTTTTTCCCGGAGAAGTAGTTTAAATAAAAGGGGGTGTCGCAAAAGTGCTTTTTGTAAAAGCGTTTTGCGACACCCTTTCTTTGCCTGAGTAGATAAAATGCAGGCGGGAAATAAATAAAAAAGAAGCCTTTCGCCCGTTTGTGCCCATAGCAAAACAGAGGAAGCCTCTTCCCCAATAAAAAAGTCTTTATGCATTTATCAGGATGCTTTGGGAATATGCAAGAACGTTCCACAGCGACCACTTTGGATTTTGTTGTGGAATTTATTTAGATTATACCCCATGCACAGCAGCACAAACTCAATCTGTACTTTGACCTTGCCTCTCATAAGAAAACGCCGGAAGCCCATGTCCTCTTTCAGCACTCCGAAGGCTCCCTCCACTTGAATAGAGCGGTTCGCTCGTAACAAAATGCCTTCCTCACTTTGAATGCGAACCTGCATTTCTTGGCGCTGCCTGAGAAAGGTTTTAGATACATGCAGATTCTTGCTCCGTTCTTCCAGCGACTTTTTACTTGCCCCCTTAGTTTTGTCAATACAAAAGTTGACCACCATTGCTGGAGTAAAAGTTGACCGGCTCTTGATGGCCACGGTCAAAAGACAGATAATTCGGCCTGTTTGAATCTGTCATCACAATCATTTAGGCATTGCCTTTAGGATGCTTTGCCTGAATTGATTGGCGGAAGCGATAGCTTTCACCATTCATCATATGAATATCGGCTCGGTGAGTTAGTCTGTCAATCAAGGCTTCGGTCATGCGCACATCACCAAAGACCTCAGGCCATTTGTCGAAGTCCAAGTTAGTCGTGACGATTATGCTGCCGAGCTCATGCCTGGTTGAGCAAAACTGAAAGAGCAGTTCAGCACCAGTCTTGCTAAAGGGTATGTAACCAAGTTCATCGAGGATAACCAGATCATCGCGCATCCATTCTTTTTCTAGTTTTAAAAGCCGATGCTCTTCTCTGGCTGTTAGCAGTTCTTCTACCCAACGAGCTGTTTGATAAAATTTCACTTTTCGTCCCTGTTGGCAGGCGCATAAGCCTAGGGCAGAGGCTAAATGTGTTTTACCGGTTCCCGAATTGCCCATAAGAATTACGTGCCGCCGCTCGTCAAGGTATTCTCCACGCATCAGAGCGAGAATACGTGTTTTGTTTAACGTGGGGATTGCCGTAAAATCGAAGCTTTCAATGCTTTTGCTATGGGGAAACTGGGCCTGTTTTGTCCGGCGAGCAATGAGTGTCTCTTCGCGATGATCCATCTCTTGGGTAAGTAAAGCAGAGAGAAATTCCAGGTGAGACAATTCTTTGGTTTCTGCATCACGCAAAATGGCGGGTAAACTGTTAGCTGCGCCAGACATTCGCAAATCCTTTAAAAAATGAGTCGTCATGGCAACTGTCATGCACTCACCCCGCCTTCGTGCAGTTGGAGATACCGATTAATCGCTGGCGGTGCTACCGGTGCAGGGAAAGAAGATGGTACTGGCTTTACTTCGAGGGGCTTACTTGGTTTTTTGTGGCGAATCACTTCGTCTGCGTAATTTTGTATAAGTTCAATACTCACCTGGTTTTGTATCAGTGCCTTATCCAGTGATTCGGCTAATACCGCTACTGGATATTGTTTTAAGAGAAGCAGCACAGCGACAAAGAGCTTGTCTGCGTGATCGGAGTCTTGGCGCTGAGCCAGTTGGTGATAGGCGGCAAATGAAGATGGCAGTTCGGCCTGCCTAACCGGTTTTGCCTGACCTACTGATCGGGGTTTTCGCTCCAGCAGTTTGAAGTAATGCTCTAAGATAAATACTTGCTGGCCACTTTCATAAGAGCGCGGATGAACAGCTACCAGGGTTTGTTTATCATAGATACAAACTTCTCCAATGTATCCTTTTACCGTAAGAATCCTGCCTGGATAGCTAACCGGCACGGAGTATTGGTTTTTATCAAAAGCAATGAGGCTGTAGTGGTTGACCTTGGCCTCTTTACGTGAGCAACAATCAAAAGTATGCTTCGAAAGTGGCAATAACTTCGCACGTTCTTCTTCAAATCGTTCTAGAAAACTAATTTTCTGTTTACCGCGCGGTCTGGCATTGAGCGTCTGCAGCGAACGGCTAACCATTCATTTAATGCCTCCATGGAGACGAATTCTGGAACCGGAGTAAAGGCATGGGCTTTGATATAACGGGCGAGTCCCTCAACAATTCCTTTTTCATTGCCTTTTGCGGGATTGCAAAATTGGCTGTCAAAGCCATGATGTGCACGGAATTTAAGGAAGGCATTTTGTTCTTCACGTTTCCGACCAACCAGAACCTTTTTAACCGCAGTTTTTAGATTGTCGTACAAAATCTGTACGGGAACGTTGAAAGAAGGAAAAAGCGTGTTCGTGAGCATCGAAAAAGGCTTCTTGACGCTGATGAGGGTAAAAACGAACGAAGAACAGTTTACTATGGCTAAAACGAAGGAGAAATAATTCGCCATGAACCTCTTTTCCGCTAATCCGGGCCATGGCTGGCGTCCAGTCGCATTGGGCATATCCGCGTGGGTCATGTTCTAGCGGCATAAAGGCATCAATGGTTTCTAAATCTAACATCCGCTTGATGTCGCGGACCCAACCTCTAACTGTAGAGCTGCCGCCGGTAAATTCATGTTCTTCCTGCAATCGCTCAAAAATTCGCTGACTGTTATGCCGTTGTTTACGAGGACTGGCTTGGTCCTTGAGCAACCATTCTTTAATGATGGGCTCAAACTGCTGTCTCAGCGGAGCTGGTGGTTCTACTGTACGCTTGTATGTCGTTGCTTCTTCGACTGACCCAAAAAGAATCTTCCGGATCGTCTGTCTAGAAAGTCCCACCTCGCGTGATATTTGCCGGATTGATTTTCGTTCCTTTACGTGAAGGTCTTTGATATACTTATAAGTGTCCACTTTGATCATCCTTTTTTACCTGCTTTGCTTTGTCTAGTAAACTCTAGCTTAGCAGGTTTATTGATCAAGGTGGTCAACTTTTTCTCTAGCATTTTTCGCCTTAGTGGTCAATTTTTATGATAGCAAAATCACCCCCTTGATGCATTGAGCCTTATGCTGGCAGCCCGCGCACTGGGTGCAGGTATATACGTTGTTACGATTGCGTAACCGGCTTTCGATCGAGTCTTTTTATCATAAGCTGCCTTGATGGGGTGACCCATGTGACAGCGGTAGCTGTCGCTTTCGGCATCGTATGGCATGTTCTCTCGTCTGCCAATGTCGCTTTTGTATTTGCGGGTTTTGCTTGCGTCAAAAGTAGCTGGTTTGATGAATGCTGTTTGCCCATTCTCTTCGCACCAGGTGTAATTCTCTTCACTCTCAAATCCCGCATCGGCTACCGGCTTGGTATAGCCCAGTCCCTGAAGCTTCTTTAGTATCGGGATCAAGGTCTGGCTATCGCTTCGCTCCTGCGCAATACTAGCAGCTACAATATATTCGGCATCCACAGCCAAGATGGCGTTGTAACCGGGCTTTAACTGCCCATTTTTCATGTGGTCTTCTTTCATCCGCATAAAGGTCGCATCCCGGTCAGTTTTCGAAAAGCTGTTTCGTTCCCCGAAGCTATGGTTGTAGTCGTCATAGCTCTTCTGCCGGGCCAGATATTGTTCCACCATTTCTACCGCCCGCTGCAGGGTGCTTTTACGCTGCCCCTTACCATGAACAAAGACGATCTGTTGCTGTGCTTGCAGCGTTTTGAGCCGTTTGCGCAGCTTTTTCAGCTCTTTGGCCTTGATCTTTGAGCCGGTATGAAAACGCAGCCCGAATTTTGCTGCCACTGCCGGCAGTTCTTCTTTCATTTTGGCCTGCATTTTTTGCTCCTGGGTTTGCGTTGTTTTCTTCCAGACAAAGCTGTAACGGTTGGCATTGGCCTCCAGTTTGGTGCCGTCGATAAATATACTCGACAGCGACAGTTCGCCCGCATCGGCAAGTTGCTGTACAAGCTGGCTGAACAGATCGTAGATTACCTCGTTTAGCCGCTCGCTGCGAAAGCGCGCGAGCGTAGCGTGATCGGGTGCTTTTTCTCGGCCTAAAAGATACATGAAGTTGACATCTCGGCGGCAAGCCTGTTCGAGCTTACGGCTCGAATAGATGCCGTTCATGTACCCATAGACAAGGATTTTGAATAGACGCTTCGGTGATCTCTCGATTCTCCCCATCCGGGAGTACGCGGCGTACAGTTTGCTATAATCCAGCCTTTCTAACACCGCGCTGAGTAACCGTACCGAATCATCTGCCGGGATCATTTCACCGATATCCATCGGCAAGACCAGTTGATATATATTTCCGTCTGTTGTATAATTTGCTTGTATTTTCATGTTCGTTTCAAACTTGATTTTACAACAAAAAAATGGCTCCCGGCTACTGCCGGTTGCCATTTTTTTGTTTTTTGGAGCTATCTAGTGCGACAGCCGCCCCATCTTTTTTACGGCAGTTTATCCATGTTGTCCACAGTCGCGGCTGATTTGCGGAATGGGACTGTTACAGTTCACAATGTAAGAAGCGATTGACTGATGTTAGAAAAGAAGGCTCTTATAAAAAAGAATGCTGAGAAATAATTCAGAAGGATTATTTTAATATAATTTAAATAATTGCGATAAATCGGGAGGTGATTTTGTAAATTATATGGAATTGAACAAATAATTTCAAATAAATGTAAATTCAATAAGAATTGACTAAAAGCCTTGAAAAGCCCAATAAAGCTGTTTATTGGCAAACTTATCGAAAGATAAGGACGCAAAGCCATGGATCTGTAAACTGCTGTTCAGGCAGTTATGACTGCCGGGTTGCACCGGATTCCGGACAATCAGGGCAGTTTTCGCTTTTTTGACTAAGTGAGAAAAAATATTGGTATACATACGAAGGAGAGCTGTAATAGGAAGAGCGGTATGACAGATGCTTTTCCGATTTAAGCTTAGTGGGTTACCTCATAATATAGTATTGACTTATTACATATTGAGAAGGGAGTTTTCATTTGAAATATGAAAAGTTGCCTCACGATATAATTCATATACGGCGGAAGCGAAGGGAGGCTTATTTACTAACGTTAATTTTTGTTTTAGTAATATTTTGGATATTGGTGAGATTTCATATAGTAGCCGATCTTTTTCGAGTTAGTAAGCACATTCCAGAGGGATGGCCGATATTAGCTCTTGGATTGATAAATGTGAGCTATATTGCTTATGGGTTTGCTATGCAAGAAAAGCTGAAAACTTGGGTTTACCAATATTGGGGTAATTATACAGATCAAGACTTCATAAAGGTATTTGAAGGAAAATATGCTTCGAAATTTCCTGCTCCTAAAATAATACCAGTGTGGATAGCAATTAGTGCAAAATGTGGACCAATCATTTTAGTATCTGTTATACCATATGTTATTTTTGCATTGCTAGGATGGAATTTAATGCAGTATGGAGCAATCCTGTTGTTTTTCCTTTATTCGGGAGATGTTATATCAGCATTATATTATATACCATTCTGCGATAAGTATATGATCGAATATATAAAGCAAGGAGAAGTCATTGGAATAGACTATTTTGACATCTATTTCTTTTCCAAAGAAAATGCGCATTTGGCGCAAGAATATATTGGAGAAAAAGTGAAGAGTGAAATTTAGCCATTATATTGAGTGTACAAATTAACTTTGGTGATATTTTTCTCGAACCAATACAATGCATTCCTTGTAGCAGAATGAATAAGAATAACGGGATAATAGAAGAAAATGTTGCTAATTGAGATAGTATAAAATTACTGAAAGAAAAAATGGGAGGGTGAAAATGGAGAAAATTATATACCCATGGTACAAATGTAAACATGATTTTAAAGTAATAATCAGTGTTCATTTGATTTTAGTTGTGTTTCTTGGTATTACAGGATATGACCAAATAGGAGTATGGTCGAAGAATCTTGTTAATTGGTTTTTTATAAAGCCTTTAACTCTGATTTTCATATATATTTCATGGAGTATGTGGCCTTATGCAATTGCATTCACCACTATCTCGGTATTCTTGTGTCTCAATCATTACCTAAAATGGATAATTGTATCTTGGGTTACCTTATCGGTAGTAAATGGTTATTCGATGGTGGTATATAGTTTCGGAGCTATTAACCTAAGGATATTTTCTAAAGGAACAGTAACGGTGGCACTCATACACCTACCGATATTTGTCTGCATAGCGGGTATTATCTATTTTGTCAGGAAAAAGATAAAAGAGAGGAGGCAAAGTAACAAAGAATATGTGCAAAACGCCGATTTAGAAAATATGTTGAAGGTGAAATGAATTAGGATATTTGCAATACGATAGATTGAGGTATAAGAGAGTGATGTAATTGTTTAGTAAAACGAATATCTTATTGTTCATGAGTTTAATGTTATTTTTTGTGATTGTTAAGTATATTGTACAGTTTATATTTGGTTATTGGTTGGAATTTTTTATAACTAATTATTGGTTTTTTGTCTGTGCTGGCCTTATTCCGGCATTTATTGCAAAAAAGGACAAGTTTTCTTTTGTTTTTTGGTGGATTGCGGGAACCTTTTTTCCTATAGTGTCGACTATATTTGCATTAGATTGTTACGAGCCCAATAATTCTAGCACTAACCTAAACACAGAGCCACCAGCTGCTGGAGGTGTAAATATAAAAACTGAAAACAGCGATCCTGACTCTGAAGTTTGCTCTAAAGCAAAAGAGGAGTGATAAATTGCTGCCAGATAAAAAAGCTTATATTTATATTGCTTTGATTGCTCTTATAGTGCTTTCTTTTCTCATTCGACCATCTAAGAAAAAGCAAATTTGGAGAGAGCAAGAGAATCCTCGTTATTATGTAATTCATGCATGTTTATTGACTATATTCATTATGTTAATAGGTTTATTAAATTCTTAGATTAATAAGAGGAGGTACATATGGACTTAGCACTAGTAGTATCCCTAATATTGGCTTTTGCTATATTAATAGTGCTACATGTAGTTAATCCACAACTAGGGCATGTAATGGGGACAAATATGGTATTTCCTCTTTTATTTGGTTGCATATGGGTTGTAGTATATACCATTATAACAATTCTTAATGCTGTATTTATAAATCCTGGTAAAGCTAAAAAGAAGTGTAAGGCGAAAACGCTAAAATAATAGGGTTATTCTAATTGGCCTTGTATGTTTTTTCTAATTGAACACCTAAGATGACGCAGCAAAAACTTCGTTACTATGTTTGATTTATGCATGTTTATTGATTGTTTCAGGATGCTAAGGGAGGGGTCTTAATGCAATGGTGGCCCCAATTGGATTATTACGATAAATACATGATTATACTTTTAATAATATTGACAATTTCTTGGATATTTTGCGGTACTTGGGCAGGATTAATTGAATTAATTTTGAGTGACTTTTCTCTTACGGGGATTTTTGTAATTAGTATTTTTCTTGCAATAATTTCGATATATCATATAACCAAACGATTATATAACAAAATTGTGTCTTATTTTTATATATTAAGAAAGTGAAGTGTAAACAAGTGAGGAGTATTAGTTTATTAATTATATTAGATATAAATTATTGAGGGTTGGGAGGGTGAAAATGGAGAAAATTACATGCCCATGGTACAATGTAAACATGATTTTAAAGTAATAATCAGTGTTCATTTGATTTTAGTTGTGTTTCTTGGTATTGCAGGATATGACCAAATAGGAGTATGGTCGCAGAATTTTGTTAATTGGTTTTTTATAAAGTACTTAACTCTGATTTTCATATATATTGGATGGAGTATGTGGCCTTATGCAATTGCCTTAATCGCTATTGCGGCTTATATATGTCTTTATCACTATTGGAATTGTATTTTTGTGTCATGGATTACTTTGTCAACGCTTTGTACTTTTATCGGATTACATCAGTATAGGGAAATGTCTATTACTATGCAGTGGTTTCTTGAGGGGCTGGCGACTGCAGCGCTAATACATTTACCTGTATTTTTCCTTAGTGCTGGATTAATTTATTTTGCTAGAAAAAGAAAGAGAATTGATTCATTTATTTATAAATAAAAGGGAGTTGTTCTCTTTGCATCACTTGCTAATAGGTTTTATAGCATTCGTACTAGCTACTGTAAGTTTATTCGCATTAAGTAAATACGATTATCGACTGGGAGAGATCCTTGGGATGCATATAATATTTCCGCTAGCAGTTCTTAGTATAGTAGCGGTTTTAGAGTTTATTTATGCGATCTTACATAGGATATTTTCGAAAGAAAGTTCGAGTATAATTGAAAAAGATGATACCGTTCAGGAATATACTAATGAATTTAATGATTTATACTTGTTAACTAATAATATCACCAACGAGCTTATCGAATATCGCATTGAAAATTGTAAAAAGGAAATCGTTATGTATGCCAAGTGTCAACTAAGGCATCAAAGAATAGACATAGTTGATCTTTATTCTGAGATTAATAAAAGAAATGTTCTTACAGTTACTACTAAAGCTGATATCTCGGAATATTCAATCCTAGAGGAAGGTATGAGTATTGGTAATTTGAAAGCAACAAACCAAGGAATATATTTTAACAATTTGGATAATAAAACAATTTATTCGGCTACATTGGAAACTGTAGGTAATGATGAGAATGAAGCAGACCTGGATTTGGTCATGAATTTAATTGCAATTGAATTGCTGTCATCTCCCCAAAAGCCAAACTATTCATTAATTAAAGGACAAAATAATGAAATATTGGGGAAGTATTTTTTTAATTTACATAATTTAGACATGAATGCTGATAAAGATTGTAAGCTGGATAGGAATATCGCAATTATTTTCGCTGTGTTTTCGGAATTTTACTCAAATAGGGGACAAGGTTCCTATTATCGCTAAAAAAATCATATGTAATATGAACGGAGATGGTAGGTTCAAGGAGTATTCGAAAGATAGGGACGCAAAGTCATGGAAATATCGGGAGGATATATTGGATGGTCTTTAAATGGATGGCCTTTGGTAAATTTTTGGAAGCAGGAATTGAAAATTATGATTTGGGTATTTATGAGCAAGCAAAGAGGGAATTTCAAAGTGCATTAGATATTAATGACAATGACTTTCTGGTTAATTTTTGGCTGCTTCGGATAAATATCAAATTAGGAAATTCGCAAGAATCAAAACAGTTTGCTGCTAAGTGCATATCATTAAGACCGGATTTAAAAGAGATAGTAATGCCCTGGCAGTTTTTAATTGAGAGTGGAATACCCTCAAAAGAAGAGTGGATAGAATTAGAAACCAAAACAGACAAACAAATAACAAAATATCAAAACTATAGGACATATTCAATAAAAGATGTTTTTAAAATATTTGGAACTTGTCTTCTGATTATCGCCGGAATATTCGTTTTTTATGTAATATGCTTATTCTACTTAAAAATACCCCTTTCTGCTTTTTCTAAAGTGGATCAAATTCCCCCTATTTCAATGATTATACCTTATTTGCTTTCTCTTCCCTTTGTTTTAATTTATTATCGTAAACCAATACTTATAATGAACTTGTGGATCAAAATTAAGAGAATCACATTTCTATTTAAAAATAAAAGATTTTTATACTACTTACTAATATTAGTAGGAATAAAATTGTTAATCGTAATTTTCACTGCTATTATGCAAGTAAGTGGTCTCTATAATTATTGGGATATGTTACGAGGAAAAGAGTATTATCTTAATTATCCTAGTGTGATTATAATAGTCGTTTTTTTGGCACCTATTTGTGAAGAAGTAATATTTAGAGGGTTAATTTTTCGATATATAAATCAGTTTAACCGACTGCTTGCCTATACAGTTAGCATTTTTCTTTTTTATTCTTTTCACGGAGGTGCTGCAAATTT
>Ga0366779_1048_pt1 | contig 19343 bp, 13 predicted proteins | sample BONcelN113001E10_FD_207083 | JGI IMG/M metagenome (GOLD analysis project Ga0366779, IMG submission 207083) | Enriched cells from coal bed in the Powder River Basin, Montana, United States - BONCAT cells N11 rep2 HSBNCT.N11.300.1.E10 ... | reverse complement strand
TTGTTTTTTGGCATGAGCCGCAAAGCAGCAGCTGAATTTTCTTTTATTATTGCAGTGCCGATTATGCTAGTGGCCTGTCTTTATGATTTGCTCAAATTCTGGAGCAAATTGAGTACTGCTGATTTGGAGATGTTTGCAATTGGTTTTGTGGTTGCTTTTGTAGTTGCCTATGCATCGATAATCTGGTTCCTCGGTTTTCTAAACCGCTCATCCTTAGCTTCTTTTGCTTATTATCGCTTTGTGATAGCGGGAGTATCGTACTGGTATTTTTTTGCTTGAGTATTTAAGAATTGCCCCCTTTACAATTATAAAATGATATGATAAGATAATATCTCGTCACCGGTTATTTACTGCCGGAGTGATGAAGATGCTGGTGTAGCTCAATTGGTAGAGCAGCTGACTTGTAATCAGCAGGTTGTGGGTTCAATTCCTATCACCAGCTCCATAATGGAGGGGTTCCCGAGTGGCTAAAGGGAGCAGACTGTAAATCTGCCGGCGTTCGCCTTCGAAGGTTCGAATCCTTCTCCCTCCACCATTATCCAATCATTCGTCGCGGGATGGAGCAGCTGGCAGCTCGTCGGGCTCATAACCCGAAGGTCGCAGGTTCAAGTCCTGCTCCCGCAACCAAGTTTATTATCGCCTGGTTACTAACCTAACCAGGCGATTTATAGTGCTGGTGTAGCTCAGTTGGTAGAGCGTATCCTTGGTAAGGATAAGGTCACCGGTTCAATCCCGGTCACTAGCTCCAGTTTCATAGCAAAGCATCTGAACTTGTCTCCCTGCTAAGTCAGGCAAAGTAAGTTTAAGCGGCTTTGCGATAATTGTTTGGTCTCAACCACTCCAGCGAAGCGAGGAGTGCTCCCAAACAATGAGCCATTAAATTGCCTCCCAACCAAGGTTGGCGAGAAGATGACAGATGCTAGGCGGATCGAGCACCGGAGCGGAATCGTACTGGAAAGTACGTTGAGCACCGGAGCGCAGAGCCAACAACGCAGATGGCGTCTTATCGACGACCGACCTAAGTCTGGCGGCGTAGCTCAGCTGGCTAGAGCATTCGGTTCATACCCGAAGTGTCCGGGGTTCAAATCCCTGCGCCGCCACCAATAATTCAATAGTATATGGTAAATTATACTGTAAAAATGCTATTGACATAATGAAGTAACTGTTATATAATATATTTTGTCACTGAGAAAGTGGTCATGCTGGTGTAGCTCAATTGGTAGAGCAGCTGACTTGTAATCAGCAGGTTGTGGGTTCAATTCCTATCACCAGCTCCATAATGGAGGGGTTCCCGAGTGGCTAAAGGGAGCAGACTGTAAATCTGCCGGTTTTCACCTTCGAAGGTTCGAATCCTTCTCCCTCCACCATTTCCAATCATTCGTCGCGGGATGGAGCAGCTGGCAGCTCGTCGGGCTCATAACCCGAAGGTCGCAGGTTCAAGTCCTGCTCCCGCAACCAATTATCTCTCATAAGTAGTTTTCCACTCGTCGCGGGGTGGAGCAGCTGGCAGCTCGTCGGGCTCATAACCCGAAGGTCACAGGTTCAAGTCCTGTCCCCGCAACCAAATTTATTATCGACTGGTTACCAACCAGGCGATTTATAGTGCTGGTGTAGCTCAGTTGGTAGAGCGTATCCTTGGTAAGGATAAGGTCACCGGTTCAATCCCGGTCACTAGCTCCAGCTTCATAGCAAAGCATCTGAACTTGTCTCCCTGTTAAGGCAGGCAAAGTAAGTTTAGACGGTTTTGCGCGTGGTTTATACCATTGAATTTATCTCCCAACTAAGGTTGGCGAGAAGATGGCAGATGCTAGGCGGATCGAGCACCGGAGCGGAATCGTACTGGAAGTCCGCACCCTTCATTGAGGGTGTGACTGCCAGAATCACAGAAATTGTGAGAACGGTTGAGCACCGGAGCGCAGAGCCAACAACGCAGATGGCGTCTTATCGACGACCGACATAACGCCTGGCGGCGTAGCTCAGCTGGCTAGAGCATTCGGTTCATACCCGAAGTGTCCGGGGTTCAAATCCCTGCGCCGCCACCAAACAAAAACTTCGCTTAGGGGCGAGGTTTTTTGCATTTTCAGCAGGAATTTTTATTATTATCACGAATACTCCCTTTTGGCAAAGAGACAAATCTATGCCGCCAATGTAAGTTAAGGGGGAAGTTTTTTAGATGGCAAAGAAAAAGTTTGAGAGAAACAAGCCACATGTAAACATTGGAACAATCGGTCACGTCGACCATGGTAAAACATCGCTGACTGCCGCTATCACCATGACCCTGTCCAAATCCGGCGGCGCTGAATTCATGGCGTATGACATGATTGACAAAGCACCAGAAGAAAGAGAACGCGGTATTACAATTAACACCGCTCACGTAGAGTATGAGACAGCAAAACGTCACTATGCTCACGTTGACTGCCCAGGACATGCTGACTATGTAAAAAACATGATCACCGGAGCCGCCCAAATGGACGGAGCCATCCTGGTAGTAAGTGCAGCTGACGGCCCGATGCCGCAAACACGGGAACACATTCTGCTGTCCCGCCAGGTAGGCGTACCTGCCATGGTAGTATTTTTAAACAAAGCAGACATGGTTGATGATGCAGAGCTGATGGAACTGGTAGAAATGGAAGTTCGCGAACTTCTGTCAAGCTATGATTTCCCCGGCGATGACATTCCAGTCGTTTCCGGCTCAGCTTTGAAAGTTCTGGAATGCGGTTGCGGCAAGCGCGAATGCGACTGGTGCGGCAAAATCCATGAACTGATGGATGCTGTTGACGAATATATCCCGACTCCTGAGCGCGCAACTGACAAGCCTTTCCTGATGCCTGTCGAGGACGTGTTTACAATCACCGGCCGTGGAACAGTAGCAACGGGTCGTGTAGAGCGCGGAGTAGTAAAAGTAGGGGAAACTATCGAAATCGTTGGTATGACCGAAAAACCAAAATCCACAGTAGTAACCGGCGTAGAAATGTTCCGCAAACTGCTTGACCAAGCAGTAGCAGGCGACAATATCGGCGCATTGCTGCGTGGTGTAGACCGTAAGGAAATCGAGCGGGGCCAAGTACTGGCAAAACCAGGTTCGATTAAACCGCATACAGACTACAAAGCCGAAGTATATGTACTGTCCAAAGAAGAAGGCGGCCGTCATACACCGTTCTTCAACGGCTACCGTCCTCAGTTCTACTTCCGTACAACGGACGTAACTGGAGTCGTTACATTGCCAGAAGGTGTAGAAATGTGTATGCCTGGAGATAACATCCAGATGACGATTGCCCTGATTACGCCGATCGCTATCGAAGAAGGTTTGCGCTTCGCTATTCGCGAAGGCGGCCGTACTGTTGGCGCCGGTGTTGTAACCGCTGTAATTAAGTAAGTTAAGGGTGTATAAAACTCTGGAGAAATGGGTATATATATCAAGCAGGGGGAAACCCCTGTTTATTTCTTTCCTCTCACAGCGGGTATTTTGTAAAAATAAAATGCCCGGGTGCGTGGGCTATTGACATAGCAGGATAATATATGCTAAATTATATTAGCGATATTACGCAAGCTTGTCATATATAAAAGGTAAGTCTTGTGATTTTTAGGGGTAAGTGAGGTGTAACGGATGCGCAACGCGGTAACATTGGCTTGTACCGAATGCAAGCAACGCAATTATCAGACCAATAAGAACAAGAAGAATGATCCCGATAGATTGGAATTTAACAAATACTGCAAGTTTTGCAAAAAACATACTTTACACAAAGAAACGAAATAACGTATAATTGTGCCTGTATTGACAGAAGCAGGAGCTTGCTTAATCCCAAGCAATAGGGTGTAGCTCAGTTGGTTGAAGGGGCGGTTTAAAAAACCGTATGTCGTTGCTTCAGATACTGCTGACCCTATATTGTGGAGTTATACAGATTAGCAGTCACAACGGGGATGTGAGGAAATGGCAGCCCAAGAAACAGCTATTCAAACCAATACGTCACGATGGAAGAAATTTTTTCGTGAAGTCAGGGCTGAATTAAAAAAAGTCACCTGGCCGACTAAAAATGAACTTATTTCCTACACGGGAATTGTTTTTATTTCTGTCGTTGTAGTGGCCGTGTTGATTTGGATTATCGATGCCGCGCTGACAAAAGTGCTTGAACTAATCATTAAATAGGCTAAGGGGGTAGGGGAGCGCGTTATTTTACGCATCCCTTAAGGCGAATGGAATCTGAGAAAAAATGGTATGTCATCCACACTTATTCAGGATATGAAAACAAGGTGAAAGCTAACCTTGAGAAGAAAGTTCATTCCATGGGTATGGAAAACGAAATCTTCCGGATCCTTGTTCCAATGGAAGATGAAGTGGAGATAAAAGACGGCAAAAAGAAGGTTGCCAAGCGTAAGATTTTCCCTGGTTATGTGCTGGTGGAAATGAATGTCAACGACAGGTCGTGGTATGTAGTCCGTAACACACCTGGTGTAACCGGTTTTGTTGGCTCAGGTACCAAGCCTATCCCGCTTACTGTCGCTGAAGTCAAACAAATTTTGAAGTCGCAAGGTGTGGAAGAGGTAGCCAAGCCCAAAATTGACATGAAGGTTGGGGAACAAGTTCGGATTACTTCCGGCGCTTTTGAGAATTGGTCCGGCGCAGTAACGGAAATTCATGCCGATCGCGGTAAACTGAAAGTTCTTGTTAACCTTTTTGGTCGCGAAACTCCAGTAGAGTTGGATTTTTCTCAAGTTGAGAAAGCTCTCTAAATATAACTCAGTTAACGATACTTAAATAAGTGTCATTCCACGTGGGAGGGCATAAGCCCGTAAACCACATTTTCATTGTAAGGAGGTGTAACTAATAATGGCTAAAAAAGTTGTAAAAATGGTAAAGTTACAGTGTCCTGCTGGTAAAGCAACTCCGGCACCTCCGGTCGGCCCTGCGCTCGGTCAGGCTGGTGTTAATATCATGGCCTTCGTAAAGGAGTTCAATGAAAGAACGGCTTCGCAAGCTGGATTGATCATTCCGGTAGAAATTACCGTTTTCGAAGATAGATCATTCTCTTTCGTTACCAAAACTCCTCCGGCAGCCGTACTGCTCAAAAAAGCAGCCGGTATTGAGACCGCATCCGGAGAGCCCAACAAGAAAAAAGTTGCTAAGGTTTCCCGTACAAAAGTACGCGAAATTGCCGAAAGCAAAATGCAAGACCTTAACGCTGCAAGCGTTGAAGCAGCTATGCGCATGATTGAGGGCACTGCCCGCAGCATGGGTATCGACATCGTAGACTAGTAACAAGCTAAATTCTTAGCTTCTAGGCTACGTTGCTGTTCAAAACGCGACAGATGCTAGGAACCCCGAGGACATGAACGGAGGCGTACTGGATGTCCGCATCCTTTATTGATGTGTGACTCCTAGAATATGCAGAGCCTGTGAGAACGGGTGATGTGAATGCCCGCAGCGGGTGACAACGCAGATGGCGTGTTTTCAACAGCAACACAACGGTGGGAGGGGTAGCTTTCCCGTTACAACCACAAAGGAGGAATTTTCTAATGGCGTTACATGGAAAAAAATATGCCGAGGCATTTAAACTGGTAGAAAAAGACAAGTTCTATGATCCTGAAGAAGCCGTAGAACTTGCTAAAAAAACTGCTAGTGCGAAATTTGATGAAACCGTAGAAGTCGCTTTTCGTTTAGGTGTTGACCCTAAACATGCCGACCAACAAGTGCGGGGAGCTGTTGTTCTTCCTCATGGTACTGGTAAAACCAAACGCGTATTGGTTTTTGCCAAAGGCGAAAAAGCAAAAGAAGCTGAGCTTGCCGGTGCTGATGTTGTAGGCGCTGAAGACTTGGTAACCAAAATTCAAGGCGGTTGGGCTGATTTTGATGTAGCTGTAGCCACTCCTGATATGATGGGGCTGGTAGGCCGTCTGGGTAAAATTCTTGGTCCGAAAGGTTTAATGCCTAACCCTAAAGTAGGTACTGTAACTCTTGACGTAACTCGGGCTATCAATGAAATTAAAGCTGGTAAAATTGAGTACCGTACCGATAAGGCGGGCAATATTCACGCTCCTATCGGCAAAGTATCTTTCGAAAGCGAAAAGCTGTTGCAAAACTTCCGTACGCTTGTTGACACTTTGCTTAAGGTGAAACCAGCTGCAGCTAAGGGCCAATATATGCGCAGCATTACGCTGAGCACGACTATGGGTCCTGGTGTAAAGGTGAATGTCCTCAAAGCTCCCGGCAAAAAAGAGTAGTAACTGCATAAGTGTTACTTGGCTATAGACAGCAGGTATGATAATGGACTTATTGGTCCGCCTGCCGAGGCCGGGGTTTTGTTGCGATAGGTGATATTTATTACCAATTAGCGACCTCCGGACGTTCTAGTGCCGTGAGGTCGCTTTTTAATTTGCCGTAACCTTACAAAGGAGGTGGAATAATGGCTATAACAGTCGAAAAACAAACAGTAGTTGCCGGCATGAAAGACAAACTTGCTGCAACTAAAGGTGCTGTATTAATTAATTACCGTGGTCTTACCGTAGCTCAAGATACTAAGCTACGTCGCAAATTCCGCGAAGGCGGAGTTGAGTACAAGGTAGTTAAAAATACTCTTACTCGTATTGCTGCTAACGAAATTGGCATTCAAGGTCTTGACTCCTATTTGGAAGGCCCAACTGCAATGGCGTTTTCAGCAACTGATCCTGTCGCTCCGGCCAAAATAATCTCTGATTTTATCAAAGAAAGCAAACTTCAAAATATTGAAGTAAAAGCTGGTTTGGTAGAAGGCAAGGTTATTACTGCTGACGGAGTTAAAGCTCTGGCTAACCTGCCGCCGCGCGAAGTGCTTATTGCACAAGTGCTTGCTGGTTTCCAGACTCCGATTGTCGGTATCGTCAATGTACTTCAAGGCACTATCCGCAATGCGGTTTATGTACTCGAAGCGATCCGCAAACAAAAAGAAAGCGCATAAGCCGGTTGCCGATAGCGGCCCGTCTGCGTTGTTCCAGTTCCGGTTGCTTGCTAGCGTACAAAAACAGTACGCGTCGCGGCGCAATCCTCACTGCGCCTAGCATACGGACCACTCTCGACAACCTAAGTCTGATCCCACATTATTTATATTAAATTAAAAGAAAGTTTTGGAGGTTTTTTAAAATGACTAAAGAACAAATTATGGAAGCTATTGAACAAATGACGGTTCTCGAACTGTCCGAGCTTGTAAAAGCTCTTGAAGAAAAATTCGGTGTTTCTGCTGCTGCTCCTGTAGCTGCAGTTGCTGCTGCTCCTGCTGCTGCTGCAGTAGTTGAAGAGCAAACTGAATTCGACGTAATCCTCACCAGCCCTGGCGCTGGCAAGATCAACGTTATCAAAGTTGTTCGCGAATTGACCGGCTTGGGTCTGAAAGAAGCTAAAGATCTAGTTGACGGCGCTCCTAAAGCTGTTAAAGAAAAAGTTTCCAAAGCCGACGCTGAAGCTTTTAAAGCTAAGCTTGTTGAAGCTGGCGCATCTGTTGACGTTAAGTAATTAATTGTCAGCATGGAAAAAGAGTACCTGCGCTCCGCAGGTACTCTTTTCTTATCTTGTCAGAAGCAGCTTTCTGATTGCGTCCATAAGAATGACATAAGCTTCCACCTTCGTCCTAAAGGATTTGGCGCCAGCTAAGTTTTTTCTAATCATTTTACATAGGTTGCCTTTTACTGTTATGGATAAAAATTCTTGACATACCAATGGTTTTATGATAACATTTCTAAATGCGACATATTATCTGCTTACAGTTTTTTATACAAGGCATGTATAAAATTTCGATTGGCAGGAAATAGTAAAATAATGGAGGATGAAACACCATTTCATTCGGATTGAAAAAAGCAAGGTCCTCATGGAAACTGAAGAGACTTGCTTCTTTTCGTATTTGTCAGACAGGACAACATATCGCTGTCTGCCTGACATGACTATTCTAATTATGTATAATTAGCTGTAGTTTTATGTGACGCCATGTCAGCTAAAATGGGCTAAGGGGTGAAGGATGTAGATGTTCAATCCTGTTCCGGTAGGCAAAAGAATCAGATACAGTTATGCTAAGATTAACGAAGTACTGGACATGCCGAACCTTATTGAACTGCAAAAGAATTCCTATAATTGGTTTCTCAAGGAAGGCCTGCAGGAAATATTCCGTGATATTTCTCCCATTCAGGACTTTACAGGAAATTTAGTTCTTTCCTTTGAAAATTTCACGTTAGGAGAACCTAAATATCACGTTGAGGAGTGTAAAGAGAGAGACGTTACATATTCTGCCCCCTTACGTGTAAATGTTCGCCTAATTAACCGTGAAACGGGTGAAATTAAAGAGCAAGAAGTGTTTATGGGTGATTTCCCGCTTATGACTACTAACGGCACATTTATTATTAATGGAGCTGAGCGGGTTATTGTCAGTCAGCTTGTCCGTTCGCCTGGCGTGTATTATGGTGAAACCATTGATACCACTGGCAAGAAGCTTTACAATGCCACGGTTATTCCTAACCGGGGTGCTTGGCTTGAGCTGGAAACAGATGCGAATGATGTTATTTCGGTTCGCGTAGACCGGACACGGAAATTGCCCGCTACTGTGCTGATACGCGCATTAGGCTGGGCATCAAATGGTTCTATTTTAGAATTGTTCCATGATGATACGCGCGTTCGGGCCACTTTAGAGCGTGATAGCACCGACTCAAAAGAAGAAGCCTTGGTTGAGATTTACAAGCGTCTTCGTCCTGGTGAGCCACCTACAGTAGAGAATGCAACTCAGTTATTAGAGTCGCTCTTCTTTGACCCTAAACGGTATGATCTGGCTACTGTTGGACGGTATAAACTCACTAAAAAACTGGGTTGGAAACGTCGTCTCATGGGAAAAACTCTTCATCAGCCGCTTGTTGATACCACTACGGGTGAAATCATTGTAGCTGAAGGAACGGTGCTTGATGAAAAAGCACTTATCCGTATTGAAGAAAGCGGCATTTTTGCCCGTCCCGGTTTGACTGAAGCTATTATCCGTCAAAAAGACGGCAGCCCCGTAAAGGTTATTTGTAACGCTGTGCTGCCTTATACCCACCGCACCATCACGCGGGAAGATATTATGGCCGCTGTCAGTTATTTGCTTAATTTAATGGATGGCCATGGAAATACCGATGATATTGACCATCTAGGCAACCGGCGTCTGCGTTCAGTTGGCGAATTGCTGCAGAATCAATTCCGCATAGGTCTTTCCCGCATGGAAAGAGTTGTGAAAGAACGTATGACCATTCAAGATATTGATGTTATTACACCTCAGGCGCTAATTAATATTCGCCCTGTTGTGGCCGCAATAAAAGAATTTTTCGGTTCCAGCCAGTTGTCCCAATTTATGGATCAAACCAATCCGCTGGCTGAGTTAACGCATAAACGTCGTCTTAGTGCTTTGGGACCTGGTGGTCTCAGCCGGGAACGGGCTGGTTTTGAAGTCCGCGACGTCCATCACTCTCACTATGGCCGTATGTGTCCGATTGAAACACCAGAAGGTCCGAACATCGGTTTAATCGGCTCGCTGTCCACTTTCGCCCGTGTTAATGAATTTGGCTTTATTGAAACACCGTATCGTAAGGTTGATAAGTATAACAAGAAGGTCAGCGAAGAAGTATATTATGTTACAGCCGATGAAGAAGATGAAATGATTATCGCCCAAGCGAATGAAGGTCTATCGGAAGAGGGCTGGTTTAAAGAGCCCCGTGTTACCGTTCGTTACAAACACGATATTCTCAATGTGCCGGCTGAACAAGTAGACTACATGGACGTCTCGCCGAAGCAGGTAGTATCCATTGCGACGGCAATGATTCCTTTCCTTGAGAATGACGATGCTAACCGTGCCCTTATGGGTGCAAACATGCAACGTCAGGCAGTTCCACTCTTGCGTACGCAGGCACCGCTCGTTGGTACCGGTATGGAGTATAAAGCAGCCCGCGACTCAGGAGTTGTCATCCTTGCCAAGAATGCCGGCCGGGTAGAACGAGTTAGTGCAACGGAAATTTATATCCGCACAGACAACGGCAGTCTGGATACTTATAAGATGCTCAAATATATTCGTTCTAACCAAGGAACATGTATTAATCAAAAGCCGATTGTTTATAAGAATGAGCGGATTGAAAAAGGCCAGGTACTGGCTGATGGTCCTTCAACTGACCGGGGTGAATTAGCATTAGGATTTAACGTTTTGGTTGCTTTTATGCCTTGGGAAGGTTACAACTATGAAGATGCCATTCTGCTTAGTGAAAAACTGGTTAAAGAAGATGTATTTACATCCATCCATATTGAAGAATATGAATGCGACGCCCGCGATACCAAACTGGGACCTGAAGAAATTACCCGCGATATCCCCAATGTAGCGGAAGATGTATTGCGTGATCTTGATGATCGTGGCATTATCCGTATTGGTGCTGAGGTTCGGCCCGGTGATATTCTGGTCGGCAAAGTAACGCCAAAAGGTGAAACCGAGCTGACGGCAGAAGAACGTCTGCTGAGGGCTATCTTCGGTGAAAAAGCCCGGGAAGTTCGTGATACATCGCTCAGAGTACCTCATGGTGAAGCTGGCAAGATTGTGGATGTAAAAGTCTTCAGCCGGGAAAATGGCGATGAATTGCCACCAGGAGTTAACCAGCTGGTACGTGTTTATATTGCACAGAAGAGAAAAATCTCGGAAGGCGATAAAATGGCCGGTCGTCATGGTAACAAAGGGGTTGTCTCCCGCATTATGCGTCAGGAAGATATGCCTTTTATGCCAGATGGCACACCGGTACAAATTGTTCTCAATCCCTTGGGGGTTCCGTCCCGTATGAATATCGGCCAGGTGCTGGAGACGCACTTAGGCTGGGCTGCCTCGGCCTTAGGTATGCAGATTCAGGCCCAAATGCCGGAAGTGGAAGAACGGTTAAGAGCTGTTAACTACAACTTCAGCAAGCATGGCATGCCCGAACCTGACGTAGCAGGCATTCATCTGGCCACGCCTGTTTTTGACGGTGCGCGGGAACATGAAGTTTTCCATACACTGGAAGCTGCCGGCTTACCGTCGGATGGAAAAACAGTTCTGTATGACGGACGGACCGGTGAACCGATGGATAATCGGGTAACAGTCGGCTATGTATACATGCTCAAACTGGCTCACTTGGTTGATGATAAAATTCATGCCCGTTCCACTGGTCCATACTCGCTTGTTACGCAGCAGCCGCTGGGTGGTAAAGCTCAGTTCGGCGGTCAGCGCTTCGGCGAGATGGAGGTTTGGGCACTCGAAGCATATGGTGCAGCCTATACCTTGCAAGAACTGTTAACAGTCAAGTCTGACGATGTGGTAGGACGTGTTAAAACCTACGAAGCTATCGTTAAAGGCGAGAATGTTCCTGAACCGGGAGTCCCCGAGTCGTTTAAGGTTCTTATTAAAGAATTGCAGAGCATTGGTCTTGATGTTAAGGTGCTCACCGAAGATGCTCAGGAAATCCTTATTCGTGAGTCTGATGAAGATATTCATGAAACAGCAAAAGAACTGGAACTCAGCCTAGGCGGCGAAGAAGCCCGCCCTTCACCTCATGAACGGAACCGCACCGAGATTGAACCTGATTTGGTGGATGAATTGGAAAGCGGTGACATCCTGGAGCCATTAGAGGAAGAATTGGACATTATCGCTGAAATAGGCGATATGGACAATGATAAGTTTGATGTAGTTCCGCCTGAAATTGACCCGGATGATGAATTTGTCCCAGCCCGGATTAAAAGCGGCGCGAAAAAAAGCAAAGTTAAAGACGGAGTACCGAAAAAGATCAATCCTCGTGAATATTTAGATGAACTGGAAGACGACTTCGAGTAGAGAAGGGAGCGATAACTCCTTGTTGGACGTAAATAATTTTGACTCCATGCGCATTGGCATAGCATCACCAGACCAGATTCGTAAGTGGTCTCATGGTGAAGTAAGAAAACCGGAAACAATTAATTACCGTACCTTAAAACCGGAACGGGAAGGCCTGTTTTGCGAAAAAATCTTCGGGCCGACACGTGACTGGGAATGTCATTGCGGCAAATACAAACGTATCCGGTACAAGGGGATTGTTTGTGACCGTTGCGGTGTTGAGGTTACCCGCTCTAAAGTGCGACGTGATCGAATGGGTCATATCGAATTGGCTGCGCCGGTATCTCATATCTGGTATTTCAAAGGTATTCCCAGCAGAATGGGTCTCATTCTCGACATTTCCCCCCGCTCGCTAGAAAAAGTACTCTATTTTGCATCGTATATTGTACTTGATCCAGGCGACACGCCGCTGATGAAAAAGCAGCTGTTAACGGAAAGCGAGTATCGCGACTACCGTGATAAATATGGCAGTGCCTTTAAGGTTGGCATGGGCGCTGAAGCCATAAAAAGATTGCTTGAAGAGCTGGACTTGGAAAAAATGAGCCGTGAATTACGGCAGGAATTGCGCGAAGTCAGTGGTCAACGTAAAATTCGCGCCATTCGCCGCCTTGAAGTAGTGGAGGCTTTCCGTAAATCAGGCAATAATCCCCATTGGATGATTATGGATGTTGTACCGGTCATTCCGCCGGAGCTGCGGCCGATGGTGCAGTTAGACGGCGGCCGTTTTGCCACCTCTGACTTAAATGATCTGTATCGCCGTGTTATTAACCGGAATAACCGTTTAAAACGCTTGCTCGACCTGGGAGCACCGGATATCATTGTTCGCAATGAAAAACGCATGCTTCAAGAAGCGGTTGATGCACTGATTGATAATGGCCGCCGCGGACGTCCGGTAACAGGACCTGGCAACCGGCCGCTTAAATCACTGTCGGATATGCTCAAAGGTAAACAAGGCCGCTTCCGCCAGAATCTTCTTGGTAAGCGCGTAGATTACTCGGGCCGTTCGGTTATCGTTGTTGGTCCTGAACTCAAACTTCACCAGTGCGGTTTGCCTAAGGAAATGGCTCTTGAACTCTTTAAACCCTTTGTTATGAAAAAGCTGGTTAATGCCGGTCATGCCCACAATATCAAAAGCGCTAAACGGATGGTTGAACGAGTTCGGCCAGAAGTTTGGGATGTATTGGAAGAAGTTATTAAAGAACACCCAGTGCTCTTAAACCGTGCTCCTACACTGCATCGCCTTGGTATTCAGGCTTTCGAACCTGTGCTGTCAGAAGGCCGGGCCATCAAAATCCATCCGCTTGTTTGTACGGCTTATAATGCCGACTTTGATGGTGACCAAATGGCTTGTCACGTACCCTTATCAGCTGAGGCACAGGCTGAGGCCCGCGTACTCATGCTGTCGGCCCATAATATTTTATCTACTAAAGACGGCAAGCCGGTAGCGACACCTACACAGGATATGGTTTTAGGTGCCTATTATCTCACCATTGTGAAACCGGGAGCCCAAGGTGAAGGCAAGATTTTCACCAATTATGATGAAGTTATGCTGGCCTACCATCATGATGCATTGGCCTTGCAAGCACCAATTAAAGTTCGCATCGCCAACTATGGCTTAGTTAATACTACTGCCGGCCGCCTTATCTTCAATGAAGCTCTGCCTCAAGAGCTCCGCTCATACTCCCAAAAAGACAATGAGTGGCATTTGGGTATCTTAATGGATAAGAAACAATTAGGCAAACTGGTTGCCGATTCGTATCGCCGCTTTGGCAATTCCCAAACGGCAGAAGTACTTGACAGGGTTAAAACACTTGGCTTCTCTTTTGCCCGTCGGGCAGGAATGACAATTGCTATTGCCGATATTAAAGTACCTGAAGCCAAGAAGGCAATACTCGCCCGCACTGACGGTCAGGTTGAAATGATTGAAAAACAATACCGCCGCGGTTTGATTACCGAAGACGAGCGCTATAAAAAGACCATTGATTTGTGGACCAAGGCTACCAATGAAGTTACACAGGCGATGATGGACAATCTTGATCCATTTAACCCGGTCTACATGATGGCAAACTCCGGTGCCCGCGGTAATATTCAACAGATTCGTCAGCTGGCAGGTATGCGTGGTCTTATGGCCGATCCCTCAGGCCGAATCATTGACTTGCCGATTAAAGCAAACTTCCGCGAAGGCTTGACAGTGCTTGATTATTTCACATCCACTCACGGTGCCCGTAAAGGTTTGGCTGATACGGCCCTTCGTACTGCCGACTCAGGATATTTGACCCGTCGTCTGGTTGATGTGGCGCAGGACGTCATTGTCCGCGAAGAGGATTGCGATGTAGTAGGTATCAACCTGTTGCGTGAACGGGCCAGGTTAGCTAAATCCAGCAGCAGCGCTATCACTCTTTTGCGTGATACGTTAATTGGACGGGTGCTTGGACAGGATATTACCGATCCTGCCACAGGCGATGTCTTAATTGCAATGGATACTTTTCTAGGAGATAATCACCTGAAGCTCATCGGTGACCATAACGTACCTTCCATCGTAGTACGTGGTTCATCAACTGCTACGGCGGAAGATGTCAATAGCTCTGCTGAGAGTGAAACCATTATGCTGGGCGAGCCGGAAGAGAAAGTGCGGACTGTGCTCAAAGAAGCTATGTTCCGCGAAATGCTGGGCAAAAACACCGTTGAAAGCGTTAGAAACAGCGCTGGCGAAGAATTGGTTCCAGCCAACATGCCACTGGCGGAAGAACACATTGAAGCGATTTTATCTAGCGATGTACTGGAAGTCAGAGTCCGTAACAATAATATCAGAGGCATTGAAGTAGAAGCCATCATTGAAGGCAGCGGTGTTATTGAACCTCTGCGTGACCGGATTATCGGCCGCATCTCGGCAGAGGAAATCACAGACCCGGCAACTGGTGAAGTTGTTGTTGCCTTAAATGAAGAAATCGATGAAGAAACTGCTGATCGTATTGTTACCTTCAAGGATAAAGTATCCATCCGCTCTGTCTTGGTATGCAAGTCCCGCTATGGTGTGTGTATTAAGTGCTATGGCCGTAACCTCGCCACCGGACACATGGTAGATGTTGGTGAAGCAGTTGGTATTATCGCTGCTCAGTCTATCGGGGAACCGGGCACTCAGCTTACCATGCGTACCTTCCATACCGGCGGTGTAGCCGGTGACGATATTACCCAAGGTTTGCCTCGTGTTGAAGAATTATTTGAAGCACGCAAACCGAAACGGCAGGCAATTATTACGGAGACTGAAGGTACAGTCGAAGTAAAAGAAATTAAAGGCATTCGTAAGGTAACTGTTCTTCCACCAAGTGGTGAAGAGCGGGTATATCAAATTCCTTATGGTGCAAGGCTAATTGTCAAAGAAGGTCAAGTGCTGCAAGCCGGTGACCGTTTGACTGAGGGTTCGGTAAATCCCCATGATATCCTTCGCGTGCAAGGGTTGAAAGAGACACAACGCTACCTGGTATACGAAGTTCAGAAAGTATACAAATCGCAGGGTGTTGAAATCAATGATAAGCACATCGAAGTTATGGTGCGTCAGATGATGCACAAAGTCAAAGTGGAAGAACCGGGAGATACTGCTTTGCTGCCAGGCGAATATATCGATGTAAACACCTTTGAAGAAGAGAATGCCCAAGCAATCGAAAAGGATGGCGAACCGTCTGTTGCCCGTCCTACCTTGCTTGGCATCACGAAAGCTTCCTTGGCGACTGACTCGTTCTTGTCAGCAGCATCTTTTCAGGAAACAACCCGGGTGCTCACGGAAGCTGCTATCAAGGGAAAAATCGATCCATTGCTTGGTCTTAAAGAAAACGTCATTATCGGCAAGCTTGTTCCTGCCGGTACCGGCATGAGCCGCTACCGCAATATTAAACTAAAAAAAGTTATGGAAGCTGCTAAACCAAATTAATAAATAAAGTAAGGCACTTGGCATTTAGGCTGAATCATAGCCAGTGCTAAGTGCCTTATTTTTGTAAAATAAGCAAATAAGACCTAGAACTGCATAAAATTTTATGCAAAACTTGTATTTGTATATGCCGTATGATACACTAGGAACCGTGGTCAAGAAAATAGGCGAAAATGCTGGAATTGCTGTTGACATTTGCTTATAGTGAGTGGTAAAATATTAAAGTGCCTGCGAGAAAAATATTTTTTTGTAATACAAGGGAGTGGGTCTGGTGATGATAGACACACTAAAGGCAGCTAAAAAAGCAATTGGTGCTAAGCAAACAGTAAAGGCTGTTGAACGAGGCCAAACAGAAGTTGTTTTTCTGGCAAATGATGCCGAAGGTCGGGTAATTCAACCCATTCGTGAATTGTGCAGTAAAAAAAATATTGCAGTGCAAGAAACATTAACGATGCAAGAACTGGGGCAAGCTTGCGGTATTGCGGTTGGAGCTGCGGCTGTGGCTGTACTTAAGTGAGTGAACAAAGGACAAGCGTGGTAATGTTTTGCCTAAAGGCTAACGCCTTAAGGTGAAATTAATTATAAATACCAACTGTAGAGGAAGGAGGTGCACATATGCCAACAATTAACCAATTAGTGCGCAAAGGTAGAGAAGCGATTGAGCAAAAATCCACAGCGCCTGCTTTGAAAGAAAGCCCGCAAAAGCGTGGTGTTTGCACTAGAGTATATACAACTACTCCGAAAAAACCGAACTCAGCGCTACGTAAAGTTGCCCGTGTACGGTTAACTAACGGTATTGAAGTAACTGCGTACATCCCAGGTATTGGTCATAACTTGCAGGAGCATTCTGTTGTTCTAATCAGAGGCGGCAGGGTAAAGGACCTTCCGGGTGTTCGCTATCACATCATCCGTGGTGCGCTTGACACTGCCGGTGTACAAAAACGTGCTCAAGGCAGATCGAAGTATGGTACTAAAAGAGCCAAGAAGAAATAAGCGTACCAACAAATTGAAAGATTTCGGATGAAGGAGGGAAACAAATGCCAAGAAAAGGGCCTGTAACTAAACGTGATGTGTTGCCAGATCCGGTTTACAACTCCAAGTTAGTAACCCGTTTTATCAACAAAATCATGTATGATGGCAAAAAAGGTATTGCAGAAACAATCGTATACGATGCATTTGATATTATCCGGTCCAAAACCGGTAAAGATCCATTAGAAGTATTTGAGGCGGCTTTGAAAAATGCTATGCCTGTTTTGGAAGTTCGCGCTCGCCGTGTCGGTGGTGCTAACTACCAAGTACCGGTTGAAGTTCGCGCAGACCGTCGTTTGTCGCTTGGTATCCGCTGGATGGTGAACTATGCCAGATTGCGCGGAGAAAAAACCATGCATGAAAGACTTGCTGCTGAGCTGCTTGATGCATCTAACAGTACTGGTGCTACCATTAAGAAAAAAGAAGATACCCACAAAATGGCTGAAGCCAATAAAGCTTTTGCCCATTATCGGTGGTAATATCGGGACTACACAATTTGTAGTCCCAGCATAAGGAGTGAAGATAGTGGCCAGAAAGTTTCCTCTAACTAAGACGCGAAACATAGGCATCATGGCACACATTGACGCCGGCAAGACCACTACAACAGAACGCATACTTTTTTATACCGGCAGAGTGCATAAAATAGGCGAAGTGCATGATGGTGCTGCTACGATGGACTGGATGGTGCAGGAACAAGAACGGGGTATTACTATTACCTCGGCGGCCACTACATGCCAGTGGAATGATCACCGTATCAATATTATCGACACGCCTGGACACGTGGACTTCACTGTTGAGGTAGAGCGTTCGTTGCGAGTACTTGATGGCTCGGTTGCGGTCTTTTGCGCTAAAGGTGGCGTAGAGCCGCAATCTGAAACGGTATGGCGTCAAGCTGACCGTTATGGTGTTCCCCGTATGGCTTATGTAAATAAAATGGATATGGTCGGTGCCGATTTTTATCGTGTTGTAGACATGATGAAAACCCGGTTAGGTGCTAATGCGGTGCCTATTCAACTGCCGATCGGCTCGGAAGATGTTTTCAAAGGAATCATCGACTTGGTAGAAATGAAGGCCATTATTTACACCGATGACCTTGGTAAAACCAGCGAAGCTTCTGAAATTCCGGAAGAGTTGAAAGAACAAGCCGAACTATACCGGCAAAATATGCTTGATGCCATTGCTGAATGCGATGATGAACTGATGATGAAATACCTCGAAGGTGAAGAACTTACTGTAGAGGAAATCAACTCAGGGATTCGTAAAGCAACAATTGCTTGCAAATTGACACCGATGTTATGTGGTTCGTCTTACAAAAATAAAGGTGTACAGCCGCTCTTGGATGCTGTTGTAGCCTATATGCCTGCTCCGACTGACATTCCTGCCATTAAGGGTGTTAACCCTGACAGCGGTGAAGAAGATTCCCGGGCAGCAGATGACAGCCTGCCGTTCTCGGCGCTGGCTTTCAAAATTATGGCTGACCCTTATGTCGGCAAACTTGCTTTCTTCCGGGTTTATTCAGGCAAATTGGCTTCCGGCTCATATGTCTTTAACTCGACAAAAGGCAAAAAAGAACGAATTGGCCGTATCCTTCAGATGCATGCCAATCACCGTGAAGAAATCGAAATCGTTTATACAGGCGATATTGCTGCAGCAGTAGGATTGAAAGATACGACTACCGGCGATACGCTCTGTGACGAAAAACAAACCATTATCCTGGAATCAATGGTTTTCCCTGAACCGGTTATCTCGGTAGCCGTTGAGCCGAAAACGAAAGCTGACCAGGAAAAAATGGGCATTGCTCTCCAGCGTTTAGCAGAAGAAGATCCTACCTTCCGGATGCATACTGACCAGGAAACGGGTCAGACCATTATCTCCGGTATGGGCGAATTGCACTTGGAGATAATCGTTGACCGGATGCTTCGTGAATTCAAAGTGGAATGCAATGTTGGCAAACCGCAGGTTGCTTATCGCGAAACGATCCGCAAATCGGTTAAAGCAGAAGGCAAATTCGTACGCCAATCCGGCGGCCGCGGCCAATACGGTCATTGCTGGCTGGAACTTACTCCGCTTGAGCCTGGTCAAGGGTTCATCTTTGAAAACAAAACAGTGGGCGGTTCTATTCCTAGAGAATTTATCAATCCGATTGAAGCAGGCGTAAAAGAAGCAATGGATACTGGCGTTTCGGCCGGTTACCCGATGGTAGATATCAAGGTTACTGTCTTTGACGGTTCGTACCATGATGTTGACTCCTCGGAAATGGCCTTTAAAATTGCTGCTTCCATGGGCTTCAAAGAGGGTTGCCGAAAAGCTACTCCAGTTTTGCTTGAGCCGTATGAAAAAGTGGAAATTACGGTTCCGGAAGAGTATATGGGCGACGTTATCGGCGATATCAACTCTCGCCGTGGACGGATAGAAGGTATGGAGTCCCGCTCGGGCGCTCAAACCATTCGCGCATTTGTACCGCTTTCCGAAATGTTCGGATACGCTACCGACCTTCGTTCCAGAACGCAGGGCCGTGGTAACTACTC
>Ga0366779_1045_pt1 | contig 19802 bp, 11 predicted proteins | sample BONcelN113001E10_FD_207083 | JGI IMG/M metagenome (GOLD analysis project Ga0366779, IMG submission 207083) | Enriched cells from coal bed in the Powder River Basin, Montana, United States - BONCAT cells N11 rep2 HSBNCT.N11.300.1.E10 ... | reverse complement strand
CTTCAGCCATAAACCAACCGGTAGCATTCGCTATATAAGAAACAGGCAGCGTCCAAAACAGTGCTTTTAGCACCAGTCTGTTTGTTATCAATTGATTCTGCCTTGCCAAATACCAACCCAATAAGCCAATACCAATCATCCACATACCGGAAATAACCATCAGCCTAAAGCTCCAGAATATTGGCGTCACTGGAGGCACATAGTCGCCAGGACCGAATTTTCGTATCATTTCACTTTGCAATTCTTTTATACCTTGTACTTTGCCCTGGAAAGAATCATAAACCAGGAAGGACAGCGCACCTGGCACACCCAGTTCAACGTTGTTAGTCTGCTTTTCTTCGTTAATGGATGCAAACAACGCAAACGGCGCAGGATCAGCTGTCTCCCATAACGCCTCTGCAGCCGCTAGCTTCATTGGCTGGACCTTAGCTATATAACGGGCCTGCAAGTGACCTACGCCAGCTACTAAAACAGCACTGACGACCATCACCGCTACACCGAATTTCAATGAAGTATGAAAGAACTCGACTTGACTTTTCCGCAGCAACTGCCAGGCACTAATCGCAGCAATAAACGCACCGGCAGTAGTCAGTCCTGCTAAAACGACATGCGGAAATTGATGAAGCACATACCCATTAGTTAATAAGGCACCAAAGTCGGTCATTTCAGCACGGCCATTACGAAGAGCAAAGCCAACGGGATGCTGCATAAAGGAATTGGCTACCAAAATCCAGAAAGCAGAGAGATTCGTACCAAAGGCTACCAAACAAGCTGCTGTGGCATGCAGTCTAGGCGATAGGCGATCCCAGCCGAAAATCCAGATACCAATAAAGGTAGACTCCAGAAAAAAAGCCGTTAATGCCTCCAGTGCTAAAGGAGCACCAAAGATATCCCCCATAAACCGGGAATATTCGGACCAGTTCATTCCAAAATGAAACTCCTGGACAATACCGGTAACAACACCCATAGCAAAATTGATCAAGAACAGTTTACCCCAGAATTGAGCCATCTTCTTATACATTTCATTACCGGTTCTAACATATATAACTTCCATAATTGCGATGAAAACGGTCAATCCCAGCGTCAGCGGCACAAACAACCAATGATAAGTTGATGTCAGGCCAAACTGCCAGCGTGCTAAAAAGGCTTCCCCCATTTGTTTTCCCTCCTAAATAGTCTACTTAATCTGACCTATTACTGTGCACAACTGTCAACTGACAAAGCTGAGAATTCACCTCCTTTGTCAAGGCTTTTCTGCAAGGCTAATTCCGCAAAGTTCACACTGTCCAGTGACATCACCAATTGCTCCTGCACATTTGCTAAAGCATTGTGTACAGGACATTCATGGGCACAAAACTTAGTACAGGCGTCGCGTTCAGCCAAACAGCGATGAATGGCCACCGGACCTTCTATGGCTTCAATTACCGATAACAAAGTGATGTCAGCCGCCTTTTTTGCCAAAGCAAAGCCACCGTCTACACCCCGATAGGATTTTATGATGCAGGCAGCCGTTAATGACCTCATAATCTTCAATAAAAATCGCTGAGGAACATTTTCTTTTTCCGCCAACGTCTGGCCGTTGACAATCGCCCCATGCGGCAGCAAGGCCAAATGAAGTACTACGCGAAAAGCATAGTCGGTAGCTTGATTCAATTGCAACGCCAGTGCCCTCCTTAAACTATACCATATTGGTATAGTTTTATTTTAATTTTAGCACTACCCTTTTTTGCTGTCAACGGTTACCAGCGAATAATCTAAGCAATACTTAGAAAATTCAAAACAAGGGACCTGTCCCCTTGTCTTACCGCTTAAAATGATAGGGCAAAGTAGACACAACGACATTTTCCCGTAATATTAACAACGTGCGCAGTATCCAGCCTGTCTGGTTGTGTAAAAACCGGTGCCACCATTTTTTTGTTTCAAACTCGGGTATTACAATGGTGATATAATCGTAAATGCACTTATGCATCTCCAGCTCACTTACATAGCCAAGCAGCGGCTGAACAATAGACCGGTAGGGCGAATAGAGGACTTGCAGCTCTATTCCCACGTTAAGGTTACGCCACTTTTCTTCAAATTTCTCCCGTTCCAGCTCATCTGTATAAATGTGCAGTGCAACAACATCGCCCCCCATAGCCTGGGCATACCGGAGGGATTCGGCCAGCACTTTGGTGATGCCCGACACGGGTACAACAATTAAACTCCTTACCTGCCTGGCCTCAAGATATTCAGAGAAGTCCTGTGGTGACATGTACAGTTGCTGCGCAGTATTCCGGTAATGCTGGTGGATGGTCTTAAAGATATAAATCATCGCCGGAATAAATACCATTACTATCCAGGCACCATGAAAGAATTTGGTAACGCCAATAATGATAACAACAATACCTGTTACGCAAGCGCCAAAACCATTAATGGCCGTACGGGAAATCCACCCTTTTCCCCGCTCTCTTGTCCACTTGACCACTAAGCTGGACTGAGCAATGGTAAAAGACAGAAATACACCTATGGCATAAAGTGAAATCAAATGCTCCACATTGCCATCAAACACAATAATTAACAGCCCTGCGATCAGGCTTAACAACAAAATGCCGTTAGAATAACCCAGCCGCTCCCCTCTGGCACCAAGATAACGGGGCACATAGGAATCTCTGGCCATAATGGACAATAACGGCGGTAATCCATTGTAGGAAGTGTTTGCTGCTAAATAGAGAATCAACATAGTGGTCATTTGGATGTAATAATAACCCCAGCTGCGGCCAAAAACATTTTCCGCCAGCAGAGACAGCATGGTGACATTCTCCCCGGGCAGCAGATGATAATGGATAAATAAAAACGAGATACCTAGGATCATCATTCCTAACAGCGCCGACATGAGATAGGTTGTTTTAATAGCATTTGAAACTTCCGGTTTATGAAACATGGGCACACCGTTGGAAATAGCCTCCACACCCGTCATAGAGCTGCAGCCATTGGCAAAAGCCCGTAAGGCAAGAATAATCACCGCCCAGTCTGCCTGCTGCCTTGCTAACGATCCGGCAGCAATAAGGGGAGCTGTGCCTGTGAAGGCGTTGTATATGCCTGTGCCGATCATAATCAGTATTCCGGCAATAAAAAAATAAGTCGGCCATACGAAAACATTGGAGGATTCCCGTATCCCCCGTAGATTAACGAGCATTAATATCCCAAAAAGAATGACTAGATCTATCGCTATTTCTTTGCCAATAAGCGCCGGGAATGCAGAAACAAGTGCTTGTGTCCCCGCCGCTATACTAACGGCAACAGTCAGCACGTAATCGGCAAACAGCGCCGCTCCCGCAATCAATGCCCACCGCTCCCCCAAATTCTGCATAGCAATGGAATAGGAACCGCCGCCGCCAGGATTAGCTCGTGCAACCTGGGCATAAGACAAAGTAACAATGGCTAGCAGCGCAACTACGGCAATAGAGGCATAACCAAAGTAACCATACACCAGCATTCCCGAATACACCAGGGTTACAACAATTTGCTCCGGTCCATAGCCAACCGACGATAAGGCATCGGATGAAAATATAGATAAAGCCTTCCACTTCGGAAGCCGTTCACCTGATTCTTCTTCTGTCCGTAAGGGCCTGCCAATTAAAAAGCGATGAATATAGCCAAACATATATAGCCACCTGTCACTTTCCGCCGTAAGAAGAAATACCTCCCGGCAACTGGATTGTACCAGTAGTTTCTCTGCCCGGAGGTATTTCCATAAATCATCTTATCGGTGATATTTCTCTACCAATTGTGTCAAACGAGCTGCGAGACCGGCAGCTGAATAGCCGGGACTGCTGCGCCACCGCCAGTTTATGCCGCCCACCGTGCCGGGAAAATTCATGCGGGCTTCAGCATCCAGTGCAAGTAAATCCTGCAAGGGTATTATCACGGTCCGTGCTCTGGACTGATAAGCCAATTCAATCATACGCCAGCATAATTCTTCATTGTCCGGCAAATCAGTGAGACCCAAATATTTATGTACACAATTCCGGGTATCACTGTCGGCCGTCTCTTCCTCCCGGTACCAGCCTACAGTGGTATTGTTATCATGTGTACCGGTGTAGAGTACGGTATTGTATTCAATCCCTAACGGCTGATACTGTCCTGGTAAACCACAGGTAAAAGAAAAATGCAACACTCGCATACCAGGAAAGGCAAAGGTATTTTTCAAATCAATTACTTGCTGAGTGATAATGCCTAAATCTTCGGCAATGATGGCGACAGGTCCCAAATATTTTTGCAGATTGGCAAAAAACGCTTTCCCCGGCCCTTTCACCCATCGGCCGTTAACGGCATCCTTTTCCCCGGCCTGTATCTCCCAGTAAGATTCAAAGCCACGGAAGTGATCAACCCGAATAATGTCTACCTGCCGCAGCAAACAGGAAAACCGTTCCCGCCACCAGTGATAATCATCATTGGCCATTACATCCCAGCGATATTGGGGATTCCCCCAGAGCTGTCCTGTTTCCGAAAAATAGTCTGGCGGCACACCCGCCACCAAGCGGGGACTACCGTCTTTCCCCAGTTCGAAATACTGTTGATTGGCCCAGACATCACTGGAATTATGAGCAACAAAGATGGGCATATCACCAATGACTTGAATGCCTTTTTGATTAGCATAGGCTTTTACTGCCTGCCATTGGCGGTAAAACAGATATTGCAAGAAGCAATGGTAAGCAATATCTTCGGCCAGTTTGACACGGTACCGGGCCATGGTTGCTTCTTCCCGGCCGGCCAAGCCCGGCTCCCACTCATTCCACGGCCGCTCCTGGTAATAAGAGCTGGCAGCCATAAACAGCGCATAATCAGGCAGCCAATATTCATTGGACCGGCAGAAATCGTGATAAAGAGGCGGTTCGTCCTGTTGACGGAAAGCGGCGAAAGCCTGGCGAAGCAATATTTCCTTATGGGCTTTTACCTTCTCATAGTCTACATATTGCTCACTGCCGAGCGCAAACTCGCCTGCCAGTTTGTCAACAACAGCCGGTGCTACTAACCCTTCGTCCGCTAAGCGCTCCGGTGACAGTAACAGCCAATTGCCTGCAAAAGCCGATAATGCTGCATAAGGTGAGTCACCAAACCCTACTGGCGTGAGCGGTAGTATTTGCCACAATTTTTGCTGACCCTCAGCTAGAAAATCAATAAACCGGTAAGCTTCAGGTCCAAAATCGCCAATGCCGTAAGCACTTGGCAGGGAGGTAGGATGGAGCAGTACGCCACAGGTTTTGTCCCCGGTATATATTTTTTCCAGAAGTATCTTACTGCCGTAGGGCGGCAGCACCAATGAGCAGATACCGTCTCCCACTGCTACTTCTTTTTCCTCACTCATCATATCGTAGAGCATACTGCTCTCAATCCAGTTACGAATATCAACGGCAACAACAGCTTCTTTGTTACTCCGGTTAAGCAGTACCAGGGCAGTATTGTCTTCCCGGTCTTGGGCAAAAACATCCAGGCCACCGGTAATTACCCGCACATAAGCCAGTACATCATCTGTTACTGCCAGGGGAATCCAGTCGCCGGTACGCAGCACCGCATAGTCATTGCGCAATTTGGCTAAACGCTGATGCCACATTAACAGTTCGTCATTTTCCTGCCCCCAGGGGTAAGTACGCCGGTTAAGCGGGTCGGTATATCCTTCCACCCCTGCTTCATCGCCGTAATATATAGAGGGCACTCCGGGAAATGTCATTTGCCACAACACTGCTGCCTTAAGGCGGGCAACTGCTTTTTGGCGTTGGCCTGCAGTAAGCCGTTTTGCTGCAAGTTGAGCAGTAGTCAGAGCTACCCCAAACTGCTCGTCACCTAGCAAAGTTAAAATGCGGGGTACATCATGACTGCCGATTAAATTCATTAAGGAATAAAAATGGTGTTTAGGATAGTTCTCCTTTAGCGATAGCAGAGCCTGCTGTGTTTCACCGGCAGCTTTACTGCCTAGCAGAAACTCCAATACAATCCGGCGGAAAGGGTAATTCATTACTGAATCCAGTTCCCTTCCCTGCAAGTATGGCCTAAGGATGCCGTAGCTTTCTTTCCGGGAGGCGTCTTCCCATACCTCACCAATCAAAATGGCTTCAGGATCAAGTTGTTTTAGCTTTTGACGAAACTTCATAATAAATTCGTCAGGCAATTCATCAGCCACGTCCAGCCGCCAGCCTTTAGCCCCCAATCCTGCCCAGTGTTCGACTACACTATCTTTGTCCTCAATAATGAACCGTTGATAAGACGGATCGAGTTCCTCCACGTTCGGCAGCGTATCTATGCCCCACCAGCTTTCGTATTCATCGGGCCAATGTTTAAACCGGTACCAGTTATAGTAGGGAGAAGAGGATGATTGATAAGCCCCTATTGAGGGATAAGTACCACTGCGGTTAAAATAAATACTGTCGCTGCCGGTATGGCTAAAAACCCCATCCAAAATAACGGCTATTCCCACCTCAGCTGCCTTGGCACAAAGTGTCCGGAACAGCTCGTTGTCGCCAAATTGAGCATCTACTGTTTTATAGTCGGCCGTATCATATTTGTGATTGCTGGGAGACTGGAATAGGGGATTAAAATAGATCACGCCGATTCCTAATTGCTGCAAATAAGGTAATTTTTCAATGACTCCTGCCAAATTTCCGCCAAAAAAATCATAAGCCAAAATGCTGCCTGTCTGCATATCCCGGACATAAACAGGATTATTATCCCAGTGAGTATGAAGAACACTCCCTTTAGGCGTGTTTTCTACCCGCCCATCGGCATTACCGTTGGCAAAGCGGTCAACAAAAATCTGATATATAATTTTATCTTTAAACCAGGACGGAGTAGACAGTCCTTGTTCATAGACAGTGATTTGGTAAGATGGCGGCACCGCCAGACTGATTTGTCCCACACCGCCAAGCTGATTTTGATTATTGCCATAGTACCATATGCGGTCATGGCCTTCGACAATAAAGTAATACCATACCCACCCCGGCTGCTCAGGCGCAGTAAAAGTGGCCTGGTAGAAACGGTAGCCATTTTTTATCGCCGTCGCTGCCATAAGAATTTTATCTTCGCCATATCCGTTACGCCATAGGCGAAGTGTCACCCGCACAGGCTGCTCACTTGCCGCCACAGCAAAGGCTATTGTTATCGCAGTATGACAAGAAACAGCCCCAAAGGGGCTGCGATACACAGGCAGTTGCGAATTATGGATAAGCCATTCTTGTTTCATAGCTTCACCGGCCTATCTGTAAGATAGCTGACATGCAGCTCCAATGAACTTAACCCACTTCATCCTTAATAAGGCTCCAGGGGATCACCAATGACTACCGGATTGGCCTTCCAGATACCAATGGCGTATTCCGAAATAGTACGGTCACTGGAGAATTTGCCTGAATGAGCAATATTGGACAAACACATCTTACTCCAGCGCTTATTGTCGCGGTAGAGGGCATCTACCTTCTCCTGGGCTTCCACATAGGCAGCATAGTCTTTAAGTACAAAAAACTCATCACTATTCACTAAAGAATCATAAAGTACGCGAAACTCTTCCCGTGGAACAGGCAGACTGCCGTTAATCAACTGATCCAGCAGTGTTTTAAGCCGCTGATCAGACTGAACCAATTCCCATGGCCGGTAACCGCCCTTTTGATAGTAATTCATGACTTGATCAGCAGTTAAACCAAAGATGACAATATTATCATCGCCTACCTCTTCATGAATCTCAATATTAGCACCATCAAGAGTCCCGATCGTTACCGCGCCGTTCATCATGAACTTCATATTGCCAGTGCCGCTTGCTTCTTTGCTGGCAGTGGAAATTTGTTCGCTCACATCTGTCGCTGGGAAAATCATTTCCGCCAGGGACACACTGTAGTTCTCTAAAAACAGCACTTTGATTTTACCTTGAATGGTTGTGTCATTATTGATGACACCGGCCAAGGTGGTAATCAGCTTAATAACCCGCTTTGCCAGGTAATAACCAGGCGCAGCCTTGCCGGCAAATATAAAGGTACGAGGCACTATTTCCAGGTTAGGATTTTCTTTAAGCTTAGAATACAGTTCCAGGATGCGCAGCGCATTCATTAATTGCCGCTTGTAGGCATGAATACGTTTAACATGAACATCAAAAATGGAACTGCCATCAATGGTAATCCCATATTTGTTATGAATCCAATTAGCAAACTTCATTTTATTAGTTTCTTTAATCTTATCCAAATCGGTTAGAAAGGCACTGTCCTCGGAGTAGCGCAATAGCGTACTCAAATACTGAGGATAGTATATCCAACTGGGACTAATTGAATTAGTGATTAACTGAGACAATCCGGGATTGGCTTTGAGCAGCCACCGCCGGTGGGTGATACCATTGGTTTTGTTGTTAAATTTATAAGGATAAAAGTGGTAAAAATTCTTCATAACATCCCGTTTCAGAATATTAGTGTGGATTTTTGCCACTCCATTAATGCTGTAGCTGCCAACTACGGCCAAGTGGGCCATATGTACATAGTTGTCGGCGATAATCGCCATAGAGGCAATGCGCTGCCAATCACCGGGATAATGACTCCACAAATGTTTGCAGAACTGTTCGTTAAGTTCTTCGATGATCATAAAGATGCGGGGCAGCAAGGTTTTCATAATATCAACAGGCCATTTTTCCAACGCTTCCGGCAAAATAGTGTGGTTAGTATAAGCAATGGTATTGCGGGTAATTTGCCAGGCTTCTTCCCATGACAGATCTTCCTCATCCATTAAAATGCGCATTAATTCAGGAATAGCCATTGCGGGATGAGTGTCGTTAATATGGATCGTAATTTTCTCGGCAAATTCCGTAATCGGACCATGTTTTTTCTTGAACCGGCGGACAATGCTCTGCAGTCCGGCCGAAACCAAAAAATACTGCTGCTTAAGCCTCAGCACCCGGCCCTCGTAGTGACTGTCATCAGGGTAAAGTATTTCTGAAATGGATTCTATCGAATATTTATACTCTACCGCTTTCAAATAATTGCCCTGGTTAAACGCCAATAAGTCAAAATCCTCTTGTACCGTCTCGGCACTCCACAGCCTTAGCGTGTTCACCGTACTATTCTGATAACCGATTACCGGAATATCATAAGGAACGGCCAGCACCGTTTGCGCATTGTCATGATGAAAAATCAGTTCTCCCTCTTTTTTCTCTGACCAAACAGTACCACCGAATTTAACCTGTACAGCTTTGTCAATTTTACGTAGTTCCCACATTGTCCCGTTTTTCAGCCAATTATCGGGGTGCTCGACCTGATAACCATCGATAATCTTCTGCTCAAAGAGGCCGTACTTGTACCGGATGCCGCAGCCATGACAAGGAAGCTGCAGGGACGCCATTGAGTCAAGAAAACAGGCTGCCAGCCGCCCTAAACCACCATTGCCAAGACCGGCATCGGGTTCTTCATTTTCTAACTGATTAATATCGATACCCATTTCAGCCAGCCACTCTTCCCATTGAGGACGAACGCCAATGTTGAGGAGATTAGCACCAAGCAACCGGCCCAGCAGAAACTCAATAGAGAAATAATAAACCTGCTTTTCTCCTTTAATTTCATACTGCCGGTTTGTTTCGATCCAGGCTTTGCTGATATAGTCCCGTACCATTCCCGCCAAAGTGGTATATTTATCCTGCGGGGAAGCTTCTTCAAGGCTTTTGCCGTGCATTGTCTGCAATTCATATAGAAAGGCTGCCCGAAAGGCTTGCCAGTCAGTAAACATAAACTCCCCCCATTTTAAGAAACATTAGCTTTCCATGAACTGCTTAGGTCTCAAGTTTATTTGTCTACTTCAAACAAGCTGTTGATATAATTCCTGATATTGCTGGGCTGATTGCCGCCAGCTATAGTCACTGCGCATGGCATTTCGAATTATTCTTTCCCAACTGTCACCTTGCTTGTAAATAGTAAGCGCCCGATTTAGGGTATGCAGCATATCATGAGCATTATAGTTGGCAAAAGTAAAACCATTTCCTTCGTCAGTATATTCATTGTAAGGCTGAACGGTGTCTTTTAAACCGCCTGTTTCCCGCACAACAGGCAGCGTGCCGTATCTGAGAGCAATGAGTTGACCAATACCGCAAGGTTCAAAGCAAGAGGGCATTAGGAAGATGTCTGCTCCGGCATAGATTTTATGTGCTAAATCCTCACCGAAGAAGATATTGGCCGAGACTTTATCGGGATAGCGGTGCGCCGCTACCCTGAACATCCCTTCATAGCGTTCTTCGCCTGTGCCAAGCACGACTAACTGAATATCGTCTGCCAGCATTTCTTCAATTACGTGGGCTACCAGATCAAGTCCCTTGGCAGCTACCAGTCTGGATACAATAGCAACAACGGGAACATCTGACCTAACCGGCAATCCGACATGCTCTTGCAGCTTCATTTTATTTTTGCACTTGCGGCCAATTGACCGCCAGGTATAGGGTACCGCAATGCAGTTATCGATGCGGGGATTGTACATATCATAGTCAAGACCGTTGACAATGCCGGTTAAGTCATTGCTGCGGCTGCGCAGCAAACCGTCCAGCTTTTCCCCAAAATAGGGAGTCTGAATTTCTTCGGCATAGGTCGGACTGACAGTGGTTAAACGATGAGCAAAAACCAAGCCGCCTTTCATGTAATTAACGGCCCCAAAAAACTCCAGTTTATCTTCCGTAAAGTACTCATCACCTAAACTAAGCAGGTCCCCTAGCACTTCTTTGGCAAAAACGCCTTGGTACAAGAGATTGTGTATGGTAAACACAGTACGCAAGTTAGGATACAAATGCCGGTAATGCGCAAAAAGCAGTACAGGCACAGCCGCAGTGTGCCAATCATGACAATGCAAAATATCGGGCGTAAAATCGAGATGAGGTATGGCCTCCAGTACTGCCCGGCAGAAGTAGGCAAACCGTTCACCGTCATCATAGTGGCCATATAAGCCTTTGCGCTTAAAATAATATTCGTTATCAATAAAATAGAAGGTAATTCCCTGATACTCCAATTTCTCAATACCACAATACTGACGGCGCCAGCCAACCGGTACCTCCACGGTGTGTACAGGTGTCATTATTTCCCGGTAATGACTGGGAATTTCACTGTATTTCGGCAAAATAACCCGGGCATCAACACCTTCCTTTACAAGCTCCTTCGGCAATGAACCGATTACATCGGCCAAGCCGCCTGTCTTGACAAATGGAACTGCTTCGGCAGCGACAAACAGTACTTTGAGCATCACTATATCACCATCCCTTTCTCTATAACGAGCAGATAGTTTCGATCTCCTTTCAGGCTGCGACCGGCAGTAATGTGCACATCTTTATCACAAATGACACTGTCCAGAGTGGCATTTTCCCCGATCTCACCTTTTTGCATGATAATACTGTCTTTGATATAAGCGCCCTTATGCACCCTAACCCCTCGGAAGATGATGCTATTTTCCACTCGCCCTTCAATAATGCACCCATTGGCAACTAGCGAGTTGGTCACCTGTGCCGTTTGACGGTAGTTCGTCGGCGCCTCATCCTTAACTTTGGTATAAATAGGTCCGGACTTTGCAAACAATTCTTGCCATACCTGGGGATTGAGCAGGTTCATATTATGCTTAAAATAACTTTGAATAGAATTAATCTTAGCTACATATTGCCGATGAGGGAAACCGCTGATTTTTAAGCGACCGATATTTTTAATAATGCCATCTTTGATAAAATCAAACTCGCCGCGGGATACGCAATTTTCAACAATCTCAATGAGACGGTCTTTGGACATAATGTACATTTCCAGTGCTATATCACTGCAGGTGGCTTTACCGGGATTGACTTCCATATCAATGATACGGTTACCGTCCAGTCGAACTGCCGTAGCCCGGGGAAAGTCGCCGGCACATTCGGCATCGGGCTTATAAATAACGGTAATATCCGCCTGTTGTTCCAGATGAAATTGAAAAGCCGGGCAAAAATTCATATTGCAAACCATGTGACTGCCGGCTACAAGCACATATTGTTGCGCACTGCGTTTAATGTAATCAAGATGGTCGTAAAAATGCTGCATATCCCCTTTATAAATTCCCATAGCGTAATGAGCCTGAGTGGGCGGCAAAATAAACAAACCGTCCCGCTTACGGGCTAAATCCCACTCTTTACCGGAACGAAGATGATCCATCAGTGACCGATATTTATTGGGAACCAATATTCCTACATTATGTATGCCTGAATTGACCATATTGGAAAGGATAAAATCAATCAGCCGGTATCGGCCGGCAAAAGGTACGGCGGCCAGACTGCGGTGACGGGTAACTTCTTTTAAGAACTCTTCATTTTCGTGAAGGTTAATGAGACCAAGAACATTTTTCATCTGCATACCTGCCTCCCCCCTACTCGACTACAGCACTTCTAAGTACTTGCGAATTTGCCGCCACAAGTGCGCCTTCGCCAATTACGGTGATATCTCTGCCTTCTCCCTGGCAGCCAACCTCACAACCTTCTGCCAATACAGCCTCATGGCCGATAATCGTCCGTTCCACCAGGCAATTGCGTCCGATATGTACCCCTGGCATAATAACAGAATCACGAATAATCGCTCCTTCGCCAATCTGTACTCCCGGAAACAGCACCGACCGGTCAACTTCGCCAAAAATTTGGCAGCCTTCGCTCACTAAAGAGCAGCGAACTTGGGCCGTGGCGGCAATGTAATGAGGTGGCTGAGTAGGATTGACAGAATAAATACGCCAGTTGTAATCATGAAGATCTAAAGCGGGCTGATCGACTAGCAAGTCCATGTTTGCTTCCCATAGACTTTCTACCGTACCTACGTCCCGCCAATATCCCCGGAAGGGATAGGCAAAAAGACGCTGATCTCCTTTTAGCATTTTGGGAATAACATTTTTTCCGAAATCATGACTGGAGCTTTTGTCCTGTTCATCTTCTTCCATATATTTTTTGAGCAGACTCCAGTTAAATATATATACACCCATTGAAGCCAAATTACTCTTTGGTTTCTTCGGTTTTTCCTCAAATTCAACAATATGCTGGTCTTTATCAGTATTCATAATGCCGTAACGGCTGGCTTCCTCCCAGGGTACTTCAATTACGGCAATAGTGGCCTCAGCAGCTTTTTGTTTGTGATACTCCAGCATCTGGCAATAATCCATTTTGTAAATATGATCACCTGACAGGATAAGCACATATTCAGGATTAAACTGGTCAATAAAATTGGCATTTTGGTGGATGGCATTAGCTGTTCCTTTGTACCATTCACCACCGCGCGCTTTCACAAAAGGTGGTAGAACAAAGACCCCTCCTGTCTTACGGTCCAAATCCCAGGGGCTGCCAATCCCCAGATAATTATGCAATGCAAACGGCTGGTACTGCGTCAACACTCCAACCGTGTCCAATCCGGAGTTGTGACAATTACTAAGTGGAAAGTCGATAATACGGTATTTACCACCAAAGGGAACGGCCGGCTTAGCCAGGCTTTTGGTGAGTACTCCCAGCCGGCTGCCCTGGCCTCCGGCTAGAATCATGGCTACACATTCTTTTTTCATCATACCCTTCACACCCTCCCCTGATTACAATCAATCACTAGCAACATCAGCTTCCCACTGTAAGTAAATACTTGCCAGCGGCGGCAGCTTCAGTTCCAGCGAGCAAGGCTGACTATGCCATTCTGTGGGCTGTGCCAGCAGTTCTCCATTAATCTGACCAGAACCACCGTAACACTCGGCATCACTGTTCATAATTTCCCGGTACCGGCCGGCCTTAGGCACACCGACTCGATAATTATACCGCACGATCGGTGTGAAGTTGGTAATAACAATAATGAAATTGCCTTGATCATCGGTGCGTAAGAAACTAATTACACTTTGACTATAATCATGGCAATCAATCCACTGAAAGCCCTGCCAGTCATGATCCAGTTGCCACAAGGCCGCCTGCTGGCGGTATAGGTGATTGAGATTTTGCACATAGCCTTTTAGCTTACCGTGCAATTCATACCCGAGCAAATGCCAGTCCAGCGACTGTGCTTCATTCCATTCAATGAATTGTCCAAACTCACCGCCCATAAAGAGCAGTTTTTTGCCTGGATGTGCCATCCAATAACCGTAGAAAGCCCGTAGGTTTGCGAACTTCTGCCAATAGTCGCCAGGCATTTTATCTACTAGCGATTTTTTCCCATGAACCACTTCATCGTGAGACAGGGGCAAAACAAAGTTCTCTGAGAAGGCATACATGAGCGAAAAGGTAAGCAAATGGTGCTCCCACTGGCGATGAATGGGGTCAAGTGACATATATCGCAAGGTGTCGTTCATCCAACCCATATTCCACTTATAGTTGAACCCCAGTCCGCCTACGTAGGTAGGTTTCGTAACTAACGGCCAGGCAGTTGATTCCTCGGCCATAACCAAAGCTTGAGGGAATTCGGCAAATATCGCCTCATTTAGCTGACGAATCAAGGCAATCGCTTCAATGTTCTCTCTTCCGCCATACTGATTAGGTGACCATTGGCCTGATTCTTTGCCATAGTCCAAATACAGCATGCTGGCAACAGCATCTACCCGTAACCCATCAACGTGATATACATTCAGCCAGAATAAGGCATTCGAGATAAGAAAGCTGCGTATTTCAGGTGTACTGTAATCAAAATTCAGCGTACCCCAGCCATAATTCTCCGCCCGGTCAGTCTGCCAGTGTTCATATAGCGCTGTACCGTCAAATTGACGCAGCCCGTGATCATCTTTACAAAAATGTCCCGGTACCCAATCCATAATAACGCCAATTCCCTGCTGATGGCAGCAATCAATTAAGTACATTAAGTCAGTGGGGCTGCCATACCTGCTGGTAGCAGCATAGTAACCGGTAGCCTGATATCCCCAGGAAGCATCTAGCGGATGCTCGGCAAGCGGCAATAGCTCAATATGGGTATAGCCCATATCTTTCACATAGGGTACTAGCACTTCAGCCAGCTGGCGGTACGTTAAAAAAGATCCATCACTGTTTCGCTGCCACGAGCCGGCATGAACTTCATAAATAACCAGCGGGCTTTGATAACTAACAAAACCTTCTTGCTGCCGCCACGTGTCATCACCCCACAGGTAGCCGCCAATATCGGCTACCTGTGATGCAGTGCCAGGCCTGAGTTCTGCCGCAAAAGCATAGGGATCGGCTTTTGATACCAGCCTGCCGTCTGCAGTTTGAATTTCATATTTGTATAGCGCCCCTTTGTCTATATCAGGTATAAACAGCGTCCATATTCCCGATTGACTGATTCGCTTTAAACAGTGCTGCTCACCCTGCCAGCCGTTAAAATCGCCTACTACCTGCACAGCTGCCGCATTCGGCGCCCACACTGTAAATCGCACTCCGTCCCTATTTCCCACTTGCTGGATTTGGGCACCCATAAAACGATAACTATGAAAGTGTCGTCCTTCGTGAAACAGATACAAGTCATAATCACTGGCTTCGTTGCTTATCATAGCCATGTTCACGTCCCTTACCTAAATATATCGTTTCTTATTGGAAAAATTCGCCACTCTCATGATAAAAGTCCTTGTTTTTATATTCACTTATTATAAATTTTCTACCATTTCTGTTCTTTGAAACAGCGGCAAGCATAGGATATTATAGAAGCTAACATTTCTCTCCTTAAAATTGGGAATTTTCTTCCAATTTTAAGGAGGACATGATAGAATAACGTTAGCCATGTCGCAGTATTTAACGATACTGCACCCGAGGTGAATAGCCGTGTCCCCCGATTTACAACAAGTTGATAATCAGTTACAGGTGAACCACTCGCAACTGACAGCCAGCCTTAATCAATTGGATTGCGCTCTTCTCCTGGAAGACGGCAATCATAAGGTACTGTTTATCAATGATCCCTTCTGTCATATGTGGCAACTTCCATCATCAGACAGACTGCTTGGATTAAATGGCCATGAACTGATCAAACAAATTAAACCCTTAGTAGGCGACAGTAAACTATTCAGTTATCGCTTAACTAAAGTCAGCCGCCGCCGTACAAAAGCAACTAATCTGGAAGTTCGCCTTACTGATGGCCGCATACTTACCTGTAACTACATGCCCGTTTTCATCAATGCTGACTTTTGTGGTCATTTATGGAAAATATCCGATATTACTGACCGCAAAAGTACGGAAGAAGCGCTGCAGCAAAACCAGCAGCTTTTAGAACTGTTCTTCTCGCAATCGCTGGATGGCTGCTTTTTTATGGCACTTGACCAACCAGTTCTTTGGAACGACGCGATAGATAAAGAAGCCACTCTTGACTATGTAATGCATCACCAGCGGCTGACACGCATCAACGACGCTTTAGTCGAGCAGTATAAAACCACCTATGACCAGCTTATTGGCAAAACTCCTGCTGAGTTATTCAGCGGCAACTTGGATTACGCCAAGTCAATCTGGCGCCAATTTTTTGATGCCGGCCGTTTGCGTATTGATATGCAGCAAAGCATGGCAATCAGTACTGAACTTTGGATTGAAGGCGATTATATTTGCCTATATGATGAATACAGACGTATTGTCGGCCATTTTGGTATTCAGCGGGATATAACCAGCCGGAAACAGGCTGAAGCCCACATTCGTTACCAGGCTCATCATGACCCGCTTACCAATTTGCCAAACCGCCTGCTCTTCTGGGACCGTCTAAACATTGCTCTATCACAGGCCGAAAGAGAAGAAACCATGATGGCCCTATTGTTTTTGGACTGTTACCAATTTAAGCAGGTCAATGACAATTTTGGACATGCAAATGGTGACCGTATGCTGCAGCTATTGGCAAAACGGCTTTTAGAAAGTGTTCGCAAGGGCGATACGGTAGCACGACTTGGTGGCGATGAATTCGTCATCATCTTACCCCGCATCCGAAACTATGATGAAGCGCAACTGGTAACCCAACGGATCTTGGAAGCATTCCGTTGTCCCATGCCGATTGGCGATAACGCAGTAGAAGTGGGAGCCAGCATTGGCATTAGTGTCTACCCTTATGATGCAACCAATGCGGAAGATCTACTGTTATCTGCCGACAAAGCAATGTACCGGGCTAAATCTGATGGTTCCCATGCCTATTGTTTTTATACCTCATCAAAACAAAAAAGGCCTCATTTATAACTAGGACTGTAAGGACCGTTGCCAGCTTAGTAATGCTATGCTAAGAGGTATGCGGTCTTTTACTTTTGTATTTCCGATAACAGGAGAATGAAAAATCACAATTTAGCGAATTTTAAAAAATATTTAAAAGGATTTTATTACATTTTAAAGAAGTAATTATTATAAGAATTATGCAAACGTTTTCAGAGGTATTTTGCTTGGTATTTTTAAAACTTTGCCGCGTTTTATTATAGGAGGATTTTATTGATGATGATTGAAGCCGTTGATCCTGCTTTACAAAAACTGATTGATTGCGCCCCGCTGTTGCCCAATTTACTACTTGATGATGCAGGTATCTGCATCACCGACAAAGAAAAAATCATTTATTATCTGCCAGGCAAAACATTAGACTTGCACCATACAATTGGTGAACCGGTAAAAAAGGGATTACCGATTGACCGCTGTATGCAAGAAAAGAAACGTTTTTTTTCAAAGGTACCTAAAGAAAAATTCGGACAGGCCTTTATGGCCCTTGCTTGTCCGGTCACCGGTGAGAATGGCAGCGTAGTTGGCGCAATCAGTATATCACAATCACTGGAACGCTACGAAGCACTGTCTTCTATGGCTCTAAGCTTAAATACCGCAGTGCATGCTCTTACCAATACCACTCAGGAAATATCGGCACAGACAGAGGAACTGGCTTCCATCGTGACCAGTGTTGCTCATACAGCCAAAGAATCGCAAAACCGCGCTAATGAAACCGATCAGGTTTTGGACATGATCCGCAACATTTCATCTCAAACCAACTTACTTGGTTTAAATGCTGCAATTGAAGCTGCCCGGGTAGGTGAACAGGGACGGGGCTTTGGTGTCGTTGCTGAAGAAATAAGAAAGCTGGCTAGTTATAGTGCCGAATCAATCCGAAAGATTGATTTTATTATTAAAACAATCCGCCACGATAACGATCAAACCTGTACGCAAATTGCAAATGTGAATACCATTATCGGGCAAATCGTAAATGCAACGCAGGAAATAGCAAGCACCACACAAGTGACTAACAATATGGCAACCGAATTAAATGATATGGCAAGAAAAATAACTGAGAATTAACTTTATGGGGGCTGCCTCAAATAGGTTTTTAAAACCCATTTGAGACAGCCCCCTTTTTCATAACTGAATTTTTTTAAACCGTACAGTTACTTTTGGGATAAGCCAGCGTTATACTACATAGAAAGCACTCTTTTTTATATTACAATCTGCAGATATAGGAGGCCTTATGATGAGAAAACAACTTACCACCGTTATTGCAGTCACAATGCTCGCTGTACCAATGGCGCTTTCCTGGGCTTCATCCGTCAGTACTACCAAAGCCTTGCCAGCACCGGTATTACCAACCGATACTTATATCCTTGACAGAATAACTGCTGATGTTACCGGTGACGGTACTGCCGATTCTATTATACTTGCCGGTCATAAAGCTAAAGCGGCGGACCGTTTTTCCAATAAAATGATACTTCTGGTACGCGATGGCAAGACGGGGCAAACGCAAACAGCCGACCTGGATATGGGCGGCTACGAAGGAAAATTATTTGCCGGTGACTTTACTGGTGACCATATCGCCGATGTTTTGGTGTCAGCTCCTACAGGGGGAAGTGGTGGCATAGTAGACAATCGCATTACTACTTTTACCGGCAGTGAACCTTCAATCATTTTTACTAATGAAAATAATAAAGGTGCCAGTTTTACAGGGAAATTCATTGAGGGCTTTAGAACGGAAATTACCAATGTTGATACCGGCAAAACCATAACGATTGATAATGGCCGCAACCGTTCTGACTATCTTCGTTTAGGAATATATGACGAAGCAGGTCATGTGCTCAAAGACCAGAGACCATGGCACTATCCTTTCTCGCTGCTCGAACCAACCGATGTGGATCAGGATGGTGTTTATGAATTAAAAGGTTACCAGCGCATTGTCGGTGCTTATAATGCCGATCCCATTGCCGAGGTAGAAACACTGTGGAAGTACCAGAATAATACCTGGCAGGCCCGAAAAATAAAAATCGCCACCAATTTGCTTAATAACCCTCTGCCTTCTGCTGCAACTTCGGCTTATACCGTTAAACGCCAGTATATCCAGGCAGAAGCTGCCGATATTTATTATCCTCAGTTCGATCATCTGGAAAGCGTGCTGGCCGAAGGGGTACTCAACAATGAATTGGAACAAGCTGCCCTCAAATACCGCAGCCAGTCTGACTCTGGATCCCGGATACCCGTTGATTATGAAGTAACGCGTCAGGATAAAGCGATGGTCAGTGTGATTTTTAAAGGTCGTCAGCAAGGCGAGGGACAACGGGAAATTCTTTCGTCTGTCAATTTTGATCTGAAATCACGCCAACTGATTGTCGCGAAAAACCTGATAAAAAGTGATGAAGCATCCCGTCAAGCTTTGACGACCTTACTGCAGCAAGCTGCTGTCAATAACCCGGCTGTCACAAAACCGCCTGTATTTGGCGACTGGATGGGCATATACTTCACCGCGGCCGATGTTATCTTTTATTACCAGGAAAATGATCATACCACCAGCTATACAAAGATTGCTGTTCCGCTAGAAAAAGCTAAGCCTTATTTCAATGAGGCTATCGAAGCAATTCAATAAGGAAAACCCGCTAAGCGGTCCTTTTGGATCGTTATGTAAGTGAGATCTTGCCAACTC
>Ga0366779_1044_pt1 | contig 19884 bp, 17 predicted proteins | sample BONcelN113001E10_FD_207083 | JGI IMG/M metagenome (GOLD analysis project Ga0366779, IMG submission 207083) | Enriched cells from coal bed in the Powder River Basin, Montana, United States - BONCAT cells N11 rep2 HSBNCT.N11.300.1.E10 ... | reverse complement strand
CTGGCCCTTGTGGTCGATATGGAGCAATATGAAGGTTTTCTCTTGGCATACCGGGTGTAGTCGGCAATAAGCGACAGCCAGGAGAGCGGCATCGCTACACTTAGCTCTAAGCCGGCGCTAAAAGGCATGCCTCCGGCAGCAGGTGCTTTGATTAGACCGCTGATGTCGTTAAATACCAATCCGCTTAATACAATAGTAAGTGCCACCAGCAGCAAGCCTGCCACCATATTAGCCTTCTTCCAGCCGCCTTCACGCCCTAAAGCAATCCATACCATGATAAGTCCGCCTATTGCCAGCTGCCATAAGACGATATGATCTGCTTGCCACAGCATTTTAGTGACTTCATTGGCAGACTTTGCAGCCGATATAATCATAATGGCTGTCCAGCCTACCAGCTGCAATACGTTTACTATGGAAAAGATACGAACCCCATAACTGCCAAAGGAGATGCGGGTCGACTCAATTGCGGAAATACGTTCCCGCGCACCAATTATACCGCATAGCACCAATAATAAAATACCAATGAGGTGACCAACTACAATAGCGGTGAGACCGCTTGTAAATCCGAGAGGAGCCAGAATTCCGCCGGCGAAAATCTCGGCAATGGACACCGCTGCACCGAACCACAGTAATAAAAAGTGCTTAAACTCCAAGGTAGAGCGTGTGTTGATCATTACTTCACCTGCTTTCTTAAAAATAATAGCGCATCCCCCATAAGGGATGCGCTTAAAGACACATACAAGACCTTATTGGCTATTCCTACGCTGGCATTACCCAGATCAGGTGTAATAAGGGTCACAGAATGATTGGTTCTGTATCTCAGCCGGCCGTTCCGGCACCCCTTGCCCATATTTCATTAGTTTAATACTAATATAGATTAACTAAATATGCAAACCTTTCCTCTGACTAGCAATGAGCAGAATCAGCGGGATTGATATAACAAAAACAGTCACTATTTTCCCTGCCCAACAATACTATGAAGTACCGTAATAGTTGAAGGAGGGATTTTGGTGGCTTCCTACGAAAAAGTGGTTAAATATGTGACGGAAAGATTTGAAACAGCATTAACACCCTTGCAGGCAATGATCAAGAACCAGGAAATTATCATAGTTCAAAACAGGCAGATAGTAGAATTATTGGAAAAAATTCGTTTAAACGGCACCCAGCCCTTAGAGAGACCCGAAGCTGCAAGCACTCTGGAAGAAGAAGAAGAAGCTTAACAATTAAGTTAAAAAACCGGAATCCGCGAGATTCCGGTTTTTTACATTTACTTACAGCACGCCGAATTTGGCGTAAGCCTCAGCGACTTTAAGGCCATCATGCCTTATTGCATCACGTACCCGGTTCTCGGCATTTACTTTTTCAAAAGCTTTGGCAATCACTTCTTGAGCAACCGCTGCCGGAATAACGACAATACCATCAATGTCACCAAAGATTATATCTCCCGGGCTTACGGCAACTCCACCGCAGTCAATAACAACGTCATATTCCATTACCTCATTACGGCCAAGCGAGTCGGTCGGCCGGTAACCACGTGAAAAAAGCGGAAACCCCATTTCAATTATTTTTTTGGAATCACGGCTTAACCCGTCAATGACAGCACCACACCCGCCTCGCGCTCTCGTTGCAGTAGATAATAATTCCCCAAAAAAGGCGGAACGGTTAGAGCCGTTAAGTGCAGCTACAAACACCTCGCCCGGTTCAATCTGATCCAATACTTCAATTAGCTTTTCATATGGTTTTTGCGGCATGCGGCTTACATCGGCGGCCATAACCGTTTTAGCCTTGCCGACCACTACCATGTCATGTATCAGAGGACGAATAGCTGGATCCATCGTCTGGTGGCGATAACCGATTGAGTCAAGCACATCGGAAATTACTGCTGAATAAAGGTTGCTTTTCATTGCGGCATAATCGAGGTTATCCTTCATTTTATCATACGCTCCTTTTGCCTGCCCGGTATAATAATTATACTTCGGCATCGTCAGCCAACATGCCCCGTTTATTCTTAACACTGGCAACTACTGCTAAAATCAGCAATACGATCGCCAGAGCAAGAAGCGTCCCGGCAATCGGGCGGTGGAAAAAGCCCAGGAAATCACCTTTAAAATACATCAAAGATTGAAGCAGCGAACTTTCTATCATTTTACCTAAAACAAAAGTCAGGACAACTGGTGCCATTGGAATATCCAGTTTTTTCATGACATAACCTAACAGACCAAATACGATCATTACCCAAATATCCCATACGCTGCCACTTACGCTGTATGCTCCCAGAACAGACACAATAACAATAGCGGGATAGAGCATTTTGGGGGGAATGGTAGCAATTTTACCCCACATGCGCGCCAGAGGCAAATTCATAATAAGTAAGATGGCATTGCCGATAAACATACTGGCAATTACTGACCATACAAAATTGGCATTACTTTGAAATAATGCCGGCCCCGGAGTGAGACCATGCATGATAAAGGCTCCAAATAATACCGCTATGGTAGGCGAGCTGGGAATACCCAAGGTAAACAGCGGAATAAGGGCTGCCCCGCAATAAGCATTATTAGCTGTTTCAGGGCCGGCAACGCCCTCAATGGCGCCTTTGCCGAAACGGGAAGGATCTTTGGCCATTTTCTTTTCCACTGTATACGATAAGATTGTGGGTATAACCGCATTAGAGCCGGGAATCAAACCGGTTAGGCACCCAATTCCTGTTCCCCTGGCAATGGCCATCAAAGTAGGTTTCCATTCTTCACGACGTGGAAAAAGTGAACCTACCTTAGGAGGTTTTTCAGCATGCATAGACATCTCCATTCCCTGTAAAACTTCGGAGATACCAAACAGGCCCATAGCGATAGTTACGAAATCAAAACCTTCCATGAGGTGAAGTTCACCAAAGGTAAATCTGAGGGCTCCCGAAATAGGGTCCATGCCGACTAAGGACAGCGTCAAACCAATCACCGCTGAGATAACCCCGCGAATAATCGATTTGCCCATTAAGCCGACAACCATAACCAAACCAAGCACCATTAAGGCAAAAAACTCAGGAGGACCGAATTTTAAGGCAAATTCCGCCAAAGGAGGGCCGATAAAGACCAGACTGATAACAGCAAAGGTACCACCGATAAAGGAACCGATGGCAGCAACTCCTAATGCCGTTCCCGCCCGCCCTTGTCTGGCCATAGGATACCCATCAAAACACGTTGCCACTGAAGCTGCTTCACCAGGAGTATTAATTAATACAGAAGTAATAGTGCCTCCATACAATGAACCGTAATAAATACCTGCCAGCATAATGATTGCCGGAACGGGCTCCATAGAAAATGTTATCGGCAAAAGTAATGCCGTACCTGTAGTCGGTCCTAAGCCAGGCAATATTCCCACAAGCATGCCGATGGTTACGCCAATGAGACAATACAACAAGTTCCAGCCGGCTAGAGCCGTTGCAAAGCCGTCAAGCAGCGGTAGAAAAGATTCCATTGATACTCCCCCTTACCATCCAAACTCATTAACGGGGAGTGTAACCCCGAGCAGTGATTGGAAAACAAATAATAACAGCACCGCTATGGCAACAGAAGCTCCAAGAGCGGTATACCACTTATAATCACGGATAAACATAGCAAACAATAAAATACTGCCGGCTATGACAAAACCCGAATAGTCCACGATAGTAGTAAAGACAACCAAGCCGCCAAGCATGGACAATATAGTACTTAGTGCCCTTCCTGTTGGCCATAAATCACTGCCGGAAATTATTGTATTTTTAGCAGAGTCCCATATGTACATAAGCGTCAGCGCAATTAAACCACCGCTAAGCCACCTTGGGAAAAAGCCAGGTCCAGGACCAAGGCGAGTTGAATAATCAAGAGAAAAAGACTGATAGAAAATCGTTATTGCATATACCAGTATGACAATACCGGCCCATACTCCAGCGTTGTTCACGCCGTGACACATCCTTTCAAAAAGGGAAGCGAAGATTGATAACATCAGTCTTCGCTCCGCACTTGGGTTAAAGTTTACTTCTTTTTGCCGGCTTCAATAATCGGCTCTAGAATTTTGGTGTCCTTTTCTAAGAAGGTTTTATAGTCAGCAGCGTTTTTATAGTCAATCCCCAGGAAAGACTTATTCATAAACTCAACAAACTTAGCATCTTTAACAGCAGCGGCAACCGCTTCTTCAAGCGCTTTGACTACTGTTTCCGGAGTACCTGGAGGAACGGCGATACCGCGATAGGTACCGGTAACAGCATCAATTCCTTTTTCCTTAAGGGTAGGTACGTCTTTTAAGCCGTCAAAACGTTTGTCTGCCATAACTGCCAAAGGCCGTAATTTTCCTGCATCAATCTGAGCTTTTACCTCACCTGGTCCATAAATACCAAAATCGGCTCTGCCGCCAAGAATTTCGGTCATAGCCGGAGCTGCCCCCTGGAAGGGTACCGTTACAAATTTAACTCCTGCTGCCTGCGAAAATTGAATAGCATAGAAATTAGGCGTTACGGAAGCGGCAAAGTTCAGCTTATCCGGGTTAGCCTTTAGATCAGCCAACAAATCCTCAATTGTTTTATATTTCGAGTCTGTTGATACTACAATTACAGTGGGATCAGTATTAACGTTGGCAATAAGGCGGAAATCAGCCGTTTTAAAGGGAGCTTGCCCTTGAAGAGGCAGTGAAACTACTTCGCGGGTAATCATGGTCAGCGTATAGCCATCAGCTTTGGCCTTTAAGCCTTCAGCCATGCCCACAGCACCGCCGCCACCGGTTTTATTGACAACAACCACATCTTGTTTTAAAACACCTTTAAGCGATTCTGCAAAAGCGCGGCCTACTGCATCTGTGCCCCCACCCGCTGCAAAGGGTACAATAAGCTCAATCGGTTTGGTTGGATACTTTACCTCTTCTTTCTTGGCCGTCTGTGCGCCGCCGCATCCTGCAACTACCATAGTGACAATCAATAATGCAGCCACCAAAAAAGCAAGCGATTTTTTCATTCCACTTTCCCCCATATTATATAGAATATTACATTATATTTTACTATAATTCGAATATTATATCAACTGTCTGTTGCTATTCACTGCTTATCGCACAGCTTACACGCCTAAGGGGAATTTCTTTCTAATTTCCAAAAAAATCCTTGTCAATGTTCATTTTATTTGCTATGCTTAAAATAATTCAACATATTATTAGGCAATGAAGCCTCGGGAATTATTCTCCGAGGCTTTTTCTGTTTTTATGGCGACGGAGCCTGTGTGTTTAACTAAACACAGGCTCCGTCTCTTTATTTGGTAGTAAGGAAAACCTTAATATAATTTCATTATGAAAGAGGGATTTGCTATGAGAACATTCAGAAAAGCCCTAAGTCTACTAGCTGTGCTTGTAATGCTGGCAGCATTGCTCTCCGGTTGTGGTCAAGCACCGGCCTCTACAAATGATGCAGCGAAGAAACCAGGCCATATTGATGAAATTAAGAAAGCGGGAAAACTTATTCTGGCCACCGGCAACTACCGCCCCTTTGAGTATCACGATGAAAAAACCAACAAAATCATAGGCTATGACATCGATGTAGCCGAAGCAATAGCCAAAAAAATCGGTGTGCCTTTAGAAGTCAGGGAAATGCAGTTTACCAGTTTAATACCCTCCATTCAAAACGGGCAAGCCGATTTGGTAATTGCCGCTATGTACATAACAGATGCCCGCAAAGAAGTAGTTGATTTTGCCGACCCCTACATGGATACCGGTATGGTGCTTGTCGTCCGTTCGGAAAACAACGATATTAAATCTACGAATGATCTTAACGGCAAAGTAGTCGGCGTGAAAACAGGTGCTACCAGTGAGAAGGTCGCTAATGACCTAAAGGAAAAGGGTGCTACTATTACCATTAAAAGCTATAAAGAAACTGTCGATTATCTGCTTGATTTAGAAAATGGCCGCCTTGATGCTACCATTAATGATTTGCTGAATCAGCTGGAATACAACAAGGCGCACCCTGGAGTAAAAGTAGTAGGTGACACCTTTACCAAATCGTCCTTAGGTATTGCAGTAAAGAAAGGCGATAAAGAAATGTTAACTCTCATCAATGGTGTACTTGCTGAGATGAAACAAAACGGTGAAGCCGACAAACTTTATAAAAAATGGGTGACTTCGCCTAACTAACCGGCTTAGAAAGGAACATAAGTCTATGAGCCTTGATTATTCTATTATAATTGCTAAGTTTCCCATTCTTTTGGAGGGCTGCTTAGTTACTCTGGAAATTTCCTTTTTCTCCTTGCTGTTAGGGATGGTATTCGGTATCGGCGGAGCGCTGTGCCGGACATCTTCTAACCGGCTTTTAAACTCACTTGCCTTTCTTTATGTATGGATTATTCGTGGAACTCCCATTATGGTGCAGCTCTTTATTCTTTATTTCGGCCTACCGCAGCTGGGTATTAAGTTATCCAGCATGACGGCAGGTATACTTGGCCTAGCCGTTAATACCGGAGCATATGTTACCGAAATTATCAGGGCCGGTATCCAAGCTGTCGATAAGGGACAAATGGAGGCCGCTATGTCGCTTGGCATGAATTACCGCCAGGCAATGGTCCGGATAATCGGACCGCAGGCTACTAAGATTTGTATTCCGCCGCTTGTGAACCAGTTTATTATGACTCTCAAAAATTCTTCTATTGCCTCCTTGGTTACCATTACAGAACTGCTGCGCACTGGCGAACAACTCATCTATACGACCTTTCGAACCTTTGAGGTCTATACGACTGTTGCTGTGCTGTATTTGATTATGAACTCGGTATTTATGATCATCGCAGATAAACTGGAAAAAAGGATGGCCAGGCAATGAGCTACATCGTTGAAATGAAGGAAATATATAAATCATTTGGACCGGTTGAGGTATTAAAAGGATTTAATCTTAACTTGCGAGAAGGCGAGAAAGTTGTCATTATCGGCCCCAGCGGCTCAGGCAAAAGCACCGTCCTTAGGTGCATCAACCAGCTGGAGTCTATTCAGTCAGGTCATATTCACTTTGAAGGCAGCGAAATTAATGAGAAAGCTAACCTGTGTGCACTACGCACACAGATCGGCATGGTATTTCAGCGCTTTAACCTTTTCCCTCATAAAACGGTTTTAGAGAATATTATAGAAGCCCCGTTAATCGTTAAGAATCTCCCTAAGGCTGAGGCCCAAACGATCGGACTCGAGCTTCTGGAAAAAGTCGGCTTATCTGATAAAAAGGATGCCTATCCCCGTGAATTATCAGGTGGCCAGCAGCAACGGGTGGCTATCGCCCGGGCACTGGCCATGAGCCCGAAAATTATGCTCTTCGATGAACCAACCTCTGCCCTTGATCCGGAACTGGTTGGCGAAGTACTGCTTACCATGCGGGAATTAGCTGATGAAGGCATGACCATGGTAGTAGTTACCCATGAAATGGCCTTCGCCCGGGAGGTTGCAGACCGGGTTATCTTTATGGATCAGGGAGTTATCGTAGAAGAAGGTCCGCCGCAGGCTGTATTTGAAAACCCCACTCAGGAGCGGACAAAATCCTTTCTGAAGAGAATTCGCCATTAACGAAAAAAAACGCATACCGCAAGGACTGAGAAAATCCACTCTCAGTCCCTTTTTTATTGCAGGTATACCCTGTGGTCATAGGGAATACCTTCTAAAAAATGCTCTCATTTCGTCAGATAGGAGTTGTTTCCCTGCATGTTTGCTGTAATAAAAGTGCTTGTCACGCTTGCCGTTATTGTTATAGCTCTTAACCGAAAGATTAAAATGGGTAACGCCATGCTAGCCGGATCAGTTGTTTTGTTGTTACTTTCCCAGCCGACACTGGAAAAACTGGCAGCTGCTACCCTTCGTACTGCTACCAGCCACAGCACGTGGGAAATTCTCTTTGCTCTTTACTTTGTCATGTGCCTTGAATACCAGTTCCGGACTGGTGGCATTATTGACGGATTAATGGCTACTGCCCGCAGCCTGCTAAAGAGTGACCGTGTTTTGCTAGCGATGATGCCGGCTTTTTTGGGTTTCTTACCTTCTTTGGGCGGAGCCATCTTCTCTGCTCCTTTAGTGGAAAGTGCCAGTAAACCTTACAGCCTTTCCGCTGAAACCAAGACTGCCATCAACTATTGGTTCCGTCACGTCTGGGAATATACCAACCCTATTTTTACCGGCATGCTGCTTGCCAGCCAAATTTCCGGACTTTCCCTTAACTCCCTTATATCCCACATGGCCTGGCTGACAGTATTATCTGCCGTAATAGGGTGGCTGCTGCTTATTTCCCCCCTCAAACAGAACCAGCGAACCAGCGGCACTACAGGCACTTCCGGTCCAGATATCACCAGTTATCACTATCTGCTGCTGGCAACCGCTCCCATCGTAGCTAATTTTATTCTAGTAGTTTTCTTAAAACTTCCTGCCTCTATTTCCATGGCCCTCGTTGTTGGTGCAATGGTTTTTGTCTTGCGGCAAAACCTGCCCGATATTCGGGCCATGCTGCTTCATGCGCTGGACAGCAAACTCCTGTTAGGAATTATTGGTATTCTCTTTTTTCAGCAGATTTTACAGCAGTCCGGTGCCATAGATGAAATTGCCCTGCTGCTCAACGCAGTTTCCATCCCGCCAACCGTTGTTATTGGGATTATTGCCTTTGTTGCAGGACTCTTAACAGGTACTTCCCAGGGTTTTGTCGCCATTGCCTTTCCCTTCATTGCTGTCATGGCACCAGGCAACTTAACATTAGCCATGATTTCTTTCGTCATGGGTACTGCCGGACAAATGCTTTCGCCCGCTCACATGTGTTTATTAGTTACGCTGGATTATTTTAATGCTGATTTTGTCAAGACGCTGCGGCCTGTGTTTATTTTAAATACCATTATGATTGCGGCCGCTTATGCGTCTATTTTGTGAGATTTATTAGTCATAAATCGATAGAGCAGTCTTTGTCCGCTCCCTCCCCTCTCGCCCATATCTACCTCAAACCTTAATCGATAAACTCAATGGAAAAAGCCCTGGTTTGTACTTTTGTCATCGAAACAAAAGTACCAAAAATTCTAGGCCCAGTCTTGCAAAAAGACTTGGAAATACTGCCACCTTACTAAAATCCGCGAAACTCGCTGCGCTTTAGTCTGCGGATTTCTTAACGTAAGCTGACAGTATTTCCATCCTGCGGAACGTCTTTTTTTCAGAAATGGCCAATAAGAACGAGGAACGATGCGTGACACGGGGACGATACCAGTAGCACAAGATATCTGCAAGCAAAAAGGGGACTGTCCCCTTTTCCTTTCCGTTCCTTGTTTTCGTATCTTACGACCCTTACGGAAATTGCCGTCCCGCAGGGTGGAAGCAGGCCTTCCTTGCGTAAAGAAATTCCGACTGTCTGAGCGCAGCGAGTTTTCGGAATTTTAGCAAGGGAGGCCTGCTTCCAAGGCCATTTCCGTACTGGTCTTGATTTTTTGGTTCTTTTGTATCAAGACAAAAGAACAGGTTGCACACAACCTTTCCCCATCCTTTGATTTACCAAGCCTCATAATTCCACATATCTTTCCTATAAAGAAGAGGTGACCCCATTTGTCTTTTATTCAAGCCTTGCAAGGCGTATTAACGATCTTACTCATGGTAATGGTAGGCTATATACTAACACATAAAGGCTGGCTTACAGCAGATGCCAAAACACTGCTGCCACGGCTGGTAAACTATGTGGCACTGCCTACCTACATGACCTGGAATCTCATGACTACCTTCACACACGATAAACTGCTTGCTATACTGCCTGGAACACTTGTGCCGTTTATCGCCATGGTGATTACCTATTGTATTGGCCATATTATTTCCAATATACTTAAATTACCGGTCGGGCGACGTGGTACTTTCCGGTCGATGTTTTTTGTCTCAAGCGCCATTTTTGTTGGACTGCCGGTAAATCTGGCACTCTTTGGTGATGCCGGTGTTCCTTCAGTTTTACTTTTCTTTTTGGCTAACGCCGCCTTATTTTGGACTTTAGGCGTATATTGCATTAGCTCTGATGGAAAAGCTTCTGCCAACCCTGTTTTTAGTTTGGCAACTGTTAAGAACCTTTTTTCGCCACCCCTTATCGCTTTTACTATTGCCACTATTTTAATATTCCTGGAAATTCCCTTGCCAACATTTTTAGCACTTACCTTTAAGAATTTAGGTTCCATGACAACTCCACTATCTATGTTATTCATTGGCATGATTATTTATGGAGTTAATCTAAAACAAGTAAAGCTTACCAAAGATATGTTCGCTCTATTGGTCGGCAGATTCATTATTTCACCGCTAATGGTCTTACTTGTCGCTCATTATTTTCCTATTCCCGAACTAATGCTAAAAGTATTTGTTATTCAGGCAGCAATGCCTGCCATGACGCAAACGGCTATACTAGCCAAGATCTATGAAGCAGATACTGAATATGCCGCTGTCATGACTTCGGTTACCACCCTCATTTCTATGGTGGCGATTCCGGTATACATGATTCTATTGTAGACACTAGAACAGCCTTGAAAAAAGGAGAGCCTTCATGAAAAATATCATTGTCTTAGCTACCGGTGGCACGATCGCCGGAGTATCCCACTCCTCTACTGACACTACCAGCTATCAGTCAGCTATCCTTCCCATTAAAGAACTACTGGCCGAAATTGATTCCTTACATACCATCGCCAACGTATACAGTGAACAAGTGGCACAAATCGATAGTGCTGATATGAATCATGACCTCTGGCTGCTACTGGCAAATCGCAGTAATGCCCTATTAAAAGAACCTCACATTGACGGTATTGTCATTACCCACGGAACAGATACCCTAGAGGAAACAGCCTATTTCTTAAACCTGGTTGTTAACTCACCGAAACCGGTTGTCATGGTAGGAGCAATGCGCCCATCTACCGCTATCAGCTCCGATGGTCCCATGAATTTATATAATGCCATACTCTTGGCAGCCAGCCCCGCAGCATATGGTAAAGGTGTTTTAGTGGCCTTGAATGACACCATCAATTCCAGCCGCGATGTTACTAAAACCAACACTTCCCTGCAAGATACTTTTAAGGCTCCTGAACTAGGCTATCTAGGCTACATCATTGACGGCCAGCCTCATTTTTACCGTATGCCGACACGCAAGCATACTCATCTGGCTGATTTTGATATTCAGGGCATAACGGCCTTACCCCAGGTCGATATCCTCTATGGTCATGTCCACGATAGTGGAGCACTGGCCCAGGCAGCTGTGGCAAGCGGTGCAAAAGGCATAATTTACGCCGGACTGGGCAACGGCAACATGTCCCAGCAAGTCCGAACCATCCTCAGCCATATCCAAAAAACAGGTATTATCGTGGTTCGCAGCACCCGCGTCAGTAATGGTGTAGTAACGCGTAACGGCGCCATTGACGATGAACATCACGGTTTTGTTGTGGCCGATACTCTCAGTCCACAGAAAGCGAGAATCTTATTAATGCTGGCTTTAACAAAAACGAGCAGTCCTGCTGAAATTCAACAAATATTTTGGAGTCATTAGTTAGCAAGCTATGCTAAGATAAGCGATAGTATGGAGGGAATAATATGAAACTAGCAGCGCGTCTCAATCAACTAGGCACAGAAAATGCTTTTGAAGTATTAAGCGAAGTAAATACGCTGAAAGCGGCTGGCCGGGATATTGTCAGCTTTGCTATTGGTGAGCCCGATTTTGATACTCCCGAACATGTTAAGCAGGCCGGAATAAAGGCTATTCAAAATAACCATACTCACTATGGCCCGTCGGCAGGTATACCGGCACTGCGTGAAGTTATTGCCGATTATATTGCCGGTACGCGCCATATAGCGGTTAATCCTGACGAAGTGGTTGTTACTCCCGGAGGAAAACCAATTATTTACTTTACGCTGCATGCCTTGATTAATCCGGGGGATGAAGTGCTTTATCCCAATCCTGGCTTTCCTATTTACGAATCAGTCATCCGCTTTGTTGGCGGCATTCCTGTAGCCATTCCTTTATTGGAAGAAAAAGAATTCAGCTTAGATACGACCGAGTTAGCCAAACTGATTACGCCCCGCACGAGACTCATTATTTTAAACAGCCCCCAAAACCCTACCGGCGGACTGCTTACCCGCGAGGATTTGGAGCAAATAGCCCAATTGGCGATTAAGCATGATCTCTGGGTACTGACAGATGAGATCTATAGCCGCATTATCTACGGTAATGAGTTTTTCAGTATCAGTTCCTTACCGGGCATGAAAGAGCGTACCATTATACTGGACGGTTTCTCTAAAACCTACGCTATGACGGGATGGCGGCTGGGTTACGGTGTTATGAATAAGCAGTTGGCAACACATATAGCCCGCCTGGAAACCAACTGCGAATCGTGCACCAACACCTTTGTCCAGCATGCCGGTATCGAAGCGCTAACCGGGCCACAGCAATTCGTTACCGCTATGGTCAGTGAATTTAAGATCCGCCGCGATCTCATTGTACAGGGACTAAACACTTTACCCGGTTTTAGCTGTAAAGTACCGGGAGGTGCCTTTTATGCTTTTCCTAACGTCACCGACGCTTGCCGGCAATTGGACTTTGCCGACTCCAAGGCATTGCAGCACTATCTTTTGCATACTGCCGGTGTGGCGGCACTGCCGCGAACGGCTTTTGGCAAAAAAAACAGCGGTGAAACAGGCGAGTACCTGCGGTTCTCCTACGCTACCTCTCAACCAAATATCCTGGAAGGCCTGTATCGTATGAAGGCAGCCTTGCTGGCCCGATCTAAATAAATCTACACAGCAAACCCCACTAGCTTAAGCTAGTGGGGTTTGCTGTGTAGAAAAGGGTACTATTTGTTCTGGGATTCTAAGCTCAGGATCTTGCATGACTGGTAGTACAATGCTGAGCACCAACCGATTCCCACCAAAACGAGAAGCACGATTTCCTGTCCGTTCACTCGAATGCACCTCCATATAATATGCAGGCGGACATCCGGTTAGATGAGAACTTCTTGGAGCAGAGATTCTGTCACTAGCATTTCTTACAGGTCCCTTTCGATCGGAAAGAGCAGTCCTGCTAGTATCACCAGGAAGTTCGTTCTGGTTGGTTGGCCGTTCAATTTCATTATATCACAACAAATGGACAACTCAATAGGTGTTTGGGAGCAATATTCTTTTTATTCTGTTAAGTCCTGGAAGCATTGTCATTACTATATGACCTGGCTAATATGCATAGCCCGAAACTTGCCTCCGCTTTTCTCAGCAGCCTTGACCATTTGGCTCAGACATATGGGACACTCGGTAACCACGATCTGGGCATTGGTTTTTTCAATAGAGGCTTGTTTTTTAGCAAGCACACCATCGGAAGCAGCAGGATAGTCCATATGAAAAGATCCGGCACCACCGCAGCAAGTATCGGCTCCTGCCATCTCAACAAAATCACCCGCCGCCTTGAGCAGCTCACGGGGCTGTTTTTTAATTCCCTGGCCACGTCCCAAATGGCAAGGCTCATGAAAAGTCATTTTGGCGTTTACCCGCTGCCTAGGCTGATAACCGGCTTTCACTAGATATTCAGTAAGATCCATTACCTTTTGGCTGAATTTCAAAGCTCGTTCCTGCCACTGGGGATCAGCAGCAAAGTAGCCGGCTATATGTTTGAGGGTACTGCTGCAGCTTGCACAATCACTGACTATCACATCCGCCTCTTCATACAAGCGGATATTTTCTTTGGCAAGTTTAAGAAAATCTTCCCGCAAGCCGTGAGCAAGATGAGGCAGTCCACAACAGACATTATCGACTAGCTGCGGCTGGGTAAGACTGCGTAAAATAGCAAGTGTATCGGCTGCTGCATCAGGAAACATCATCCGCATACCGCAGCCGTAAAAATAGGCAACCTTGGTTTGCACTGTCACAGGAGCAGACGACATCGCTGAAGTTGCACCAAGTGCAGCAGGACCGGCAAAAGCCGACAGAAACTGTTGCCGCGTGTACTCTGCCGGTATCATGCCCCGTGGTACAAAGCGCTGAATACCAACCTTGCGCATTACCCCCATCGCCCCGGCCACCAGCTTAACAAGGGAGCGATTCTTTAACATTGTACCGAGAAGTTTGTATTTCACACTAGTGCCGCCTTGATGATTGGCCAGATGCTGGCGAACAGCAATCATCGCTTCGTCAGTTTTTACTTTACTGGGACAGGTCTCGACACAAGCCCGGCAAAGCAAACAGAAATCAACCGCTGCCGTCACCTCCGGTGTAGGCTGAAGTCCCCCCATAGCCAGGGCGCGGGCGATATTATTTTTCCCTCTGGCACTGGCAGACTCGATATCTTTTACCCCGAATAGGGGACATACCAGCCGGCAGCTGCCACAGCGGTCGCATTGGCTAACAATACGATGAACTTCCTTTAACAAATCTTCTTGTTCATTTTCTTTCATTTCCGTACCCCCACTGCCTAATTATCACCAAATTTTCCCTGGGTTCAAAATACCTTGCGGATCAAGCGCCTGCTTAATCATTTTCAAGGTATTGACACCGGCTTCTCCCAAGGCGCTGGCTATGTAGGGCCGTTTGGTAATGCCAATGCCGTGCTCACCTGACAATGTGCCGCCAACCGCAAGTGCTTCGGCGAAAATCTCATGTACTGCTTTGTGCACACGGTCAGCTTGATCACTATTGGACAAATCGCATAGCACCGAAGGGTGGAGATTGCCGTCGCCGGCATGTCCATAAACGGCAATAGTTAAGTTATACTTTTCTGCTATTTTTCGGATACGGCGAACCATTTCAGGAAAAGCGTTGCGAGGCACAGAGATATCTTCACCTAGACGATCAGGAGCCATTGCTCCTACCGCTGAACTTAGGCCGCGGCGAATCGCCCATATATCTTCTGCTTCCTGGGCGGATTGGGCAATACGTATTGCCAGCGCTCCAAAGCTTTGGGCAATGACCTCAATTTGCTTAGCCTGATTTTCTAAGCCTTCCGGATTATCGGCATCAATTTCCGTTATTACACAGGCCTCAGTGGCTGGATCAATCTCCATTTTACGGTGACGGGCAACAGCTTGAAGACTGATCTTGTCCATCAACTCAGCTGATGCCGGCACTATACCGGACTGCAGCATTTTGTGGATAGTAGCACAAGCTTCGTCCAAAGAGCCAAACATCAGCTGCAGTGTATTACGAACCTTTGGCATGGGAATCAGCCTGAGCAATACCTTTGTAATAATGCCCAGTGTACCTTCTGAGCCGGTAAATAGTTGAGTCAGGTTATAGCCGGTTACATTCTTAATAGCTTTACCACCGGTGTTGATTATCGAGCCGTCGGCCAGCACCACTTCCAGACCCATCACATAATTATTCGTCACGCCATATTTTACAGCTCGCATACCGCCGGCATTTTCGGCAACATTGCCGCCGATAGTAGAATATTTATAACTAGCTGGATCAGGTGGATAAAACAGGCCCCGTGCTGCGCAAAAATTATACAAATCACCGGTAAGCACACCAGCTTCTACGGTAATCATCATATTTTCTTCATCTAATTCAACGATCCTGGTCATACGGTCAAGGGCTAACGATATTCCGCCCGCTAAGGGAATACTGCCGCCGGTGCGGCCGCTGGAAGCCCCCCGGGGAGTTACGGCAATGCCGTTGGCATGGGCAATCGCCATCACTGCTGCAACCTGCTCTGTTGTCAAGGGACGCACAACGATATCAGGCTTGTTGGCAGGCACCAGCGGAACAAAAGAAGAGTCATAGGAATACCCGAAACAGTCAATATCGGAATCAAGCACGTTTTCCGGTCCGACTATAGCCCTGATTTTTTCTTTGATTTCATTTGCAATCATCATGAGGCACGCTCCCTTTATGCTCTTTTGTGCTGTTCAAATAAGTCGTAATTCTTTTTTAGAATAGTAGGAATAGGTAGTTCATAAGGACAGCGGCTAATACAGATACCACATTCTACGCATTTGGGAACAGTTTCCATCGAATTCTTAGAGAACTCAACCGATACCGCCGGCGACATTCGTGCAGCCACAATGGGATAACCCATTGCCGGTGTTATAGCCACCCCCTGAGGACAAGGCTGACAGTACTCACAGCGGCGGCAAAACTGTTTACCCAAATTTTGGCGATAACGCTCTATAGAAGCATAGTCCTGCTCACTAAGCTGATTAGGCTGCTCATAAAAAGACAATACTTCATTTACTGATTCAACCGAATCAAAGCCAGGAATAACAATAGCTTCCGGATATTGGCGTAAGAATTTAAAAGCCAGGGCAGCACTGTCAATAGCGCCACCGGCAAAAGGTTTCATTGCAATAAAAGCCATATTGCATTCCTGTGCCAAATCTATCATTTCATCTTTAGCAGCATCTTCTATAAAGTTAAATGGAAACATGATTGTTTTAAAAACTCCTGTTTTCATTAATCGCAGCGCCATAGATAAGTTATGAGATGTAACACCGATATGACGAATTTTGCCCTCTTCTTTGGCCTTGATTGCTACCTCTAATGCTCCTCCGGGAGCAGTAATGGCTTGCCAGTCTTTCTCCTGAGCTACTTGATGCAATTGAAATAAATCAATATAATCAGTCTGCAGCATCCTTAAACTGGTTTCTAAATGTTCTTGCGCACCTGCAGCATCCCTTTTCATGGTTTTCGTTGCCAATACCACTTTATCGCGAATGCCGTGAAAAGCCTTACCTATCTTCGCTTCACTGTCCCTGTATGCATTGGCGGTATCATAAAATGTGATACCCTGCCCATAGGCATGCTGTAACACCCGGACTGCCTCATCTGTAGCCAGGCGAATTATGGGGATGCACCCAAAACCTATTTCTGATATTTGTAAGCCTGTGTTTCCTAACATGCGATATCGCATTTTACTTCACTCCTTCTACTATAATTTTACAGAAATATCATATAGGAATATATTCCAGTAGCAAAATAGAAATCCTTTTTCTAATGGTCTTGTTTGTCTGTTTCATCAACAAAGAAATACAGCTTAAGTCTAATGGTAGACTCAAGCTGTATAACACGATAAAATCCACAGCTTATTCAGTCTGGAAATTTTCATCATTAGTATATAAAACTTTCACGACTGCTTTTCTCACTTTTGATCCTGGTATGCTCTGACAGTTAGGCCGGTGAATATCCCATGGATAAAATACAGCATAACTGCCGGCAGTCATCTTCAGATATATTTCCTTATCTACCGAATCATAAAAGTATAAATCTCTTTCTACAATTTGCTCCTGCAGCATTCCTGCACGACTGCTGTCGGCATACCCAATTTCCTCTTCACCGTCAATGATAAATTGGATGTCAATATACTGCTTATGCGCCTCGAGCCTTCTATTTTCCGGTGGCTCTACAATATATGTGGAAATCATGACATAGTTGTTTTTATCAATTTCATGTCTGCCATCCGGAATTTGTGCCCAATTTGACTGACAAATATAGTCTAACCCCACGTGTAAGGCCTTGGTTAGTATGGCTTTATCCTGCCGAATATTGTCTGCACAGCTTGCATACATACTTTTTACCTCCTCTTTCAGTTTTAAATAGTAAATTTCTGAACAGCATTTTGTAACTCTTCTGCCATCTTGGCTAAAGTCTGGCTAGAAGCAGCAATTTCTTCCATTGATGCTGACTGCTCTTCTGTAGCAGCTGATACAGTTTGGGTTTCAGCTGCGGTATCCTTACTAACTCGGTCAATATCGCGAGCCGAAGCTACGATTTGCTCGCTCCCTGCCGCTAACTGCTCTATGGCAGCTGAAATTTCTTTTACTTGCAGCGATACTTGCTGAATTAATTCAGCTATTTCCTTAAAGGCTTGTCCCGCCGTATTGACTACCTGTGCACCAACTTTAACTTCTCTTGTCCCTCCGTCCATTGCTTCTACCGCATGGCTGGTCTCAGTTTGGATCTCAGCAATGAGAGTCGCAATTTGTTTAGCCGCTTCTTGCGATTGCTCCGCTAATTTGCGAACTTCCTCTGCGACTACGGCAAAGCCCCTTCCCTGCTCACCGGCACGGGCCGCTTCTATGGCAGCATTTAATGCCAGCAAGTTAGTCTGACTGGCAATCCCGGAAATAGTATCTACAATCTGGCCGATTTCTTTTGACCGTGCGCCAAGAGTCGTTACCACCTGAGCAGAACGAATGACGGTTTGTTCGATGCTATTCATTTGCTGAATAGCTGCCTCTACCGATTGTTTACCTTGCTCAGCAGAATTGGCAGTTCTGCCGGTTACATCGGTTACCAGATTAGCATTGGCTGCCATTTGCTGAATGCTTGCTGACATATGCTCTACTGCTGCAGTAGTAACATTCACGGCCTGCACCTGATTCTGAGCCCCTTGCGCGACAGAAGTAATGGTAGTTGCAACCTGATTGGCGGCTTGAGCAGATTGTTCAGCGCTGGCAGTCAATTCTTCCGAAGAGAAAGCTACTGATTCTGCAGAGTCAGCCACTTGCCTTAAGAGTGAGCGCAAACTGGCTGACGCTTTGGCCAGACTCTGCAGCAATTGACCAATTTCATCGTGAGCAGATACCTTCAACTCCTGATTAAAAACACCTTGGGCCAGCGATTCGGCATAAGTTACTCCTTGGCGAATAGATGTTAAAATCGGCCGGGTTATCAATACCGCACCGGCTATCCCCACTACCAGACCGGCACCCAGTATGCCTAGCACAACGACCAGCAGCCTGTCTTCCTGCTCATCTATCTTCTTCATATCTTCTGCTACTTGCTGACTTTGCCTTTCCAGGTATTTATCGACCTCGGTAAGTAAAGCCTCATTATCCGGCGCAGCAACAGTAATTAGATAGGTTGCCGCAGCTGCTTGCCCTTGGGTATCATATAACGCAATCAACTTGTCCAAGTGAGGAGTAAATTTGTTGTTTGCATCATTAATAGGTTGAATAACTTCTTTAACCTTTGCATTATGATTAATATAAATGAGGGCATCAGCCACTTCCCGCTTAGCCTTTTCAAGATCAATTTTAAACTTTGAATTACCGGTGGCCAGATATCCCCGTGCCGCTGCCGCTTCACGCGAAGCTCCTAAGACCAGCGTTTGGGCTTTATCACGCAAGGGAATGCGATAATCCATCACATCGTGGCTGATTTTCTCTATTTCTGCATATTGATAATAAAAAGTGCCGACAATGACCAGCATAATAAGCAGCAGAAGTGCAAAACCGCCATAAATCTTCGTACTTATTCTCATGTTTTTCCCCTCCTATTGGCAAACCGGAATTCAATATCGTTAACGTAAGTAAAATCCTTAAAATTACTATTCTGTGTAAAAAGACGAACTCCTTTGCCAGTTATTGTCGATTTTCGTTTTCCCTGGTCTCTCAGACCAGGTCACATTGAAAAATATGTTATACTAGAATAATAAGTCATTTCTGGAGAAAGGAACGGAAATAGCCCCATGCTAACTGATGAAATCATTCGTCTCCAAGCAGCCACCAGTTCTGCCTATGTTAAGGGCTGCCAGTATTATCACGACAGACATGTTCGCAAGGTGCGGCTACTCAGTGATTATACCTTTGAGGCAAGGGTACTGGGACGGGAACTCTATACTGCTTACATACATTTTAACCAAGACCACGGCATTCATCATTATGAATGTGACTGTCCGGCATTTTACAGCGATAATGGTGCATGCAAACATATTATTGCGACGTTAAAAACCCTCCAGCGAGACTGGTCCTTGTATTTCGGTTTGGAAAAACAGCTTCCTTTAACCCGGGCAACAGAAGAAATGCTTACTTTTTTTCAACGCAATGCAGTTGCCTCACTTGAGCCAACTGCATTGCAGCCGGCAACACTTCGCCCTACCTATGGCTTCAGCATTACACCCTATCAAAAAATTAGCTGGCTGGAATTTGTTATCGGCACAGAGCG
>Ga0366779_1043_pt1 | contig 20097 bp, 20 predicted proteins | sample BONcelN113001E10_FD_207083 | JGI IMG/M metagenome (GOLD analysis project Ga0366779, IMG submission 207083) | Enriched cells from coal bed in the Powder River Basin, Montana, United States - BONCAT cells N11 rep2 HSBNCT.N11.300.1.E10 ... | reverse complement strand
AAGCCAAGTGATGCAAGAGTAATCCCTAACTGGCATGCTGACAAGTAGGCGTCTAAATGATCTACAAGTTTCTTTGCAAATTTCGCTCTTGTATTTCCCTCGTTTAGCAGCGTGTCAATTCGGGTGCTTCTGACTTTAACCATGGCAAACTCGGCTGCAACAAAAAAACCATTTAATAACACTAGCACCATTACAAACAATAAATTAAACAGGGTCGACGCAGGGTCCAATAAGTTCCTATCTCCCTAACAGAGAGAATAGGTTCACCTCCTCATATTTTAACACAGCTATCCTGAATCAATAGATGCTTATTTATAAAAAAGAGGTTGCTTCATGCACAACCTCTTTCTCTACTTACATTTTTATGTCACCGACATTAATACTTTATGCATTCATAGTATTAATAACCATTATAGTAATATACTGGCAAATTCACAATAGGCAGGTTGATCCATATTAAGTCAAACTGTAGCGCTGTGCGACAAAAAAGCAGGCCTCAGCTGCTTGTCTAGCAGAAGACTAGACCTTACAAGCCCATCTGCTGAAATCCATAATCCAGTAACCTTGCTGCATCATCCCATCGCTGGTCACTATTGAGCACCACAGCAATCAATTCCACGCCCTTCCGATTTGCGGCGGCGACCAGACAATCACCAGCGGCTTCGGTATATCCCGTTTTTACACCATTGGCACCGGTAAAGGTGGCAAGCAGTTTATTCGTATTTCTGGCATGAGTACTTGGTCGATTTAAAAAATGAACATCATAGTCACGAGTGGAAACAATCCGGGCAAATACCGGATTTTGCATACCGTAGGCTGTAATTAAGGCAAGATCGTAGGCTGTTGTATAATGATTTATCGGATCAGGCAATCCATGGGGGTTACTAAAATTGGTGCGGGTAGCTCCAATTTTTTCAGCTTTGTTATTCATCAGCTTTACAAAAGCCGGCACTGAGCCTGCAACATTCTCGGCTATCGCCTCAGCAGCGTCATTGCCTGAAACAAGCATCATTCCATATAATGCTTCCTGCAGCGTCAACTTATCACCGGCTCTTAAGTCCAGACTTGATCCGTCACAAGCAGCCGCCTGGGAGCTAACGACAACAGTGCTGCCTGGGTTACCTTGTTCCAAAGCTGTAATAAGAGTTACAATTTTAGTTGTACTAGCCGGATACATGATGGCATCGGCTTGTTTAGAAAATAACACCTGCCTCCCATTAACCGCCATAACAACAGCCGCTTCGGCCTCTACTTGCGGCACAGCAGCAGCAAACGCACTATTTACCCAGGCTAAAATAACAAACAGCAATACCGAAATTCGTTGAATCATACTATATCTCCTATGTAGTCAGAATAAAAACTAGTATTATGAACCGAATTTATTATAAAGACCTAATACTAACGACAGCATTCCTGCCGCAATAAGAGGCCCAACTGCAATACCCTGAAAAAAGGACACTCCCACAATCGTTCCGATAATCAGCGAAGTCATTACATCCGGTGATATTTGAAAAAAACTCACGCCTCTACCTCCCAGCCAAGCCGCAAAGATGCCAGTTAGTACGGCCAGTAATCCTACCGGTGTAGCTAAAGAATCAACCATATTGCGTAAATTAATGCGTCCCGCTGCAATGGGGGCTAAAATGGCAAGGGTAAGAATAGTTATACCAATGCTAATTCCTTTATTCTCCAGAATAGGAAACCAGTTATCAAAGCCAAGCAGTTTTATAATTAGCAAAATCGCGGCAGCTAATGAAACTGATTGGTTTTGCCCAATAACAGATAGAACCAGAATAATTAGGATAGGCAAATTCTCCAGAGACATACGTTCACTTCCTTAACCTATATTGCAGGATGTCTGCAATATTAATATTAAATTGTAATAAGTATTTAGCTTTCTTCTTTACAGTATAGTGTAATACTATTTACGAAAATATGCCATATCCTTGTACAACTATCATTTTACAATGGAGCCTATTTTATGTTTAGACCTATGTAATTATTTAGCATTTCTAGAAAAAGGGGCTGCCTCAAAATAGTTTTTTAACCTATTTGAGGCAGCCCTTTCGTATTATGGATAAAAGCCGGTTCGTCCTTTTGAGACAACTCCTTCTCGATTATTCCTTTACCATATAGGGATAATTGACTACAGTACGTGGTACCAGCGTCTCCTTAATCGCACGTTGGCTCATCCAGCGATATAAGTTAATTGCACTACCTGCTTTATCATTTGTACCTGATCCACGGCTGCCGCCGAATGGCTGCTGCCCAACCACCGCGCCGGTAGGCTTATCGTTGATATAGAAGTTGCCTGCTGCATGATCCAATGCTTTCGCCAGCTTGATAACCGCCGCCCTGTCCTGTGCAAAAACTGCACCTGTCAAGCCATAGCTCGTTGCAGTATCGCATTGTTTTAACGCTTCTTCAAGTTCATCATTCGGGTATACATAAACGGTTAAAACGGGCCCAAATATTTCTTCTACCATCGTCTTGAAGGCAGGCGTCTTAGCCAATATTACGGTTGGTTCTACAAAATATCCGATACTGTCATCACATTTGCCGCCAATAATGATTTCAGCATCCTTGGAGTTCTTTGCATAGTCAAGATAGCCCTGAATATTTTTAAAGGATGCCTGATCAATTACGGCATTCATCAGGTTGGTAAAGTCACAAACGTCACCCATCTTAATCTTTGCTATTTCCTCTTCTAGACGGCTTTTCACTTTTTCCCAAAGACTTTCAGGAATGTAGGCACGGGACGCTGCAGAGCATTTTTGCCCTTGATATTCAAAAGCTCCCAGAATCATGGCGCATACAAGGGCTTCAACATCTGCCGATTCATGAGCAAAAATAAAATCTTTGCCTCCTGTCTCACCCACAAGACGAGGGTAGGAAGCATATTTATTGATATTTTCACCGACCTGTTTCCAAATCCCGTTGAATACTGCCGTAGATCCGGTAAAATGGACACCGGCCATATTAGAATGACTGATTACAACATTGCCAAAGTCAACACCTCTAGAGGGTACAAAGTTGATAACCCCGGCAGGCAAGCCGGCTTCTACCAATATTTGCATGATGTAGTAGTTGGATAGTACCGCTGTGGAGGCGGGCTTCCACAAAACGGTGTTGCCAATCATAGCGGGAGCGGTGGGAAGATTTCCACCAATGGAAGTAAAATTGAAAGGACTGATAGCTGCCACAAAACCATCTAGAGGGCGATATTCTACACGATTCCACACACCGTCTGTATTGTAAGGCTGCTGCTTATAGATTTCCTGTACATAGTACGGATTAAAGCGAAGAAAGTCGGCCAATTCGCATATAACATCAATTTCCGACTGATATGGGTTTTTACTCTGAACAAGCATGCAGGAAGCTGCCACTTTCGCTCTGTATTTTCCTGTTAGTAAATCGGCCGCTTTTAAGAAAATTGTAGCGCGATGCTCCCATGGCATGTTTTCCCATTCTTTTTTAGCCGCTTCTGCCGCTTCAATTGCCATAAGCAATTCTTTTTCACCTGCTACATAATATTCACCAAGCACTTTTCCATGATCATGAGGGCAAATCATTTTTGCCTTGGTTTCTGTACGGACTTCTTTTCCGCCAATAACCAACGGTATTTCAATCGGGTTTGCCAATTGCCTTTGAAGTTCCGCTTCTAAAGCTGCTCTTTCAGGGGACCCCGGCATATAGGATTTTACAGGCTCATTCTTGGGAAGCATAATTTGAAAATAAGCATTATTCATTGTTAAAAATTCCTCCTTATGTATTGTAACTTTACACTACAGACGGTTCCACAAATAGTTCGCCCCGTTCAAACCGACTAACATCAAACATATCGACGGGGAACATGGTCGGTTTACCCAGAACCATCTCTGCCATTAACTGGCCGGTAACAGGTGAAATCATAAAACCATGGCCGCTAAAGCCGGCAGCAGTGAAAAAACCGCGGACTTCAGGACTGCTGCCCAGAATAGGCGTGCGGTCAGGGCACATATCGTATAGCCCTGCCCACTGGCGGATAACATTTAGTTCTCCCAGCCGCGGCATAATAGCCACCAATTTTTCTGCCATTTCCTGCAGAAACTGCCAGCTTGATTTAATATTGTATCCCTCCGGTTCGCCTGGATGACCAACGCCCATAATAAAACTGCCATGAGGACTCTGCTGGCAATAGAGATTGTGATAAAAGCTCATCACCATCGGGTCAACAGTCGGTTCAACGGGTTCAGTGACTAAAATCTCGTGCCGCTCGGGATAGATCGGCAATTCAATTCCGGCCATACGTCCAATAGCTTTTGCATAGCCACCAGCTGCATTAACAATTGTATCGGTGTAAATGGTACCTTGAGTGGTATGGACTTCCTTTATCCTGCCTCCTGCTGTGGCAATCGAAAGCACTTCTGTATCAGTATAAAATTCCACTCCCAGATTCTTTGCTGCCTGTGCATACGCTTTAGTTACTTTAAAGGGATTACAGTGGCCATCTTCAGCACAATACGTTGCACCAAGCAGCCCTTCTGTATTAAGAATAGGAACAATATCCAGACACTCGGCCGGCGTCACCCAGCGGGACGGGATAGACAGTGAGTTTTGCAGTTCCAGATTTTTTTTAAACTGTTCCACCATTTTCGGCGTATAAGCAAGCAGTAAATACCCATTTTGGGTGAATTCAATGTCAATATCCACATCCAGCATTTGCGGTAGTCGAGACAGCATATTGACACTTTCCCGGGCCAGGAGGCAATTTGTCTCTGTCCCCCACTGCATTCGCATGCCTGCTCCGCAGCGGCCTGTTGCCCCGCTTGCTAAATAGCCTTTTTCAAGTACTGCTACTCTCCCTGCCCCTGCTTTGGCTAAATTAAATGCTGTAGCACAGCCAATAACGCCACCGCCGATTATAACAACATCTGCGGTATTAATCATGCTGGCCCCCTTTTGCCAGAGCAGCCATTTTGATGGGTGCTACCAGCGGTCGAAAGGTAGGCAAGGCAATTTTATTCACAGGAACACCTGTGGCAAGCGAAATTTCTCTGGCAATTAACGGGGTGCAGGATCTACCCTGGCAAGGCCCCATTCCACTACGGCAAGCACGTTTTATTTCTTCCAGAGTGTGTTCTCCCTTAGCAATGCGTTCGCGTACTTCCTCCAGCGTTACATCTTCACACCGGCATACAATGGTTTTTTCTTTCATATTTATTGCTCCTTTTGCAAACGAATGGCTCGAACCTCCATGGCCAGTTCCTGCGGCACAGCCAACCAGAGCACATTCGTCTTGTTTGATGATTTCTGCACTCGTATCACTTGAGCCATACCTACGCACTCGCCCTTGCGATTTAATGCGTTAACACTGGCACTGACCTGAGGTAAGGGAAAAAACTCATATGGAATTTTTAGCAGCACCTGCTCTTGACTATAGGTATAGTCAACGACAAAAATGGCTAAGCCGGGACAATGCATCATACATGCACCGCAGCCATTGCAATTGTCTTGTGCTATCACAGGGCAGTCATTAATTTCTTTTACCGTTATCGCCTTCCGGGGACAGGCATCGGCACAAGGATTACAGGGGATGGATTGTAAACATTCACATATGGCTATCGGCCCTTTTTGCAGCCGTTCCTGAGAAGGGAAGGTTTGCATTTAACCGGCCTCCTCTATAACAATTTGACTAAGTCCGGCCCGAATTTTAGCACCGGCCGGGCCAGCCCGCAGTGCAGCAAGCTGTTTTTTCGCTTGCTCCAGTTCGCGCTCTACACCGGTATACCCCAAATCTGCCACCACCGACAGACCGGCAATTTTTCCTTCTACCATCGCTGCCGATGCTTCTTCTACCCCGGCCACATCACCTGCCAGAAACAAGTCGGGCTGGCTGGTTTTCATACTGGAATTCCTAAGGGGTACATATCCGCCAAGTTCGGCCACAAACCGCATCTCACAGCCTGCCTGCCAGCACAATTCAGTGAGAGGAGTAAGTCCCACGGCCAAACAAAGTCCATCAACAGCAATATATTGGTCTGCTCCTGCAATAGGCTGCCACCGCTCATCCAGCTTGGCAATTGTCACGCCTTCCAGGCATTCCGTGCCGTGAGCCGCCTTAATAGTATGCGATGTATAGATAGGCACTCCATAACGGGCCAATTTTGCGGCATGTACTGCATATCCACCTATCTGGGAAGCAGCCTCAACCACCCCTGCCACCTCTACTCCTGCCTGCAGCAGTTGATAGGCGACAATAACGCCAATATTGCCGGCACCTACCATTAAAATACGCCTGCCTGGCATAACGCCATAAACATTCATCAGTGTTTGCAATGCACCGGCACCATAGATACCGGGCAGATCGTTATTAGGAAAAAGCATTGTTTTTTCTGACGCACCGGTGGCAACAATAATCTTTTGGGGTTGAACGGTATAAAATGAGCCGTTGCGCGAAATAGCCACCACTCCATCAGGATATATACCTGCTACGGTTGAATTCTTCCAGGTAGTGATAGTAGTAAACTGCTCATTTTCTCTGATCAGCCTGGCGGCAATATCTATACCCCGTTCACCGGCATACTCGTCTCTAGAACCAAAAAACTTATGAGTTTGCTTAATGAGTTGCCCGCCAAGACGCTCGGAACGTTCGACAAGCAATACCTGCGCCCCGGCCTGAGCTGCACTGGCAGCCGCCAGCAAACCGGCAGGACCGGCTCCGATGACCAACACTTCGGTCTTAATCATACTATCGTCCCCTTTCCCTGCTGCACTTCTACAACCATACCGGCTCGAAGGGGCTCGACACAAACGCGCACATTAGGCACGCCATCTACCGTCATTAAGCAGGAAGAACAATTGCCAATCGCACAAAAGAGGCCCCGTGGACGGTGCTGCCGGGAACTGTGACGCAGAGTCTTTATCCCTGCCGCATGAAGCGCCGCGGCAATAGACTCTCCTGCTATACCTTGCACAGGTTTACCATTATAGGTAAATTGGATCATTTCTTGCTGGGGAAAATCTAAAATGGGATGATTGACAATTCTCAAGTTAAACACCTCAACTACTCTTTTTGCAATTACCATGCCAACTTATGGCCAGCTAAAAAAAATTGCAGCCAGCCTTACAATATACCGGCCTCAAACAAATTGAAAGCCACACCTTTTGCTTACAGGTATGGCTTTCAACATCCATTTTTACTATTTTTCTGCTGCTTAATTGTCGAATTTCTGACATATGCCGTCAGTTTATTGACAGCATACCTAACTTTTGCATTTTATAGTAAAGAGTGCTGCGGGGTATGCCTAATTTCTGAGCAGTCAGGGCTTTATTATGATTATGTTCTTCCAGCACCCGGGTAATGATTTCCCTTTCCAGCTCCGCAGTAGCTACAGGCAAACGATTAGCCTCCTGGATATTGCCTGCTGGCTTTATATTGTCCGAGACAAATAAGGCTTGCGGCAATTCAGTAATTTCTAAGGTCTCCCCATCTGTCAGAATCACCAGTCTCTCTAAAACATTCAGCAATTCCCTGATATTGCCCGGCCATTGATACTGCACCAACGCTGCCATTACCGCCGGATCAACCTTTATGATATTTTTATTGTAGAGCGCACTGTAATACTGCAGTCCGCGGCGAAGCAGTTCAGGCAGATCATCCAGCCGCTCCCTTAAAGGCGGCAGAGATATTGCTACTACATTCAGGCGATAATATAAATCTTCACGGAATTCACCGGTACGAATCATATCTTCTAAATTACGGTGTGTTGCGGCAATGACCCGGAAATCAACATGAATTGGTTTATTGCCGCCTACTCGGTATAAGCATTTTTCCTGCAGTGTCCTTAACAGTTTAACCTGCATTTCCCTCGGCATATCGCCTACCTCGTCGAGTAAAAGGGTTCCTCCGTTTGCTTTTTCCAGCAGCCCTTCTTTGCCCTTGCGGTCAGCTCCCGTAAAAGCGCCAGGCTGATAACCAAACAATTCACTTTCAAACAAATTGGCCGGAATAGCACCGCAGTTGATAGCGATAAAAGCCCCGGAGACCTGGCTGGCCTCGTGAATTGCCTTGGCAAATAATTCTTTTCCTGTCCCGCTTTCACCACGCAGCAAGACAGGAACACTGGTTGCCGCCACCCGCTTAGCCATACTGACAGCATCACCAATTGCCTTACCCCGTCCATAGATGGCTGAAAAAGGATCATTTTGTGAATGTATTTTATTGATTGTTTTTTTCAAGGACTGTACTTCTCGATTAGTTTGAGATAATTTTTGATTTAATTGAACTAAGTCGGTAATGTCCCGCTCTGCTGAAATACCACCAACCACCCTGCCTTCCAGCAGGATAGGGCGGGTATTAATTAATACATGAGTATCCGGACAGGGAGTATGATACTCTTCTGTAACCAACTGGTGTTGTTTCATAGCTTTGCTAATCATCAGGTTTGAAAAAAAACGATCTATTGGCTGCTCTACTATTTCTTGAGCCTTTATGCCATACAGCCCTTCGGCCTGCTTATTCCAAACAAGAACTCTATCCTCTTCATCAATCATACAAATTGCTTCATTTACTGTATCCAGCAGTGCCGCCAACCTGGCTTGCTGCAATTGATAAGCTGCATCGAGCTGCTCAAACAGCTCAATAACTTTATCAAAATGACCGGCCTGTAAATGACATTCCAATTGGGCAGCAGACAAGATAGCAGGTTTATTCATGTGCTTCTCTCCTTTAAGCCGCAAATATGAGATTACCTTTAAAAAAATGCCTGTATCATCCGTAAAACAGGGATGTACAAGCATCTTTGCTTGTGTCAGTTTCCTGACACTCGATCTTAATTTATTATAGCAAATTTCGTTGCCCAATTGATAAATCCTGCTTCTTTTTATATAAACTAGTCAGCACCTAGTAGGCAATTATATCAAGTCCCATTGAATTCTCTTCCCATTGGGCACAGGACATAGCGTAGGTATTCCTGTTCATTTTGCTGCAGAAAGCCAGTTGATGATGTAAGCAATTCTCACAAATAGGCATAATTGCCGCGCTTGATTTAATAAGTTGCACCATTTCTTTCAGCATTTCTATTTGTTTCACATTACTAAACTCTGCTGTTTTGCCCTCGATAAAATTCTCAATACATCCAATCAATTCTCTCGCTTCCATATTAATCCCCTTTCTTATTTGCTCTAAGCCGTACTCTGCCAGTTCCGTTGGAGCTATTAATGCAGTACTTAAATGCAAGATTCATACCAAGAAGAGCAAAGTATGACCATGTCAATGTTGCACATTCTCAAACAATTGCCGAAATCTATTATAACATTGGGAATATATATTTTTATTTGACAATAAAAGAATGTAGACTAAGAATAAAGGGTTATGAAAATGTCAGGAGGCAAGAAAATGAATTACAAATTGGTCACCTTCGATCTTTATGCGGCATTAGTAGATTTGGAAGGCAGTTTGGTACCGGAGTTAGAGAAAGTTATCGGTGAGACCGACCAGGATCTCGTAAGCGTCTTCCGTAATTGGCGCGCCAGTCAAGGTTATTATCTGCTGATTAACAATTCCCTGAATAAAGGCCATGTATCTTATGACTATATCACCATGATGTGTTTGGAATATGCATTAGCGAAAGCAGGCATTACGATTCGGGATGATGAGAAACGACAATTAGTAGATGCCTGGTTACAATTAAAGCTATGGCCTGAGGCAAAATCCGTCTTGCTTGAAGTCAAGCGCCGCGGCTACCCGATCGGGATTTTATCTAACGGCGATACAGAAATGATTGCAAAAGTACAGAAGGGTTTTGGTATAAGTTTTGATTATATATTTGCTGCAGATCAAGCTGGAGCCTATAAACCAAGCCCCCAACTGCACAATCTTCCTTTGAAGCAGTTAAGTCTAAACGGAAAAGACGTTTTGCATGTCGCCGGAACGGTGCACGATGTCATCGGTACAAAGGCTGTAGGCTTAACCTGTGTCTGGTCTAACCGCTCGGGTGATGCTATCCTTGACCCCGCACACGCACCGGATTATATAACAAAAGATCTCACCGGTGTATTGGATTTGGTCTGAACAGAATATCTGTTAAACAAAAAACCTGTCGGAAAGCATGTGCTCTCCGACAGGTTTACTATTGTATAACATACTTAATTAGGCTTAGTGAGCGGTATTTTTTAATTTGTAACCGATGTACAAGCCCAGCAGCCATACAGGAGCAATATACAGGGAAAACCGCATATCAGGCATAAACGCCATGATGACGACTACGATTGCTAAAAAAGCTAAGCTAATGTAAGAAGTAACAGGGTACAACGGCATTTTAAATCCTACCGGTTTATTTTGCTGTTCCTGGGATCTACGGAATTTTAGTTGGACAATCAAAATAGTCGCCCAATTAATGATAATAGAAATAGTGGCTAATGCCATGAAATAGAGGAACACTTTCTCAGGATTAAGATAGCTTAACAATACCGCAAATAAGGTAAATGCCGATGAAACCAATACGGCAGTCATTGGTACACCTGCCGAATTGAGCTTTCCGAATATTTTAGGTGCATTTCCTTGCGCCGCTAAACCGTATAGCATTCTTCCATTACTGTATAAAGCACTGTTATAGGCAGACAAAGCTGCTGTAAGTACGACGAAATTCAATAAGTTTGCTGCTGACGGAATCCCTACATAGGAAAAAATCTGTACAAAGGGACTGCCGGTCACCTCAATTTGATCCCATGGAAATATCGCCAGAATTACCGCCAAAGCCCCTACATAAAATAACAGAATTCTCCATACGACCTGGTTGATTGCCTGGGGAATGGATTTTTGCGGATTTTCAGCTTCACCTGCCGTTATCCCGACAAGTTCTACGCCACCAAAAGAGAACATGACTAAAACCAGCGAGAACAATATCCCATTCAAACCATTAGGGAGAAAACCGCCATGACTCCATAAATTACTAATACCAGTAGGTTGACCACCATTGCCTACGCCAAACAAGATGACAGCGATACCAAAAACGATCATCCCGACAATGGCTAATACCTTAATAATAGCAAACCAGAATTCGAATTCTCCGTAAGCTTTTACATTAATAGTATTAATCAACGTAACCACTACCAGACAGACTAGTGCCGAAACCCATGTGGGAATATCAGGAACCCAGTAGTTTATATAGGTACCTACAACAGATAACTCTGCCATACCAACAACTACATAGTTAAACCAATAATTCCAGCCGGCAATAAAGCCCGGAAGTTCTCCCCAATATTGATAGGCATATTGACTGAACGATCCCGATACCGGATGAGCAACAGCCATTTCACCTAAGGCGCGCATGATAAAAAAAATGACAATACCACCAATTAAATAAGATAACGTAATCGCTGGGCCAGCCATTTTTACGACCGTAGCCGAACCATAAAATAATCCCGTCCCAATTGCGCCGCCTAAAGCAATCATCTGAATATGACGATTTTTTAGACCACGCTGAATGTGCTGATTGGTGTTTTCAGTTGCCATGCTTCTCCCCCTCTTCCACTATGTCTCTTAAAAGATCATCCAAGAAACTTAATTTGACCATACCGGCAAAGTTAAAGTAAATACAAAAGTCCTGCAGGGTTTGGAAATCCTTCCCTGCAGGACTTTCACATAACTATTATATACTCAATCTCTTACTATAATAGTGTTTTTTTGTAATTATGTTATAAAAAAATAATACTTCACTTAAAATTGTCCTTTAGGCTTATACTGCCCCCCCTTACTCAAGGCTTAACAGTTGCCTTAAATATTTGCTTGCCCTCTTTCATCTCAATAATAACTGCACTCTTTACAGCATCATGAGTAGCATTCAAAGTTGTTGCTCCGGTGATGGCCGGATAATCTTTCGTCATAGACAAGGCCTCGCGAATTTTCCCGGGTTCAGCGCTATTGGCCCGTTTAATAGCATCAATAAGTATATTGGCTGCATCATAGCCAAGCACGGCCATTGCATCCGGTGCCTGCCCATATTCCTTCTTATAGGCTTCTACAAAAGCTTGCGAAACAGGGCTTGTGTCATCTACTGAGTAATGATTGGTAAAGTACGTGTTATCTAATGCAGCAGCACCGGCAACCTCTACCAGCTTAGGAGAATCCCAGCCATCGCCACCAACAACAGGTACTGTAATACCAAGTTCACGAGCTTGTTTAACAATCTTGCCTACTTCTTCATAATAGCCGGGAATATAGATAACTTCCGGATTGGCTGCTTTTACTTTTGTCAGAATGGCTTTAAAATCCTGATCTTTTTGCAAGTAGGCTTCTTCCATTACAATGGTACCGCCGCCTTTAGTGAAAGCTTCTTTAAAGAAGGCCAGCAAGCCTTTGCTGTAATCACTGCTGTTATCCACTAAGACAGCCGCTTTTTTGAGTTTTAGCGTATCTAAGACAAAGTTTGCTCCCACCGTTCCCTGAAAGGGATCAATGAAACAAACACGGAAAGTATATTCTTTTACCTTCCCGCTTCTTTCATCTACCGTTACTTTGGGATTAGTAGCACCAACTGCCAGAAAAGGAACTTTGCTTCCTTCGGCCACACTGGAAGCAGCAATTGCATTAGAGCTGGAAAAAACACCGGTTACAGCGACAACCCGATCTTGCGTAGCAAGTTTAGTCATCGCATTAGCCGACTCAGAAGGCTCACTTTTATTGTCACCCACAACTGCCTGAATTTGCTTGCCAAGTACGCCGCCTTTGGCATTGGCTTCCTTGATTGCCATCTTGGCACCATTTGCTGCCGAAGTTCCCATAGTAGCATTTGAGCCGGTCATTTCATTTAAAAGGCCAATTTTAATATCATTCGAAGCTGGACCACCACACCCTGCCATCACACTCGCCATTAACAGCACAGCCATTAGTAACGCACTCAGTTTACAAACTCTTTTTTTCATTAGAACCTCTCCCTTTTTTGTAAGAATCTTCTACTTCTCCACTTTCCCTGAGGTATCGCTGAAAAAATGCTGCATGTTCTCTAAGTAAATCGTTAATTAAAACGAAAAGAGTCAAATCATAAGATTTGACTCTGAAGAACAACAAATAAGTAACCCCGCAAAAAATAAATTTGCGTTGATACCAACATGCTCTGTCCTTTTGCCTGAGAGTTTCATCGGTTGATCACACTTACCGATTTGCACCTTCGGCGCCCTGCTTACAGGGGCTCTCCAGAGTTCCATCCATTTACGGTTGTCGGCCAATAACAGCACTGAAAAGTGAGTTATGCGAGTTTCCGTGTACTTCATGTGGACACAAATATTAAGTTTTTAGCATTTTTGTCTATAATAATATCAAAAACGGCTTTTGTCAAGTAAAACCGGCTTTTTGCCTTACTTAAATCAATCCTTAGCCGCTCGTTTAGTCGAATTAATTCCGATAACCGGGAAATTCCATTGATATTTAATACAACAAAGCCTTAGACCTGTTGTAATGCAAAAACAAAGATACAACTGCGTAGTACCCGTAAAATAAAATTGTGAATAATAGAAACAGACAGCACCGACAATGGTAGTTATCGCGTATACTTCCTGCCGGAAAACATAAGGAATCTCCTTGACAAATACATCCCGCATAATGCTTCCGCCGATACCGGTAATAACAGCAACGGTTGTTACAATAAACAAGGTATTCAAGTTATGCTGAATGGCAAGATTCGCACTGGTAGCAGTAAATGCACCCAAACCAATGGCATCAAATATTTGGATCATATTTTTATATCTTTCTAACCAGCGATAGGTAAAGCAAACACCAATAGTGACAATAGCACTAATCATAAAAAAGGTAGGATCACGAAAAGTCAGCGGTGGCGTATTGCCGATAATTACATCTCGCAAAACCCCTCCGCCAACAGCCGTAGTCACCGCTAATACCAGCACACCAAAAACATCCAGCCGTTTTTGTATCCCCGTCAGCGCCCCCGAAACGGCGAAGGCAATTATCCCTGTAAACTCCAATATACTCCAGGTTGTCATTTCTATACTCTCCCTTATTATGTCACCAACACTCTATCGGTATATTTTATCATATGATTATTAAATTTAGAAGGGACTATTGAAGTAAGTAACCTCTCCTCAATCAAAGTAATAGTATACTCCAGACAAAGTTAGGGGAGGTATGGGCTGGAATGAGAACTAGGCTCTGCTTTGGGCTACTGTTTATTTTTTTATTTATGGCTGCCACAGCTACGATTGCTTTTGCCGCACCTCATTTGGAATGGCATACAGACGCAGTTGGCTATGATGAAGAGGGATCTTTCATTATCGAAGGTTATTTAGAGAATGACGGTACAGTGGATATCGACCGAGTTAACCTGCTGACATTAAACGTTTACTTTAAGCAGAATAGTACCGACTGGTGGTTTGCTAATCAAGGTAACTGGAAAAATATTCCTGTTACTTTGCGGCCTGGTGATATTCATAAATTAAGGCTGCGAATTATCGACCCGAGACATTATAACTACGACGATTGGAGAATCTCAGGCAATGTTAACTATCACATTATAAAAACTGCTGATTTATAATTTGATTAAAAAGTTTTCTTATTTAACTTAAGCGCAACGGGCCGCAATCTTCGCAGTATGTAAGATTGCGGCCCATTGCTTTATTTTCAATAGCATTACAGCCAAACTTTTCCCAGAAGCTCCATATTACCGTCTAGCTCCATCCTGCTAAAATAAGCTGCACTGACAGCGGCTATAACAGCGGTGCTGGGTCCACCGGATTTGATAAGGTCTATCTCTAAATCCTTATTTACACTGATTGTCAACTGATTATTCCGTGCTAATTCCTGCATCTCATATAATATTCCTTTAGAACCTACGGGAATTATCTCATATACTTCAGGTTCCTTAAGCAACTGCTTTATTAAGCTATAGCCAACAATATCGTCCCGGCTGCTTTTCAACACTTCTTGACCAACTTTAGGCTGACCAAAAACAACTAATAAAGCGTCACTTTTTATATTATTAATCTTTAGTTTCTCAGTTTCAACAAGTCCAACTGCCGTAATTCCCAAGCCAGTCGCTACTGTAGGAAAGTTTTCTTCCGTACTTCCTGTCAAAACAACCTTGCCAATACCGGCTTCCCGTAGTTCTTCTTCAATTCCTTGGATAATTTCTTGACCTGTAGGGTTCATTTCATTACAAATAGTATTGGTCAAGCAAATCACTTCTGCCCCGGTACATAGAACTTCTAAAAGAGCAACCCTGGTCGTATATTTACCGGTAATAAAGGGCGGAACTTTCAATACATCCCTTTCCTTCAGCCCCACGCTGCCGCAGCTGTCACAGGCAATTACCATGGTTTTTCCCTGCCCCAGGTCAACTAACGTTACATCTCTTACTTTTCTCACATTCATATCTTTTTCACCTTTACACCTTCTGCCACAACAGGGCCTGATAACCGGTAAATAAGAAATGCCACAAGAATATTAAACGCAGCCACGCCGGAAATGATCGGTAAAAGTGCGGCTATTCCTCCCTTGCCTATAAGCGGCAACAACAGAGGCGCTAAAACGAGTACTCCTATTGGCCCATTGATTAAAACTGCCGCTACCCCCGATACTAGAGCACCTCTTAGGGAAAACAACTGTCCCTTGGCAATTCGCCTATAGATTGCACCGAAAGCAGCCATGGTAAGCGCCATGATAACCATCGTAATTAAATGAACAGGCAGCGATAAAGGAAACCCGGCTAGTGAAGCAGTTAGAAAATGTCCGGCAGCACCTATGACAGCGCCCTGTGTCGTCCCAAGAATCAGCGCTCCCAAAAATCCCGGCATGGAATCAAAAGCGGCACTCCCTACTATCTTCACATTAGCGCCAATAAAACTCAATGCAATAAGCAGAGCCGTTATAATAATTGACCGTAAGTTCAAAGCAGTTGCCTCCCCATTGCCTATAGCCAGCCCGTTCATTATCTACATGATAACAGATCATTTTATGTACTGGAATGACTATTTTTAATTTTAAGCAGTACGCCAGCTCGATTATGATAGCATATACAGACCTTTGTTTCAAACAACTAAAAGACACAGTTCATCATTCTTGTATCTATTTATAATACTATACAAGCTATGCAAAATTTGTCAGGCCGAGCGGCTACTCTGTAACAGTGTTCTACTTCTAGTCCGGTCAAGCCTTCACTAATGACAACAAGAAAAACCGTTAAGGCGGTCCTCTCTCGACCAACTATCCGCTTAGCTATAATGCCCTAGCCTTGATCTATAAGGACTAGCAGACTCAATAGAAAATACCCGGCTTGTCCTTTTGTCATCGAAACATAAGCAGAGAGTTGGCTGCTATGCAGCCATACGAATCGCTTAGTTACAAGCGAAGCGGTAACTTCCTATTATGCAAATTCTAGGCCTAGTCTTGCAAAAAGACTTGGAAGTACCGCCAACTTACTAAAATCCGTTAAACTCGCTACGCTCAAACAAACGGATTTCTTAGCGTAAGCTGGCGGTACTTCCATCCTTCGGACCGTCTTTTTTCAGAAATAGCCAAGAGAAACGAGGAAAGACGGAGTTTTCCGTTTCTTCTTTTCGTCTCTTCCGACCCTTACGGAAATCGCCGTCCCGAAGGGTGGAAGCAGGCCTTCCTTGCGTTTTGTATCAAGACAAAAGAACAGAACCGTCATCCCTTGCTGCTACCTAATTTCCCAGACTTTGAAAGTTTACGCTTTCTGCTACATAAAAAAGCCGTTCCAATGTTGATGCTCATCAAGGAATATTTGTCGACCGCAGTCCTTAAAAAGTTATACTTTCTATCATAGATAAAAAGACCGGAATAATCCGGTCTTCTTATCTGCCAGGCTATGAATGCTATTTTTTGAGCATGGTTGCTTTGCCGTCAACCACCATCACTCCATCCTGATTGGTTACTGTGGTACGCAGGATGACCCGGTTTTTGGCCTCAATCTTTTCGATTACTTCCACCGTCGCTGTCACTGTGTCCCCGATTTTTACGGGCGCTTTAAAAGAAAGCTCCTGACCCATATAGATGCTATTGGCACCGGGAAGAGTGGTGCCGATAACCGCCGAGATAAAACCAGCCGATAACATGCCATGGGCAATCCGCTCTTTAAACATGGTATGTTTAGCAAACTCATTATTCACATGAACAGGATTAAAATCGCCTGTTAGACCGGCAAAAGTATATACATCAAATTCAGTAACTGTTTTGGACATGCTTGCCTTATCACCGACTTTGACCTCACTGAAGGGAATATCTTGAACCACTTCAAACACTCCTTTACCTGCTATTGAAGTTTCTTACATTACCGGAGGATTGCCCCTGAGATTACCATGCGCTGCACCTGATTTGTCCCTTCGTAGATTTGCGTGATTTTTGCATTGCGCATTAATCGCTCTACAGGATATTCACGGGTATAGCCATACCCACCGAAAATTTGAACCGCATCGGTTGCAACTGCCATAGCTGTGTCGGAAGCAAACATTTTAGCCATAGCGGCTTCCTTGGAAAATGGCAGGCCTTGATCTTTTAAAAAGGCTGCCCGGTAGGTAAGCAGTCTAGCTGCTTCGACCTTGGTGGCCATATCAGCCAGCATGAAGGCAATGGCCTGGTTACTGGAGATGGCTTTTCCGAACTGGACCCGTTCTTTTGAATATTTAATGGCATGATCCAGTGCAGCCTGGGCAATTCCCAGCGCTTGGGCCGCCACACCAATCCGGCCTCCGTCTAACGTGGTCATGGCAATTTTAAAGCCTTCGCCTTCTTTGCCAAGGCGATTTGCCTTGGGTATTCGTACGTTTTCAAAAACCAATTCCATGGTTTGTGAGGCGCGGATGCCCAGTTTGTGTTCCTTTTTGCCAAAGGAGAAACCAGGCGTTTGTTTTTCTAAAATAAAGGCGGTAATTCCTTTTACGCCTTTCGTTTTGTCTGTCATAGCAAATACAATATATATTTCGGCTTCACCGGCATTTGTGATAAAAATCTTGCTGCCATTTAGAATATAGTCTTCTCCATCAAGTACGGCTGTTGTCTGCTGACTGGCAGCGTCTGTTCCGGCATTTGCTTCGGTTAGCGCAAAAGCACCCATTTTCTTGCCATCCACGAGGGATACAAGATATTTCTCTTTCTGTTCTTCTGAACCATAAGCTAAAATAGGCCATTGGCATAACGACACACTTGTAGCAAGGGTAATACCAACTGAATCATCAATACGAGAGACTTCCTCTACTGCCAGGATATAGCTAAGGTAATCACCATCAGCACCGCCATACTTTTCAGGAAAACAGATGCCTGTGAAACCCAACTCACCCATAGCATCATATAACTCCCGGGAAAACTCTTCATTCTCATCTCTTGTGGCTACTCCGTCAGCAACCTCTTTCTCAGCAAACTGACGGGCTACTTTTTGCATCATCTGCTGATCCTCGGTCAACTGAAAAACCATCGCTAATTCCCCCTTTATAACACGCTGCTAATGATTTCACGTCCTGTATTGAAGGCTTTCACATCAGCGGCATGATACTTTTCTTTGATCTGGGACAAAAGTTTATTTAACACCATTTCAGGTTTAAGCAGGTCATTGATCGCGGTGAAGGCACCTAGCATCACAACATTGGTAAGCAGTACATCACCCAGTTCTCTGGCAGCTTGGGTAGCATCAATGAAGTAGCCTTCCACGCCCTGATGGCGGATAGCAGTTACCATTTCGTCCTGGCTGGGATATTGATCAACTTTGAGTTTAGCAAGAATAGTGGGAACGGGAGCTGTATTAATGATGTATTTACCTTGTTTACTTAACAGACTCATGTACCGCATGGCTTCCAGCGGCTCAAAACCCAGTAAAACATCAGCTTGCCCCTTGGGTACCAGGGGAGAGTAGATTTCCTGACTGCCGACACGCAGATGAGAAAGCACTGATCCACCCCGCTGGGCGGCCCCTTTCGTCTCGGTATTTACCACATTGTAACCGTCGTCCATGGCGCATTTTGCCAGAGTTTGCGAAGCCAGAATATTGCCTTGGCCACCTACACCGGCAATTACCAAATCCAGTTTCATTGGATAGCCCCCCTTTTGCATACCCAAATGCAGACGCCGCAGCCGTTGCAACTGCTCTTGTCAATAACAGCCTTGCCTTCACTGATGGTCATAGACGGACAGCCGAAGGTACGCACACAAAGGCTGCAGCCATTGCACACCTCAGTATTGATAGAAACATCCCGGGAAATATAAGATACTCTTCCTTCCCGTCCGAATTTGAGATAACACAGCGCTTCAGCAATGACGACTTTTACACCCTCTTGCTCTGCTGCTTCAGCCAGCACCTTTGCCGTCTCTTCCACCTGGTAAGGATTGCAGCGGTATACCTTTGCTCCCATAGCCTCAGCTACTACTCCCGGATCAATGGGATTACCATGCTCAATGGTCAGACTTCTGCCGGTACCGGGATGAGGCTGAAATCCGGTCATGGCTGTAGTTGAGTTATAGGCCACGATGACCGTGATATTAGCCCCGTTGGCTATGGCACTGGCTAAGCCGGTAAGACCGTTATGAAAAAAAGTTGAATCGCCGATAAGCGCGTACGCCGGCTTATCAAAACCGGCTGCTTTGATGCCATAGGCCATGGGAATGGATGAACCCATGCAATAGATAGTGGCTTGAAGTTTCATGGGTTCAAAGGTTCCGGCATCATGGCAGCCAATGTCGCCGGTTACGATGCCGCCATTTTTTCGTATCACTGCCTGGAGAGCCGCCAACAGTCCCCGGTGGCTGCAGCCGGAACACTGGGTGCGGGTGCGGGCCGGGATGTAGTTACCTGGAACGGCATTCGGGAAAGCCTGACCGGCAACAGCGCTTTCAACAGCGGTAAGTACGAGGTTCGCCGACAACTCTCCTTCGGCGGGCAGATATCCTTCTCTGCCAAGGACATCGAGCATAATTTTGTTTTCAAAGCACAACTGTTTAATCAGTCTTTCTACAACCGGTTCGATCTCTTCTAATACGACTATCCGTTTGTACTGTTTTACAAATTGCAGTACCTTTTGCTCCGGCAGCGGAAGAGTCGATATTTTCAGCACAGGCAGCTTTTTTCCGTAAATTTGTTCCGCTTCTTTTAAAAAAGC
>Ga0366779_1041_pt1 | contig 20621 bp, 17 predicted proteins | sample BONcelN113001E10_FD_207083 | JGI IMG/M metagenome (GOLD analysis project Ga0366779, IMG submission 207083) | Enriched cells from coal bed in the Powder River Basin, Montana, United States - BONCAT cells N11 rep2 HSBNCT.N11.300.1.E10 ... | reverse complement strand
TGCGGCATCTTGGCCAGATCGGCAACCACCGGCAGCCCGGCGATGTCCTTGCCGAGCGCAATGGTCAGGCTGGAAACGCTGTCGTTGTAGATATTGGAACTGAGAATCTCGGTCAGGCGCACGATCTGGCGCTTCGGATTGGGCAGTTCCAGCGCCATGTAAGTTTTGCCGGGAATGGTTTCAACTACTCGGATCGAGGTCAGCGACAGCGAACGGGCGATATCGCGTGCCAGCGTGACGATCTGGCTGCCCTTGACGCCGGTCGCCGGTTCGATCTCGTAACGGGTGACGACCGGGCCCGGATAGGCGGCGACCACTTTGGCTTGTACGCCGAAGTCCGACAGTTTTTTCTCGATCAGGCGGCTGGTGAATTCGAGCGTCTCGATGCTGACGGTTTCCTGTGCCGGCGGTGCTGCGTCCAGCAGCGACAGCGGCGGCAAGCTGCCATCTTGCATATCGGAAAACAATGCGACCTGCCGTTCCTTTTCAGCCCGCTCCGACTTCGGTACTGCAATGATTTGCGGCTCGATTCTGACCGGCGGCGCTTCGACAATTTTGGCGCGCTCCTGGACTACCACTTCTTCCCGCTTGACTGCGGCGACAGACCCCAGTTTGCGATCCTGGCGCGCCCAGTACGCATATTTTGTCCACTTGAAAGCACTTTCGAGGGTCGCGCCTACACGTTCCGCAACTGCCAGCCAGGACACATGAAAAAACAGGCTGAAACCGAGCCCGAACAACAGCAACAACAGCAAGGTCGCGCCGGTAAAGCCGAACGCGCTTTGCGCGGTACTGCCAATCAGGTCGCCCAGTACCCCGCCGGCTGCGCGCGGCAGTTCCACATGCAGGCTGTACAGACGCGCATGTTCGAGCCCGACGCTACCTGCAAGCATCAGCACAAAGCCGGCGACACGGATCCAGGCCTCGTGACTGTGCGCCGGCTCAGCAGGACTGACGACGGGCAGCAGGAACTTGTGCGTCAGACGCCGGTAGCCGCGCCAAACCGCACACAGCATCAGCACGCACCACCACCAGGCCGAAAAGCCGAAGATAAACAGCAGCAAATCGGCCACCCAGGCACCGATGCTGCCGCCCAGATTATGCAAGGATGGCACCGCATTGGCATGCGACCAGCCCGGATCAACTTGGGCGTAGCTGGCCAGAATCAGAATGAGATAAATAGTCAGCACGCAAAATGCAATCCAGCGCGCCTCGAACAGCAGGCGCGACAATCGGCTCGGCAACGGCGCCACCGGGGGTTTGGCAGTACGGGTATAGGTTTGGCTTGTTCTGGTCATAGGGCAGGGTAACAGCAGCAGGGTAATAGCATCGCTCTAAAAATCAGAAAATCACATGATGGATGCACATCCGCACCACATGGTTGGTTTATCGCTTCGTCTATAATCTTAACCAGTTTTCGATTGCAACACTAATGCGTTGATCGCTCGCTCTTGAAATTTTGCTGCGTGGCAGCAAAGTAAGCTTTCAGCACGTTTATTCCCACCTCTTTCTTTTAGGTAATCATCCCATGTCCACACCAAAGCACGCACATGTACTGATTCTCGGCTCCGGTCCTGCCGGTTATTCGGCAGCGGTGTACGCAGCCCGCGCCAACCTGAAACCGCTGCTGATCACCGGCGTCGAGCAAGGCGGCCAATTGATGACGACCACTGATGTGGATAACTGGCCTGCCGATCCGCTGGGCGTACAGGGACCGGAACTGATGCAGCGCTTCCAGCAGCATGCGGAACGCTTCAACACCGAAATCATTTTCGACCATATCCACACCACCAAGCTGACCGAAAAACCGATCCGCCTGATCGGCGACCAGGGCGAATACACCTGCGACGCGCTGATTATTGCCACCGGCGCCTCTGCGCAATACCTCGGCCTGCCGTCGGAAGAAGCGTTCATGGGGCGCGGCGTGTCGGCCTGCGCGACCTGCGACGGCTTCTTCTATCGCGGCAAGGAAGTCGCGGTCATCGGCGGCGGCAATACCGCAGTCGAGGAAGCGATCTACCTGTCCAATATCGCCAGCAAAGTCACTTTGGTGCACCGCCGCGACAAGTTCCGCGCCGAGGCGATCCTGATCGATCACCTGATGGCGAAAGTAGCCGAAGGCAAGATCGAGCTCAAGATCAACCATACGCTCGACGAAGTAACCGGCGATGCATCCGGCGTCACCGGCATCAATATCAAATCGATGATCGATGGCAGCATCACGCCGATCACGCTGCACGGGGTATTCATTGCGATCGGCCACAAACCCAATACCAGCATTTTCGAGGGTCAGCTCGAGATGAAAAACGGCTATATCATGACCAAAACCGGCCTGACCGGCATGGCCACCGCAACCAGCGTGCCGGGCGTCTTCGCCGCCGGCGATGTGCAAGACAGCATCTATCGTCAGGCAGTCACCAGCGCCGGCACCGGCTGCATGGCTGCGCTGGATGCACAGCGTTATCTGGAAGCCTGACGCGATATATCCGATGTACAAGGCGCGCAGGATGCGCAAAGCGTATCCTGCGTATTCTGTGCCTTCTCCGATCATGCTTATTTTTTAACGCACCATGTCCGCATCACTCAAGAACTTCGCTGACCTCGCGCAATTGCGTACCAGCCTGAAAGCGCAGCACGAGGCGCGCGCTGCGGCAGAGGCCGAACGGTTGCGGCGCGAGCAAGCAGCGCAACTGGAGGCCGACCTGTTCCGCCGCAGTATCGGCGTGATTGCGCCGCTGGCAGCGCCCGGAAAAGTCACCGCCACGCCGGTGCGGCCGGAACCGATTGCGCGCCATCACCTGGCAGATGAAAAAGCGGCGTTGCAGGAGTCGTTATCGGATGATTTCGATGTTGAAACGCTGCTCGACACGGATGCCAGCCTGAGTTACACCCGCAGCGGCGTCGGCGCCGATGTGGTGCGCAAATTGCGCAAGGGCCATTGGACGATCCAGGATCAACTCGATTTGCATGGCTTGCGCCGCGACGCAGCCCGCGAAGCACTCGGCGCATTCTTGCGCAGCGCCAACCGCCGTGGCCTGCGCTGCGTGCGCATCATCCACGGCAAGGGGCTCGGCTCCGTCAACAAGGAACCGGTACTGAAACAGAAAGTGCGCAACTGGCTGGTGCAAAAGGAGGAAGTCATCGCTTTTTGCCAAGCCAAGGCATCGGACGGCGGCTCGGGAGCGCTGGTCGTCTTGTTGAATGCCTGAAAATCTATCGCATGCATTGCATGCATTGCATGCATTGCTTATATACCTTGCATAAAAAATCCGGCCAAAGCCGGATTTTTTATGCCAGAAACCTGTAATCAGACCGCGCTCGCTCCGGTTTCGCCGGTGCGGATACGCACTACCTGCTCGACATTCTGGACAAAAATCTTGCCGTCGCCGATCTTGCCAGTACGCGCCGCCTTGATCACCGCATCGACCACGTTGTCGACTACGCTGTCATCAACCACCACTTCGATTTTGACTTTCGGCAAGAAGTCGACCACGTATTCGGCGCCGCGGTATAGCTCGGTATGGCCTTTCTGGCGGCCAAAGCCTTTGACTTCAGTCACGGTCAGACCGGTGACGCCGACTTCGGCCAGCGCTTCGCGGACTTCATCGAGTTTGAAAGGCTTGATGATGGCAGTAACTTGTTTCATGGGAACTCCTTTAAGGTATTGCAAAATAATATGTTAAATAATCATTCGCGAAAGCGGGAAGTGATCGGGTAACGCCAATCGCGCCCGAACGCCCGGTGCGTGACGCGAATGCCGACCGGTGCCTGACGCCGCTTGTATTCGTTGATCTTGATCAGGTGCGTAATGCGTTCCACATCTTCTGCGCGGTAACCGGCGGCAAGAATTTCGGGAATGCTCAAATTCTGCTCCATATACATCTGCATGATGGCGTCCAGTATTTCGTAAGGCGGCAATGAATCCTGATCGGTCTGGTCTGGACGCAATTCGGCCGATGGCGCACGAGTCAGGATACGAGCCGGAATCACGTCCGACAGCGTATTGCGATAATCGCACAAACGGTACACCAGCGTCTTGGCGATGTCCTTGATCACCGCAAAGCCGCCCGCCATATCGCCGTACAGCGTGCAGTAACCGACCGCCATTTCGCTTTTGTTGCCGGTGGTCAGCACTATCGCGCCGTGCTTGTTCGACAGCGCCATCAAAAGGGTGCCGCGGATGCGTGCCTGGATGTTTTCTTCGGTGGCGTCTTCCTTCAATCCCTTGAATTCCTCGGCCAAGGTGGTTCGGAAAGCGTCGAAACAGGCATGAATCGAAATCTCGTCGTAGCGCACGCCGATCCGGGCGGCCATATCGCGCGCATCCAGCCACGAGATGTCAGCGGTATATTTTGACGGCATCATCACGGTGCGCACGCGATCGGCGCCCAGCGCATCGACCGCGATGGCCAGCGTCAGCGCCGAATCCACCCCGCCCGAAAAACCGATGATCACATGGGGAAAACCATTCTTGCCGACATAATCGCGCACCCCGAGCACCAGCGCCTGATACACCTGCGCCTCGACCGGCAATGCATTGGCGACATGGCTGCTCTGCGGCACGCCATCAATGAAGTCAATCAATTGCAATGCTTCTTTGCAATGCGGCAATTGTGCGCAAATTGCGCCATCGGCATCCAGCACGAACGAATTGCCGTCGAAAATCAGTTCATCCTGCCCGCCGACCAGATTCGCATAGACCAGCGCCAAGCCTTGCGCGCTGACGTTTTCGCGCATCACATTAAAGCGTACGTCTTGCTTGTTCATGTGATACGGCGAGCCGTTCGGAACCAGCAGCACTTGCGCACCGGCCGCCTTGGCGCGCAATGGCGCATGCGCATACCAGGTGTCTTCACAAATGTTGATGCCGAATGCGACGTTATTTATCGTAAACACCACCGGCTCGTCTTGCGGGGAGAAATAGCGCTTCTCGTCAAACACGTCGTTATTGGGCAATTCAAATTTGCAATAGGTCGCCAGCACCGCGCCATTGACCAGCACCGAAGCCGCGTTGTAACGCGCGCCGTCGCGCAAGACAGGATGACCGACTACTACGTGCAGGTCCTTGAACTGGGCCAGATCGGCTGTCAGCGCATCCAACGTTTCAGCGGTTTTTGCGTAAAATGCCTGACGCAGCAACAAGTCTTCCGGCGGATAACCGACCAGCGAGAGCTCCGGCGTGAGGACGATATCGGCGCCCTCTTCGGCTGCTCGGCTGGCAAAATCGAAAATCTTGGCACGATTGCCGGACAAGTCTCCGACAATGCTATTGATTTGGGCGATGGCGACTTTGACTGTCATAGTAAGAAATAAGGACGCAAATAAAGACGGAAAATAATGGCTACATTGAATGATGACGATGAAATCCGGCGAATGGTACCGCAGCAATTGCACAGTGCATGGAATTATTAAAATTCAATTCGGGCCAGCTCAAAAAACTTACTGAAATCAAGCATTAATCAAGGCGAATCAACCTATGAATTATCGCACGCGCATCGTCTCTTCTCTGTCGGAGGTGGGTCAGCCGGATTGGGATGCGCTGGTGCAACTGCAAACCGACGCCAACCCGTTCTTGTCTTTCGCGTTCCTGAATGCGCTGCATGTCAGCGGCTGCGCCAGCGCAAAGACCGGCTGGCAGCCGCAATACCTGACGCTATGGCAGGAAAACGGGCATGAAGATCCGCAACTGGCAGCGGCACTGCCGCTGTATGCGAAATTCCATTCCTACGGCGAATACGTGTTCGACTGGGCGTGGGCCGATGCCTACCAGCGCAATGGCTTGGAATATTACCCGAAACTGCTGGCGGCGATCCCGTTTACCCCGGTCACCGGCAACCGTTTGCTGGCGCGCGATGCTGCTGCCCGCGCAGCTCTGATACAGGCGTTACGCGCATTGCAGGCCGACAGCGCGGTATCTTCCTGCCACATCCTGTACCCGGCGCAAACCGAGGCTGCGCAACTGGAGCAAGCTGGTTACCTGTTGCGCAGCGGCGTGCAATTTCATTGGATCAATGCTGGCTATCGAAATTTCGACGATTTCCTGAGCACGCTGGAGCACAAAAAACGCAAGAACATCCGCGCCGAGCGGCGCAAGGTCGCGCAGGCAGGCATCACTTTCCGCCATATTGCGGGCAGTTGCGCGACCGAAGCGGACTGGGCGTTTTTCAACTGCTGCTATGCGCAGACCTATGCCGAACATCGCTCGTCACCCTATCTGAACCTGGATTTCTTCCTGCGCATCGGCGCTACGATGCCCCAAAATGTCTTGCTGATCGAGGCGCTGCGCGACGGTCGTCCGATTGCCTGCTCGCTGCTGATCCATGACAGCAACACGCTGTACGGCCGCTACTGGGGCGCACTCGAACATGTACCGTGCCTGCATTTCGAAACCGCGTATTACCAGCCGCTGGAATTTTGCATCGCACACCGCATCGGCTGCTTTGAAGGCGGTGCACAAGGCGAGCACAAGATGGCGCGCGGTTTCCTGCCGCAAAAAACCTGGTCCGCGCACTGGCTCGCACATCCGGCCTTTGCCGATGCGATCGAACGCTTCCTGGCACAGGAAAGCGGCGGCATCGAAGCCTATATGGATGAATTAAATGAACGCAACCCGTTCAAGGCGGCGCTGCAATAGGATACATAGTCGGCATTGCCGGGCAAGCGCAATCAATTCTGAGGTCCGAATCCCAAACAGCGGCAATCAAGACTACGAAGTTGCGGAACCCTACTTAAAATATGCCGTACCAATCTCAACCGACAGGAACCCTCATGGATCACTTATTGGATCACCCATTGGATCAACAATTTGAAAACGGCTTGCGCATGCGCAAGCAAGTGATGGGCGACGCTTTTGTGGAGAAAGCGTTTGCCGGCGTTGACAGTTTCACCGCGCCGCTGCAGGAATTTGTCACCCGCAACGCCTGGGGCTCGGTCTGGTGCCGCGATACGCTGGACCTGAAAACCCGCAGCCTGATAACGCTTTCGATGCTTGCTGCATTGGGTCGCGCGCATGAAATTAAGGGCCATGTACGTGGTGCGGTCAACAATGGCGCCAGCATGAAGGAAATTCAGGAAGTGCTGTTGCACGCCAGCGTGTATTGCGGAATGCCGCTGGCAGTCGATGCATTCCGCTCGGCACACGAAGTCCTGAAGGAAATGGACATGCTCAAGGAGCAATAAAAAGCAGGAGTATTTACGAATACGCTATTTTTATATGCGGTAGATATAGTATTTTTACATATACGCATCCGAGTATAAGAATTGTTCCGGAGCGGCGGAAAACAGGCAGCGCGGGCGAGCGCCATCACTTTCCCTTATGGCCCTATCCCGATTCAATATTTCCCAGCCAAAGCGAATCGTCCTACACTTGTTTCACAGCAGTGCCAGCAACAACACGAGACGGCCACTACCCTAGCCATCGTATCCGCACCTTACCGGGTGTCTATACATGCGCGATCATTTTGGATCATCCGTCCAGGAACGCATCGCGCAGTCAGCTCAGCAGAGGCACTGCTGGTTTACCCTCTCTCTCCATCAGACGACGTGCTCCATACCGGTTATGATGCGCAATCATCAACGCGCAAACGGATGGATCGCATGGATATCAAAAAACTCGCCAACCTTCTGCTCGCACTTGGGGTTTTAATGCTGCTGGCGGCCATTGCATGGTGGGTCAATTTTTACGCTCCGATCATGAAAGACCTGAATGCACCGCTATCGGATGCGCTGGACTGTCTGTACTCGAACGCTGGCGCTTGCAACCTGGCGTCCGGCATCACGCAATTGCTCGGCAAAACTCCGTACAACCCCCTACTATTCTTGATCGGCGCAGGCGCAATCTGCGTTGGCGTGCTGCTGCGATTGACGATCAAGACACCCAAATAAGCACTGCCGAACACCAGGACGATCCCACCTTTTATGCAACGAATGCGGAAAGAATAGCGAACATGTCTTATTTTCAGGCAGGCAGCACCAGCGTGCGTCTCGATCGGTTGAATCAGGTCATCACGTCCCATATCACCGACCAGCTCATTCCGGGCGCGGTAATGCTGATTGCGCGTCACGGCAAAATTGTCCATCAGCAGGCGCTGGGACGGCAAACGCCGGACGATGAAAAACCGATGCAGCCGGATGCCATTTTCCGCATCTATTCAATGACCAAGCCGATCGTTTCGGTCGCGGTAATGCAGTTGGTAGAAGAAGGCCGTCTGCTGCTGAGTCAGCCGGTGTCGCAGTATTTGCCCGAGCTGAAGAATTTGCAAGTCGGCGTAACTGTGGACGTGCCGGGAGCCGAACCGGTGCTGGAACTAGCGCCGGCGGAGCGCGAGATGACGGTGCAGGATTTGCTGCGCCATACCGCTGGACTGACCTACGGGATTTTCGGCACTTCCCTGGTGAAGTCGCGCTACAACGCAGCCGGCGTCGGCGATCCCGACATCAGCAACGACAGCTTGATCAAAAAACTCGGCACTCTGCCGCTGGCCTATCAACCCGGCACCACTTGGGAATACAGTCGCGCCACCGACGTACTGGGCGCATTGCTGGAGCGGCTGTGCGACAAACCGCTCGATGTAGTGCTGGCTGAACGGATTTTCACGCCGCTGGAAATGTCCGACACCGGCTTCTGGGTGCCCGCCGAACAACAGCATCGTCTGGCCGAAGGCTTTGCGATCGATCCGGTCACGCAGCAGGCGGTACATTCGCTGAACGTGCGCGAGCGCCCGCAGTTTTTGTCCGGCGGCGGCGGGCTGGTATCCACCGCCCACGACTACTGGCGTTTCGCCAACATGCTGCTGCGCGGCGGCGAACTCGATGGCGTACGCATCCTGTCGCACAAGTTGGTGGCGCTAATGACCAGCGATCATCTGACCAGCCTGCCGCAGGCGAAATCCGGTGCCAATTATCTGCCCGGCCCAGGCTACGGCTTCGGACTCGGCTTTGCGGTACGCACTGCGGTGGGCGAATCGGCGATCCCGGGTTCGGTCGGAGATTATCACTGGAGCGGGCTGGCAGGCACTTACTTCTGGAACGACCCGCAAGAACAGCTGACTGCGATCTGGATGGTGCAGGCGCAGGAACAGCGCGAATATTATCGCCAGCTGTTTCGCAACCTGGTCTATGCATCGTTGACGGATTGAACACAAACACACTCTATTAAAGAAGCCCCGATGGCGACTCATACCTTTCTCTGGCACGATTACGAAACCTTCGGCGTGCAACCGCGTCGTGATCGTCCGGCCCAATTTGCCGCGATTCGCACCGATGCCGATCTCAATGAAATTGATGCGCCGATCATGCTGTACTGCCAGCCGGCGCCGGACTATCTGCCCGATCCGCAATCGTGTCTGATTACCGGCATTACGCCACAACACTGCCTGCAAAACGGCGTGCCGGAACACCAGTTCGCCGCCCGGATCGAACAAGCGTTCAGCCAGGCTGGCACCATCGGCGTCGGTTATAACTCGATCCGTTTCGACGACGAAGTCACCCGCTTCCTGTTCTGGCGCAACCTGATCGACCCGTATGCGCGCGAGTGGCAAAACAGTTGCGGACGCTGGGATATTCTCGACATGGTGCGCACCGCCTACGCGCTGCGTCCGGACGGGATCAGTTGGCCGCAGCACGAAGACGGCCGCCCCAGCTTCCGGCTCGAACAATTGACGGCCGCCAACGGCATCAGTCATACCGCAGCACACGATGCATTGTCGGACGTACGCGCCACCATCGCGCTGGCGCGCCTGATCCGTCAGCATCAGCCCAAGCTGTTTGAATTTTGCCTTGGCCTGCACAAAAAAGAGCGCGCTACCGCCGAGATTGGCTGGCCTTTGCAAAAACCTTTTTTACACGTATCGGGCATGTTCGCAGCCGAGCGCGGCTGCATCGCTCCGATGTGGCCGCTGGCCGTGCATCCGAACAACAAGAACGAAATCATCGCCTGGGACTTGGCGTTTGATCCGGCGGAACTGGCCACTCTGGACGCAGCAACCATGCGCCAGCGCATGTTCAGCAAGGCAGAAGAACTGCCGCAAGGCGTGACGCGACTACCGATCAAGACGATCCACCTGAACAAGTCGCCGGTTGTGATCGGTAACCTGAAGACCCTGTCCAATGAAATGGCCGGCCGCTGGAAAATCGACATGACCACTGTGCAGCAGTACGCGGCCGCAGCGGCCGCCCTGCCCGACCTGACTCCTATCTGGCACGCTATCTTCCTGCGCGCCGATGCAGAAGCACCAATCGATGTGGATGAAGACCTGTATGGCGGCTTCGTCGGCAAAGAGGATCGCCTCACCCTGAACCGCTTGCGCGCACTACCGCCGCAACAGTTGGCAAGTGCGCAATTCAGCTTTGCCGACGTCCGGCTGGAAGAATTATTATCGCGCTACCGCGCTCGCAACTTTCCGCAAACGCTATCACTCGAAGAAACCGAAGCCTGGGAAGCGCACCGCGCAGCGCGCCTGTTCGATGGTTCCGCCGGAGCGCGAACGATAGACGACCTGTTTGGCGCAATCGACACGTTATCGGAAAGTACAGACGAACGCGGCGAAGAAATTCTCGGCGCACTGTACGACTACGCGGAAATGATTGCACCGGTACGGCATTAAACCGGAAAAAGAATAGCAAGCTTTGTTTATGGGGCCAGCTATTCGTGCAAAATTCCTGATTACAGCGCCAAAAATGCCCTCACCTTCAATACCACTCTGCTATAATCTTGAACTTTTGCGGTGCCATGCATCACAAAATTGACCAAATAGGAAAGGTGGCAGAGTGGTCGAATGCACCGGACTCGAAATCCGGCATACGTTTATGACGTATCCAGGGTTCAAATCCCTGCCTTTCCGCCAGAACGTTGTATTAAGAAGTCTAAAGAAGTATATAAGCCCGCTCTTCTCCCTGTGAGAACGCGGGTTTTTTGTCTTTGGAGATCTAAGAGCGTCCATTTACATCTAACTTTTTTACATCCATAATTTAACCCATGGATTTAAACCGCCAAACTGCTTGGATGCAAAATGCCGAAACTCGCCGTACCGCTCACTGACATACAGGTAAGAAACGCCAAACCAAAGGACAAGCCATACACGATGGCCGATGGCGGCGGTATGTATCTTGAAGTTGCACCAACCGGCTCTAAGATCTGGCGTATGAGCTACCGCCAGCCAAGCGGCAAAAACAATCGGCTCACGTTTGGGCATTATCCCGAAGTGTCGCTCTTGGATGCACGCCAAAAGCGCATGGACGCAAAGAGGCAACGGTCGGCGGGTATTGACCCAGCACAAGCTAACCGAATCAACAAGACCAACAAGGCCACCGCGAACGCTAACACTTTCGAGTTCGTCGCGCGGGATTGGCATACTAACAAACTAGACACTTGGCAAGAGGGAACGGCCATAAGTATTTTGCAACGGTTAGAGCGGGATGTTTTCCCTTTGATCGGAGCGCGTCCTATAGCCGGTATCAGGGCACCTGTCCTCTTGGACGTACTACGCCAGATCGAGAAGCGCGGCGCGGTAGAAATGGCAAAGAGACAATTACAGGTATGCGGGCAAATATTCCGGTATGCAATAGCCACGGGAGTTGCTGAAGTCGACCCTGTACCGAGTCTTCGCGGCGCATTGAAATCAAGCATAAAGGGGCACCATGCCGCCATCACCATAGACGAGCTGCCAGACCTTATTCGCGCGCTGGAAAGAAACGAGGTACGCATGTTCGTACCGACCCGGATCTTGATGCGCACGATGATGCTTGTTTTTGTTCGGACCAGTGAATTGATCGAGACGCCGTGGGCAGAAATCGACATCGAGAATGAGTGCTGGATTATCCCGTGGCAGCGCATGAAGATGGGCAAGAGAAAGGTCAATCCGCGTAAGGTAGATCATCACGTTTTCTTGCCGCGTCAAGGCTGGGAATTGTTGCGGGAACTGCACGCCATCACCGGCGGCAATAAATATCTGTTCCCAAACCAACGTGACCACGAGAAGCCTGTCAGCAACGGCGCGATACTCGCCGTACTCAAGCGCATGGGCTATGCGGGCAAGCATACCGGCCACGGTTTCCGCTCGCTGGCGATGGGCATAATTAAAGAGCGACTAGGATACCGGCACGAGGTTGTCAACCGCCAACTTTCCCATGCATCCGGCGACGCCTATGGTGAAGCCTACGATCGCGCCATGTTCCTTGATGAACGGAAAGTAATGATGCAACAGTATGCTGATTATCTGGATGCTGTGAATACCGGGGCCGAAGTAATACAGCTCCACAACAACGCCGCATAACGTGACATGTCACAAAATAGGGGAAAGTGGCCGCTCAATTTCAAAAGCTACCGTCAAAACCCGACCCAAGACGGACGTCTGGATTCTTTTCATTTCTTCAGCTTTATTGGGGAGCTAACTACAACATTTCTTCTACATTAGATTGTTCAGAAATATTTACGCCTATTCCGTTTCTTCTGGCGGTACAGTTGGAAACAAGCCAGCTCGCCCTTCTTCCGTTTCTCCATGAAATACTTGCATCGCTGTTAGTGCTAGAACATTCTCAGGAGGATCAATATTTTCAAGAATAATAAATTGACCAAGGTTGCGGATCTTTGATAAATGCTCAAAAAAGCATTGCTTCACTGATGATTGAGCCAAAATTTCCTCATCCGGACTGAGCTTGCCATGCTTAGGATTTTTGATCGGATCTCGATAGGTCAAAAGCGGAGTATCCAAAATTATGATTCCAGGATGAGGCAGCCCTTTTTCCCTACAAAAGATCAGCATCGCCACCTTGAAAGCTGCATGAGTTAGTGCTCTAACACCTTTGCCGTTATCAACGCGCAGCTTCCCATCGATTCTTAGGTCATAAGTTTTTTCATCGAACGATACGTGGCGGTCACCGGGAAATTTCCATTCAGTCAGCACTGAGCTAACAACTTCGCAAAATTCGTGCAATGTCTCACCGGACACGTTCAACAATGGTTTTTCAAACTTTGGAGTCTTCGCTTCCAATAATTCCACTTTTCTTCGTATTAAAGAGTCTCGTTGATCAACGAGCGCGAGTCCCGCCCGATTGTGGTCTCTAGCTGTCAATCAGCGTCCAATACTTTCCACTAGTCAGCGTCCAATAATTTCCACTTTTTCTGTTTGCTGAGGGCGGTTTTTGCGCTGTTTGAAGCGGTAGGAATCATTGCCAGTCTCCAGGATGTCGCAATGATGGGTAAGCTTCGGGGCGGCTGGTTGCACCCGCTCATACTTCGGTTCTTCCACTGTATTGAGATACTTGCGTACTGTCGGCCGGGAGATGCCCATGTCGCGGGCGATTGCCGTGACCGTTTGTTTTTGTACCGAATGGCGCCTGCGAATTTCGTAAATGATGTCCATATAAAACACTCCAGATACCTCCGGCTCAAACGCCGGATGGTTACATACTGGGGTGGAAACTATTGGACGCTGTTTCCACCCCTAATCTGGAAAGTTTTGCACGCTGTTTGACATCTTCGGCCGCCAGATTGCCCAGCGCGGGTTCGGGAGGCGACGTACAAAAACGGTCCGACTGGTAAAGGGAATCGCGCTTAATAGCCCGTTCGAGTTGGAGTCCGAGGATGAACTTTGAACCGATCCGACCGCAGTGACAAATGGTGACAACAAAGGCTTCTTTTCCCAAAACTTTCTCACATGTATGTACAAGAAGAAGTTTTTGGAAATGGCGATCCTGTTGTCACCATCTGTCATTGCCTCGACATGCTCCCGACCAAGGGTTGTTGAACTTGGTGCTATGGCAGGATTTGAAATTTCACAGAAAGCGGGGCTCAGCGCGCCCCTGTGAAGCAAACGCCGGCAGGAAGTACCTTTTGACCTTGTGCAGACCGACCACCGCCGAACTACCCACAATGTCGTTAAGTGCGATATGTCCTGACGGCCAAAATCGCGAAATCGTAAATCCGTAAATCCGTAAATCCGTAAATCCGTGAACACCGTGAAACCAGCCCTATGTGCCAAACGCGCCCATATGGAGATTTAAGCAAACATGCACCAAGCCCTCAGTCATCCAACAGGAGTAAAAAATGAGTAATAGCAACAAATTACAACACATCGCGGAGCAAATTAGCGCCACCAATAACCGCCTTTCCAAACTGGCCGAGCCAATAGCCATGTTAGACAAAGAAATCGCTGCATTAAGAGAGCACATTGCAGCTCTGAACGAAGGCATCGCTTCGCGGGACTGGACACTAACCGGCAGCCGGCCAAAAAATTGTCAGGAGTCGCATACTGTTGCCCAACAAGTACGGGGTCAGCTTTACGCCGAACATCGACAGACCAGCAGCAGTTTGCATAAACTTCAAGCAACGCTTGTACCGCTGAGCCGAGAGCGTGCCGAATTGAGAAATGAACTTCGGCGCTTGGAAAAAGCCGCTATAACTCCCGATCACCTGCAATCTGAAATTATCAGGCATGAGGCTGAACTGCTGGATGCGCAAGGCAAGCGGAAAAAATTTGCCTCCACGCGACAACAGGCCATCAAACTTCGGGATCAGGCCGACACAGCCGAGTGTAACGAATTAGCAGCGGCTAACAAACTGAGCGAAGCGCAAAAGGATTCTTTTCTCGCCTCGCCTGGTGAACCTAGCGGCGCGGCTGAAATCATTGCGAAAATCGAGGTTGCGATGACCTTAGGATCTGGCTAAAAATAACTTCCCGAAATCAGCGGGCTGCTGGGGTAGCGCGATAGTTCCAGCGTGGCAGGTGCTCATCGAAGATGATGCGCATATTTTCGAGGAAGTCTGCCGCAACCTTTTTACCGTTGACGTAGACCCCATTCAAAACATCAACAGTCACTTTCAAACCTGTGGCGGTTTTGGCCATCGCCATGAATTTCTTGGCAATGGCCACCGAATGGAAGGTGACGCCTTGGCAGGCACGGCTCACATGTGCAAACAACCGATGCTCGATGGGGTTGTGCTTTGAGCAGTACGGGGGATAGTGTGCAATGCGGATCTCCAGCCCAAGACGGTCTGCCAGTTGCTGCAGGGCCTCCTTGAATACATGGCGATTGGAGGCGTTGCTGCCTCCTCCATCGCACAGCAGCAACAGACGACGGGCGTGGCAATAGTGTTTACTCCCATGCTGCGTCCACCAGTGCGCAATGCTGTCGCAACAGAACTCGCTCGTATCGCAGCTGGTGTTGAGGTGCATATACCCCTCGTTGCGTGCCAAGTCGTAGAGGCCGTGCGGGATCAGTTTGCCTTCTCCCGCGCTGGGAAAATCATGATCGAGCGTCTGCACTTGAGCCTGCGTATGGGTATAGCCTTCGCGGGCAAAGTTGCCGATCAGCTCCTTTTTCTTGGTGTCGATGCTGATCACAGGTTCGCCCTTGGCCAAATAGACGGCTTTGAGCTGGCCGATGTTTTCGAACTGGGCGTTGCGATCAGGATGCGAGCCCATCGACTTCTTCTTGCATGCTTTGCGCTGACCCAGGCCATGCTTTTTCAGTAACTTGCGCGCAATGTACCGACTCGCCGGTGTGCCCATCTCATGCAGTCGACGACTGATTTCGCGTCGGGACAAGTTGGTCCACAAAACACCTTCGCGCATCGGGTCTCCTGCCGTGAATTCTGCCAGTAGCTTGCGAAAATTCTCCTCCAGCGTCGCAACACTTTCAATCAGGTGTTTGCGTCCACCGCCTTTTTTCGAACCCGACTCTGTGCGGGATCCTCTGGCAGTTCGAGCTCTGTCAGCCCACGGCGTACGGTCTTGGCATCAATGGTGAACAGGTTTGAGATGTACTCAATGCCCCCGTGATTCAACTTGGCCGCTTCTATCGCGGCATAGCGCCGACGGTCTTTTTCCGACAGGGTCGCAAACAGCCGCTGCATCTTCAACTCAATGTCTTTCGTGTAACCAGTCACCAATCTCATCCTCAATGTTTACGCCACCAGACTGCATCATCCCACGACCGACTTCGCCTCGCCCCATTCAGCACGTAATCCGGAAGTTATTTTTGGCCATATCCTTAGCACGCGATAAAGCAACCGCCGCTCGTGCTGCCCGATCAACAATCATTGCACGGATAGAGAGTGCCACAGCCGCTCTCGCATCATGCGATGAAGATATGGCGATGCTTCAGCACACCATAGAAAAGAAACGAAACGACCAACGCAAGCTGATTGCATACGGCGAATGGGACAAACTCATTGAACAAATCCACCTCGCCGCCCAAAATTTGCTGGACGCTGACCCGCCCGCTGGCCGTGCACTTGCAAACGCCCTAGCCTATGACGGATTACGAGCTTTCGACGGAGATGGTCGTCTGTGCCGCCCCGATTGGCTAAATGGCGGTTCAAAGGGGCTTATGAGCGCATAGATCCGTATACAACCTAACCGCGCATCGTTGGATTTAAGAGTAGCCGATTGCGGACATCCAGCCCGGCCGCGCACCGGGTTTTTTGTATATGGAACAGCCCGACAAGCTGAGGGAACGGCACTATTTGATTTTCTCGACGTCCTTTTTAAACCTGTTCAACTGTTCTTGATAGGCGTTATATACGGCGTTGTTTACGTTGAGGAACATGCGATTAACCTGCCCCCCAGGCATTTGAGTAGAGACGGCAATATTAGAAACTATCTTTACGCGCCCAGGAAGCTGATTTATAAAATATTTCAGTTCATACTTTGGCGGAGTGCTATAAGCGTTTCCCAATGCGACCGTCGTTAAGGCCGCATTAAATGAGCCGCTAGAATCCACTTGGGAAAAAAACAGCATGCTGTCTGACTCCTGCTCTAAGCTCCAGCCAGTTTCGGAATTTTTCAGAAGGATATAGTCCTTCACCGATTTTTTATCTGTAGCTGAAATCTCAATCTCAGGCCAACCGGATACGGTTTGCGTAATTTTCGCAGGCTGGGTGGCACACGCACTCAGAAGCGCAACAAAGATGAAGGAAAAAATTTTATTCATGGTTTGATGACTATTCATTTAGCAGTAAAAGGGCGGCATGTCACCTCAAACCACTAAGCAGTCTGGTGATGCTTAGAGGCAATGTACGCCATACTAAGGATTTTTTAGTGTGAGTGCAATATATTCCTAAGACTATCTTAGCCTTTGGGCGCTAAGAATGTCTGTCTTTGCTAAGAGATTAAAGGAAGCGAGAAAGATCGCCGGGCTATCCCAAGAGAAGCTTGGTGTCGCAGCTGGCATAGATGAAATGTCAGCAAGTGCGAGGATGAACCAATACGAACGGGGGAAGCATGATCCTGACTACCTGACTGTCATGAGGATTGCCAAAGTGTTGCACGTCCCCGAAGGCTATTTCTATACGATGGATGACGAGGCGGCTTGGTTGGCTGTGACTTTCCATAGAGCTTCGCCGCAAGCAAGGGAACAAATTATTGCTGTGGCACGATCTATAAGTTAGCAGAGCCGCGCATGCGCGTACTGACGAGTCGGAGTCAAACCGCCGCATTCCGGCGCTCAATACAACACGAGGGGGCACCGCCGTCAAGGGCGCTGGAGCTCCGTTCGCCTCGTATCGTGGCTGTAGCGGCGTACCAGAGTCAAAAGGTCACTTGGATAACCGCCCTTCGGACACGCGCACATCGAGGACAGTCTTACCGTCACTACCTAAATCACATTCGTAGATCATCGGGCTATACGCGCCAAAGCCATTTTGAGATTCAACTTTGTCACCAATCACTGTTAGCTGACTGGCAGCCTTGTCCACCCATTGGAAGTGACTAAATTTGATCTCAAACGTTCCTTCAGTCCATCGCACGCTATGCTTTGCCAGTCGCTCGATTGGTGCTTTGCAGTAGATGCCAGCCGCAACAACTGCTTTATTCCCACGGCATTGCAAATCATCATTGGCGCACTTCACCGGAGCCTGCTCGACATCCGATTTCCTATCGTCGTGACTGCACTTCCATAGGAACAAACCTCCTACGATCAAGCAAAAGACAATTGTTCCTATGCCATAATTTTGAGGAGGAACTGGCAACTTCTTCGGGGCGCCCCGCATGTGGGGCATGCCACTGCTTCACTACTAACTGCTTTACTGCATTCGTGACAAGTAATTAATCCCATTACATCGATAGGCTGGTCCGTGTCACGCCAATCTGGCCCACCTGTAGGGCATAAGCCAAGATATAGCGACCGGGAGTTGCCAAAACTCAAGAAGGGGGTGATGAATGGCCCGGCTGCTCGGGCTACGCTACGTCATAACGTAGGGGCAACCATGCTGAGCATCCGGCAAGCATTTTCTGGATGTGGGCCCTAATGTGGGACACAACAAAAAAGCGCCCCGAAAGGCGCTTTTTTGTTAGGTTCCTGGCGGAGAGACGGGGATTCGAACCCCGGATAGGCTATGAACCTATACACGCTTTCCAGGCGTGCGACTTCAACCACTCATCCATCTCTCCTGCATCTTCGCTTTCACGAAGCCGCAAATTATAACAAACAATACGTCGATATTGCCAGCATTAACTATTACGGGGTTCTGAAATTTAAAAACGGCGCATCAATTAGATGCGCCGTTTTATACGCTAACCGAAGTTACTGTGCCTGCTTCAGCTGCTCGAGGATGGCCGGATTCTCCAAGGTCGAGATATCCTGCGTGATGTCCTCGCCCTTGGCCAGCACCCGCAACAGGCGGCGCATGATCTTGCCGGAGCGGGTCTTCGGCAGGTTGTCGCCGAAACGGATTTCCTTCGGCTTGGCGATCGGGCCGATTTCCTTGGCGACCCAGTTGCGCAGCTCGGTGGCGATCCGTTTCGCTTCCTCGCCGCTCGGACGCGCCTGCTTGAGCACCACAAACGCGCAAATCGATTCGCCGGTGGTATCGTCGGGCTTGCCGACCACCGCCGCTTCCGCCACCAGCGGATTGGCCACCAGCGCCGATTCGATTTCCATCGTCCCCATCCGGTGACCGGAGACGTTGAGCACATCGTCGACCCGTCCGGTGATCGTGAAGTAGCCGGTGTCGGGATTGCGAATCGCGCCGTCGCCGGCCAGGTACATGGTGCCGCCGAGTTCAGGCGGGAAGTAGCTGGCCTTGAAGCGCTCCGGATTGTTCCAGATGGTGCGGATCATCGCCGGCCACGGCCGCTTGACCACCAGCAGCCCGCCCTGGCCGTTGGGCATGTCGTGCCCGGCTTCGTCGACGATCGCGGTCATGATGCCCGGCAGCGGCAGCGTGCAGGAACCCGGCACCATCGGTGTTGCGCCCGGCAGCGGCGTGATCATGTGGCCGCCGGTTTCGGTCTGCCAGAAGGTGTCGACGATCGGGCACTTTTCGCGCCCGATGTTCTTGTAGTACCACATCCAGGCTTCCGGATTGATCGGTTCGCCGACCGATCCCAGCAGGCGCAGGCTCGACAGGTCGTAATGGGCGGGGGCGATCGACGGATCGACATCGGCGGCCTTGATCAGCGAGCGGATCGCGGTCGGCGCGGTGTAGAAGATGCTGACCTTGTGCTTGGCGATGGTGTCCCAGAAGCGCCCGGCGTTCGGATAGGTCGGAATCCCTTCGAACACGACTTCGGTCGCGCCCACTGCCAGCGGGCCGTAGGTGATGTAGGTGTGGCCGGTGACCCAGCCGATGTCGGCGGTGCACCAGAACACGTCGGTGGGCTTGATGTCGAACGTCCATTTCATCGTCAGCATCGCCCACAGCAGGAAGCCGCCGGTCGAGTGCTGCACGCCTTTCGGGGTGCCGGTGGAGCCGGACGTGTACAAAATGAACAGCGGATGTTCGGCGCTGACCCATTCCGGCTCGCACACTTCGGGCTGGTCTTGCAGCAAGTCGTGCAGCCACAGGTCGCGCCCTTCGGCCATGCCGATCGCGCCGCCGGTGCGCTGATAGACGACGACGTTGCGTATCGTGTCGCAGCCGCCCAGGTCGAGCGCTTCGTCGACGATCGCTTTGAGCGGCAGGCGCTTGCCGCCGCGCAATTGCTCGTCGGCGGTGATGACGGCCACTGCGCCGGCATCGATGATGCGGTCCTGCAGCGATTTGGCGGAAAAGCCGCCGAACACCACCGAATGGGTGGCGCCGATGCGCGCACAGGCCTGCATCGCGGCCACGCCTTCGACCGACATCGACATGTAGATGACGACCCGGTCGCCCTTTTTGACGCCGAGCGATTTCAGGCCGTTGGCGAATTTGCACACCATCTTGTGCAGCGCGCGGTAGCTGATCGGCGTGGAGCTGCCGTCATCAGCTTCGAAGATGATCGCGGTCTTGTCGGCGTTGCCGTTGTCGAGGTTGCGGTCGAGGCAATTGTAGGAAGCGTTCAGATGGCCGTCTGCGAACCATTGGTAGAACGGCGCATTGGATTCGTCGAGGACCTGGGTGAACGGCTTTTGCCAGACGATGTTTTCTTGCGCGAGCCGGGCCCAGAAGCCTTCGTAATCTTGCTCGGCTTCTGCGCACAGCGCGTTGTAGGCGTCCATCCCAGAGATGGTGGCGTTTTGCACGAACTCTGCCGGCGGCAGAAACACACGACTCTCTTGCTTTGCGGATTCAGTGCCTGTCATTTGTCTTCTCCATGTAGTGGTAATTTTATTGACAACATAGACTTTCACTCTTACTAAAGCCTTACACATCCCGAACCATAGACATGATCATTGCGCTTAGACAGACAATATACGCG
>Ga0366779_1040_pt1 | contig 20836 bp, 19 predicted proteins | sample BONcelN113001E10_FD_207083 | JGI IMG/M metagenome (GOLD analysis project Ga0366779, IMG submission 207083) | Enriched cells from coal bed in the Powder River Basin, Montana, United States - BONCAT cells N11 rep2 HSBNCT.N11.300.1.E10 ... | reverse complement strand
ACCAAGTTCTTTCCGATATCGTGCAGATCTCCCTTGACTGTGCCAATTATAACCGTGCCTTTGTCCTGCACCTCAGCATCGGACAACAACGGTTTGACCACATCCATCCCGGCATGCATGGCTCGGGCGGCGATCAGAACTTCAGGCACATAGACCTCGTTGTTCTTGAATTTGACCCCAACTACGCTCATCCCGGCAATCAAGCCCTCATTGATGATGGCTTGGGGCGCAGTCCCTTCAGCCAGAGCCTTTTCGGCATACTCTTTAACCTTTTTAGAATTCCCGCTGATGACTGCTTCGGCGATTTCTTGAAATGTTGACATGTGTTATAACCTCCTGAATAATGGAATAGTGTTTGGATTCGGTATTCCCTGCGAGTAAATACTTAAAGGTTTAAGGGGTAAGTACCGTATTTCTTAACAGCTTCATACATGGCGTAAATGTTCTCCAAACTGGTATCAGGCTGAATGTTATGAGCAGGAGCAATTACAAAACCGCCACCTTTGCCTGCTGCTCTAATCCTTTGTTTAACCTCTTCCTCAACCTGGTCAGGAGTACCATGGGGAAGGACTCCCTGAACATCTAAACCGCCAAAAAAGGCAATACGTTCCCCGTATTTTTCCTTAAATAACGCTAAATCCATTCCTTTTGCTTGTGGTTGGATCGGGTTGAGAATCTCAACTCCAATCTCAATGAGATCCTCGATGATGGGTACGATTGATCCGCAGGAATGATAGGCAATTTTAATGTTTGGGTTAGTCTTTTTAAATGTTTCTATAACTCTCTTTTGAAGTGGTTTGAACACGTTACGGTAACTATCCGGCGATATCATCATGCCTTGCTGGGTACCGAAATCATCGCCCATCCAGATTACGTCCGCACCCAGTTCAATTAATCTTACGCCAATGGCCGTGTTAAACGCTGCAACCCTATCCAGTAGTTTTCCAATATAGTCTTTTTCCATGGCCATATCAATTAAAAATTTTTCCATCCCTACCAGGTTCCAAGACAATTCAAAGATAGTAGCCTCCAGATCAGCCACAATGGCATATTCATCCTTATAACGTGTAACCATTTTTTCTGCTAGATCAAATCGACCTGCCGCTAAGGGGCTGGGCAACTGATAAGCATCTAAGTCTTCAATCGTCTCTACATTCGCCAGAGGGCGTTCTACCGCTTCATCATAGAAGCCAAACCTTTGATAGATAATACTGAATTCATCTTTAAGCCGATTATCCCCAATACTTACGGTTGGAGTCGCGATATCCCGGCAAGGGCCGATTCCTACTGCATCATTTCCCAACCCTAAAAGAATCTCGGTATGAGATATTCGGGTTGACAAAAAAGAATCTTCGGCTTCAAAAGGAAGACCCATCTTTTTGCCCAGCTTTTCTGCCACCTGTGGAGTTAAGTTAGCGAAAATAGGTACGCAATCAGGTTCTTTCAGATTGACAGCTGCTAAAAAACGTTCTTTATGGTTCATACTATTTACTCCTTTTTGCCATGAACTATTTGCAAACAATCTCGGAACATTAGTCCTCGAAATAAGGTATTGTAGTCATCAAGGTATAATTGGGTTGAGCCACGTCTAAACGTGAATATTGGACAATAACATTCGTGTCACTTGTGAGCTTTATTCCATAGGGAACGTCCTGTGGCAACGTAACCCCACCCAATTCTTCAGGATGATCCAACCGGATGTGTTTTGAACGTTTAGCTCCAACTTTTACTATAACATTTTCTAAAGGCTCACAATCTGTAAAGTAAAAGGAGAAATTAAGATTTGCCTCTTGAGTGGTCGTATTTAATACGCAGACAGCTTCATGTCCCTCATAATTATCTCCCTTTCCTGAGCTAGGCAAATAAGCATCAGGTATAAACCAGACTTTTGCGCCCTCAAAGCCGTTTTTTTGCGCCACCTCTAATTCCTCCGCTTCAATCAATATTAATTGTTATGCAATAATCACTTCTATCCCCACTGAAAGGAACCGGTTAAGCTCTTCTTCTGTCGTCCCATTGTCCGTGATTATTTTGTTAATCATATTAACAGAGGACACGGTTGCTAAAGCCGCCTTCCCAAACTTGTCATGGTCAGCGAGCATAAAAACTTCTTTTGCCCCTTTAATCAGATGCTCCTTAATCCGGGCCTGTACATCGGTCGATTCCGTGATCCCGTCTTCAACGGTTAGACCTTTACAAGAGATAAAGGCTTTCTTGATGTTATAGTTTGCCAGCGCATTTTCGGCCAAGGGACCAACGAAGGACATCGTCCGGTGATCTAGAATCCCACCAGTACTAATTACCGTAATCATGGCATTATCCGCTAGTGTCATAACCACTTTCAGGGCATGGGTAATTACCACAATGTCTTTTTTGGTGCCTTCTTTAAGGACGCGAGCCAACTGCAAAGCGGTCGTGCTGGCATCGAGGGCAATCACTTCTCCATCCTCGATATAGTCCAGTGCTTTCTGACCTATCGCACGTTTTTCCTCATGGTTGCGCATATTGCGAATGTGAAAAGCTACTTCTTGTTGGTCGAGCGAATTTTTAATGGCTCCCCCATGAGTTCTGGTCAGATATCCATCTCGCTCTAACTGTTCTAGATCGCGGCGAGTTGTTTCTTCAGTCACCTCAAAAAGCCTGCTTATTTCTCTCACCCTGACGCTTCCACTTTCGTCCAGAAGCTCTGTAATCTTTCTTCGGCGGTCTTCAGCTAACACAACTCGACACCTCAATTCAGGAATTTTTGTCGCAATGAGCTAAATTGCGTATAGTTTGTATCACATCTCAAAGATGAGTCTGTTTTATCAAAATAAGGGAAGTCCAGTTTACTGGATCATTCCCATATTTTAATATCCCCTATTTCCTAGGAAACGTTATCTACTTGGCGTTATTTACTAATACCGCTGTTAGCATCCGGGTATCCCTTAAACCCGTCCAAGGTGTCAATCGTATATACAATCGGCAAACCTAGGATGACCTGGCCGTCAGGGAGTATCTTATGAGAGTCTGCATATTTAGCATCCTTGAGCTGGGTCTTACCAGAAAGCGTTGATTTAAAGGACGTGTCTCCTGACTTAACTTCGCCTTTGATGAACTTTGCTGAGAACTCAACTGCTAGGTAGCCTAAGTCATAAGGTTGCCACAGTACAACCGATTTCATCAGACCAGACGTCATATTGTCCTTGGCTGTAACAGGTACACCCAATCCTTGAATGGCAACACTTCCAATCGGTTTCTTAAGGTCTGTGCATGCCTTGGCTGTGGCCGGAACGGCCATAGAGGAGATCGCAAAGATACCTGTAATGTCGGGATTCTGTGTCAACAATGCGGCAACCGACTTATCAGCTTCAGCTTGGTTGTTGCCTGCATAGATTATTTTATCATAGAAGGTTATCTTGGAATAATCGCTGGATTTTTTAGCATTGTAATCGTCCTGAATAGCCTTGATCCATGCATTTTGGTTACTTGCATTCGGATCTGAGGAGACAATTGCCACTTTGCCGCCTTTACTTGCCAGTTCCTTGCCCATGTTGCCCATCAGTATTGCACCAATTCCTGAGTTCTCAACTTGGTTTATAAAGAAGTCACGAGCATCTTGTTGAACGTCTGCATCCCATGTTATGACCTTGATACCCTTCTCTTTAGCTTGCTTTAGGGTAACTGCATAGCTTTTAGCGTCGAGTGCTGAAACTAGAATCGCATCGTAACCTTTGTCGATAAATGTCTGAATATACGCCTGTTGCTTTGCTGCACTTTCCTGACCGCTTGGGTCACCCTGCCAGTCAAGCGTAATGCCCAAATCTGAAGCAGCCTTTTTTGCGCCATTTTCGACGGCAATAAAGTAATCGACCCCTGTAAACTTAGGAATCATACCCATCTTGAGCTTCTTTTCAGGTTGTGTTTGAGTCGCAGAGGGTTTGTCTGCACTGGAATCGGTTGTTTTTTGGCTGCCGCATCCTGCAGTTCCCAATCCAAGTAACGCCAATACCACTGTTAGGACGAGAGTTTTTGATAACAATTTCCTCATAGTCTACCTCCTCAAAATTTGATCATCTATCTTACAGGCTCGATTATTTTTTTGAGCCTATAATTCCTGCAATGACCCCAAGTCTAATTCCTTAATCTCTTCTTTTTCACATAATCGAGATACGAAAATCCTATTAAACAGATTACAAGCAAAATGCCGAGAATGAAGTTATATATATTTCCGCCCAACCCGATAAGTTGCAAACCTTTTCTCAAAACGCCCAGAATTAGAACTGCAATAAAAGTGCCCGATACGCTTCCCACACCACCCATAATATTGGTACCTCCAAGCACAACAGCGGTTATGGCTTCAAGGTTCAAATTCAGCCCGATATCCGGTTTAGCCGCTGGCAGACGCGAAAGATAAATTATGCTGGCAAGCGAGCACATTAGACCTGTCAGCGTGTAAATAAAGAATTTGTTTGTTCCTACACCCACACCCATGAATTTTGCAGCCTTTTCATTGTAACCTATAGCCCGGAGATAACGCCCTATATTTGCCCTGTAAAAGAATAAGGCAAATATAATATAAAAGACAACAAACAGTATAAATTGGTAGGGTACAATATTAAACAGTTTCTTTTCTGCAAGGAACGTAAAGCCTTCCGGGTATGTACTGAATATGTTTGTGCCACTAATTATTCTCGCGATACCATAGTAGAGCGACATGGTAGCAAGCGTTGTTACTAGCGGTGCAATCTTAGTTTTGGCAATAATAACTCCATTCAGCACTCCACAGGCCAAACCTGTTAAGAAGCTAACAAAGATGGCCAACGCGATATTGTTTGTAGTTTCATAGGTCATACCGAGCATAACAGCACTGAGCGCCATGGTCGATCCGACCGACAAGTCTATGCCTCCCGTAGTAATTACGAATGTGAGTGCGAGCGCCATAAGTCCTACCTCAGTCACATTTTCAGTCAGACCGAATAGCACGCTGGGTTTCAAGATCGTACCCTCAGCAAGAACTGCGAACAAAGCGATCAAGCCTACTAACAAAGCGATCAAGATTCCGATGTATGTAATTGTAAATTTTGGCTTTTTAGCCGCTTTCTTGTGCTCCATTAGCTATTTTCCCTTCTGACAGTTTGTTGATTGTTCGACAAAATCCTGCGGAGATATTGCTTAAGCTTCTTCAGATCGATAACCGCCAACAGCACAACGATCAGTATAACCACACCCTGTACTGCATTGCTGTAATAGTCCTGGAATCCTAGGAATATCATCGCCCTATTGATAATACTGACCAGTACAACCCCTATGGCCGTGCCAACCAGCTTGCCTTTGCCACCCATGATGCTCGTTCCTCCTACAACCGTAGCGGTAATGAACAACATTTCCATACCGTAAGTGGAATTGGCCTGTACGATTGTCTTAGGCGTGTAGAACAATATGGATGATATTCCTATTAGAACACCCTCAAGCAGGAAAAGCTGCATCACAACCCTATCCGGATTAATACCCGCCAGCACAGCTGCGTGGTTATTTCCTCCGACTGCATATATCTTCTTAGAAAAACGGCTGTATTTCATAAACACTAGAAAGAATGCAAGAATGACAAGCGAGATGATGAAAATTATTGGAATGAATCCTAAAATTGTAGTGGTACCTAGGAATGTGAAATTTGATTTAAGGTTCTCTACCCAGCCACCCGAGGGCAAAAGTATAAATAATCCAAGGTGAACGTTAATCATCGCCAGAGTTGCCACAATGGATGGCACCTTGAATCTGGTTATGATTATACCGTTAATCCCTGCCAGTAATACTCCCACAACAATTGCAACGGGGATGTAGACATAGAATTCATAGCCCAGCTTGGCAACGTAAGCAGCTGCATATCCGCACAAGCCCATCATCGTACCCGCTGAAATATCGATATTGCCCGTCAGAATAATGAGTGTCAAAGCGATCGATGCGGTTAACAGGTAGCTTACATCCTTTAAAAAAGTGGTAAGCCCTGCCTCCGTCTTAAAATTCGTCAATGAGTATAAAACTACAAACGCTATCAAAGTAATTATACCGAGCACCATTTCCTTGTTTAATATCTTCGCTGGATTAAATCGATTATTCGCTTCGCCCTGAATTTTGCTGCTTTTAGCCATCATTTCACCCCCCCCAACTAATGCCATCCGGCCTGTTGTTTGTTACAGAGCTATGGCCAACACTTTCTCCTGAGTCGCTTCTTTCCTTGAGAACTCTCCCACTATGGCACCGTTTTTCATAACACATATCCTGTCACTCATTCCCAGAACCTCTGGCAGATCGCTCGATATCAAGATTATCGCCAATCCGGTACTGGCAAGATTGCTGATTATCCTGTGTATCTCCGCTTTTGCGCCTACATCCACCCCTCGCGTTGGTTCATCCATGATAAGAACCTTCGGAGAGGCTGCAAGTGCTTTGCCTACAGATACCTTCTGTTGATTGCCTCCCGACAGTTTTTCCACCACAAAATCGCTGTCAGGCGCTTTTATAGATAAATCTTCCATGTACATCCTGCTTATTCTTTCTTCCTCTTTGAAATCAATAAAGGAAAACTTCGATAAACGCCTGAGTAGAGATAGAGAAATATTTTCCTTGATGCTCATAGGAACGATCAGTCCGTTGTCCTTACGATCTTCCGAAACATAGACTATTCCAATATCGAGCGCCTGACGATAATTCTTCATTGTAAATGCATGTCTATCGATTAGTATCTCGCCTTTATCAAGTCTGGTGATACCGCATATTGCGTGGGCAAGTTCTGTTCTCCCTGATCCTGCAAGGCCTGCAATACCAAGTATCTCACCGTATTTAAGCTCCAAGTCCACATTATCTATGAGACCTTCCTGACAAAGTCCTTTAAGCTGCAAAATTACATCTCCGATTTCAACTTCCACCTTAGGATACAGATTTTCCACTTTTCTGCCGACCATCCAGGATATCAGCTGCTCGCTGTTCACCTCATTGACCTTTGCCGTCGTTATATGTTGGCCATCCCTTATAACAGTAACACTGTCCGCCATCTCAAAAATTTCCTCAAGGCGATGGCTTATATATAGCATTGAAACGCCTTCTGATTTCAGACGTTTTACTACCTCGAAGAGGGCTCTGACCTCTTTATGTGCTAAGGCAGCTGTAGGCTCATCCAAAATCAATATATTGGCTTCATAGGTAAGCGCCTTTGCAATTTCCACCATCTGCTTTGCAGCAACGCCCAACTCACTCACAGTTATGTTTAGGTCAATCTCCATACCTAATTTATAGAAAATATCGGTTGCCTTTACCTTCATTGCCTCGTAGTCAATAAGGGGGATCATGCCAAACAGCTTTTTTGTAGGCTCATGTCCCAAAAACAGATTTTCCAAGATTGTCATATCGGAGAACAGGCTAGTCTCTTGATAGATGATTGCTATGCCATTTAAATAAGCATCATTCGTTTCCTTGATGTCGACTCGTTCACCATTCAAACATATTTCGCCCTCATCAGGATGGTACACACCCGTAATAATCTTCATCAAGGTGGACTTTCCTGCACCGTTTTCGCCGCAGATCGCATGTACCTCACCCTTTTCAAGAATAAGATGCATATCCTGAAGCGCTATGACACCAGGAAAGACTTTTTTGATGTTTCTTAATTCAAGAACACAGGCCATAACTCTCCCTCTTTCTTAAACCAGCCTTGACAAAACCTTTGGAAATTATTGATTATTTCTTACGAAAATAATCAATAAGGCTGTCGACCCGTAACTCCGAGTTTTTTCCGGACCTCGAGTAACTGGGCAACTTGTTGTTCATCGAGTTCTGTCTCAGTCCCTAATTGCCGCGCAACCAGACTTATTTTGGCGAAGTGCTCCACAGACTCCATCTTGAAATATGCATTAAAAACGTCTGTCCCTACAGTTAATGCTCCGTGATTAGCCAATAGGAAGGCGTCATGCGTTTCCAAGTAATCCCTCACTGCGAGATGAATCTGATCCGTGGAGGGAGTTCCGTACTTAACAACCGGGATTGCACCCAAACTAATGATAATTTCCGGCAAAACAAAGCGGTTTAAAGGAATGCCCGCCACTGCAAAACCGGTCGCCGTAGGCGGATGGGCATGAATTACTGAATGAACATCGTGTCGCTGCCGATACACATCCAAATGCATTTTCAATTCCGATGAGGGTTTCAACGTTCCTTCAATCACCTCACCCTGTAGATTCACTTTGATAATCATATCGGTAGTCATATATCCTTTGCTCACGCCCGTAGGCGTTGTCAGAACCTCTGTGTTGTTCAAACGAACACTGATGTTCCCGTCATTGGCAGCGACATACCCTTGTTGATAGATCCTTCTGCCGACTTCCACCATATCTTGCCTAATTTGATCTTCAGCTTGCATCTAATAGTCCGCCTCTTCTCCGAAACTCGAACGCCGAGGCCATGAGCCCAACCGTTCGCATCTCTTATAATAATTTAAGTAGATTAGTATATCCTTCATCCCATATCGCCCGATCCAGCTTGGGTTCGTACTGTTTTGTTTCACACGACCGCCGGACTAGCGCCGGAACATCCGTTATACCGGCAAGTTCCCCGACACTGATTAACTGTGCACTCAGATTTCCGATCACGGTCGCTTCAGCCGGTCCGGCCAACACCAGTCTGTTCGTAGCATCGGCAGTCCACTGGCACAGTGCTTTATTGTAAACCCCTCCGCCGATAATATGGATCACCGATAGGGAACGTCCCGTAATTTCTTCTAACGTTTCGATAACCCAGCGGTATTTGAGAGCTAAGCTTTCCAAGATAACGCGACAAATGTCTCCCAGCTCGACTAGTGGACTCTGTCCCGTTCGTTGGCAATAGGTTTGCACCGCTGTAATCATGTTTTCCGGCGCTAAAAATACCGGATCATCCGGGTCGATGACTGCCTGCAGTGGCTTAGCTCTCTCTGCCATCTGAACTAAGTCTGCGAAGCTCTTGGGCTCTCCCTTTTGATCCAACTGACGTTTTACCTCTTGCCAGAGCCACAGGCCCATTACATTCTTAAGTACACGGTAATCTCCATTAACTCCACCTTCGTTGGTGAAATTATGGCGACGAGTCTCTTCGCAGATAATAGGTTTTGGAGAAACTATCCCCACTAGAGACCAGGTTCCGCTGGAAATATAAGCATAGTCTCCGGCCTCGTGTGGGATGGCAAACACAGCAGACGCCGTATCATGTTCCCCCACAGTCACCACCTTGATTTTCTGATAATGACCAGTACCGAGTACGCCATCTCGAATCATTCCCAGAATTTCTAACGGCCGAACGATTGGCCCGAAGAGTCGTTCTGGTAACCCAAGAAGTGAAATCAGTTCTAAAGACCAAGTCCCGCTCAGAGGATTAAAAAGCTGTGTCGTCGTCACATTGGTAAATTCGGAGGCCTGCACTCCAGTCAAAAAATAAGTCATCAGATCAGGAATAAGCAGCATGTTCTGGGCGCGTTCTAAGAGCTCCTGTCGATATAACTTCAAGTACATCAGCTGATAAATGGTGTTGATTTGCATGGTTTGGATACCAGTTAGGGCATAGACCTTCTCCGCTGAAACTCGGTCCAAAACCTCCTGCACCATCCCGTCGTTATGATGATCTCGATAATGCCGGGGGTTCCCCATCAGTTCACCATGTCTATCGAGTAGTCCAAAATCCACCGCCCAGCTGTCAACGCCGACGGTTGAGGGATACTTCCCGCTGGCACAGACTTTGGCTAAACCCATCAGAACTTCTTGGTAAAGCCCAAGGAAATTCCAGTGCATCGTTCCATTAAGGCTAACCGGTATATTGAGAAATCGAGTCACTTCCTGCATTTCAAGTTTGTCACCATCATACCTTCCCAGAACGGTCCGCCCGTTACTGGCCCCTAAGTCAACGGCAAATCCTCGCCACTCCCCCATGGTTTTAGCCCTCCTTATTCACCAACCTTGCCCATGTGTTCCCCGCTGAGCAATCGTATTCGGATAAGGACCGTTCAAATAGGCTTTCAAGGGATCGGGTTCTAACCCCATTTCCTCCCGAATCAGTGCCAGGAAGGGTCGTACATCCGTTTCAAAGGCCTCTTTCATCAAAAGCTCGGCACCGATCACATCCCCAGCTTCTTGTACCTTCCTTAATGCTGCTTGTGGTACTAACAGGGCCTTAGCGAAGGCCGTCTGAATTGTCATCACGGAACGGATCATCGCCGGTATCTTACGTTCGATGTTATGAGATTGATCTATCATATAGGAAACGTTTCGGGCACAGGCGGCGGTACTCTCGTCGTTTTCGCCCTCGACTAATTCGTTGGCAATCAGAAACAGTTCATAGGGATCAATGCTCCCCACCATTAAATCATCATCCGCATATTTACGGTTATTAAAGTGAAAACCACCCAGTTTCCCTTCATCCAGCAACGAGGCGACAATATAGGCGACATTGGTCCCTAGTGGATGATGTCCCAAATCAACCAAGACTTGAGCCTGCGCACCAAGTTTTACGGCGTGGTTATAAGCCATCCCCCAATCCGCTAAGTCCGTGTGGTAAAATGCTGGTTCAAAGCCCTTATATTCGATTAAGAGCCGGGCATTCACTGGCAAGTGCGGATATATCTCAGACAGAGCTTCCTCTAAATACCGTTTCCGCCGTCGAAAACTGTCTTGCCCTGGATAATTTGTACCGTCTGCTAACCACAAACTTAAAACCTTAGAATCCACCTGACCCATAATGTCCACACATTCAAGTACATGCGCTACAGCTCTCTGCCGGACCTCCAAATTGGAGTTACAAAGGGAACCTAAAGCATATTCTTCCTCTTGAAAAAGATTGGGATTTACGGCCCCAATTTCCAGTCCAAGACCCTGAGCATGGGTTTTTAGCTCTGTATAATTAGCCACCTTATCCCAGGGAATATGGATGGCCACTTTCGAGCAAACCCCTGTCACACGGTGAACTTGCGCCGCATCTTCTAGTTTTTCAAACGGATCACGGGGCACCCCTTTTTGCTTGAAAACTTTAAACCGAGTTCCAGCATCTCCGTAACCCCAGGACGGTGTTTCGATAGACAATCTTTTTAGCCGCTGCTTCATATTTTGAAGCGAAAAACCTTTTTGCTCATGGACCTCGGCCCATAATTTAACCTCTGCTTGAGAGACCATCGCCATTCCCCCTCATCAATATGGCATAAAACGTTGTTTTATGTTGTTTTATGTCTTCGTTTTTCTGTGTTTAATGTTTGATTTCCATAAATATTCTGTGTTTATTATGCCATTAGCGCTGACATTACACAAATGCCAAATCCAGCGTGTTTTTGAGTTTAGGTCTTCGCATCACTTGTTTAAAGACTAATGCTTTGTTTTTCTCTGCTTACTGAATATTCTATTTGTTCAAATGTTCAAGTAAGCATAATATTTAGTTTATAAACAGAAGGCATCTTCATACCTTTTGGACGAGAGTGGTAGAGTTCTCGACTTGTTAAACATCATTTTTTGTTTGCCATAAAAAATAACAAACTTTACGAACAAAACCTCATCAAGATAGCCCTGCTTTATTTCAATGCAAGACTAATCTTGATGAGGCAAGAGTGTTTTACTTTGTTGGCATTTCTAGGTCCCATCCTTGGAGGCTTTCCTTTAACCTTTAGATGGAGAAGCATATCTAAGTATCTGTCTAGGACAGTTACTTAGATATGCAAACGTTCTATTGGTTGTGGCAACTATTCGGACTCATTTTCCTTTAGCTATTTTCCAACTTCTCTTGTAATTGCCGAAATTTTTCACATAAAAAAGAATCCTTATACAAATACTTGAAGCATCAACACACAGGAGGAAAATCACATGAATATAGAAGATCAAAAGAATTTCAAACAGCCGCCCCAGTCTTATTGGATGGCTTCTACGACCCAAATTGAGTTTCCAACCTTAAATGAGGATTATAAAGTAGATGTTGCAATTATCGGAGGTGGTATTACGGGCATCTCCTGTGCTTACCTGCTTAATAAAGAAGGGGTAAAAACAGCAATCATTGAGGCAGATCAGATTCTACAAGGTACAACTGGGCATACAACAGCAAAAGTTACCTCCCAGCATGGACTGATCTACGGTAAAATCAAAACCCAAATGAGTGAGGAATTGGCCAAACAATACGCCGATGCGAATGAATCTGCTATTCGTATGCTTGAAAAAATAGCCACTACTAATCGAATCGAATGTGATTTTGTCCCTCAGTCTGCCTATGTTTATACCTTACAAAATGAACTGGCCAGGGAGAGGATACCTCCCAACACTATAAAGCATTAATTGATTTTTCGAATAAAACGTACACGGTGGAGGATATTCCTTATCGTTGGTCGACCCAAGACTGCATGACGTTGGATGGGCTGCCTTTTGTTGGGCATTTCACATCAAAAACTCCAAATATGTACATTGCAACGGGTTACGCTAAGTGGGGAATGACCAATAGTATCGCTTCCGCTATGATTTTAAAGGACTTAATAATTTCCGATATTGGAGAAGTAATTGAAGGTCCTGCCGTTAACCCCTTAACTTTTCACAAGGATGTCAACACCATTGAAAAGGTACTCAAAGAACAATTTTAACAAAGATCATCAACCCAACCACAGAAATTCCAAGTAGTAAACGTTCAGTTAGACCTGTGAGCTTATGAAGCGTGAATAATATACCAGAAACATGACGATTATATTTCAAGGCTAGATCCCCTAAAAGGCCAAAAAATAGTAGAACTTTCAAAATTGAGGCTCCGATACCAATCATTAGAGTAACAAACGCTATAGATTGAGTGCTTTCATGATGGGCAAAATTTCTAGACAAAAATATAAAACCTAGTACGGAGGCGGCTACTCCAATCTCAGAAACAATTGAGTGTACTGTGCCGTGCAATGACATTGGCTCATCTTTCAAATCGACATCAAAAAAGCCAGTAATCACCGTAGCGACACCCCAAATAGCCATGAGGGTCAGTCCTGTATTTGATTTAGCAGTGACTAGCAAAACAGTCTTCAAACACAAATAAAGCCCCAAGATTGCTAAACCGTAAATAACAAAGCTACTTGCAGCAAGCGGACCATACTTGCCTATAGCATATTCGCTAATGTACCGGCTTTGAGGTTTGTAGTCCGGGCGTAATCTGTGCATTGCTATCGTAGTAACCACAAAATATGCTAAGCCAATTAGAGCAATTAAGGCAATCCATTTAACATTTAGAGATTGATAGATCACTATTATGAATCATTAGCTACAGTACAGAGCTTGACATCCGCGAGCGCAGTAAAAGGCATCGGTATATCCCGATGCCTTTTCGACTAATGCACTTCCTAATCCGGTATTTTAGCCTACTGGTTGATCGAAGAGATCATCCGTAGTCGTATCGATGATTTTTACATCACGTTTGGAAATGAGTTCACCACCAGCAGTAAGGAATATATTCTTCGTGATGATTTGGTCCATGACGGCTTCGATTTGGACCGCTGTCAAACTCGCCTTAGGGTCTGGTAAAGTTATCGTCACTGCATTCCCTGAGGAGTTGTTAAAGGTCATTCTTAAAACCTTTTTAGTTACACTTGCCATTAATCTTCCTCCTTTCTTATCTGGTTAATTTCCGATCACCTAAACGTGCCATAATTAGTCTTGCTATCCCTACTACTCTGTTAAGTCGATGCGATTGTCTCTACGCACTCCGATTAAAGGGTAGTCCTGAAGTCCATAAAGGGCGACGGCTACATCATAAACGTCTTGGTCTGGAGCGTTTGACTTCACATTAGGGATACTCCGCTGGCTTAGTTTAGGTGAGCCTTGTGGGGTCAAACCGGTTTGATAGGTTACGACCAACACCGTATCTTTATTACTGGCAATGACAGGCATTCTCTTCACTTCCTTCCTGCATAATAAAACAAACACTCTCGAACAAAAAAGCAGTCGATATCTGCCGACTGCTTAGCAATGAAGTCCACAATCTCTAGGGCAGGTAGAGATTGTGTGAACCTTCCCTGCCCGAGAATGTTTGTCCTAATCCTATTATATTTGCTAAAATTAGTTTCTGTCACAGGTCAGGAAAGACTGGGAATGGAATCACACCTAATCTATGAAATCCGTCCAGTTACCCCCAACTACCTCAGCAATCCGTTTAGCCCATGCTGGGCTCATCTGACGTTTTCCTCGTTCCAAATCACTGATGATGTTAGCTGGGATTCCGGTCTTCTCTGCCAATTCCTTTTGAGTTCCAATAGCCGCTTCAAGACGAGCTTTTCTCATTTTTTGACCAGCATAGATCACTTGTCTTCTCTCTTTCAATCTCTAAGCTCCCATCTTTTAACATTAGGTTATCAGATTTATTTCCTCCAACATAATTCGATCAGTAGTCAATTGGCTATTATCCAATTATTATATGGACAAGTATACTTATATGTTCGACCATCGGACGCCCAAATGATGATAAAGTAGCTGAGCAAAATACACCCTTATTTTTTCTTACCCTTGCCTTTATCCGCTTCACTTCCCTTTGGCGCGAACTTGTCTTTAAGCCACTTTGATATTTTGTTGGATGCTTTATTCTGTTCTACATATTCCTTTGGGATCTCAAAGGGGACAACGGGAGTAGATTTTAGAGCTCGGGATAGGATTTCACGGAAAACCACGGCAGGTTCGGAACCGCCTGCAGTGGTGAGGTAGTGATTAGCGTCTGTTTTCTCATAACCCATCCACACAGCAGCGGTGAGTTCTGGGGTATATCCAACAAACCAAACATCTTTTTCCCCTTTGCTGATCCCTGAAAATTGTTGATCATCAGGGGGAAGTTCAACAGAACCCGTTTTACCCGCTGTCGGTCGATCAAGCTTGGCATTTTCTCCAGTACCATTAGTGACAACATCTTGTAACAAGAGGGTCATCATATAGGCTACACTTGGAGTGGTCACTTGAACCGCCTCCGGTTGGACTTGGTATAATAGATCACCGTCTTTCGAGGTAATCTTAGTAATGGCATACGCTTTATTCATCACCCCTAGATTGGCAAATGCTCCATAGGCTTGAGCCATTTGAAGTGGCGAGACCCCTTTAGTAAGACCTCCTAGAGCTAATGGAAGACCATGATCCATTTTATCAAGAGGGATGCCACTTCGTTCAACGAAATCAACACCGCTTTCTATCCCTATTTCGTTCAATAACCATACTGCGGGGATATTCCAAGAATGCCGGACAGCCTCTTGAATTGTTATGTTCCCTCGGTATTGATTGTCATAATCCTTGGGAACGTACCCATCGATATTTAACGGACTATCACTGACCTTGGAATCCGAGGTATAGCCTAGCTCCAACGCAGGGCCATAAACTGACAAAGGTTTAAAGGCAGAACCCGGTGCTCGTACAAGATCGGTTGCATAATTAAACCCACTGAATACGCCTTCACCCCGGTATCCGACTAACCCTTTGATGCCTCCTGTGGAGTGGTCGATAAGCACCACTCCGCTTTGGACAATTTGGTCGGCTTTCCCGGCGGGAAAGAAACTGCTATCTTTATAGACGTCCTCGGCTGCTTTTTGAACCGATGGATCCATTTGAGTGTATATTTGCAGACCTCCGTTAAGGATTTGTTCTTCCGTAAAACCTATGCGATCAATGGCTTCTTTGACCACATAATTGACATAGGAAGCATATTTACCGGAAGGGTCACTTAATGATCTTTTTTTCAAAACAATCGGTTGAATTATCGCCTTTTCATATTCAGCTGAGGTGATATAATTCTGTTCTTTCATTAAGGAGAGTACCAAATTTCTTCTCTCTAAAGACTTTGGCTTGTTACTAAGCGGAGAATAAATAGTAGGAGCTTTGAGCACTCCAGCGAGCACAGCGGATTCCACTAAAGTTAGCTGCTCCACATTTTTACCGAAATAAAGCTGGGACGCATTCTGGATGCCCCAACGCCCTTCCCCAAAATAAATTTGATTAAGGTAAGCTGCCAGGATATCATCCTTTTCAAGAACAACCTCGATTTTAAGGGCATAGGCAACTTCCTTTAGTTTTCGTGTGATAGTTTTATCCGAAGCTAAGAAAAGATTTTTAGCTAATTGCTGGGTTATCGTGCTTCCCCCTTCAGAAAAGTCACCCGTTTTCAGATCTCGAAATAGCGCCCGCGTGATGGAGCGAGGATCAACTCCTTGATGCTCATAGAAACGACGGTCTTCTACCGCGATAATGGCGTTTTTCATGACAAGAGGGATTTGCGGTGCAGAAACGGGTTCTATTTTTGAGGAGGAAAGCTGGGAAATTTGCGTGTTTTTTTGATCGTAGAGGTATGAGGGTTGGGCGAGAGGAGTCTGTAATTTGCTAATATCCAAGGAGGAAATGTATAGGATCGTTAAAATGATAAACACTAGCAAGGCAATGCCCAATCTACTCCAAAACTTAGGTTTTCTCCAAGGTTTGAAGTTCTTCAAAAAACGGATGCCTTTAGTGTAGGTTAAACCCACTTTCGATTTTTGAAGCTGTAGTGCACTCAGTTTTTCCAACTAAAATTCCTTCTTTCTATGTCAACTCACTAGAGTTGCATTAAAATAATTTGTCCATGTCAAGAGGGTAAATGGATCATATCCACTATGTAATTATTAGTCTTATATGGTACATACAACCAATTGATATTTCTCGCACTGAGGAAGTCGATCACCATCTAAGGTGTAGTCCTTATCCACGTTATTTACATATATTGGTTTGGCTGTTTAGAGAATCTCTGTGCTATGAATTAGGTCATCCATCTCTCCAGAAAGTACTCGATTCATCGTTTCTTCGTAGACCCGATCCGACTCTTGTCGTTGACGTCCTTTTGTGGGCTTGCCATTCCTGTGAAGTTTTTGAACAAAGGAGGTAAAGGACTCATATAAGCACTCTCTAAGGAGTCGTTGGATATCGAGCAACGAACCCTGGTAGGCTGCTTTATACTTGATCAACATCATCAAACAATAGGTGATTAAGGCGATGAATAATTGATTAACGACTGCGGCTTTACTCTTGCCAAACAGATGCTTAATCGTCAGATGTTGCTTGATCCACTTGAAGAAGAGTTCTATCTGCCAACGGTAGCGGTAGATTACTCCAATCTCTTCTGCCGTTATGTTGAAATCGTTGGTTAGAATCATGACGGCTTTACCTTCTGAATCCTTCGTGATCACTAGCCTTAGGTCATGTTCCATTCGATTTTGCCCTTTACCGAGACGTACGATGAGGTCTTCTTCAATAACACTCTCCTCATCAACTTCAAGTTCTCGAAGCACTGCAACACAGGCGTTATTTTTTAATCGGGTGACGAAACGGATACCCTTTCCGCTATAGTAGTCAAACTGCTTATAATGCAAATAGCCCCTATCAAAAATATTTAAGGCATCTTCATCCTCGACAATCAAGAATTCGAGTTGGCTTTTGTCGGATTTGCGAGCGACTGTGATGGTTGCGGCATCCGGGATTGGATCGCCATCAAATCGAATCCGTTGATGAAGCTTCACTCCACCCTTTGTCTTTCTAAAGTCGGCCCATAAGTATTGGGATAGGCAAAGAGTAATGGTCGAGGCATCGATTAAATAGAGACGGCCTAACGATTGACGTAGAGCATTGTGACCTAGTTTTAATCCTAAAGTTTGTACAACGCTTTTATGGATAATACCAGCGACATCGGTTGACATATCTCTGAATCGACGAGAAATCTGAGAAGTACTGATAGATTCTAGATGAATGGCTTTGGCATACGCATCATTGTTTAAACTGTTGCTGATCTCTTTCAAACTGGTATATTGTTTCATTTCAGCATTCATTACCAGTTGAACGAGTTGAACGGTTTTTAACTTCTTAACATACTGATCGACGGACTCAACCGTCTTACTAATTTTTTGCCAAAGATTTCGAGATAAAATGGGTTCTACCAATTGAAAAAATGTGGATTCCGTGGTATTCTTGTCCTGCATTTTGATTATTCCTTATAGTTAGATTTGGACAAGAACTACTCCATCTCTAATTATAAGGCTTTTTTATGTTAAAATACAGGGTTTTAGGCGTAATATCTCTGGTTTTCATTTATTTACGCTGCATATTGAAGCAAGGCATGACTTGACAAATGATCATCACTTTTATGCAACGCTAGTGATGTCAACTTCAAAAAAGGTATGATTCTCATTCTATTATTGTACCATGGAAGGTTGATTAAGCTTAATGTCTGTGAGCACGGTTAAATCAGCGTGCAACTGAAAACATCATCTCGATGAACTGATTTCACTAATTCTATAGTCAGAAACCCAGACAGATCGCTTGTTTGCTTGATCAAAAGAACAGGAATTTTGTCACTTAAATCCCTCTTAAAATATTGTAAATTCCTTCTTAAAATGCTAAAAAATGAAATTCATGTTATACTAAAAGTTAATGCTGACTAAATACCAACTTAGCCTAACATTGAATCAGGCCTAGCGATATTGGTTTTATAGGCATAATAAAGGAGTGGATACTCAATGGAAGCAACTATTTTAAACGCAGTAGAAAGAACTATGCATCCTAATCAATGTAGAGAAGCTGGCTTTACACCCGGCGTGCTTTATGGCGATAGTGTGACAAATGCAGTTACCGTTCAATTTGAGACGGCAGCCCTGAAAAAGGTTATTGCTACACATGGCTGGAATGCAAAAGTATGGGTAAATTATGGCGGTAACAAGAAATTTGGATTTATTAAAGAAGTCCAAAGGCATCCAGTTACAGCGAAAGTCATTCATTTAGATGTATTCCTTATCTCTCAAGATCACGAAGTAAGCATGCTGATCCCTATCACTTTTGAAGGTCGAGATGGTTTGGATAACGTGCTTCTACAAGTTTATAAATCCGAGCTAGAAGTTTTTGGAAAAGCAATCTTAATGCCTGATGGACTCGTAGTTGATGTATCCGACATGGTACTGGGAGATACAATTACTGCAAAGAGTTTCAGTTTAGATCCGCAAATTAAAATTACCGATAACGAAGATGAAATTTACGGCATTATTACCCCTCTAAGAGAATTGGCTGCTGAGGAACCAGAAACTGTCGTTGCAGTGGAAGCTGCACCTGAAGCTTAAAAATAGAAATCATCAGAGCCCCTTCATCTTCGATGAAGGGGCTCTGACAATTGTGGCGCGTTGGTCGTCGCTCCACATATCCCCCCTCCTCTTGAACAACCAAAAAGCTGACAAAGTAACGCAGCAAAGAAAAGGGTTACCTCATCCTAGAAGTGAATTTCTAGGACGAGGCAACCCTTTATCATTTTATAAGAATCTTGAAATTTCACTCCTTCCCAATTTGAAAAATCGTTAAAGCCATATAACTCACAAAACTATTCCCCAATTTAGATGCTTCAGGAAAAATTCGATCGAGCAGCCGAACTGCTCACCCCTATGCTTTGCTATGCTTTATGCTAAATTTACCTGTTACAAATCGAGATAATTAAACAGCTTCTAGGGAATTTTAACTATGTTGCAACTTTTGAAAAATTATCAGTGTCAGGTCTTAACAAGGTTATAGTCGGACAGGTAAGCAGGGTCTCAAAAACCACTCAATCAATATCAACGGGAGGTGGTCTTTGTGTTCAACCGATTCCTGGCTATCCTAATAACCTTCTCTTGTGTTTTTGGATTTCCAGCACAAGTTAGGGCAGCCGCTTCTCCTAAGACCACGGATTTTGTTGATATCCAGCAAATAATCCCTTCTGTGGACTTGGACATAAAGTATGCAACTACGGATAATTTTACTCACACTAAGCTTTATCAGAACCCCAAAGCACTTCTTCGCCATGGAACAGCCGTAAAGCTCAAAAAAGTAGCCGACGAAGTCGAGAAAAAAGGATACCATCTAAAAATTTGGGATGCCTATAGAAGTCCCGAAGCTCAGTTTACAATGTGGAAGCTCGTACCAGATACACGTTATGTCGCGAACCCTTTCAAGGGATATTCTAACCACTCGCGAGGATCGGCTGTGGATTTGACCCTGATTGATTCCCAGGGTAACGAACTCCCCATGCCTACGGGCTACGACGATTTTACAGCCGCAGCAGCGCGTGCCAATGACAATGTTCATGCTAGATATTTGCAAACAGTTATGCTCAAGCACGGCTTTAAGTCGCTAGCAACCGAGTGGTGGCATTTTGATGACCAGGATAGCTATCAACCAGCTTCCGCTCAGGTTTCGCCGCCACCGGAGTTGGAAAAGGTTGAAAAAACAACCCTCACCATTAGTGCCATTGGAGATCTTACCTTAGGCCAGGATGAACGCTTTTCATACTCAGGAAGTTTCAATCAGTATTATAAGCTGCAAGGTCCAGGGTATTTCTTCTCAGGGGTCAAGAAAATCCTCAGTGAGGATGATCTCACCCTTGCTAATTTAGAAGGTACCTTAACTGAGGCCTCCGAAAAACCGGATAAGAGTGCGCAAGGGAACCAAGCATTTTTCTTTAAAGGAAATCCGCACTTTACAGAGATCTTGAAAGAAGGCAGCATCGAGGCTGTGAACCTAGCCAACAATCATAGTATGGATTATTTAGCCAAAGGCTATTCCGATACTGTAGCTACTCTAGACCATGCCCAAATAGCCAGCTTTGGGGATAAAAAAGTCGCGGTATACGAAAAGAACGGGGTAAAAATTGGTTTGATCGGGGTCAACCCGTTAGGACCCTTGGAAGAAGGGGTTAATTTAGACAATCTGAAATCAGACCTACAGGCTACTATCCAAACCATAAAAAAGGACACCTCCTTAATTATTGTGAGTTTCCATTGGGGTACGGAAAACAAATCTACTACAACCCCAGAGCAAAGTGA